>Ga0134125_10000616_pt1 | contig 47158 bp, 70 predicted proteins | sample KB31751_FD_96464 | JGI IMG/M metagenome (GOLD analysis project Ga0134125, IMG submission 96464) | Terrestrial soil microbial communities with excess Nitrogen fertilizer from Kellogg Biological Station, Michigan, USA - KB3-175-1 | ecosystem: Environmental > Terrestrial > Soil > Unclassified ...
CCGCGTCGTGCCTGCGCGGGCTCATGATCGCCGCGAAGGGCCACAAGCTCAGCGTCGCGGACCTTGCCAACATCGAAGGCCGCGTAATGGCCTGGATTGCCGGCGAGGACTGGAAGATCGCCGCATTCGCGAAGTACGACACCTTCAAGCTGGATAAATACGGCAAGAAGATACCCCACAGGGACCCGAAGCTAGCCAAGAAAGGCGAGTTCCAACGCGAAGGCGAGGACCTATATAAAATAGCGTTCGCTCGCGCGTTCGGCATCAACCCCGAGGACATTGCCGACGAAGGCGACTGGCGTCGTCAGATTGGTAAGGTAATGGAGCTGGCACTCCAATACTACGGCGGCGTTGGTGCGTTCTGCGCCATGGCCGAGACGTACGGCCTGCGGCTGGAAGACTTGGCGCGCGACGGCTGGAAGCTCATTCCGAAGCGCATTAAGGAGAAGGCCGCTCTCAACTACGCCAGAGCTGTCAAGAAGCGCCGCACGTACGGCCTGACAGAGCGTGTTTGGATGACCTGCGAATCGCTGGTCATCATGTGGCGCGAGGCGCACCCCGGCATCGTGCAGTTTTGGGAAGACTTAGAGAAGGCCGTAAAGACGGTCATTAACCAACCCCACAAAGTCGTAGAGGTAGGCAAACGTGGAATCGTCATCGACCGAAAAGGTAACTGGCTACGAATCCGACTACCATCGGGCCGCTTTCTTTCATACCCTGCTCCTCGGGCGGGTGAATACGATACTTCCTTTGTCGGAGTCAACCCGTACACCAAACAGTGGTGTAGAATTAGCACCTATAGCGGAAAGTTGGCAGAGAACATTGTCCAGGCGATTTCTGCTGACATACTGATGGACTGGTTGGTGGCTGCTGACGACGACGGTTTTAACCCTATCCTGAGTGTCCACGACGAAATCATCACAGAGCCACCGGATGTGCCGGAGTACGACGACAAGCGACTGTCGAAGTTGGCTCAGAAGTGTTCCCCCTGGATGAAGGGTCTACCACTGGCGGCCAAGGGTTTTACCGCGAAACGTTACCGCAAATAGGAGACCACCATGGCGACCAAGAAAGCCAAAAAGAAGACCGCGCAGCGTAAGCCGCGAGGACCGAGCTTGCAGGAGCGTGCCGTCATTGCGCTGGAGCGCATTGCGGACTACCTGCAGCCAACGCTCACAATGGCCGCGTACAAACACACCGAGGTGCATGGCGGTGTAGGCGTGTCGCCGGCTGAGCTTACCCCCACACCACTCCCGACAGACGCGGAGTTAATGTCATGAGTCAATCAACACGCGAGTGGCTGTTAGCCAAGTACGTGAAGGCGGCGCAGTCGTGCGCCGAAATGGGCAAGACGCTTTCCAAGGTCAAGGAGGAATTGCTCGACCTGAAGGCCAAGTACGAGCAGCAGAAGGTGCTGCTCTACCAGACACAGAGCGAGCTTGCGAGGTACAAGGGCACTGACGAGGTTGCCGCACGCCTGGAGAAGATGTCTGTCGGCGCTCACGTCACTGTGAACGTTAGTAACCTCGGCCATAACTACAAGGTGAAGATCGACAGCGTGCACACCTCTGGCGGCCATACGACGATAAATGGCCACCTCTAACTATCTTGAAGAAGTGGTCGAAGACGCCCTGGTAGGGGGCGTCGAAGCGCTCGGCGGCTTTTGCTGGAAGCTACGCATGCCGTGGTTCACGGGCGTCCCCGACCGTCTGGCGCTTCTCCCAGGCGGTCGGGTGTTCTTCGTCGAGCTTAAGCGCCCGAAAGGCGGTAAGCTCTCGCGCCGGCAGGAGATAGTCCATAGCCAGCTCAAGAAGCTGGGTTTCAATGTCCTGACACTCAACACGGTCGAGCTGGTTACATGCTTCTTGTCCCAACTTTAGAATCGCGTCTCGACTATGGGCACCTGTGGACGCCACGCAGCGCCGCGCGAGAGTTGGTGCTGCGCGAGCCGCAGGTTCCAATGGTTGACTGGCTGATGTCTCACAAGCGCTGCGGTCTGTGGGCGGGCATGGGCATCGGCAAGACTAGCGCGACTATGTATGTGCTCGACCAGCTCATGAAGCGCGGAGAAATTGACCGCCGCAATCCAACCCTAGTTATTGGCCCAATGCGCGTTGCCCGCGACACGTGGCCAGAGGAAGCTACCAAGTGGACACAATTCCAACACCTCCGTATTGTCCCGATTGTTGGGACGCCACACGAACGCGTCGCGCTATTGGCGGACCGCTCTGCGGACATCTACACAATCAGCTACGAGCTTGCGCCCTGGCTGGTAGACCAATGGCTGGAGAAGTGGCCGTACCGCATAGTGATAGCGGACGAAAGCGACAGGCTGAAGGGGTACCGGGAGAAGGGCGGGAAGAAATCTACCTCGGCTGGAGTGGGAAACAACCGGGCTGGAAAGAGTGGGAAGCGTGCACACGCTTTATCCCGAGTAGCCCACAACTTGACAGACAGGTGGATCAATCTTACTGGTACGCCCGCCTCTGCTGGGCTCAAGGATTTGTGGGGCCAGACGTGGTACTTGGACCGTGGAAAGCGATTGGGATTTACCTACACTGCGTTCAAGGATCGTTGGTTTCGGCAGAAATGGAGCGGTTTCGGGATAGAGCCTATGCCGAACGCTACCTCAGAGATACCGGGTTTGATACGCGATATTTACCTGACCGTGAACCCCAAGGACTATTTCAACTTGCAGGCACCGATACACACGCGCCTGGAGTTCGACTTGCCTGCCAAGGCAAGGACGATATACAAGAAGCTGGAGGATGAGAGCTATGCTGAAATCGAGGAGTTGGGAACAAGCATTAACGCCGTCAACGCAGCAGCGCTTACTCAGAAGCTACTCCAGGCCGCTAATGGTGCTGTGTACACCGAGAGGCCAGAGTGGGTCGAGCTTCACGACCGCAAGCTTGAAATCCTCGACTCAGTGGTTTCTGAAGCCTCTGGATCGCCAGTCTTGGTATCGTATGCCTTCCAGTCAGACAAACACAGAATCCTGAAGTGGTTCGGCAAGCAGGCTATGGATATCAGCACGCCGCAAGGGCTCAAGGCTTTCAAGACAGGAAATATACGAGTTGGAGTTGCCCACCCGAAGTCGATGGGCCACGGAATAGACGGCTTGCAGAACGTGTGCAACAAGATCGCCTTCTTCGGCCACGACTGGAAGACGGGCGAGCGTATGCAGATTATCGAGCGTGTCGGCGCGATGCGCCAATTCCAGATTGGCCGCACAGACGGCATGTTCATATACGACATCGTGGCGCGCGGGACTGAGGACGAGAACGTCATGAAGGTTCACCACGAAAACCAATCTGTTCAAGATGTAATACTGGCTTCGGCCAACAGGAGACGACGATGAAAGTCTATATTGCTGGTCCAATGAGCCGGCTTCCGCAATTCAACTTCCCCTACTTCGACGGGGTAGCAAAGTTGCTAAGGGAGCACGGCTATACCGTGGTGTCGCCGGCTGAGCTGGATGACGACGAATTCCGTGCGCGTGTTATGGCGCACAACATAACCGGTTTCGAGACAGACCTACTCGGTGCCTGGGCGGACTGCCTATCGCGCGATGTGAAGCTGATAACAGATGACGGCATCGAGGGCATCGTCTTGCTGCACGGTTGGGAAAAGTCGCGCGGTGCGAAGCTGGAAGCCTACGTCGGGTTGCTGAACGACCTGAAGTTCGCGCTGTTCGACCGTCGCGAAATTGGCTTGGTTCAGCCAGTGTCTCGCCAGTATGTGTTGGACATGATAGGGAAAAACACATGAGCCTCTTTCCAACCAACGACACGGAACGGAAGAACCTTCCCGTATTCGCCATGATAGCGCGGTACTTCCCCAAGGCTCTCCGCGAGGTGACGCGCGTCTGCGTGGCCAACAACGTGCGCTACAATCCCGAGCGTAAGCCGGCCGACATCAATTGGGCTCGCGGCAAGAGCAGAGACCAGCTCGGGAGCCTGTTCCGCCACATGCTGGAGTACGAGGTTGACGGGCTTGTATTCGAGGAGCTACCGCCCGAAGTGCAGGCAGCCTGCGGCGAAGGCTTCGAGCGCGTCTACGTCCTGGCTGAGGCCGCGTGGCGAGCCCTGGCGGCCCTGGAGCTGTGTATCGAGGAGCAGGAGGCCAAGGTTCCAAGGGTTCCCATGGGAACACTGGCACCCGGTACGGCTTATCTGGCATGCTTGTTGTCTCAGAACCCGAACATAGCTTCTCCACAGACTGGTTGTGAGTGCCAGAACTGCTGGATAGCTCGCACAGACGGCGCAACGAGGATCTAGTCATGCCAATCGTCAGTGAAGCCCAGCGTAGGGCCATGTACGCAGCCGCCTCGGGCCGCTCGACGATTGGTATACCAAAGTCCGTAGGGCAGGACTTCGTGGCCGCTGGCCCAGCCTCGAAGAACCTGCCGGACCGTAAGAAATCCAACAAGCAGCTCGGCGACGAGCTAGCTGGCAAGTAACACAACGATAGGAGCCCCACATGAGCACCAAAGCCAAAACCCTGGATGATTTCATGCGCGAGAACGATAGAGACACCATCGTGGCCGGGAAGATCGACACGGCGCTGAAGGCGCTGTTGAAGGTCGGGCCGCAAGAGCACGACAACGAGACCGACTTCGCCAAGCGCTGCGGTCTGCAACTCGCGGAGCTGACGAAGTACCGCGAGCGCTACCGCAAGCATGTCGCCTTCGTCCCCAAACTGTTGGGGCGCAGGGCGCGGTTCGTGTGGTTTGCAGACTCCAAGGTCGTGCCGGCGAAGTTCCGCTGGACACCGGAGATGACCAATGAGTAAGAAGACAGTAGATTCATTCCTCGCCGAGAACGACCCGGCGCGGATCATCACCCAACTCCAGTCGGAAGTTGTGCGGCTGAAAGAAGCGGAAATCACCGCCGACGCCGTGCGCGACTACCTCGGCACGCTGAAGTTGGAAACCAACAAGCTGAACATTCCAGAGTGGGTTGTGAAGCCCTCGGCTTCCAGCAAAGCGCCGGGCGTACCAAACCTGCTGCTCTCCGACCTGCATTGGGGCGAGCGCGTGTTCAAGGAGCAGGTAAACGGCGTCAACGAGTACAACCTCGCCATTGCTCGCCGCCGCCTGCGTCACGTCGTCGAGCGCGTGCCGTATCTTTTGCGCATACTCGATCCTGGCATGCGCTACCCTGGCATTGTTGTCAAGTTGGGCGGCGATATGGTTGGTGGCAACATCCACGAGGAGCTTGCCGCGACCAACGAGAAGGGCATAATGCCAACGTGGCTGGACCTGTTCAAACACCTCAAGTCGGCGCTCCTGTATCTGGCCGACGTGTTTGGCAACGTGTTCGTGCCGTGCGTCTCGGGCAACCACGACCGGGACACCAAGAAGACGTGGAACAAGGACCGCAACGCGACAAGCTTCGGCTGGCTGCTGTACCAGATGTTGGCCGATGCGCTCGCCGCCGACAAGCGGTTCTCGTTCTACATTCCTGACTCGGCCGACGCGCTGTACCGCGTCTACAACACGCGCATGCTGTTGACGCACGGCGACCAGTTCCCCGCCTCTGACTCTATCATCGGCCCTATCGGCAGCATCATGCGCGGCACGCAGAAGAAGCAGCAGCGCAACGCGGCGATAGACCAGAGCTTTGACGTGCTGGAGTGCGGGCACTGGCATCAGTACATGCGCATGTCGCATATCATCGTCAACAACTCTCTGAAGGGTTACGACGAGTACGCGGCGCAACACAATTTCCGCTGTACGGCGGCCAGTCAGGCGCTCTGGACGACGCACCCCGACATCGGAATCAATTGGGACATGGAGGTGTTCGCAGACGCTCCGACGAAGAAGCCAAAGGCCGCCTGGGCTTCGGTGCCGCAGGCGTGAGCCGTAAGCTCTTGAAACTGCTTGAGCGCGCGGAGTCAAGTCCGCGCGCTCGACCGGCGCACCGTGTCAAGATTGCGGCAGCTCGGGAAAGGCTGGTAGCGTGCTCTCTCACCGATGAGGAGCGCCGCTATGATACCCGCCGCAATTCAACTACTTGGCCACACCTGGACCGTAGTTCTTCATGATGGCTACGCCATCGCGCCGGACGGCGACGAGTGCAAAGGGTATTGCGACTTCGAGCGGCAGGAGATACATCTTAACGCGACGATGCCAGAGTCGTTACTCTGGCATACGTTCTTCCACGAGTTGACTCACGCGGTGCTGTACTATATGGGCACGAAGCTGTGCGCCAACGAGGCGTTCGTCGATATGGTAGCCGGTCTCTACGCCCAGGCGCTCAAGCCACTTCTAGGAAAAGGTCGCGCTCCTGCGCGCGTCGTACGGTCAGCCCCGGCAAAACCTTCCCGTCCTGATGGTTCCATTTCTCAAACTCCGCCGCAGCCCCCTCGAAGTCGCGAGCGTTCACGAGCCGGCACAGCGTCGAGTGACCTTCCGCTTCGGTCCCGACGTTGAACGTGAAGGCCACCAAGGCGTCGAATTGATTTTGGGTCAGCGGGACATCGGTTGAGCGCATAACAGCCGCTGCGGCCTTGCCAGTGTCCGCAGCGAAGGCAGCTTCAGCCTGGGAGAGCGTCCAAACCGTGTCAGCCGTAATCTCCGGCCCGGTGTGGCCCCAGCCGATGGTGTACCACTTCTCGTTGGGCGTGGCCTTGTAAGCGCGCAGACGAAGCTGCTCGCGGCTCTTGATGAGAGCCGCGCCTTTCTGCCCGAGCTTCACTTCCTATGCCTCAGCGCTTTGATACCCGCGTAGATGGACACGCAGAGCGCTATGACCTGCAACGTTGGCACCGCGTACGCTAGGAAGCTCCCTACGCACGTCCCAATGCTCGTACACGCCCATTTTATGTCGGGACTCACGACTTCGCCCCATTCAGCTTGCGGTCGGTGATGTGCAGGCCGGTGAGCCCGAGCATGCCGCCGAGAATTTCGAGCAAGGTCGTTGTGTCCATCGGCGGCACGGACTGCCCGTGAATGACCGCCACTATGACGTTGACGACGGGGATTAGCACGAAGGCGTTTGCTGCGCCCGCCGTGGCCACCCAACCAAGGCCGCCGCGCCAATGGTTGACCCGATCCACCGACGCGGCTTCCACCTTGTCGATGTCCGTCTGCGCAGCCTGTTGGGCCGCAGTGTCCTTCAATTGCTCCAGGGTGAGCTGAAGGTCCTTTGCGATTTGCGCCTTTTCGATTTCCGTCTTGTCGGGGAAAAAGCGGCCGACTACGTCGGCCACTTTCCCGATGACTTCCTCAGCGCCTGTTACAGGGTCGAGAGCCATGACAGCTTCCTTTTAAGCCAGCGTAACGCCGGTCGGAGCAAACGGAACCACCGAACGGAGAAAGGTCACGGGGTCAGTGAACTTACTGGCCGCCCCCTCCTTCGTGACCACAGCCAGCCCCACGGTGTGACTTCCCACCGGGAGAGACTGGTAGGTCGCAATCGTGGTCAGGTCGAATGACGTTGCGCCGAGGGATACGGGAGCGGAAACAACCGGCACGCCGTCGAGCTGAATTTCCACTCCGCCCAGGTCGGTGTTTGCGTCCCATGCAACCTGCGAGCCGTCCGGCGCAATTGCCTGCGTCGGATTCTCCCAATTTACATGGGTAGGATTGATGACTGGTGTTGACATGCTTCTCTCCTTACGTGTTGGTTATAGCCGATAGCTTCCATTGAGTCTGGCCAGCCCCGAGCAGCCCGACAGGCGCTTGAATGCCACGCCGTAAAGGCTGATTGTTCGCGGGGATGCGAGCATCGCTCGTGGTGGCCACCGGGTCAAGTCCGACGCGGAATGAGCAGATACCGTCCGCCGCCAGCTCGACGAATCGAGTCGAGGGCGCGAGCGTAATCTGCTGCGTGATCGAGGAGACGGGGATGGCAAAACCGGAGCCCGTGCCGCCGATGTTCGCCGCAGCGGCGCTGAGCGAATCGGCCGCCGTGTAGCCGGAGCCGCGCGACACCAAGGTCACAGCGGTTACCGCTCCACCAGAGACGGTAATGTTCGCCGTCGCGCCCGAGCCCGTGCCGCCCGTCAGAGGAACGTTGGTATACGCCCCGTTGGTGTAGAGCGAGCCGCCCGTGATCGCACCGAGAACGGCAATCTGTCCCGTGGTTGCCGCCGTGTTGATTACCTGTGTCTGCGTGGCAGGCTCAGGCGCGATGTCCACAGAGTCGCTTTGCACAGTGGCGGCGAGCCCCGGAAATTCTGTAACGTAGAGTTTTGTCATGACGGTTCCCCTTATGCGATGCCGATTTCGCCATCAATCTCTATGACGATTGCGCTGGCAGAACCAGCGATGCCAGAGAGGAAGTCGGCGGAGTCAAAACGCGCGTTGCCGTACCAGTCAACGAAACTGTTGGCCGGTATCGAATACCCCGCTACCGCAAATTCTGTGCCGCTGGCGCTTCCACCCGTTGCACCTTTGTACAACGTGACGCTCACCGAACCACCCGACTTATTGAGCAGCCGAATGTGCTTGATGATCGCGTAGGGATTTGCACCCGTGAAGCCCACGGCACCTGATGTGGTTCCGACGTTGAACAGGTTGCCGGCCGCGCTCGGTACGAACGCTGGCGGGACGTTTAGGGTCTTATTTGCAGCCATGATGAAATCTCCAAAAGTAAGATGAGTCTAAGCGAGCTTCCTGAACCAGTCCACTACGAGGGTTGGCGGCGAGCTGACGTTATTGGTGTAGCAGCCTAATCCTATAGCGTCTGGCGCTCCGCCCAGGAATGACGCGGCGGTTTCTGTGGATGCTTGGTTATATGTGCCCGGCAGCCCACTGAAGCTGAAATTAAACGTTAGGTTTGTGCCGTCATAATCAATCTCAACGTACACAGGTATACTCACAACGGGAGATGACTGTGCGATTGGTCCTACCAATGATGACGTGTACGTGGTGGCAAATGCGCTAGATGCGAATGTTGTAGTGTTTGTGAACCGTTGCCCAACTATACCCGCCGTTCCGCTGCCGCCGTTACCCACGCCGAAAATTATATACTTGCCAGCCTTTCCAACTACTATGAATGTTTGATTGTTTACACCCGGCAATAGAGCTACCGTCTTTGCAGCGTACTTCCAAGTCCCGCCGCTTGGCACCTGCGTAACCATTCGCAACGTGGGGGAATTCTCAACCGGGTTGGTGAACGAGAGCGCCCCTAACGCCACGGTAGCGGTAGCCGTACCTTGGTTCACCCACGTCCAGAGCGCGAGGTTTATGGACGAGCCCGATTCAAACTCGTCGTCTTGAGATGTAGGGATTGTTGGGTGCGTATCGGGAGTGACGTTTACACCGGTTATAGTTATGTTTGACACCGGCCCAGGGGGGCCTACGTCTCCCTGTTCGCCGTCATCTCCCGGCATCCAAATAATGGGACCCGCAGCACCGGTAGCGCCAGTAGGACCCATTGGCCCAGGCGGGCCCGGTTGCCCGTCCTCACTGGCATCAGCTTCGAGGAATACAGCCGGTCCCATCGGTCCTTGCGCGCCGGTTAACCCTTGGGGGCCAATAGAGCCGGGTATTGCATTGAGCGCGTCTTCTGGATCATCAGGCAAAAAGAATACCGCCGGCCCGGTCGGTCCTTGCGATCCCGTGCTACCGTCTCGGCCCTGCTGTCCTGGGGGCCCGACTTCTCCATCCCCGCCGCCCTCGTCTCCAACACTCCAAGGTATGGGCGCTGTTAGCCCTATCGGCACAGGGCCAACCAGCACGCCGCCGCCAGATAAGCCTGGGCCAACAACCAACGATGCAGTACCACCGCCAGCTACTTGTGTTCCTTTTGACGTTGTTATGCCGAGCGCTGCTTTCAACTGCGCCAGAGTAACTATTGCGGAACCAAACTCCTGAATGGTAGTGCCGGCGTTTTGTTGGGTTGGTATTTGTATAACCTTACGCAGGCCACCCATGACCGGTACTTGTACTTTCTTGCCCATTATTGCGCCGCCAGTAGATCGCCCAGGCCGCCCTCGTCTTTCGGAGGATGCACCTCGAACACCGGCCGGTCGCCGTAGCTCACCAGTTCACCCGAGCCCTGTTTCTCGGCAGGGTTGCGCCGCACGTCGTAGCCGCGACGCTTCAACGCGGCGTACATGCGCTGCGCTGGCTCGGACACCCGCGTATCGCTGACCAACACCTTACCTTGGGCGTGCGTCCTGTCAGCCAAGTCTTGGTACATCTGCACGCCGAGTCCCTTGCCGCGCATTTCCTTCGGCAGCGCAGACTCAACAATCTGCACCTCGTTGTCCTTCATCCCCGGCTGAGTCTTCAGGGTGCCGGCAGGCGATGGCTTGCCGGTGCCGCGAGGACCCTGGAATAGATCGCGCTGGCCGGGCTCGAACGCCTTGCCCTCGGGCGCGGAGAGCTTCACCTCTGGAGCGTCCGGTGCGGACAGCATGTCGCCCAGGCGCGATCCGCCAGCTAGCGGCGGCGTCCTAGCCAGTGTTCCTTCAGGAACACCCTGGCTCATGACCCCGGCAATGTCGTCGCCCAGCCCCCTTGGAGCCCCACCCTTAAACCACGAGTCGGAGTCGTCCAGCGAAAGGTCACCAGCCTCGTGCGCGGCGTTGCGGACGAACGGAACGCCATGCGCCTTCGGAGCCCCCATGGGAGCCAAGGACAGCCCCGCTGGCGGGCTCTGCTCGACTCCGTGCGATAGCACGTCCGCCAAAGAGAACGAGGCAGGCGGCCCACCGGGCGCAGGCGGCGAGCCCATCGGACCCGCCGTCATTCCTGGCGGCGGTTGCGGTGGGCCGCGCTCAATCGGCGCAAAGCGCTCGGGCGGGGTTCCGGGGAAGGCGCGCTGCGCCGCCTCGACGCCCGAGGCCGCCTCGCGATTTGCCTTAATCCGGCCGACAGCTCCGGTGACCGGCTTGAGCCACGTAGCCGGCTTCGTCAGGTCTACGCCATTGGCCACGTCCGACAGCGACTCCTGAAAGCGGTTGCCCATGCCGACCAGCTCGGGGTTCTCGGATGCGAACCGCCCGAGCATGCCGAGGCCGCCCGTGAGCAGGTTCGGGTTGCGCTGGAACATGCGGCCGAGCGCCGCCATGTCGATGTTGCCACCTTTAAGTGCCGCCTCGACGGTGTGATTCTTGGCCAGAGCTGTGCGCGCGGAGCGGAACTGGTCAATGTCAACGTCGGCGTCCTTCGGCAAACTGCGCTCTATGTGGCCTTCCAACACGTTCGCCGCGTCGAGCTGGGCATCGCCCAGCTCTTGTGCGCCGGGGTCTATGGATGCTGAGTTCTTGTAACCTTTGGTACGCAACGCCTGGAGCCAGTCAACCTTCTGCCGGCCGGTCACACCCTGAGAGCCAAGTATGTTTTTGAGGTTGCCGCGCAACCCCTCGATGTTGGCAATTGAGCCCTGGCCAGAGACAGGTACACCAGAGCCACCGATGCCGTCGAGCTGCGCCAGCTCTGCTTCGTTCATCGGCCCATCTGGGGTAGCCGCAGCAACGCGGCCCATGACAGCGCCAGGGGCCTTGCGCGCCTCGGCCAACGCCTCGGGGCTCAGCGGTGTTCCCTTGGGAACACTGGCCTCTGCACCACCAATGGTGTTGCCGACTTGTTGGTGTGGTTTGAGCGGCGGCGTGCTGGGAGCCTTGAGCCCCACGTCGGCTGGCGTCGGCTCCTCGGGCATGTCGAAGCCGTTGCCGCTCGCCGCTTCACCCACACCGCGAGCCGCGTTAGCCACGTTTCCCACGGCACCGCGTACGGCACCGGGAATACCTTTGGCACCAGCAAGAGTGGCGATGTCGCCAGCAGCCGGGAGCGTTGCTTGCACAACAGCCTGGGTGCCGGAAGTTGGATCGTCGGTCATATAATGGTTAGTTGCGCCCACAGCACGAGTCACCGCGTCACCGCCGCCGGCCGCGTCGATAGTCTGCGTCAGGCTGTCACCCAACCCCTGGCTCAACTCCTGGCCAGCCTGCCCGGTCGGCACGTGAAGCGAGCTTACCCAGCCAGGGTCCTTCGCGTTCGGGTCGCCGCTCAGCCGGTGATACAGGTCTGATACAGCATGCGCTATGCCGTGCGGAATGTTTCCAATGGCGGAGCCCGCCAGCTCCGCGCTACCTAGTATCTGTTTACCGAAAGACATGTCTTGCGGGTTCTCGGCTGGCGCAGCCGGCTTCGGCGAATATCCGATCTTCGAGTAGAACTGGTCCTGCGGCATGTCCGCATAGAACTTCTGGTGCAACGCCGACGCAAGCGCATCATCGCTCATGTCGTTGTACTGCGGGAACTTCGCCCGCACGTCCTGCATTGTGATGCCGGCCATTACTTGCTCCGCAGACCGAGCGGGTCTGACATGTCAGGGCCCTGCCCGACATTCGGCTTTGGGTTCTGAGTTCCAACACCGGGCTCACCGATGTGCGCCGCGCGCTTCTGTTGCTCCATCAGCGGAGTGATGGCCGTCATCTGGCCCTTCACCCATGCGTCGAGAGCGGCTGGAGAAAGCGTTGGGTGCATGGCTTCAACTTCGGCTTCGTGCGCCTTATCCGACATACCAACTCCACGCATTACGTTCGCAATCTTCATGAGCACGTCGTTACGCGCGGTCATGTACTCCGTAAGGTCTGGGTCGTTGGTCTGCCCGAGCAACCATTTCTTCGCCATGCCGGCAACCTGCACGTCGCTGTAGTTGAGCTTCTTGCCCAACGAAGCCGTGTTAGAAACCAGCCCCGGTAGTGAATCCACAACCATGGCGCGCTGCTGGAAGGTAGAGTTGCGGCTGAGCGCCGCGTCGGCCGCCTCACGGTTGAAGTTGTACGACGGGTTGTTCAGCGCAAGGCTCCCGATGATATTGGCGTTACGGCTGTTGATGTCCTTGAAGTTCAACCGCCCTTCGTCAACAGCGTGTTGTATAGCGGCCTGCTGCTCGGGCGGCAAGTTTGCTGTGCCAGCCGTATGCGGGTTGAAGCCGCCCGCGTCTGCCTGCGCGCCGTGCAGACGAGCTATTTCGTGCTGCGCGCCCTGTGTGGCCGTCGAGCCCGGCGTCTGGACGACGGTCGGGTTATTCGGGTCGGCCTGGAAGCGCGGGATGAGCTGGCCTTGGTCAACCTGATACGGATTGGTGCTCGGATTGTTGGCTTGGTCAGCCGCTAGCCGCTTCGCCGGGTCAGCGTTAGGGTCCATGATCGTCTGCGTGTTGGTGTTTTTAAGCGCATCGCCTAGACCGGCTTCCGAATCCTTGAAACTGCCAAACTTCGCACGCATGACGTTGCTTATGAGCGCGGCGTGCTCTTTCGAGTGCGGATCGTTCGTCGAGGCCAGATAGTCGCCGAGGGCACCCTCGACGCGGCTCTTGGCGTCCAGCTCGTCTCGCGTGTTCTGCGCGTTGAGCAACGCCTCCTCGGTCTGCGCCGTGCGCAGCCCGTTGGTAGCCTGACTGTTGGCGACGAACGCCTGGAGAGCCGGTCGGTTAACCGGGGCTCCGCCGATACCAGCAAGCATGTCTCCGAGACCAGCCATGAATCACCTATGCGTAGTTTGCCGTGGAGCCCGTCTGGTCTCCCACGTACGTGGAGCCGAAGGGTATGGAGCCCGGCGTCTTTCCGCCAGCGTTCATAGAGTACGCCTTCGCGCCGTTGCCCAACAACCCCGAGGCTAGGCTAATCCATGGGTTCGCCTGTCCTGACGCCTGTGCGCGGAGCTGGTCCACGAAATTTTGGCCGTAGCTCTGCGCCCCGAGCGTATTGAGCTGGGTGCCCAAGGTGCCCATTGCCAGACCTTCGTTCTGGCGCTGCCGCGTCGCCGCGTCGATAGTTCCAAGCTCTTGGGCGTAGTTGTCGCCGAAGTCCTGCACCTCTTTCTGCGACGATGCCGTGTCCTTCGAGTAGCGGGAGCTTGCAGACACCGGAGCCAACGAAGACGTTGACTGGCCGAATGTCTGCGCTCCGCCCGTGGTCGAGCCGCCTTGAGTGGAACCCGCCGCGTTTTTACGAAGTTGTGACACGTAGTCGCCCGTCGCCTCACCAGCAATGGTGCGAGGGTTGTTCTTCGCAATCTGTTGTGTCAGGTTGCGCGTCGCCTGATTGGCCTTGTCAGTGATGGCCTGTTGGTTCTGCTGCGCCATTACCTCAGCGTCGTTCTGACGCTGATTGGCCTGTTGCTGGTTGACGTACGTTGCGCCAGTGCTAGCAGCGGCCAGAACGGCTGGAACCCAAAATTCTTCCGTACCCATGTTACGTCCTCTTAGGACCCGGCGCATTGCTGGCCGCGTCTTTAACGGTGTTCTTCAGCCCGTGAGTGCCGGCCGCCATGGCAGCGCCCAAGTCTTTCTGAGCGCGCATACCGTTAGTACGCGCAGCGTACGAGCCAGAGCCGAAAGCGCGAGCCGCCATGTTCATGCCCTGTGTTGGCATAGCGTGCTTCGTGAAAAAGTTCTTGGTGCCCATGTTAGAATCCACCGCCCATGTTCTGCGTCTTCACGCCGCTGTTGTCTTGCGGACCCCACGGGCTCGGAGACTTGCTGCCTTGGCTGGCGGCAAACTTCTGCCAACCGTTGCCTATATTCGGCATGGCCCACGGAGTGTAGTTCGGGTTGCTTCCAGGGCCGCCAGCAGCATATCCAGCGTTGGCCCCAGCAAGAGTCGGAGTAACACCCGCATACGGGCCGCGACTCGAATTGCCCGCCGCCTGACTGGCCTGTAGCTGCTCATACTTGTTTGCCCCAGGCAAATGCAGCGCATGGGCCAACGGGTCGAAACTCGCCATTTTGCTAAAAAAGGTTCCGGTACCCATGCATCACCCGTATAGGCTACCGATTGGCGATACTTGCGCCTTTCGGTTGGCCGCTGCTGTCTGCTCGTTATTGTAAATCTGAGCTGTGCTCGCGAACAAATTCCCCAACGCTTGGGGGTTCGCGTAGGTCTGCGCAGCCCCGAGGCTCGCGCTCTGCGCCTGGGCAACCTGCTGCGGGATTGCACCAATGTACGAGCCCTGCTGCGCGAGGCCAATTAGCTGATTCTTGGCGCTGATGTCCGACTGCGACAAGCTGGCCTTGGCGTTCTGCGCCTGCTGCGACGCCTGCAACAACGCCGTGCTGTAGTCCTTGCCTAGCTGGGTGTTGGCATCGACAGAAGCCGAGCCGCCCGTCAAACCAGAGCGAGCCATGGCGAACTTCAGGTTGCGCGCGTTCGTCGCCTGCTGCGAATTGACCTGCCCGGTGAGGTAGTTGCCTACCTGCTGCCCGTACTGGTCAACCTGCGCCGCGCGCTGCGGCGACGAATACGCCTGCGTGATCTGCCCGATGGACGCATTAATCTGGTTCTGCCGGTCAGTGTTAGCGGCATTCGCGGCGTTGGCGGCTGAATTGTTGGTACCCATGTCAGTGTCTCACTCGGGCAAAACTTATCGCGTCTGCGCCGTTGGCGCAGTACCCGTGGTGATGGCCCTCTTTCGTATAGCCGAGGACTTTATACCATCTGACCAGCTCGGGGCGACTTTGCACCCTGGCGGCCGGCGCGACGCACTCCAGCCGGTGGCAAAACCCGCTGTGGAGCATGTCGTCCATGATGCGCTTGCAAATGCGCGTCACGTGATACCAATTACGCCCTTCCCAGGCTTGCGCCGTGGTTAGAAGGAAGTCTCTGAACACTCCCGGCCGCTGTGGGTTAAACCCTCCGACGACCAGAGGGGTGGCGAGCCCTGCGGCCAATTCCTCCTCTGTCTCAGCAGCTTTGATGACCCACTTTGGGCCAGGAGACGTAAAGTTGCCGACAGCGGCACCGTCCACGTCGTATTTGACTCCGGTGAATGCTTCGAGCTGCGCGCGCTCGTCCTCGGGCATCGCGGCGCAGACCTTGAGGAAGTCCAACAAGTAGGGATCGTTGTAGCAGCGAATAATCATCCTGTTGCTCCTCCGCCCCCAAGGTCTTGGACGTAGAGGTTAGCCCCTTCCCATTCCCAGCTTTGGCTGTTGGGAGAGTCTAGCCCCGGTTGGTTAGAGTTGAACTTCAAAATCAGCGTGTAGCTCGGGGCCGTCAGTGGGAACGGCACAGGCTCGCCGGGTACCGTGTCCATGATGGACAGGGTGTACGGCGCAGACACGTTCTGGCTCGTGGCAAACCCGGCGTTGTCGGAGTAGGTCGTCTTGTCCTGCTGGTTCCAGCCAACCTGCACAGAGACAGCGCCGCTGCCGATAAGATCGAAGCCAATAACCATCTTGTTAAAGCCGATTGCGCCGGCATCGAGGTACGGCCACTGTATAGTCGAAGTGAAATACGTGTTGGCTCCGCCCGAGTCGTCCACCAGCGTGTTGTAGTCGAATTGCCAGACGAGATTGCCGGCCGAGCGCAGGTACAGCGTCTCACCGTTAAGGCACCAGTCGGTTATGGTGTCGGGGAAGGTGTACCGGCTCCATGTTTTCTGGTTCGTGCCATTCACTGTCAGCACGAACGCCTGCGGCCCGAATAACAGCCAATACTGGCCGCGCCCAGGATAGTACAGGCTGATGGGTGTGTAGACCTTCGCGTTGAGCTGCGCCAACACTAATGGGTCAACCTGCTGACCGGTCGAGCCGACAGCCATGTTCGCCGTGGCCCCCACCGTACCCAGGTTGCGTACACCAACTTCCGTCAAGAACAGTAGGTCGTTGGCTACCGACTGTGCGGCGCGCGTGTAGATGGAACCCACCGGCTGCGCATCTAGCAAAGCCATATTCTGCGGATCGGGGTCTATCTGCCACATCTGGTAGCCGCCAGAGTTCATGACGATCAGATTGGAGCGATATAGCGCCAGCACGGCAACCGGATTGTCGCCATAGTTGTTCAGCCCGGTCGGTAGGTACCCGGCGTTGTTGGTCGTACTCCAGTCCATAGGATCGACAGCAGCGGAGTACGAACAGATGTCGTTGTTGCCGGCGAACACGTGCGAAGCGCCCAGCACAACCGCAACGCTGTTAGGGTTATTCGTGTCGGTAACCTGTCGATTTATGGTCGTCCACGACATGCTGGTGTTGGTCACATGACCGTCCTGAGTAGTATACGTGCTCGGGTCGTTGACCGTGTTGCCGATAGTGGTAGGCCACGTCGGCTCGCTAGCGCCCGACTCCATGATAGGGATGGCTTGCCATGTTATGATCGACGTGCCGATGGCTTTCCACGTAACGCCGTTGTCCACGACGGTGTTGCCAGCCGTGGTTGGCCAAGTTGGTTCCGTGGAACCGGATGAGGCCGCAGCCGCCTGCACAGCTTCATATAGGAAGTTGGATACCGACGCGGCAGTCTCCAAGTTCCACGTAACCAAGTCCGCATAGCTCGGGTTCGGGCTCGTGCCTGTCTGCGACTGTATACGCACGCGCACGTGAGCCGCACCGGTCGGTGCGTTGCCCGTCACGTTCACCTGACGGTAGCCGCCGCCTTGCTGGCCGGCGCTCGAAGTCGAGCTGAGAAGTACGTCGGAGCTGCTATACCAATCCAAGAACAGGAACATGGTAGTGTCAGCGCCGCTGTTGTTAGGGTTCACATAGGCACTCGCCGTCACGCTCTGGCCGGGCGTCACCGTACCGAAGTTGAACATGCGCGTGTACTCCGTGCCGTGGCCTGAGCCCGGCTGGAGCTTCACGGCGAAGCTGCCTTGGTAGACGTTCGTGCTCTGGATGGTCACGTTGGCTGAACTGAACGTCCAACTACCGTCGTCGCCGGCCTCGAAGTCGCCGTTGGGAATGGCGTTGATGAATGCGCCTTGGCCCGTGCTGGGCTGCACGACGCTACCCGGCGCATACGTCGTGCCAGGAGCCCATGTGGTGACACTCGTGCTGGCCTCAGCCGTCGTGGTGATGGTGCTCGCCGTACCGGTGTTGCCGGCGATGGTTTCCGAGTCGCCGTAACGGTCGGTGATGTTAGTGCCGAGCGGTTGAGCAGTTACTACGTCCGAACCCGTGCCGGAGGTATTCTGCGTCGTGTCGAAGTCACCAAACTCCTGCACGATGCCGCCGCTCGTTGTTGGCCACGTAGGCTCCGTAGTACCGGTGTGCGGTGACGTGCCAGCTACCGCCACAGCCCGATAGGCGAAGCCGGTGTACTCTGTCGGCTCGATAACGGTGCCAGCAGTCACGTTGGAGTTTGAAGTCCACGTTGAGTTCTGCGGCATGTTGCGGGTAGCCTGATACGCCAAGCCGTTAGGGCTCGCCAGCGGCGTGACTATACCTCCGGTCTTGTACACCGTGTTGGCCGCCCATGTTCCGTTGCTCTGTAGCCAGTAGTGAAACGTCTCGCCCGTGCTGAACTGCGCCACAACGTACAAGAAGCCAAGAAATGGCTTCGCAAACCATATAGTCGTTAGCGTCGCAGCCGGGTTGGTTGGGTGCGCCAGAATGTTGCACACGAAGCCGGACGGCACGGTGTGAAGCGACGTTGAGAATACGTTCAGCTTGCCCTGGAATGCCGCGAGCCCGGCCGTGGAGCCGTCGAGTGTCGCAAAGCGAATCGTGCCCTCACGAGGAACGATGGTACCTGCCTGCGTGATGTAGGCGTTCGTCAGGTCGTAGAGCTGCTGAGCGCTCGCCCCGCCTTTCACCTTAAGACGGTTGATGCCGCCCCGCACGACTGTCAGAGGAACTGGTCGCATGATTAGCCGCTCTGGTTATCCTGATACTGTATGAGTGTTGGCCGCACCGCAGGAGGAACAGCTATAGTTCCTGGCACGTAGTGCGCTGTCTTGTGCGTCCCGGCCACAAGCTCGCCCCTGTAGCTATTCGCCTGAGCAGCTATGTTGTTAGCGTCAGGATGCCCGTAGTGCGCCTTAGCCCGCGCGAGTGCGTACAGGTATACCAACTCGCTATCTAGCGTAGTGATGTCAGAGTCAGCCGCAAACGCCATAAGACCGAAGTTACCCTTTAGCCACAGCCAGTAAGTCTGATCGGGCATTGGGTATACCTCGATCCCTGTTCGTATGGTGTACCTAGCTGGACGCCACGGCTTGCATATCATCGTGTATAGCTGCGGCGGAATACCCTCAATGAGCGGGTACCAGACGTTACGAGTGTCCTGAATGCCGGCCCACTCTATAGTCTTGAGCGGGTCCATGCGAAACCGCGTGCCGTTGTTGGCTGTTACGCCATCGTCATTGTCCCGTAGCGAATAGAACCGCTGGTTCGGGATTAGCTTCCATCTGAAGAACCTGCGTGTGTTGAGCGCCTGATACTTACGGTAGAGCCACTTCTGCACGCCGTACAGCATATTGTTGGCGTATAGCGCCATGCCCGGCGGCGGAGACGCGGCTTGTGTAGCAAACCCAAGGTCAATTATAAGCCGCCGCCGCAAGTTGGCTAGAGTGTCGGTGTTAGGGTCACCCGACATGTCAGGAACTTCTGTCTCGTTGAACGCCGCTGGGTCGAATGGGTTTGGATTGTCCCAAGCTATTGCTTCGTTCTCATTGCGAGTTACAGCGACAGCTATCTCTGTGTTAGTTGCGCCGGGCACAACGCTACCGAAGAACGTAGTTCCGAAGCTTAGCTGCGTAGCACCAGCCAGTGACACGTTTAAGGAACCGCTTTGGAGTCCTTGCAGCGCATTCGGCAAAGCTAGAGAGTTCCACACCACTCCATCCGTGGTGTATATGATAGACGCTACGCCAGCGTCGCTGGACAATTGCGCCATTTGCCACGTCAAAGTGGCTGTGCCGGTGAGTTGCGTTGGGTCGCCAATGAAGTTTATTGCGTTGTTGGCAACCAGCGGGAACGCATTTTGCAACGGCGTGAAGTTAGCAAGGTACTGTGCTTTGCTCGATAGCCGCACCTCATCAATCCAACCCGATCCAGTTCCGCCATTGACGGCAGGATTAGAACCGAGCGATATGTACTGCGGTGTCCCCGCAGCAAGGACTGGAATCCAAGTTGCCAAAGACGCGCTCGCCACGTTAACGCCGTCGATGTACAGAACTAGAGTTCCGAGTGCCGCTGATCGTACAAAAGCGAAATGATGGAACTCCGCCGTGCCAAGATCAGCATACGCCGACGATACTATGGCTCCTCCAGCGCCCATCTGTACAGTCACTGTTGCAGATGTTCTGCCTATAGCTATGTAAACTCCATTGTCAGAGTTGAACGATGTTTGACCGTAATTTATTACGTGGAACGGTATTACCGTGTTGGGCGATATGCGAAACCAACCTTCAATCGTAAAATCGTCTTGCAGTAATGTTTGTTCGCTGGCTGGTATGGCTGCAAAAGCCGCTTGGTTTGCAGATGGGTAGTTCGGGCCGCCAGCGCCTGAATTAGATACGCTGGCAGATGAGGACATACAGTCGAGCGACCCTGTACCAAACTTGAATACAGACACTGAAATGCCAAACCCGTTTTGTAGAGTAAGGTTTGGGAATATCCTTGTTGCATCCGTAACGGGAGACGTATCCAGATGAAACAGGCCAATGACTCCATCTAGGTAATTGACAGACGCATTGTTACCTACAAACCAGTACCTACCGTCCCCATTCAGCGGATTGTTAGAGTTTATAGGGACGTTTTGGAACGCCAGCGGCGGAACGTTACCGGAGTTGTCCTGCCAGGATACAGGGTTTGTTATGGTGCCTTTACCAGTCGGAACTGTCATACGCCCTCCGTATAAAAAGCGGGCTCGGGAGTTGCCGCCCGAGCCCTCAAGCTATCGCTACCGCGATAGGAGCCCCACTCAAGCCATTAACGGATCGTTGAGCGTTCGGGCAGTCGGTGCCTTTCGCGCTCGCTGTTTGGACGCTACCTTGGGCTTCGTGGCCGCGTCCTCCGCTTTCACCTCGGCAATGGCCCGCCTCAGAGCGTTGACGCCTGCCGACGCTTGCCCGTACACGGAAGCCGCGTACGGCGTCCCGTTTTGCGGATCGGAGCCGTATGCCTGAACCAGACGTTGAAACTCAACGTGGGGCTCGGGGTACGGCACGTCGGTGCGCTCAAACTTTCCTGTGCGCTGCACATTGCCCTCCTCGAACGTGAATTCGAGGATGGCGATTTCCCACGGGAGCACCGACCGGTTATAAACCGTGTGCGGGTCCCGTGTGATCTTTACTCGTTCGTACAACATGGGGGCTTCTCTGGTGACGCAGCTTAGGTTTGCTGCAGCGACAGAGTGCCCGAAGTGCTCACCCGAATCCAGTCGTAGGCCAGATTGACCCCGCTCACGACCGAGTTCGCCGGCACAACCGCCAGGGTGTTCCACGTGCCGGGACCGGTCGGAGGGTTGTAGCCATTCCCCGGCGTCGCCTGACCCGCGTCGGCTGCGCCCTGCAAGGTCAACGAGCCGCCCGTGTTGTTCTCCACGACGACCGTGTTGCCCGGCTTGAATGGCAGAGGCAGACCATCAACCTGACCGCTCAAGAGGTGCAGCACGAGCAGGGAGCCAGTGCTCGACGTGGTGATGGCCGCGCCGCCCTTCGTCAGTGAGAGCGAGAAGTTGCCGGTAGCGGCGTTCGCCGATACGACGTAGTACGCCGCAGCCGCGAGGCCGACCGGGTTAACGGAAGCGTTGCCCGCGAAGCTCGGGTACTGACCGATGGTGCCGATGCCGAGGCCGGTTGGGAAAGACCCACCGGACAGATAGCTTATGGCAACCAAGTCACCGTTGGTCGGCACGTAGCCCGCTGCGTTCAACACGCCGGGAGCCGCCGAGGTGCAGGTCAGACCTTCGATGGCATCGCCGAACGGAACCGGAGCCTTGTTGAAGGGCAGGTAGATCGGCAGATTCGTCACATTTACCGCTGAGAGAGACATGATTGATTCTCCAGAAAACTTGTTGTGTTGTGTAAGGTGGCCGGCATTACGCCGGCCACCTAAGCCACCGCATTACGCGATGGAGCACACTCCGTGGGCGTTCCGCTTGCCGGTCGTCAACGCCGCCTTCGCGGTGAGCGCGAAGTAGTGGACGTAACGGTCGTACACGCGCGGCGGCGTCCGGTTAATCATCCAGTGACCTTGGATCGGCCGCAGCTTCAGGAAGCGGCTGTTGATGAAGTAGCAGCGCTTCTGCCACGGGATGCTCGGGCTGTAGAGCTGGTCGAGCACCGTCATAACCGGGTCCCATATGATTTCCCGGCTCTTGAAGTACAAGCCCGTCCGTCCGTCATCACCAATCGAGCCGTCCGCGTGGTCGATGTTGTCGGCCTTGCCGTTCATGAACACAGTGCGGTTGATAGTCGCCTTGGTGTCCTTGCGGTATGCGTCGATGAACGCTTCGCCCGCGAGGATGTAGTCAGGGCTGAACCCACCGTACCGGGTACAGTCGCGCCACAGGATTTCCATGGTCTCCGTCAGGTTGCCTGCCGTGCCGGTGCTGATACCGGTGATGGCGTTGTTCTGCCACCAAGGATACACGGACTGGTCCAGACCGCCGACCACCATCGGCACTGCCGGCGTGGTCGAAATCAACAGGTCGAGACCGGGGATGTTGGTCGCCGACTGCGTGCCGTCCAAATGCAACATGTAGTCGAAGTTCTCCTGAAAGCCGAGCTTCAGGGTTTCAGCGTTCTCCTGCAACAGGTTGGTGAGCTGCACCTTCTCCGCGTCGGTCGGCGTGGACGACTTGTCGTCTGTCATGACGATGCCGTTCTGCGCCAGCTCATCCTCGTTCAGACCGAAGCCGTCATGGAAGGAGCCCCACGTGTACTTGGCCTGCTGCAAGGTGCGCTTGCGGTTGTAGGTGACCTGGGTGTCGCCGAAGTAGCTCTGGAAGTTCGAGTCGTTCGAGTAGCGAAGCTGCTCGACAACGTACTGGAGACCGCCCACGTAGGCTTTCTTGGTCTCCATGAGCTTCTTGATGAGCGGACGATTGATGTTGATTTGGTCAATCGGCTCATTGCGAAGGTAGTAATTGATGGCCGCGTTGCCGGCGTAGGCAAGGGCTTCTGTGGTAAACGGCATGATATGCACTCCGAAAAAGGTTATGGACTATCCACTACCCTCCTCGGTGTGCGAGACCGAAATACGCCGCTCTGGTGAGCGCCGGATGACGAAGCCGGGTTACAGTCGAGAGTCAACGCTGGCTATGCCACCACAGCCAGCTACGTTCGTCAACTTTTCTGCTTCAGCGCCTTTTCCATGGCCGCGCGCATGCCCTTGCCTATGGAGACTTCTTTCTCCGCATCATTGTCCGCATCCTTCGCGCCTTTCTTCTCCCACGGGTCGTCGGGATCGAGGCCCGTGTCCCAATCCTTGGGCAGCGGAATTGTCTTGTTGCCATTGACGCGGCAGCAGCCAACCTCTGCGTTGACGCGACACTCCCAAACACGACAGTACAGCGTGTTGCCCAAGCTATCGGCCTCGAACGCCTTCTCTTGGTACGGGCAGTTCACGCAACCCCACTCGCCATTCGCCGCGTTGGCGAACCCGGCCGCGTCAACGCTCAACGCCATGAGCGGCACTTCAAAATCGCCCGCGCGCTGCACTTCCCACTCACCGCAGCTCGGACCCTTCATACCCTTCAGCGATTTCAAACTTACTAGCAGGCACTTATCCTTGCGGATCTGGTTGCACTCCCAGCACAGGTACTTGTGCGTCGGATCAACCGTGTTGGAATTGCCGCAGTGGTGATCCGCGTACTTGCCATGGGTAGCAGCCCGCTCGCGATTGTGCAGTTCTTCCTGCTCTCGCTTCGGGCCGCGCTCCTTCGGCTGTATGAACAAGCCGTCCGCTGCGCGCGGACGGCTTATAATCTTTCGTGTCGGTTCGGTCATTTCTTCTTCGCTGGCTTCGACAGCGCCTCGTCCATGGCCCCCTTCATACCGTCAGCGGTCGCATCCTCGACCGTGCCTTCCTTGCGCTTGCCGATGGCCATGTGCCGCAGTTCCAACTCGACGCTACGGTTTGGCTCCTCGTCGCCCTCGTGGCTGCTTTCGCTCGCCGAAACAACGTGGGCGTGCGACTGGAGGTGAACCTTGTCACCAACCTTTGGCATCGAGTCCATTCCGAGCTTAGACATTTCCTCGTGCCCGAGGCGCACGCGCAGACCGTACGGATACTTGTCGCCGTTGATGTCGCGAGGCTTCATTGACTCGGTGCGCTCCTTCTTGGAGCGCGCCATGTGTGTCATTTCAGCCATGCTGAATCCTCCGTTCTCGGGCCGCGACTGCTGGCAAGCTCGATGGCCTCGCTCACAGCCCGCAGCATACCTGCCCTATGCTCCTGCCGACGAGCCTCTTGCTCGACAGCGGTTGACTCCGGCTGCTCGACGATACGAAGGTCCGCGCGCTCCTGCGGCTTGGCGCGGAAGTTATGTACCGCCGTAACGACCCGCGTTGCAACCCTGGCCAGTAAGGGAATTGCCTCCCACATATCGGCAGCGGTCTTGTACGCGGCTATAACAGCCTCGTGTCCGTACACCACCATTAGGCGTTGGTACTCATCTTCCGCCGATGGATACGGCCTATCGGTGACGACAAACCCCTTCTGCGGGATAACGCTCTCCGGGTCGAACACATGCTTGAGGACTTCCACTTCGTGCGACGGAACCAACTTGCCATAGATGGTGTTGCTGTCGCGAATGATCTTGACGTTCGTGTAATACATCGAAATCTCCTGGCTGGCGCGGTAGGGTTCGAACCTACGACTACCACCTTAACAGGGTGGCGCTCTACCACTGAGCTACACGCCAGAATTCGTTACTTGCCGGGCTCCGGGGCCCCCCAAATGGCCTCGAACATCGACTTCGGGCCACCGTTGTTGAGACCGGAGCCGCCAGTCTTCGCGTTCGCGCCCGAGCCCGCAGGCGACTTGCCAGCGCGCATCGGCTGTTGAGGCGGAACTACTGCCTTCTTCGTCGGCGGTGCCGCGACACGAGCCGCATCATACGCCCGCTTGAACGCAGCCGCCCGCTTTGATAACGGTATGTCCGCCATGGTCGCCTTCAACGCTGGCAGAATTGCCGCTTTCTTCCGCTCGTACAACGGGTCGGACGCCTTAAGCTGCGCTTCGAGCTGGTTCAGCTCGTTATACGCCTGGGCGCGCTCTTGTTCAACGCGCTGCGCCTCTGTATGCGAGTTCTGCGCATGTGTGTTGAGTTCCTGGCGAAACGACTGTTGGTTGCGCATGACGGCCTGTTGTCGCGCCAACTCCGGTGTTATCTGCCGGTTGGCCACAGCCTGCTTAAGGTCGGCATGGTTGGCTAGCGGATCGTTCGCCTTGCGCTCGACGCCCAGGAAGGACGCCAGCCGGTCGGCCATACCTTCGAGTATTTCCAACGCCTGCGACTGCTGCTTATATTCGCCGCTGTTGAACAGTCCGAGGAAGCTAACAGTCTCTCCGTACTGCTCGGGCGTGACGCCGGCCGCCTGGAGCCCCGTGACGAACGTGTTGAAGCTGCCCTCGGCAGCGGCAGCGCGCTCGTCGGCTTCCTTGGTCCGCGCGATTAGCGTACGAATACGCTCCTGCGTAGGCTGCGGCAGGTTCTTGTCTATGCTATCGTTTACCGGATCGGGCTCCTTCTTACCGGGAGTCTGACCACCTTTTCCGTCTCCGCCCTGTTGCTTTGCGGCGATTTCGGCTTGTAGCTCGGCTTTGGACTTGATCTGCCCGTTGTCATGCCGCTGCTGAATACCGAGCTTCGTCGCGTCTTTGACGGTATCGGAGTATGACTTGTCTGGCTCGTTGGTGCCTTTGGCAGCGGCGGGTTCAGACCCTTCGCCCTCTGATTCATCGCCGCCAGCTTCGTCCCCTCCTGATTGGTCTCCCGTATCAGCTTCTCCAGAAGCGCCATCAGTAGACGAATCGCCTTCCTCCTGACCAACACCGTCGCCACCTTCGGCACCAGTGTCACCAGCTCCATAATCCGTCTCATGACCGCCTCCGAGGAGTTCGCCTAGGGCTTCGTCCATCGCGCCGAGAATACCCTCGTGGGTTGCTCCTGATTCGCCGTTTGCTTCATTCGCCATATATCACCTGTGGGGTTGTTATGTTGGTCCGCCGCCTTGTGGCGGCGATATTCCTGGGACGCCTGTCGCGGGCGGAGCCGGCTGGCTTCCCGGCTCCGGCGGAGCAGCGGGAACCTTTGGCACAGCCGCCTGATCGAGCGCCACAGCGGGAGATACTAGCGCAGCCGCAGCCTCCGGGGAAAGTTCGCCCTTCAGCGATACGCTGATGGTGGGCATTACAGGTGGCGGCTGGGTGCCCGCTCCCGGTGTGCCTGGAGCCGGAGCCTTCGGGATGAACCGGTCGGGGTCAGTCTCGTCGCCGAGGCGCTTCATGGTCTCTTTTATGAGTTCCGTGAGTACCTGAACTGTAGAGTCATCTCCATTGGCCAACGCTTGTCGGATTTCTACCAGGGTTTCCTTGATGAGCGGTAGCAATGTCGCCCATACCTGCTGGTCCGCTGGCGCTTTCGGCTTCCCGGTAGTGCCGGCTTGAATTCCAACTTCAGCCATCGTGAACAGGTCTTCAATTGACATGCCATGAGGCCAGAACGCCTTGACGCCGGCAATGCGCGCGGCTTCTTGGTTGGTAATGCACTGCAAGGACTGCTCCAACGTGTATTGTGCAACCTCCGTCAGAGTATCCTCCAAGTAATCACGGTCGCTGGACGTGCGAGCATTCGTGCCCTGTTGCTGTATTGAGGCTTCGGTGGCAGTGCTCGGGTTACCCGGTTTGTTGATAGCCGCGCTCAGAGCCTCTTGTACGCCGGAGATACGCTCCATGTCGCTGAGGATGTAGGTGGGGTCATACAAACGAGGGTCAATGCCCTGTACGGGCTTTGCAGCGAATGCGGATTCGAGGGGAATGCTCGGATCGCTCAGTTTCAGAGCGGTAAACTCCTGAGTCTTGCTCCCTTCGATCTTTCGAGCCTCCGTATCATCCAACATGGTCGCATTGAAGAACACGCCGGGGATGGAGCGCTCGCGCGTCAGCCTAAAGTTGGATCGCGTGGCGCTGTACTCGTCTTGTAGCTTGTAAAGCCTCCATGACAAGGATTGCGCGTGCCGCTGGCCGTCAACTTCGTAGAACGCAGTGTAGAAATACGGGTAGAACCGGCTCGTCGGGTACGGCGGCATGAACGGTTCCTTCGGCCAAGCGTGTACACCCTCAATCAGAGTGCGGATGTGCTTGTCGCGTCTGTCCCATATCTCCACAACGTGTACGAACCCTTCCTGCTCGGGGCCGGATTGTGACGGCGAGAATGTCTGTGCGCTCTCGGCCGTCATTGTGCCCTGCGGCAGCGCGTTGGAATTCTCACGTGTCGTGAGTTCCTTAGGCTGCTGCTGGTAATACTTGGTGGCTGTCTTCAGCTCGTCGGGGTGCAGGCGCGGGAAACGCTCCAGTGCATCCTCCTCGCTTATGAATGACTCGTCGCCAATCCAACCTGCGTCGAGGTAGTCTTCAATAGACTCGATGTCGGTCGATACTTGAATGCGCTCGGTGCGAACGAAATCGATTGCCAATATCTTATTGACGGCCAGCTCAAGTTTGCCTTCCAACTCAGCGATGAGAGCTTCCTTCTCCTCGCGCTCGCCCTCCAACTCCTCCTGGCTCTTGCCATCCGGGTCTTCCATGAGGGCAATCTGAGCCTTGACGCGCCGGTAGGTCTCCTGCGCGTCGTTGAGCGCCTTATCCGTTTCTGGCTGTGGCTGCTTTTCACTCAGCAGGTTTACCTTGAGCCAACCCTCGCCCGTCGAAAGAATGCTGCGCACCTTCTTACGGGCCGCTCGCTTCAGCTTGCCCTTCTTCCATAGGTGCGAAATGATGATTTGTGCAGTGAGCGCGAACGCCTCCATCTGCTCAGTGCCGCTCTCATCAACCTGCGGCGACTTCTTGACACTAACATCCGGGTCTCGCGCGTAGAGCAGCGCCACGAGGATGTCGATGAACGCTCCAATCAGGTTGGTTGTGACCGCCCAAGACAAGTCGCTAGTGCCGGCAGCGTACTGCCGGTCAATAGCGACCTGCTTGCGGAAGTTCTCATCAAACTTTCGGCCACGCTCCCAATCCTTCCACAGTTTGCGGACACGAGCCTCCTCCTTGGGGTCGCGCTCTGGCTTCTCGCCGCGTTGCGACTCCGCGTCTCCACCCTGCATCCCGCCATCAGCGTTCTGGCGTGGGTCCGATGTTATGCCGGCGTAGCCGCCCGAAGGACCGCCGCTTGCGCCATCTGTAGAAGTGTCAGCCATGTTGTGGTAGGTGCTTCAGCACCGCTCCTATGACGCTGGGTTCTCGCTGCCGGCAGGAGGCTCCTTCGAAGTAGCCGCTACCATCTCCGCTTTGTACGCGACCAGAGCTGGACTGTCCAATTCAGCGTACCCAACCGGAGGATAGCCATTCGGGTCGTAGCCAGCTCTAAGCCACATTTCCAGGGTCGGACCGTCCGTGCGCAGGGTCTGTTTTAGCGGTTCCTGCCGTCCGCGCTGCCGGGTAAAGCTCAATACCTGTGTTTCCCGCGCATACGGCGATACTGGCGGGGTTTCCGCTTTCGGAGCTGCTGTTGGAACCTTGTCGCCGTCTGTGGCAATTGGCGCAAAGCCGGGTATGTTGCGGATCATTAGAAGTACCTCACCTTAGGTTTGTCGGGAATCGAATTGTGCTCCAGCCACGCGGCTGTATACGGAACGAGCTGTGGCTTCTTCTGCGGGGATGGTATTTGCGCGTCCCACATCTGGTCAATTCCACGCCCAATGAGCCCGCACACGTCCACCGCGTCGTCCCATCGGCCGCCTGGGAACTTCACGAGCTGGTCCATGATGCGCTCCCACCAAGGCTCGCCCAACGGACCATACACCATGCCTGTTGCCACCATGCCGTGGAACGCCTGTACCTTCAGCCCCTTGTCTAGGATCGAGGGCATACCTTCCAACACGGTGAATGTGCGCGTGTTGCGCATTTCCTTGCGTATCCAGGGTGCCAACGACTTATCAATGTTGCCGCCCTCGTGCCACCACTTCATTGGCTTCCATATGCGAACCAACTTTAGGAACGCAGCAACGCTCTTGTCTGTCTCAGCCTGCTTGTACCACCACGCGCGGGCAAACAGCCTACCCTGGCTGTCTATGCTCCACACACCATGCTCCGTGAAGTCGGGCTCTTTCTTGCCCTTCTGCGGCTCCATTGTGGCGTAGTCACTCGCCCCGTAGTTACGGAGAAAGCGCGGCAGCGCTATCGCCCCGTCATATCCTGCGTATTTCATACCGGCGCAAGCCTAGGGTCGTAAAACTTGAACATGTCACGTTGGAAATGGATACCTGTGAACGGCGCTGGGCGCTGTTGGTACAGGGCAGCCCACGTGCGCTGCGCTCTCGGGTTGTCGCGCCACGTGTTCCAGTGTTCCCGTGGGAACCACTCAGGCCAGAGAAACCCCCCAACCGGTCGGCCCAGCGGATCGTCCTCGCGCTCGGCCTCGGCGGGGATGCACAAAACCTCCCACTTCTGCCCGTCGCGGCAGTGAATCAAGCCTGACTCACCCTCGTACTGCTGCGGGAGGATCGAGCCGGCAAGGTCGTCCTCATGCCATCGTGTTTGAATTATGATACACCACATATGTGGCTTTGCACGGGTCATAACCGTGTCTATGTATTCGTTGTATATCTTCTCGCGTATTGTTGGTGAGTCAGCTTCCTCGCGGTTGCGCACCGGGTCGTCGATGATTACGCCATCAGCGCGGTTTCCAGTGATCCCAGCCAGGAGACCGGCTGACATCAAAGCAGAACCATTCGTTAAAGACCAGTCGTCCACTGCGCGTTGGTCGTCCAGCAACAAGGGGCGTGACGGCCACAGCGACGACCACATATGGTTCTTGCAAATTGTCCGTACTTTGCGGCTCTGTTTGGCGGCGATTGACGAACCATAGGACGCAAGAATTATCTGTTGGTTCTTATTCCTTCCCAACGCCCAGCTCGTACCTATAACTGACGCGTACGTGCTCTTTGCTGACCCAGGCGGGGCGAATATCATCAGCCGGCCGCGTGATGTTTGAATGCATTTTTGAATCGCTAGCATCATCACGTAGTGGTGAAGTGCAACGCGCTCCTCGATTGGGGTGTATAGGATGTTGTTTCTGTCTATGCGGTTGACGATCTTGCCAGCGCCCTTGACCACCGTGCCGTCCGCCAGCTCGACATCCTCAGCCTCGTTCAGCGGATCGTAGAATTCCTCGTCGTTGTCGGCCTCGCCGGGCACCGGCACGCCTGGGATTTCAATGGCCTGAGAATACTCGGCCAGTGAAGTACGGGCGCGCTGGCGTCGAAGTAGCTCGGCCGCCGCGAATTGGGCTGCGGCGCTCATAGCAGCAACGGGTCACGGTCTTCGCACATCTCCAACTCATTCTCGTGCGTACCATCACACCACAATCTCCCACAGGTGAACGTTTGGTGGGATATGGGGGCCGCAAGTCTCGGGAGCGGGGTGTCGCGTATCGCCGCCATCAACTCCTCGTCCGTCATAGCCGCCATTTCAGCCTTCTGCCGCCGTTCGAGCGGCACGCTTATGACGGCTGAAACGGCCTTGCCGTGCCCGCGCTCCAACAACGACTCGGCGGCGCGGAGACGGTCCTTCGCCTCCTGAAACGGGTCTATCATGATGTCATGCAGGACGTTGATTGCTTCCTCGGTGTGGTCCCGAGCCTGCGCGTCCGCGTTTCTGCCAGTTTTCATGGGGTGGGCTCCTCGTTATGCGCCCAAGAGTACCCGACTCCTCTGGCTTGTGTCCAAGTCTCCCAGGCGGGCGTCGGCACAGTGCCCAGGCCAGAAGTATTCTAGGAAGTCGCCTATACGCCAGAGGAGCCATAGCTGCCACCAGTACAGCTTCAACCACTGCACCATTTCCTCCGAATGAACCTGCCGCACGATCCAGCACAACGAGCTGATCGTGATGTCAGGTTGGTTGAACACCAGAGCCGCGCCTAACCTGTCAACCGCGAGCGCCAACGTGTGGCTGTATGCTATGTCCCAGCTCATGTCCGCCTCCAGCAGTACGCCCAACTCAACTCGCACGCCGACTCTCCATCGAGGGCTCCGGAGTCCTTTAATACAACATGCTGCTTGGGTCCCTCGCATTTGACCCGGAGGGGTCCGCTCACCGCTAGCCCCACGTTGAAACCCACAGCGCCCGCCGCGAGAACCGCGAGCGCTACCAGTAGTGCCTTACGCATACGTCACCTCCCGTTTTGCACGGTTGTACTCTGGCCCGGGGCCATCTGCAAATGGCACGATTCTTGAGTACCTTTTGCTAGACCCCCACCCTTTCTGGAAAAGGCCGTCTGACTGCTCGGTAGCAAGCGCCGGCTTCCGCACTCAGGTACTTGGGTCCCTCAAAAGGGTGTCCCCACCCCCTCGCCGCAACGCGCATATTGCGGGCAGGCGGTCGGCGACTCGCATCGTTAGCACGCGCCGTGCACAGCGCCGCAAGATCCGGGCTATGTTCCCAAGGGAACACGCGCGCTTAGCGCAGCCTGGATGCTGCCTCGTGCTCTGTCCCATTTGCTCGAAACAGGGCCTAAATGGGACAGCAAATGGGACAGCGTGAAATGCCTATTTTTATAGTCTTTTCCTATTTTCTGTCCCATTGTCCCATTGTCCCAATAATAATTAAGGTATTACCGTTAAAAATACTCATCTCCTAGACAAAGTATAAAACGCTCGGCCTAATGGGACAGCGGGACAAATCGGGACAGCACATAGCTTTCCGAGGCGCAACGGGCACAATTGGCACGCTAATTGCGACAGCCAAGGTCTCGCACTAGCTACCTACACGCAAACGGCATGCCAGCCTAGCGGCTCTGCCATCATGTGACGGGCGTCACACTATTTGCCTTGACCTATGCCTAGCATGTGCTAAGCTACGGGGTAGGTCGGACATGTCGTCCGGCCGCCATCGGAGTAGAGATATGAAGACAAGCAAGCCTTTCCCCGTTCGCACCGCAGGCCGAGGTGTGCGCTACAGCGCGAACGTCATGCGCGACGGTGTAGCGGTGGCCTCGCTCATTCTGGTGAGCAACAGGAATATCGCTGTGGTCGGCGCAGCCTTCCTGGCTCGGGACATGGCGCGTAGCTGATAGGCCATAGAGCGGGCTTGCCAACGCGAGCCCGCCACTCTGGTCTAACAGCAACGAGGGTATGCACATGCGACGGTTGACGGACGATAAGCGAGCAGAGCTTGAAGCTCTGGTAGACAGTTGGTCCTTGGCCAGCGTATTGGATGCGCTGGCAGATATTTGCCACGGCAAGAGCGAGCACGTTCGCAGCAATTGGCAGGACACGAGCCTCGCCAAGCAATGGAGTTTAGCTGCAACGGTTGCGAACCGCGCCAGCAACGCCACGTGCGTTGAGTATGTATCTGGAGCGCGCGGCTGATAGGCCACAGAGCAGGCTTGCCATCGCGAGCCTGCCACTGTGATCTAACAGCAACGTAGGAGATGGATATGAGCGGCACGAAACCGGCAATTCTGCAGAACATGAGCGCGAGCGACGGCTCGCACATCGTAGTGCGTGAATTCAGAGGCGCACAGCTTGTGCTGACCGCCTACGACGGTCGCGGTGGCTTCACGTGGCGCAACGTGATGCTCACCAACCAAGAGCACAAGCCTTTGCGTTTGCCGCATGCTTTCGCACTGCTGATTGCAGACAGAGCCTCGCGCCATTACGGCGCGAAGTGTGCGACGTTGAGCGCTGACGGCACGCTCACACAGCCTGCGAGCGCTGTCGCGCCGAGTGACAAGCTGCTCGGGAATGCTTACAGGCTCAACGGGACCATGCCAGAGCTGATGAACGCTCTCGGCAAGCTGCACCCCAACACGACGCCATCGCTGTTGGCTGAGGCGTTGCATCGTACGGGAAAGATAACTCGCGCGGAGCGCGCGCTGGTCGATGCCGCCGGTTTCGAATTCGAGCAGGAGTAACGCCAACATGACACGAGTAAAGAGCAACACGAAGACCACAGCTCTAATTGTGCACGCGTACAGCCTGTTGGACTGCCTTAACGATATCAAGACGGGCGCTCCGTACCGTGATTTGATATACGAGTTGAGTTTGGTTGGGGAACGCGCTCACAGGCGATACGCTGGCAAAGGTGAATACAAGGTGTCAGTTAGAACAGCAGCCAAGCTGTTCACGGTGCGCGCCCTCGTGCAGTATGCTACTAAGGATATAAAACTTCCTACAGTTGCGGGCATGCTTGAGATGCGCAGCGACTACCAGCTAGCCGCAATGGTAGCTGCTAATCACTCCGAGATGATACTCAAGGCCTTAGCGGGCATGAACCTACGGGAGTTGGCTGCCATAGATTACGTGGCAATGGTCGAAGGTCACGCGGACGCGAGGTTGCAGTAATGAACAACTCAACAGAGCGCAAAGCGCTCCGCACGTTCGTCGCCGCGTATTTCGAGTGCATGCTGTGGTCCAGCACGGCAGACGGCGCTCCGGGTATGAAGGAGAACGACGACACAAGCATGGAGAGATACGGCTACACCGTTGACGACATCGCGCCGGTAACGAAGCGCGCGAGCATTCGGGAATGCATTGATTTTTACCGCGCCAACGAAGCGCTACTGATGGAGTGCAGCCTGGACGACTCGCAACACGGCCATGACTTTTGGCTCACGCGCAACGGCCATGGCGCGGGTTTTTGGGACCGTGGCTATGGTACTAAAGGCGCGCTGCTGACCAAGGCTGCCAAGGTCTACAGCCCGTGCGACCCGTATGTAGGAGATGACGGGAAGGTGCACATATGAGCGTTCGGCACCGATACTACGCGCATGATACATGGGTGCGCCAACTATTCCCGTTTGGTTGGTATATTGCTGGTGCGGCAATGTGCAGTGATGGCAAGGTCCGCAAGCTGATGCGCATTGGTGAGAGAGCCGATAGCTTTTTCAGCGTACCGGCGTCCGTCAAGGTGAAAGGTAAGACGGTCGCCGGTTTCGTCACAGTAGAAACACGCGAAGGCTACATAACCGACGCTGCGAGTGACCCGTTGGTTGTCAAATTCGTTGCGTATCAGTACCGCAAGAACGCCGGCATGCTCCCGCGCGGAGCCTGGAAGCAAACGTACGTACAATGGCAGCGTCGTGAGGCTGTCATATACGCAATAAAGCTCTCGCGCAAGGCGCGCGAGGCTTCACAGTTCAAGAGGGTGCGCAAATGAAGGTAGTTACAAACATGTCGGAGATTAGAAAACGCGCGGCAACTCTTGCGAGAGAATTGCGTACCGTAAAAACTCCCAACCTGACCATGCGGCAGCGCAATGCAGCTATCCGTTCGCATATGCGCGTGTTAATAAATAAAGAGAGGACGCAACCTAAAAGCGCATGCCGTGATCCTGACATGCTCGAATTCTTCATCGGGTCACGTTTCCTTTCCGCGCTGGTGAACGGCGACTATACGGGCATCAGTGGCGCAGAGAGCAAAGCGCTAGACGCTTGGGTTAAAGAGCAAACGGAAGAATTCAAGCAAGGACATTGGAGCGTCACAGACTACATGGACGAGTTTGGAGTGTGCGCCGTGACTGGCCAGCGTGGGAATGTGACCAAGGTTAACTTCGTCATTATGGAGCGCTGAGTTGCATGAGCTATTCGCACAAAAACCCAGCTTGGAACAACTTGCAGCGCTCGCGCCACGACGCGCGTATACAAGCTGAGGCTGCGCGAGCTAACGAGCTACAGCGTCATAATCCGGGCATGCGGCGCGACTACGCGCTGAAGCAGGCTATTCGAGAAACTGAATCGAGGCTACCATGAATCACGTCTATCCGACCGAAGTAGGTTTTATGCATGCCGTTCTGTACCGTGACAAGATGATAGAGGCATGGTGCAGGCGCACGGGTCGCATGAGCAAGCGCGGCTCATACGGCTATAAACCAGAGGAGTGCCCGCACGATATCCCAACCAACGACGAGCGCGGCTTGGCTGAGGCTATACGCTTCAGGCTCCAACCGCTGAAGCATGGCCAAAACTATTTAGCCTATCTGGCAGCACCCAAGCCCGAGCATGCGGCAGCAGTGTACAAGCTGACTGGCGTTGCTGCCTCGCGTGGAGCCATCACAACCTGGAATGGCGAGCTGCTGGCCGTTGTGACGCGCATCACGTCATACAATGCTGTTTGCTTTGGCCGCGACGCCGGAGTGAAAGGAAGCTTTTGGGCCATTGGTATTGACGGGCGCACGTACTACGGCCGACACAACGGGCGCTGCATGTACTGCCGCATGCGCCTTGCCAAGTGGCAAGATGAATACGACATTGAGCAACAGACTTGCGCCGGTTGGGAGATTGTCAGCAGCGAGCGCACGCGCGAGAGCGCCCGAGCTTCAGTCAAAGAGTACCGCGACAATCAGCCAGAGCTAGCTGTGCGGATCAAACGGCGCAAGGTTAGACAAGCATGAAACCGAAAGCTAAAGCGTGCAAATACGCCATGGGCAAGATGGCAACACTGAATACACCTCTATCGCGCGCAGAGGCGCAAGGCGTGATAGCCGAAGCATATTTAGAGGGTATGCTGGCGGGAGTAGAATTGGCCACAACTAGGAGACGGAAATGGCAACGGCAGCAGAAAAGCTCGCAGCGCTAGCTATAGCGGTGTCCACCGAGGCACCGCTGCGGCTGAAGTCCCCAGGCTATCAGTGTTACATCACGCACGAGACCGTGAAGCGTATTCGCGCTGTGCTGGATGAGGCCAAGATTGACTGGAGACAGCTCCACAAGAACGCGCGCCCGCGAGGCGGCGAGGAGCCCAGGAGACCGGCTAAGCAGTGTGCGTCTCCACGGCACCCGTATGACTGCGGATGCGGCACGCTATGAGCCAATGGGCGATTGATCCAGAGCTATCCGAGCGCCGCCTAGCGACGCTCGTGCGTTTGCTGGAGGATGAGGCCAGCGTCCAAGCAAAAGGCCAGCGCAGCAAGCCTGGAGAGCTTGACGCGAACGAAATGCGGCAGTGGGCCAAGCAATGCCGTAACATCATGCGCGGACCCACAACGCGTAAACCGATTGAACAGATGACAGACGAGGAGTTGCTTTCATGAAAACAGAGCATCAACGAGTTGCACTTGCGCTATTAAAGGCGCGACCGCCGGTCCTGCCAGGAACGCGAGTTGTGCTAAACGACGCGCAGCGCAAGGTTTGGTATGACTGCGTGACCCAGGTAGCTCTCGCGTTGGGCTTCCCGCACACCAAGGCGGGGCGGCGAGATGCCAAGGCGTTCTTCGACGCGGCGGGAGTACCATAATGAGTCCAAGACGAAATCAGAAAGATCGTGCTGTGGAGCTGTTAGCTCATTACTTCAGCGTCGCATTTTCCCATAGCGGTGCGCAGTGGGACAGGGACAACGGCGCAGAAATGCGAGAGTTGGTAGAAGCTCTATGCGAGGCGGCGGGCTATGACGCCATCGAGACCTTGGGCAAGAATGACTACGTTGTGGGGCAGCCGCTATACAAGGTTATACTGGCGGACTCCGCTGAGCAGCTAAGCCTTGATGTGACTAACATGATGAGAGGCGGTTGGAAACCGCACGGCAGCGTCATGACGTATACGACCAGAACGCGCCCTGGCGGTGACTCGACGCTGACGTTTCACGACTTGTGGTGGGCTCAGCCAATGGTAAAACTGTGAAGTACGTCCTACCACCGCTCGATGCGATCATGCACGTTACCAACCCAACAAAGGAGCAACGGCTACTCCAACACGCGCGCAAGCTGGAGATAGCCCTGGACCAAGAAGACGTGCGCGAGGCTATGCGTGAATTCAACCTTATGATGAGGCTCTACCATGAAGTTCGTAATCAGACACCCAACAAAGGCTAACGTCTTCCTGCGCAAGCCGCGCTTCGTGGGGGACTCCGTGCATTGGACTGAGCCCAACGGAACACCGCACAGCGTGCGCGAGCCCTGGGTATTCGCCACGCGCTCGGGCGCAGACAAGGCGCGCGACATGCACGCCCTAGAAGCCTCCGTAGAGCCTTGGTACGAAGCGGGAGACCCAGCGGTAACGCTGTCTCCGTCCAACGCTGCGCGTTGGCAGGACTGCCCGTGCAGCCACAGCCACGATGTAACACCTACAGTGCAGAGCAACAACGGCATGCAGGATTACATGCCGATAGTGCCGACGTTCTGGTTTAATAGCGATTACTTCGAATTTTAGGGGATGGCACGCACCTTGCATCGTACAAGGTGCGGCCTTCAAACTGTTGACATAACGATGAGTTGAGGGTCTAATAGCAAATGCTACGCAATGTGTCGAGTCGGAAAGATCATAGTTTTTACTACCACAGGAGTTTGCAACAATGTCTATTGAAACGAACCAGTACATCGCGACAGCCACGGACGTAGAGAAGCTGGCGCACACCATTCTGGAGGCTGACATTGCCTCCAGCGGTGCGCGCGGCACGTTCCTCAAGGCGGTTGTGGGTACTACCCAGGCGGAGTTGGGTTCACCGCCACGCATGCGCAACGTTAAGAGCGAAAAGCTAAACGAGGAAACCACGAAAGCGCATCTCGCGGCGTTCGAGGCGGTTGCCAAGCGCTTCACCGAGGCCGTCAACAAGGTGGCTCAGGCCATGGAGCCGAAACCCGATGCCGACATGATGCGCTCGCGCACAGCGTTCGCGCGAAGCTCTCTCAGCACGGTACGCGGTTATATACGCGCCGGCTACGACATTCGCACCTTGGCAGCGCACAAGGTGACCAAGGCGGCGTTAGCCACGCCGAAGGCAAAACGGAAGTTTAGCGTTGACGCGCTCAAGAAACGCGCTATCAGCATGGCTGAACAGCTCACCAACATAACCAAAAACCTCCAGGCGGCCAACAGTGTCGAGGCGCGCGAGACTATCAACATTATAATGGCGCAACTAGCCAAGGCCGCAGGACTGACAGCTCACACATCCAAAGACGTGGAGAAGTCAATCGAAGCTGGCGAGGCGTTCCACACCAAGACTGGAGTGTTCTTCCCGATCAACCTCGCTGCCATACGTGAGCAGCGAGCCGCCGCGTGAACGCAGTGACACCCCAACCGCCCGACTATGAGCTACAGCTCACTATAGCCCGACTTATCGAGGTGTATTCGGTCAGTCGGGTAGTGGAGGCGATGGGGGTGTGCTGCGAACTACGTGCATGTTCCATGCCAGAGCATGACGTAGCAACACGACGACTAAGGGATTTCGGTCTCCAGCTCATCATGCTCAGCGAGCGGGCATTCGCTCTCTGAGATGCAGTCGAGGTTCCCGCTGGGAACCTCGACTTGCTTTCCAAGCTTAGCTTTTGATACCGTGCCGCTCCTGCACCCAGGAGACCGGCATGGCTCGCCCCAATACTGCCCTACGCGACTGGCTGACCGTGGCCACCGCAGACCAAGCCCGCCAGCTAGCCAAGGCGGCTAAGACATCCGTCCCACAGCTAAGGCACATAGCCAGCGGCCGGCGTAAAGCCAGCGCCGCGCTCGCGCAGCGCCTCGTGCACGCCTCCCAACAATTCAACCTAGTCATGCGGCTCGACCAACGCGAGCTGTGCGAGGCATGCGGTAAGTGTCCGTATGCTGGCTTAGTGGCCAAGTAATGGCTGCCGAGGACTGGTTCCCAAACCATTGGTGGGATGACGACGGATTTTCGTGGGGCCCATCGCTCTATCCTCGGTCGTCACAGACGGGGTGGGTATGGTCAGCGAGCGGTTGGACGAAAGCTCCGGCGACGGCTGACGAATTCGAGGATGAGTCATGAGCTTCGCCGAATACCAAGCACATGGGTGGGCGCTGTGCCGCATTGAGCCGGGCAAGAAAGCTCCGCTCGCCGACGACTGGAACGAGCCGGAGAACGCGCTCACGCAGCAAGACTGCCTGGACATCGCGGAGATAGGCTGTGGCGCGGGGCTCATGCACGCTATCAGTGGCACGTGCGCTCTGGACATAGACAACCTCGACTTGGCGAGGCCATTCCTTGCAGAGCATGGGATTGACGTTGATGCACTGCTGAACGCGCCCGAGGCGGTCAAGATCATGTCCGGTCGCGCGGGGCGGGCAAAGCTCCTGTACCGCATGAAGATTCCCATGAGAACACTCAAGCCGAAAGAGAGCGGCATTGAGTTGCGCTCCGCGACGAGCGAAGGGAAGTCAGTCCAAGACGTGCTTCCGCCGACCATACACCCCGATACGAAGAAGCCTTACACGTGGGTGTACGGCGACAAAATGCTCGGGCACTGGAGCAACCCGCCACCCATCCCCGCACAGCTCCTCGCGCTGTGGCGCTCACTCGCCGCGAGCGCGCCAGTCAACCAGCAACAAACTCCACGCGCCAATGTCACGATAGACACCGTGCGCAAGGCGATGTACCAGAAGATAAAACGCGAGAAGTTGGATGTATCCAACCACGACGACTGGTTGAAAGTTGGATTCGCGCTGCACGACCAGACAGGCGGCGCGCAAGAGGGGTTGGAGCTGTGGGACCAATGGAGCGCTACAGATGACTCAACTCGTGATGATGGCTCGCCGCGTTACCAAGGAATGGATACTCTTAAAGTACGGTGGGTGTCCTTCTCATCGGCAGCGGGTAAGAATGTTGTTACTCTCGCGGCGGACGTTGCGCAGGTCCCAGCGGACAAAGACGAGTTCGAAGTAGAGCCCGAGGTTGACGACATAGAGAGCACGGCTGAGAAGCTCAAAAAGCAAGCCGAGGTGAAGAAGGTAGAGGCGCAGGCTGCCTTGGAGAAACGGCTCGTATACGTGAGGCGGCTCGGCAAATATTTCGACACTGAGGCGCACGCTATCATCCTCAACGATAGCGACTTGCGACACCAATTCGCCTCAATGATGCCGCGAACAAAAGGCATACGCCGCATGGACCCTGTAGCACTTTTGGAAGGCTCCACAACAAAGAAGTACGCCGACAAACTTGGTTTCAACCCAGGAGAAGGCGCCATGTTCGATTTTGAAGGCGACCGCTATGCCAACACGTATAGAAACAGGCTACCAGAGCCAATTGAACCGACTGCTCTTGAGTTGGAAAAGATCGACTGGATATTCGGACGTATTACCGATGTCTCGTATAGGGAATGGCTCATTCAGCTCTACGCTCACGTCGTCCAGTTCCCAGGCGTCAAGATCAGAAGCGCTCCGCTCATCTGGTCTGAGGAAGAAGGCAACGGCAAAAGTACGCTCACTGGCAAAATCCCACAGCTCCTCGTCGGTCGGGAATACTCGAAAGAGGTTACCTTCGACCAACTCAACGATGCGTTCACGGGGTTCCTCCAAGATGCATGGCACATCAGCCTTAAAGAGTTTAGGGCTGGCTCGCGAGGTGAGCGCGACCGCATCACGAAGAAGGTAGAAGTATGGATAGCCGACGACACGGTACCGGTGCGTGCCATGCACCAAGTGGCATATACGATGCCAAACCTAACACTCGTGACAGCCTCTACCAATGCGGACGATGCGGCGACGATCACGAACGCCAATAGAAAGTGGGGTATTCACGAGCTGCGCGCGAAGAAGATGACGCCGCGCGAGACGCGGTGGATATACCATGAGTTCCTTTTGCAGCCACGAGCTGCGGGCGTTTTGAGGCACTACTTCCTCAACACCCCAATCCTCGACTTCACCGCTGATGCGCCGGCTATCGTTACAGACGACCGGCGAGACATGGTTGAGGCGAGCGCGGCCAGTGATCTTGAGGCGCTTATAGTGGCGCACGAGTCGGGCGCTGGTATCTTCTCGCGAGACGTTGTGCTGGTTGAGGAAGCAATGGCCTTCGTGCATAGGCAGACGCCATCGCGTCCGAACATGCACAGAGTTGGCAAGATTCTTGCGCGGCCACCGTTCAACGGTGTCTGTCAGCGCATACGTGTTGGGGACCATCGTTTCCGCGTCGCGATTCTCAAGAATCATGCCAGATGGGTAAAAGCCTACGGCAAGGATGTTATGGCGCACATACAAGGGTTGGATGACGACGCGAGTGTGGAACACAACCCAACTGATGAAGAATTGCTTGCATAGCGCCGTGCGTTAGTATCTACTACGCCGGCTTCGACCTTAACCCAAACCGAAACGATCAGGAGTCTCCCATGTCCGAAGCAGTACGCGCAGTGGCCCTCGCCGAGGCCACCAAACTCAAAGGCGATACAGGCGATTCAGCCGTTGTTCTCGAAGTCGCAGGTCAGTACCTCGCGTTCCTACAGGGTGCCCACACCGGACCCGCCACGCGCACGGCGGCCGGCGCGGAGCCCGATAAGAAGGCGGAGAGCAAGCCGTCAGCCAATACGGCTGGTGCCAAGAGGCCGACTGCTGCGGAGAAGAAGGCTGCTGCGGACGCTGCGGCAGCCAAGGCGGCCCTAGAAGCCGCAGAGGCCGAGGCGGAAGGCAGCGGCGACGAGGACACTAGCCCGACTGGCAGGTTTACCGCCGATGCGGCGGGCGTTGCGGCGGCGGTAGCCGCGATGATCGAGAACAAGAAGGACACCGGTCCGAACCGCGACACGGCGATTACGCTCCTCAAGGAGTTCAAGGCGGCGAGCGTCAGCGCCATGCAGAAGCAGTCGCCGGCCAATATCGCCAAATTCATCGCCAAGGTGAATGAGGAGTTCGGTCTGGTAGACGGCGAGCCCGATTTGGAGGGCTGAGGTAGCATAGGGCTACCAACCGGCGCGTAGCGCGGCTCGACAGCGACGGTACAGCGTTGAAAGACCAACGCCTAGGCCGTCACAGACTGAATAACGAGTGATGCGCGCCGGTTCCCACGGGAACACTGAACATAAACAGCACACAGGTAACAGCGAACATGAACATAACAGACCAGTCCGAGGATCTTCACTTTGCCAGAAAGCGCGAAGCCGAAAAGCTCGCCGCGCGCCGAGCCCTCGCCGCCCGCCGCTGGACATACCGCGACCTGCTCGAAATTTTCGCGCTCGGCATGGAAATGCGTCTCATGACGCACCCGCGCGATACCAACATCGGGAAGAACTACTTTTCGAACCGTTTTCACGCTGGACGCCGCAACCCTGCCGGCTCGAAGCTCCTGCGCGGTTTCATCCGAGCGAACGGCCCGCGTAGCGCCTCGTACGAGCGCGATTACAAGGCGCTCACCGGCCGGCGCTATAACCACCTGAACTTGGGCGAAGACGACGCCGAGAAAGCCGCGTGAACCCTTGGGATAACAGTGTCCCGTTAGGTGACGGGAACTACTGGACGCCACCACACAGGAGCTACCCCAATGCACACTGAAACAGAGGCTATGAAGCGCTACATGACCACCCAACCGCTATGGGACACGCAGTGCCTGTACGCGCAGCACCGGTACAGAAGCTACAAGGCAGAGCGCGGCTCGATTGCCGAGTACGACAAGATGCGGACCGACACGGCCGAGTTCATACAGGCGTTGCGCCGCCAGCTTTCCGTGCTCGGCTACAACCGATTCTACTTGCGCGTGGAACAACACTGTCGGGCGCATCGTCCGTTCAATGACAAGCCCTACCGTGACTGGCTCGGTATTCTCCAGGCAGTCTGGAGCCGAGCGCTGGCTGGCGAGCTGCCGGCGACCCTGAAAGAGTACACCGCTGGCGGTGTGCAACATTGCGACGCTCAGAAACTACAGGCTGTTGCCCAGGAGACCACCGTGAAGACGAAGACAAAAGCAGTGAAGCCGTCGAAGGCTGTCAAAGTGAAGAAGCCGACACACAACATCGTCGGCGTACGCTTCGTGCATGGCCACAACGTCCACAAGGTGTACAGCTACACCGTTCCCAAGAAGGTGAAGTTGCACCTCGGCGAGGAAATCGTGGTGCCGACCAACCCCGGCGATTTCGAGCACCACGCCGTGGCTGTCGTGGTTGCCTTGAACCACACTCCCGAGTATTTCGGCGAGCTGAAGCAGGTCTACGGTCGCGTTAACGTGGTTAAGGGGTAAGCCATGGCGCACTCCTTCTGGTCACCCTCGAAGTCGCACATGTGGATGCACTGCCACGGCGCGATGGCCCAGCCCGAGAACCAAGTACCGGGCGGCACGTCAGACTTTGCAGACGACGGCACAGCGTCACACACTCTCGCGGCCTGGGCGTTGCAGAACTACAAGGACGCTGGTGACTATCCCGACCTGACTATAAAGGTGGGCCAGAAGGAGTGGGAAGTTGACTCGGAGAGAGTTGACTTCGTGCAGCAGTACGTTGATGACGTGCGCCGTCGCGCTATGGGCGGCGTGCTGTTCATCGAGCACAGGGTTGACCTAGGCGACTACCTGGGCGAAGGGCCGTGCTGGAAGTGCCTAGACCACAGCACGGAGCCTGACCCAACATGCGACGTGTGCTCGGGTTCGGGCATCGCGCCGCAAGGTGGAACGTCCGACGCTGTTATACTCGTGGAAATCCCCGACGAGCCCGGCTGTTACATGCTGATAGCCGCCGACTTGAAGTACGGCATGGGCGAGAAGGTGTGGGCCGGTTACTTCCCGGCTCCCGGCGCTGATAAGCGCAAAATCAACACGCAGTGCGGCAACTACCTGCTGGGCGCGTGGAAGAAGGCCAAGGAGCTGGGCTACAAGGTCACCAAGTTCGTTGCGGTCATATGCCAACCCCGGCTCGACCACATCGACGAATTCGAGATTACAGCCGAGGAGCTTGAGACGTTCGCCGACGAAGTGCGGCTAGCCATCGCTCGCGGCCAGGAAGCTATGACGCTGGGCGTCGATGATCCCAAGATGGAGGAGTTCCTGTACTCCGACGAGAAAGTGTGCCGTTGGTGTAACGCCAGACTGACGTGCAAAGCCTTCAATCGGCGCGTGGCTGAGGAAGTCAAGACGGAGTTCGACGAGGAGACAGGCGCTCCAATCGGATTCGAGGAGCCGCGCACCCTAGAAGCGCTTTCCAAGGCGTATGCTGCGCTACCGTTGGTCATGCAATGGGTTAAGGTAGTCAACAAAGCGCTGTGGGAGAATGTTCCCAAGGGAACCGTGATAGGTCCAGACGGCAAGCCGCTCAAGCTCGTCTCCGGCAAGGCCGGTAAGCGCATGTGGGACCCAACGCAGAAAGACGAGGTTGAAGGGCTCATGGTTGGCGCTGTCGGCGCAGCCGCGTATCTGCCACAACAGACAGTAACAGCGCCGCAGTTCGAAACGCTGTTGAAGGCGCGCACGAAGCTCAAAGGCAAGAAGTTCCAAGAGCATTGGGACCAACACTGGAAGAAGTACATCACCAACGCGAAGCCCTCGTTGTCTATCGCGTTGGGTTCTGACCCTCGGCCGGCTGCTGGCAAAGCCGACGCCTCCGAGTTTGACGACGAAATTTCAACAGAGGATCAACCATGAGCAAGGTAGTCATTTTCAGAGAGACTCCCGGCTCGCATGAGGAGGAATACCTTGCCCGTGCGAGCAAGACCGAGTTTGTCTCGGTCGAGAACCCTGGCGAGAGCAACCTCGACTTCGAGACGCGCGCAGAGGCGTACGAGTTCGCGAAGTCGTTTACCAGCCTCGAACACTGGCGTGTAGGAGTGCGCTGATGGCCCTTCCGAAACAGAAGCAGCCGCGTGAGCGCCGGGCTCGCGATGAGAAGCCAGCATTCGACCCGTACTGGACACGTCGCAAAGTTGACACGGAGTCTGAATACATTCAGGCTGCGTGCTGCGAGCCGAAAGGGTTCTACCGAGGCGCGCGAATCCGCTAACAGTAACCGCAACACAGGAACGACGACCATGAAGTTTAAACTCAGAGACGCACGACTGGCATTCCCCAACTTGTTCACGCCGTATAAGGAGTCTTTCGGCGGCCGGTTTATAATCCCGCCCGACCACCCGCAGGTCACCGAATTCAAGAACGTCATGAAGGCCGCCGCCAAGGAGAAGTGGCCTGACAAGTGGCAGACCATCTACGCCGCGCTGGATAAGCAGGACAAGCTGGCGCTGCACGATGGAGCCACCAAGGCTGAGTACGAAGGCTTCGAGGGCAACCTGTTCGTCGCGGCCAACTCGAAGGTGCGTCCAACCATCCTCGACCAAATGCGCAACGAGCTGTCACAGGCGGACGGCAAGCCGTACTCCGGCTGCTACGTCGTCGCCCTGCTGGAGATATGGGCTCAGGACCACAAGGAGCACGGCAAGCGCATCAACGCCAACCTCCGGGGCGTACAGTTCCTCCGCGACGGCGACGCCTTCAATGGCGGCGGCAAGGCGGCGGACGCTGACGAGTTCGACGACATCAGCGACGAAGCTTCAGACCCACTTCTGAGCTGATCGAAGGCAACCCGCGCGACGACGAAAACGCCTGTCTCTCCTCTCTACTCGATTGGAGACGTGTAGCGCGGTGTTCCCGCAGGAACACCACAACAACGTTCGGAGCCCAACATGAAATCCAATGCCATCAAGACGGACATGGAGCAGATTGTCCGCATTTTCATCCGCAACTTCGAGGTGTTGAACTTCGGCCGTAAGGCCAAGTACATCTACCTTCCCACGGACCTGTACGACCACTTCACCGACCGCCTGGAAGATAAGTTCCGTGCGTGTGGCGTGCCGGAGCACGTGTTCGACACCGCGTTCAGCTATTCCTACCTCGGAGTGGAAGTGCTGGAAGCGCGGACGAACGACATCATTGTCACCGACGAGCTGTTGCCATGAGCGGCGCGATGTTCACTGACTCCATCGAGCACAACCTCGCGTTGATCGAGGAGTTGGTGCAAGCCCTGCCGCTGGGCGAGCGCAACGCCGCCAAGCGGGCCGCAGTCAACATGGAGAAGGTGTTCAAGGACATCCAGCGCGACAACCAGAGCAGCAAGGGCGCTGCGGTGGGCACTGCATTTGCAGTGTTCACCCTGGCAAAGCGTCTGACGGACCCTAGCAAGGGCTCGACAGGCGGCAACCTGATTCAGCTTCTGAGCTGACATGGCAGCACGAGGTGACAAGGTGCAGTGGCGGTCGGATTACAACCCGGCGCATTGGTTTAAGGGCAAGGTGTTGTATTTCATCATGCCGAAAGAACCGCCAGCCACCTCCGCCAACACGTTGGCGGTGATAGACGACGGCACGGGGCTCACGCCCCGTGTCATCCAAGTATCAAGGCTTCACAGGCGTCACACATGAAACCTAGGTATAAGTATTCGTGGGGCGCTAACGCCTGGATATTGTGGGATGTTCCCGACCACTATCTTATTATAAGCGCTCGTTGGCCAACAGTGGTGTATGTATGAAACTCTGGATTGACCTTGAGACTCGCTCGCCCATTCCTATCAAACAGGGTGTGGCGAAGTATGCAACCAAAGCCCAGGTCATCATGGCGCAATGGGCCATCGACGACGGTGAGGTGCATGTTGAAGACCTGATTCGCGGGTCCAAGGTCATTCCCCCTTCTAAACAGCTTATCCAGGCCGCCGAGCGGGCCGACGAGATATGGGCACATGGCGCGGAGTTCGAGCAAACACTCCTCGACACCACAACATGGTGGCCTGTCGTCGATCTATCGAAATGGCGCTGCACAATGGCCCTGGCTCGTATGCACGGCCTGCCCGGTGGCCTGGATAAGCTGTCTACGATCTTCAAACTTGGCATCGAGGAAGCCAAGGACAAACGTGGCCACGAGCTGATTCAGATGTTCTGCGTGCCGAAGAAAGACGGCGTGCTTTGCGACATACACGGCACACGCTACTGGCTGCCGTCGCGCCTGCCCAACGAGTGGAAGGAGTTCCTCCACTACGGTGGCATGGATATCACCAGCATGCGCGCCATCTATAGGAAGTGCCCGAAGTGGAACGCAACGCCGCGCATGTGGCGCGTATGGCACCTCGACCAGAAGATGAACCGCAAGGGCGTCCAGATGGACCAACGCCTAGCGGCCGGCGCTATCATATCGACGACGCGCGCCAAGAAGCGTTTTGCTGACAAGACGACAGAGCTGACGGATGGTGCTGTGCAAGCGACGACGCAACGGGACCGTCTCCTGGCGTACATGGCAGACTACGGCGTGCATTTGCCAGACCTGACTGCTGACACTGTGGAGCGTAGACTCGAAGATGAAGCACTACCAGAGCATATTAAGGAGTTGCTGCGTGTTAGACAGCAAGCATCTAAGGCTTCCACCGCTAAGTATAAACGCGTACTTGCACAATCCGTTTTGGGACGCTTACGTAACCTACTTGTTTTTTGCGGCGCTACTCGAACCGGGCGGTGGGCTGGCAGAACCTTTCAGCCCCAAAATCTACCGCGCCCTAAGCACAAACAGTGGGAGATAGACGCGGCCATCAAGTTCTTCCAACAGGACTTGATGGAAATGTACGACCCGGAGGAGGTGTTGAACCTCGCCGCGTCGTGCCTGCGCGGGCTCATGATCGCCGCGAAG
>Ga0134125_10000617_pt1 | contig 47133 bp, 48 predicted proteins | sample KB31751_FD_96464 | JGI IMG/M metagenome (GOLD analysis project Ga0134125, IMG submission 96464) | Terrestrial soil microbial communities with excess Nitrogen fertilizer from Kellogg Biological Station, Michigan, USA - KB3-175-1 | ecosystem: Environmental > Terrestrial > Soil > Unclassified ...
TGGTGGCGCCCTTGCGGCAACAGTGGCAATTGAGCAACAGCGGCGCCGCCTGGCTGACCATGTCCGCCCAACTGGGCTTTGTGGCCGGGGCGGTCATTTCAGCTTTGGTCAATCTGGCGGATCTGGTCGCCCCCCGACACCTGATCGTGATCGGAGGCCTGGCCGCCGCCGCCTGCAATGCCGCCCTGGCCGCCTGTCATGGCTTCGGCGCCGCCTGGCCTTGGCGCTTCCTTACGGGTGCGTTTTTGGCCTTCGTCTACCCACCCGCCTTGAAGCTTATGGCCACCTGGTTCCGCAGCGGCCGCGGCGTGGCCCTGGGGATCATGGTGGGGGCGCTGACGGTGGGCTCCGCCCTTCCGCATTTGGTGCAGGCGGTGGGCAGTATGGGCTGGCGCTCCGTCGTGCTGATCACCTCCCTGCTCACCGCCGCCGGGGCCCTGTGGGGCGGCTGGGCAGGCGCGGAAGGCCCGTTCCCCTTCGCCCGCGCGCACTTTGACCCGGTCGAGATCGGCAAGGTTTTTACCGACCGCGGCACGCGCCTGGCCATTGGCGGCTACCTCGGTCATATGTGGGAGCTGATCGCCATGTGGAGCTGGATCGGCGTCTTCCTGGCCGAAGCCTTCGCCCGGGTTGGCTATGGCGCCTCCAGCGCCGCGCTCACCACCTTTCTGGTCATTGCCATCGGCGGCGTTGGGTGCTGGTACGGCGGCCGCTGGAGTGACCGCGGCGGACGGGAATACGCCGCTGCCGCCGCCATGGCCTTCTCCGGCGGCTGCGCCCTGCTGATCGGCTGGTTGCCGGTCCACGGGCGCACCACGCTCGCCCTGCTCATCGGCGTGGCCCTGGTTTGGGGGTTTTGGGTGGTGGCCGACTCCGCGCAATTCTCCGCCCTGGTCACCGAACTGTGCGATCCGCGCTATGCCGGCACCGCCCTCACCGTGCAACTGGGCGCCGGTTTCACCCTGGCCTGCGTGACCATTTGGATATTGCCCTGGATGCAGTCCCACCTCGGTTGGGCGGGCGCGTTCAGCTCCCTGGCGCCCGGTCCGCTGCTGGGCATCGCCGCCATGCTGCGCCTGCGTGCCTGCCGCACGCAGGGGCCGCGCCGTTGGCACCGTGGGCCAAGTCGGCGCGGAAAGCTGCGAAATTCACGCAGCGACCGCCCGCCCCCGGCAAACAACGAGGGGCGGACCCGACCGGGCTGGGGTTCAAGGGGGCCCCGGCCCGGTCGAGCGTCAAGCGGGTCGAGTGGCGAAGCCACTCGGGGTCCCGCGCCAATCAAATTGAAAGGACCGGCTTCCCTCCATGCAACTCTGGCTCGACCCCGCTGAGATTCAATCCCGTCTGGATCTCGACGGACTGCGCGCGGCGATGCGACAAGTCCTCGCCGATCTGTACACCGGCCGCGCTGCCGCCCCGGCCCGCGTCGCCGCCCGATCGTCCAGCGGTCTGTTGGCCGCCATGCCCGGCCTGGCGGCCGGAATGCTCGGCGCCAAGCTGGTCAGCGTGTTCCCGGACAATGCCGCTCAGGGGCTGCCTGGCCACCAGGCACTGTTGGCTCTCTTCGATGCGGCCACCGGCGCCCCCATGGCCGTCATGGATGCCACCGTGCTCACCGCCGAGCGTACCGCCGCCGTCTCCGCCGCCGCCACCGATGCCCTGGCCCGGCCGGACGCGCGCGTTGTGGCGCTGTTGGGCACCGGGGTACAGGCCGAGGCGCATGCGCGCGCCATCAAGCGGGTGCGCGCCTTCACCGAGGTCCGCCTGGCCGGTCGCGATCCGCAGCGCGTTCGCGCCCTGGCCGCCGCCTGGGGGGCGACTCCCTGCCCCGATTTCGAGTCTGCCGTCCGTGGCGCCGACGTCATCTGTGCCTGCACCCACGCCCCCGAGCCGGTGGTGCGGCGCACCTGGCTGTCGCCCGGCGCCCATGTCAATTCCGTCGGCATCGGCGGCTGCGAGCTGGACCGCGACACCGTCACCGCCGGTCTGCTGGCCGTCGAGGCCCCGACCGCGTTTGCTCCCTTTCCTGCCGGCGCCTATGAACTCCAGGGCCTTCCACCCGAACGCGCCGTGATGATCGGGGCGATCTTCTCCGGCGCCCATCCCGGACGCACCTCAGCCGCCGAGATCACCGTTTTCAAGTGCGTGGGCCACGCGGTGGAAGACGTGGCGGCGGGAGCCTGGCTGCTTGCGCATGTTAGGATGGATGCCGATGAGTCCCGCTAAAGGTGCTGCCAGCGAGTCCCGCCGCGACATTCTGCGTACCGCCGCCCGCCTCTTCCAGGAACGCGGTTACGACGCGACCTCCATGCAGGATGTGGCCAGCGCCCTCAATTTCTCCAAGGCCGCCCTCTATCACCACTTCGAGAGCAAGGAAGAGATCCTCTTCCAGATCATGAGCTACGGCATGGACATCTTCGAGGAGAAGGTGCTGGCCGCCATCCGCGAGATCGCCGATCCGGAGCAGCGCCTGCGCGCCTGCATCGCCCGCCATGTCGAGCTGGTGCTCAGCGGCCGTGACCGCGAGATCACCGTCATCCTGCACGAAAACCGCACCCTGCCCGCCGAATCCGGCCGGCAGATCAATGCCCGCAAGAAGAGCTACGTCGTCTACCTCGGCGACCTGGTCGGCCAGGTGCAGCGGCAGCGCGGCCTGAACACCCCCGCGGTCAACCCGCAGGTGGCCGGATTGGCGCTGCTGGGCATGATCAACTGGATGTACCAGTGGTATCGCCCCGAAGGGCCGGTGAGCGAGGGCGAAATCGCCCGTCAGTTCACCCAGCTGTTCTTTCAGGGCGCTTTCGCCCGCGGCTAATCCTCCCGCAACGCACGGTTGGGATCAATGCGCAGCGCCCGTTGCGCCGGCAGCCAGCAGGCCACCAGCGCCGCCACCAGCAGTATGGCGGGCGCGGCCAGGTAGCTGATGGGGTCAAAGCCGCCGATTCCGTACAGAAGGGTGCCCAGTCCGCGGCCCAGCATCGCCGCGGCCAGGATGCCCAGGCCCACCCCCACCACCACCATGCTCATGCCGCTGCCCAGAATCAGCCGCATCACGGCGCCCCGCCCGGCGCCCAGCGCCATGCGCACACCGATCTCGCGCTTGCGCTGCGTCACCGAGTAGCTCATGACGCCGTAGGTGCCCACCGCCGCCAGCAGCAGCGCCAGCACACCGAAGATGGCCAGCAACTCCGCTCCCAGCCGCGGCGCGGCCAACTGGTTGTCAATCCGCTCCTGAACCAGTTGCGTCCGCAGCTGGGGCAGGTTGGCATCCATCCCCGTGGCCACGGCGCGCAGGCTGCTGATGACCGCCGCCGGATCGCCGCTGGTCCGCACCACGAACATGCCGTCGGGGGTGAACTGCTGCTCCAGGGCAAAGTACACCTGCGCCTGCGGCTCCTCTCCCAGCGTGGCGTACTTCACCGTCGGGACCTCGCCCACCACGGTGACATCCCAGGTTTCTTGCAGAAACCGCAGGTGCTTGCCGATGGGGTCCTGCCCCGGCCATAGCCGCTTGGCCAAGGTATCGTTGATGACCGCCACCATGGGCGAAGCCGGGATGTCGTTGGGGGAAATATCGCGTCCGCGCAGCAGCGGAATCCCCATCGCCTTGAAGTACCCCGGGCCGACGGTAATGATTGGCGTCAGCTTGCCGTTGCGGGTATCGGTGGTATCCACCCCCGCGGGGAACGTCGTGCGCTCCAGGCCGCCGCCCAGCGGCGGGGTATCGGTCACCGCCACGCCGGCAATCTGCGGCAGCGAAGCCAGCCGGCTCACAGCATCCTTGAAGAACTGGTCCGCCCGCGCGTCGCTGTAATGGGCCGCCGACAGATTGGGGTTGAACACCACCATGTGCGCGGCGTCGAATCCCAGATCCACCTGTTGCGCGTTCACCAGGCTGTGGACAAACAGGCTGGCGCCGATCAACGCCATCAGCGAAAACGCCACCTGCACCACCACCAGCATGCCGCGCAGGCTGTACCAGTGCTGTCCGCCCGAGGGCGTATCGGTGCGGTCGCGCAGCGAGGCCAGCGGCGCGGTGCGCGTGGCCTGCAGCGCCGGCGCCAAGCCGAACACCAGCGTGGCCACCAGCGCCACGGCCAGCGTAAACCACAACACTCCGGCACTCAGAGCCGGGTGCACCTGGTTGCCCACTCCCGGCGGCCGCAGCGACCAGAGCGCGTTGCGCGCCACATACGCCAGGCCTATGCCGGCTCCCGCACCCAGCAGGCCGAGCAACATGCTCTCGGTGAGCAATTGCCGCATCAGGCGCCCCCGCCCGCCTCCCAGCGCCAGGCGGATGGCAAACTCCCGCTGCCGTTGCGCCGCCCGCACCAGCAGCAGGTTGGCCACGTTGGCGCAGGCAATGAGCAGCACCAGGCCGGCGATGGCCAGCAGCAGCGTGCCGGCCAGCAGGAATGCCGGCCGGGCGTTGGGGTTGACGTTGCTTTCACTCAGCGGCACCAGCGCCACACCCCGCCCGGCGTCGTCGGTCGGAAATTCCTGCGCCAAATGTTGCGCCAAACCGCCCAATTCCAGCTGCGCCTGCTGCACGCTCACCCCGGGCTTCAGCCGCGCCACCGCGCCGGCAAACAGGGGCCGGCGCTGATTGAACCAGGTTTTCACGATGCCGGTCAGAATCTGGTCGTGCATCGCCAGCGGCACCCAGAGGTCAGGATTGCCCAGCACCCCCACGTTCTCGAACTCCGCCGGCGCCACCCCGATGATGGTGAACGGCAGTCCGTTCAGATCCATCGTCTGGCCAATCGCCTGCGGCTGTCCGCCGAACTCCTTCATCCACAGGGCGTGGCTGATCACCGCTACCGGGTTCGCGCCCGGTGCGCCGTCTTCATCCGGACGAAAGTCCCGGCCCACGGTAATCTTCTCTCCCAGCAGCGGGAAGAAATCGGCGTTGACCAGCAACGCGGTCACCGGCTGCGGCGTCCCCTGCCGCATCCAGCGAACCCGATTCCCCGTCACCACGGAAAAGCCGGAGAAGGACGTGCTCTGGTCGCGGTAGTCTTTCAGGTTGAGATAGGAGCTCGCCAGGTAGCCCAGCTGATGGTTGCGCGCGTCCTGCGTGTAGATGGACACCACGCGGCCCGGATCCTGCACCGGCACCGGGCGCAGAAACACCGCGCTCACCAGGGAAAACACCGTGGTGTTCGCCCCTATGCCCAAGGCCAGTGATAAAACCGCCACCAGCGTGAACCCCGGCCGCTTGGCCATCAGCCGCAGCCCGCCCTTCACATCCTGCCAGACTGAACCCATTTCCATACGCACCTCCTGCTAAACAGATTCTAGACTGGCGGTTTCTCCCCGGGTTACCAAAAAAAAGGGCTCCGGGCGCTGGCCCGGAGCCGATTCTGCGCAACCTGGAGGCGTCCCTAGTGGGAGCCGGGATGGCCGCCGCCCATCTGCGATTGCACTTTTTTGGCTTCGCTGGCGTGCTTTTGCAATACCGGTATGGCATCCTGCACCACCGACTTCAGTTGCGGGTCGGTGATCTGCGGTTCCAGGGCCTTGAGGCGCTTCACCGCCCGGTTATGGTCGCGGATTTGGCCGGTAATAAACTCGTGAGCCGCCTCCGTCGGGTTGGCTTTGTTCATGTGGTCCTCAGCCTTCTCCGACTTCTTCTTCATGGCATCGCTTTCATTCAGGCTGATGTTGGCCTGGCTGGCCGCCTGCTCGAGCTTGTTCTGCAGGTCTTTATGGTCGTTCACCAGGGTCTCGGCGTATTGCTTCACGTTCGGATCCTGAACGTGGCCCTGAATGTCCTGGCCTTCGTCAATCTCCGTCTTGTTGATGGTGTTCAGCATGTCCGCCGCCCGCTGGTTGGCGCTGGCCATTGAGCGCGACGGGTGCGCCCCCGCCTGGTTCCCCGTAGCGTTGGGGTTGGCCTGCTGGTTGGGGTTCTGGGGCTTCGTCTGGCTCTGATTGGGTTGGGTTTGGGGTTGCGTTTGCTGGCCTTGGGCAAGGCAGAACGGCACCGCTACCGCCAATGCTCCGCTCAAGATCCAGGTCGCCGAATGCGTACGAAAATGCATGGCTGGTCCTCCGGTCAATGCTTGTTGGGATGTACCGGCCGGAGGCGGCGGATGCTTGCTCTACTGCGACGAGAATGGAATGCGCGGGTCCCGCAATCGTTCCAGGATGGGCCGGTGGGGCTCAAAAAACGGCTCGGGTATGGCCTCGCGCCGCTGCCACGAGGAGACGCCTTCCCACGAGGGACGCGGCTCACCCGCCGCCTCGGCGGCGTAGACGAAAATCCGCTGTGGAATCGGCTGCCGGCAGGCGTAGCTGAACAGCAACCGGCATGGTCCAACTTCCATTCCCGTCTCCTCCCGCACCTCGCGCCTCATGGTCTGCTCCGGCCGTTCCCAGAACCAGGCCACGCCTCCCGGGAACGACCATCCGCAGCCGTCACTGCGGTCCTGCAGCAGCACCCGATCCCCGCGCTCGATCACCCCCACCGCGCAACGCAGCTCGCCCAACAGTGGCAAACGGCTGTACACAGCCACAAAGGTGCGCGAGCACAGACGAAACAGGCGCGGCCCGGGTTTATCCAAAAAGGACAAAGTGAACACCGACCAGGATTTGGTTATCCACCGGCCGCCCGGCGTGGAAGCTGGACCGGTGCCGGTATTCGACGTACGGAACCCAATTGCCCAGCGACCACCCCACCCCCGCGCCGACGGCTTTATATCCATGCAGTCCCAGACCCCAGCGCCGTCCCACCGCCACCTCCGCCAGCAGCAGCGGACTGTGGCTCTGCACCGGACGCTCCGCCGGGCTGATCCAGGCCTCCAATCCGGTTTCCAGGGAGACGCCGGACTGCTGCAGTTGCCGGTCATAGCCCACACCCAGAAAGTTCCACATCAGCAGCGCGTGCGGCACCGGAGGCAGACTGATGCCCAGCTTGCCGGTGGCTGTGGCATTGGCGAACTTGGGATTGCTGGACTGTGCCGGAAACCCAAACGTCCCGGTGGCCAGTACCTGGGCCGGCAACCCGCTGCTCAGCAGCATCCCCATACCCGCCAGCAGAATGAGCTTACAAACCCGCACCCTGGACCTCCTCCACCTGCACCTGCTCGCCCGGCCGCAGATACGACTTGCGCCGAAACCAATCCTGCATCGCCGCCTGCAAAGGTGGCAGCGGCACCCGTGTGCCGATCTCCATCCGGCCGTCGCCCACCGGCAGCGTGTCGTCAAAACGTGTCTCGCCGGTAAAGCTGCGCATGGCGAAGTTGTCGAGATGCGCCAGCGGGCACGGCCTCGCCCCCTCCGGTCCCACCAGCGTCACGGTCAGCTTGCGCGCGTACACGCTCAGCCCAGCTTCTTCTTGAGCAGTTCGTTGGCCAGCCCCGGCGCCGCCTGCCCGCGCGAGGCCTTCATCACCTGGCCGACAAAAAACGCCAGCAGCGTTGTTTTGCCGGCGCGATACTGGGCCACCTGCCCGGGGTTTTGGGCGATCACCTCATCCACGATCTTCTCCACCGCTCCGCTGTCGGAGATTTGCCGCATGCCCATCGTCTCGACCAGAGTTCGAGGCGACTTGCGCTGGCTCACCATGGCGGCGAACACATCCTTGGCCATCTTGCCGGAGATGGCCCCCTCGTCAATCAGGGTCACCAATTCGGCGATGTGGGCCGGCTCGACTCCCGCCGCCTCGGGCGCCACCTCGGCCGTCTTGGCATAAGCCATCAAATCGCCCAGCATCCAGTTGGCCACCGCCTTGGCGTTCTTGGACCCCTGCGCCGCCCGCTCAAAGTAATCGGCCAGACTGCGGCTGGCGGCCAGCACCTGGGCGTCGCCGTCCGATAGCCCATACTGCGCCTGCAAACGATCGCGCTTGGCCTGCGGCATCTCCGGCAACGAAGCCGCGGCGGACTGCCGCCAGCTTTCGCTGACCACCAGCGGCGCCAAATCGGGCTCGGGAAAGTACCGATAATCGTGGGCGTGCTCTTTGGAGCGCATGGAGGCGGTGCGGCCGTCGGCGGGCTGGAACAACCGCGTCTCCTGCTCCACCCGTCCGCCGCCATCGAGCACTTCGGCCTGCCGCTCAATCTCGTACTCCAAGGCGCGCTGCAGGTAGCGGAAGGAGTTCAGGTTCTTGACCTCAACCTTGGCGCCGAACTTCTCCTGGCCCCGGGGACGGAGGCTCACGTTGGCGTCGCAGCGCAGGCTTCCCTCCTCCATGTTGCAGTCGGAGACCTCAAGGTAAAGCATGATCTCCTTCAGGCGCGTCAGGTATTCGTAGGCCTCTTCCGGGGCCCGCAGGTCGGGCTCGGAGACGATCTCCACCAACGGCACCCCGGCGCGATTCAGGTCCACGTAGGAGTGGGTGGCCGATCCGGGCAGGCCATCGTGCAGGTTTTTGCCGGCGTCTTCCTCCAGATGCAGGCGGGTGATGCCGATGCGCTTGGCCTCCGGCTGCCGGGGAAACGCCTCCAGCCAGCCGTGTTCGGCCAGCGGCCGATCGTACTGGCTGATCTGGTAGCCCTTGGGCAGGTCCGGATAGAAATAGTTCTTGCGGGCAAAGATGGAGGTTTCGCGCACGGTCGCGTTGAGTCCCAGCGAGGCCAGCACTGCTTTTTCCACCGCCGCGCGGTTGAGCACCGGCAGGGACCCGGGCAGGCCCAGACACACCGGACAGGTCTGGGAGTTGGGTGGGGCGCCAAAGCGCGTGGAACATCCGCAGAAGATCTTGCTGGCGGTGTTCAACTGCACATGCACCTCCAGCCCGATCACCGGCTCGTAACGGGCAAGGATATCGGTCGCGGGCATCTCGCTTTTCATTGTAGCGGCTTGCCCGGGGTGGACCCTCCCGCGGCGCCGGCGCCGGTGGCGCGCCTCATGCTCAGTCCGTTCCAGTGCTCGCAGGCCACAATCGAATTGCCCGGTTGCGCCGGGTCGTACTTCACCTGCACCGGCCAGCCGGGAATCCAACTGGCGGGGTCAAACGATGCCTCGATCAGATGCAGCGCCTGCGAGGCCTGATACGTCACCCCGTGGGTGCTGTACTGATAGACCAGCGTGGGGGCGGCATTCTCTTGCGCTTCGAGGGGCGCGGGGATCATCTCCAGAATCTCGCCGCTGGCCAGCCGGCCCACCGCATGCACGTGCAGCCGCCGTTGGCGCTCGAGTTCATCGGCGCTGGGGCGATGCCAGCGCCGCCACAACCAGATGGCGGCGCCCGCCAGGGCGGCGCCGCCGCCGACTGCCGCCGCGACCGGCCACCATCCCGGCAGTGCAGGCAAACTCCTCACTCCGCCGCGGCCACCCGGTTCTCCAGCGTCCCTACCCCGGCAATGGTCACGCTCACGCGGTCGCCGGGGTTCAGCCGGCCCACCCCCGCCGGAGTTCCCGTGGCGATGACATCACCCGGCTCCAGCGTCATGACGGCGGTGATGGCCTGCAGCAGACGCGGCAGAGGAAAAATAAAATCGGCGGTGTTGCCCTGCTGCCGGACCTCCCCGTTCACCCGCGTCTCGATCGTCAGGCCCTCCCACGGCCGCTCACCCCCCTGCGGTGTCTCCACCACGCACGGGCCGATCGGGCAAAAGGTGTCGAAGCCCTTGGCGCGGGCCCACTGACTGTCTTTCTTCTGCAGGTCGCGGGCGGTTACGTCGTTGACGCAGGTGAAGCCCAGCACGTACTCCCGCGGATCGGCCTCGAGCGCCAGGTTGCGGCAGCGGCGTCCGATCACCACCCCCAACTCACCCTCGTACTCCACCTGCTGCGACAACCGCGGCAAAAGGATCGTGCCTCCCGGCGGCAGCAGCGCCGAAGGCGGCTTGAGGAAGATCAGCGGTTCGGCCGGGACATCGTTGCCCAGCTCTCGCGCATGTTCACGATAGTTGCGGCCGATGCAGACAATCTTGCTGGGCATGCAGGGCGCCAGCAGGTCCACAGCTTCCCGCGGCAGTCGCTCCACCCCCGGCTGGGGGCGGCAGGCGGTGTGCTCGCCCAGCGGCGTGCCGCTGTAGACCTGAACGTGGTCGTCTACCAGCCGGCCCCAACAGACCTGGCCCTCCTGCAAAAATCGAACCCATGGCATGCGTATTGGCTCTCGCTCCGCGCGGCGCAGGGTCAGCGGCCGCCGCCTCCGCCTCCGCCCCCACCCGGCTTTTTGGTCTTGTTCTTGCTCGTATCCGGCTTCTTATCGTTGGGCAGCGCTTCGACCGCAATAATACGCGAGGTGGCCCGGAATTGCTTGTAGTTCTTGAACTGGATCACCATGCGCATCGGAATTCCGGGCGCGCCGTCAGGCCCGGGAATGGTGCCCTGCATCAGCGTATAGACGGGGAACCAGTACTTGCCGTCAATGCGCTGCCGCCAGACTTGAAAAGGCAAAAACGTGTTCGTCGGATTGCCGTGCTTGTCCACCTCGTTGGGAACCACGCTGCCCTGACTCTTGACGATCATCAGCGACTGGTCATCCACCCACACCCGTCCCTGAAAATAGCGGTGCCCTTTGACGATCGCCTTGGGCGCGACGTCAAAGACGTACGCCGTGACCTGGTCGAGGGGTTCGTGGTCCACGTAGCTCACGTTGTACTGCGGTAGCTCATCCACCGAAAACGTGTACATGTTCATGTTGAACATGTCGGTCAGGTCTTCCTGGGTGATGACGATGCCCGCCTGTTGCAGGCTCGGTTGGGGGCAAAAGGTGCACTGGATTTGCCGGCTACCGTCGGGCAGGTACACGATGTCGTTGGTCTGCTGAAAATCGCCGGTGGGGTTGCCGTCCCCATCCAGTGCCTGCACCAGGATGGATTCGGTGTAGGTGTAGTTGTTGGCCATCAACTGGCGGAACAACCGCTCGCTGGTGGTGAAGGCGGTAATGATGTGCTGGATTTCAGCCGGGCTGGGGTCGGGCAGCCGCTTGGCCGCGGGAGCCATGGTCGGCTTGACCGCCGTCTCCGCCGCCGGCTTGGCGGGCGTGGCGCCCACTACAAACACATCCGGCTTGCTTTGTGCCCCAAGACTCGCCGCCAGGCTCAACCCCACCGCCAGGCCGCACCAAACTCGCCATGCCCTGATTACCGGCATTGCCCACCTCCTGCGCTTATTCTAGCGGTAATCTGGGTTCATGCCGCTACTCCGGAAGTGCTCCGCGGCGCTGCTGTTGTTGGCCGGCACGGCCTGGGCCAGCAACAAAGCGACCTTTATCCGTCCCGTTCAGCAAACCATCCCCGCCGCCGGCATCACCCAGGTGCTGGTCCAGAACCTGGTCGGCCCCATCGAAGTGCGCACTGGCAGCGGCAACGAGATCAGCCTGGTGGTGCTGATCCACGCCGGCGGCCAGGACGATACCTTCGCCCGCGCCCTGGCGCAGCAGTTGACGTTTGCCGTCAAGAACGTCAATGGCCAACTGCAAATCACCGGTGAATACCCGCTCGATCATTTCCGTGACTATGGCTACCCGGCGATGAAGGGCGTCATCGGCATCCACGGCACCGACAGCAACGAATACATGGGACAGAAGGTGTTCGTGCGCGATGTGGACAGCAAGAAGGCGGTCGAGCTGTGGGCCGAGATCCGGGTTACCGTGCCCGCCCGGATCGCCGTCGCGGTGCGCAACATCTACGGCGACGTGACCCTCAATGGCGGCATTCCTCCGGCCGGTCAGGTGGCAGGCAGCTTTGACGGGTTCACCGACGTCGGCGACTTCACCGTCTACCGCCCGGAGTGGAGCAGCATGAAGCTGCAAAGCAGCTACGGCAAGGTGAGCTTTACCGACGGCTTCGGCGCCGCCCGCACCATCGCCATCAAAACCAATGTCGGCAGCACCTACTTCACCCTGCCGCCGGGCGCCAACCCCACCTTCATTGCCCATAAGGACCTCGGCTTTCTGCATAACGATGTGACCCAAGCCAGCTTCAAGAAGGACAGCGACGGCAACTCGGTGCTGCAACTCGGCGACGGCCACGGTGCGCGGGTCAACGTCGAGATGAGTGTCGGAAGCCTGCACCTCACCCGCGTCGGCTCCGGCTCCTGAAACCGCATCCCATCGCAGATGGGGAGAGCGATTCTTCTGCTGGCTCTGCTTTCCGGCTGGACGGCCGCCCAGCAACTCCCGCCGCCCCTCTCGCAGCAGATCAGCAGCCTGCATGAGCAGGTGCAATCGCTGGCGCAGGGCGGTCAGTTGGCGGCTGCGCACGGCGCCACCGCGGTGATGCGGCGCTACGGCGAGCGCATGGCGCGCGACTTCACCCGCTTCGATCAGGAACTCCTCAACCGTGCCGGCGACCTGGGGATGCGCTTGCCGGCCTCAGCCGTGCCGCCCGGGTTCAGCACCGGAGGCAGCGACTTCGATCGCAGCTTCCTGGCCTGGGCTGCCACCCGGACCCAGCAACTCCTCAACGCTCTGCGCACCGGCCAACGCGCCGCCGGCCCACTGGCCGGGCTGGCGGGCAGCCTTCTGCCGCTGGTCGAGGTGCACAGCCAGTTGAACCTTGCTCTGCGACAACCGGGAGCGCCGGTGTAGCCCGATGGCCCGCTCGGCTTACCTTCGCCCCCGCCGTTCCCGCCAATCCGTGGGCGCAGTGCTGGGAGGCGGAGCCATCGCCGGGGTCATCGCCGGAGCCGTGTCTCTGGCCGTGGGCATGGCCTGGACCTCCGGACTCGGCCTGGGGCCCGAGTTGATCCCACGCGCGGCCGCCGCTGGGCTCGCCGGTCCCACCGCCTTACTGGGCGGCTGGGGAACGCTCGTGGCGGGTTGGCTGCTCGCCTTGTTGGGAGCTGCCGTGCTGGGCCTCATCTACGCCGCCATCGGTTGGCGCGTGCGTTCCTTTTCCACCGCCTTGCTCTACGGCATACTCTTCGCCATTGTTGCCTGGGCCGTGCTGAAGCGCTGGGTGCTGCCCTCCCTCGACCCGGTGCTCTCCGCCTACATTCCCTTGCTCGGCGCAGCCTGGTTCTGGCTGCACGTTCTCTACGGAGTTGTCCTTTCCCTCAGCGCCCCTGTGCGGCGCGGCCTGGCCGGGGCGCAGCCCGCGCCGGCCCAATGGGAATTGCCCAAAGCCGGCTAGCGTTTTGTCACCGGTGAGGCGGTTCGGAATCCAATCCTTTGTACAATGGAAGTAGTGCGCAAGAGCGGGCTCAATTGGCTGATGGTGCTGCTGCTGGTGCTGCCCACACTGGGTACGCTGGGAGCGGTCGTCTGTACGCCTGCACACGCCGATTGCGCGCCCATGGTCATGTGTCCCATGCCCCGCGGCCAGGGCCACGCCGCCTGCTGCCGCTGCCGGCTCCAGCCCGCCCCGCAACTCACCATGACCAGCCTGCCGCAGGCATTGCCTCCCACCATGCTGGCCATGGCGAATCCGGCCGCTGATCCTTCGCGGCCCTGTGCACCGGCCGCGTTTTCGCGCCGCGCCGGATTTGCCACGCTTCCCTATCGCCCGCCCCGCCCGCTCCCTGCCCTGGCCTAGCGCGGCTCCGCCGCGTCCTCCGGACCCACATCTTCCCCGCACGGCGGGGAGAAAGTCATGGGAGCCTTGTCTCGATTTCTGAGCGTATTCGCCTGCCTGTGTCTGGCGGCCTCACTCGCCGCCTCCGCGCAACAGTCCATCAACCTGGCCAGCATCAGTGGCCGGGTCACCGATCCCACCGGCGCCGCCATTCCCGGCGCCACCGTCAGCGTTCTCGACCTGGCCACGCAGCAGGAGAAGGGCGTACAAACCGATGCCGGGGGAAACTTTCACCTCGGCTATCTGGCTCCGGGTAACTATCAACTGACCGCCACCCACATCGGCTTTGCCGATGCCCGGCAAAAACTGACGCTGGCCGTGGGCGCGGCGCTGGCGCTGCCGATTTCCCTGCACCCGGCCAGCCAACAGACGGAGATCGTGGTCGAGGCCACGGCCCCGGTCCTGGAAGCGGCCCGCACCCAGGTGGCGAGCGAGATCTCCCAACAGCAAATTCGGTCGTTGCCGGTGCCCGGGAGGGATGTGCTCTCGCTGGCCCTTCTGCAACCCGGCGTCACCCCGGCGCAGACCAACAGCACGCAGACGTTTGCTGAAACTTCGGCCGTGCCCGGCCAGGGCATTTCCATCGGGAGCCAGCGCAACTTTTCCAATAGCTTCATCGTGGACGGCCTCTCGGCCAATGACGATGCCGCCGGCCTGAACGGAAACTTCTTCGATCAGGACGTGGTGGACCAGTTCCAGGTGGTCACCGCCGGTGGCCAGGCCGAGTTCGGCCGGGCCCTCGGCGGCTACGTCAATCTGGTTACCCGTGGCGGCACCGACACTCTCCACGGCGACGTCTACGGATACCTCCGCAACCAGCGCCTGGACGCCGCCAACCCGCTCCTCGGCCGCCGCCTGCCACGGACCGAGGCCCAATACGGCGCCAGCCTCGGCGGCCCGCTCGGACACCACGCCACCTACTACTTCCTGAACTTCGAGCAGCGCCAACTCAATCAGGACGGCCTCATCACCATCGCGCCCGCCAATGTGGCCGCCATCAACTCCACCCTGGCCTCGGACGGCTACGCCGGCCCGGCGTTGGCCACCGGTCTGTACTCCAACCCCATTCACAGCACCAACGTCTTCGCCCGGCTCGACAAGGCGATCAGCGACAACGATCAGTTCAATCTGCGCTACAGCCTGTACCACGTGTTCAGCCTGAACTCGCGCGGCGTGGGCGCTCTGAGCGCGGTTTCGGCCGCCGCCGGACTGCGTGACGACACGCAGAACCTGGCGCTGTCGAACATTCGTTCCTTTTCGGCAGCGACGGTGAACGAAACCCGTGCCCAGATCACCTACGACAACCTGCTGGCGCCGCCCAACGACGCCATCGGCCCGGCGGTGACCATCTCCGGAGTGGCCAGTTTCGGAACCCTCTCGGTTTCTCCCACGGCCCGCCGCAACTGGCTCTTCGAGTTGGTGGACAACCTCTCCCACCAGAGTGGCAACCACTCGCTCAAGACCGGCGTGGATTTTCTCAACAACACCCTGGCCATCACCTTCCCTCACGCCAAACGGGGCAGCTATTCGTTTGCCTCGCTGTCGGCTTTTCAGTCAGGGCAATACAACAACAGCGGCTTCACCCAGGCGTTTGGCGCGCCGCTGGTGAAACTGCACAATCCCAACCTGGGTCTCTTTGCCCAGGACGCATGGACAGTGCGCCCGGACCTGACCCTCGACTTTGGGGTTCGCTATGACCTGCAGTGGCTGCCCACGGTGGCCACCAACGCCGATAATGTTTCCCCGCGACTGGGGTTCGCCTGGGTCCCCTTTAAAGCGCGGCACACCGTCGTACGCGGCGGCTGGGGCGTTTACTACGATCGCATTCCCTTGCGCGCGCTGGCCAATGCCGTTCAGTCCAGTCAAAACACCACCCTGATCACCCCGGCGACGTTCATCAACGCCAGCCTTTCCCCGGGGCAGACCGGCGCGCCGGTCTTCCCGCAGATTCTGGGCAGCGTGCCCGCGGGCGTGCTGGTCAACTTCACCACCCTCGACCCTCATCTTCAGAACGCCTACTCGCAACAAACCAGCCTCCAGGTGGAGCAGCAAATCGGCAAAGGGGCGACGGTCGCGATCGGCGGCGAAGACGTCCGCGGCCGCCATCTGATCATCGACGTCAACCAGAACCCGCCGACGTGCGCGGCCAATGGCGGCAACAATGGCTGCCGCACTCAATCCGCCTACGGCAACAACATGCAGTACTCGTCGCTGGCCCAATCCCGGTATGACGCGCTGGACCTGACCTATGCCCAGCAATTGACGTCCGGAGCAAGGATACAGGTGGCCTACACCTGGGCCAAGGCCTATGACGACGTGGGCCAGTTTTTCTTCAGCTCTCCCACCAACAACTTTGACATCCACCAGGATTGGGCGCGGTCCGACGATGACCTGCGCCATCGCCTGACCGCGGCGGCTGCCTTTTCGCTCCCGTACCGGTTCGCCTTCAGCACCACCGCCAGCGCTTCCAGCGCTCCCCCGCTGGACGTGGTCACCGGCGGCCGCACGCTACAGGGCACCACCCAACGGCCAAAGCTCGCCGATGGCTCGGTGCTGGGCCGCAACGCCGGCCAGGGCTTTGCCGGCTTTAACCTTGATGCCCGCCTCAGCCGCGATTTCGCCCTGGGGGACCACACCACCATGAAGCTCATGGCGGAAGCCTTCAAACTGTTCAACCATCCCAACAACCTGATTCCCAACTCGACCTTCGGGAATGGCATTTATCCGCTGCAGCCGCTGCCGGCCTTCGGTCAGCCGACCACCGTGTCGCCGCCGCGATCGCTGCAGTTGGGACTGCGGGTGTCGTTCTGAGGCTCCATACCATGCACAAAGCCTTCCTGGTTCCAGCCCTCGCTTCGCTGCTCCTGGCGGGTTGCGGCAAGTCGCCCGCCCCCGACCCCAGCGCGCGGTTTGAAGCCCAACCGCGGCCTCTGCTGGGTGGAACGGAAGCCTCCAGCCCGCGCATCGCCGTCTCCGACAACGACACCCTGGCGTTGCTGACGGTGACCGGCGCCGCGCCCCGGAGGCAACTGGTCCTCTCGCTCTCCCGCGACGGCGGCGACACGTTGTCGTCCCAGCTGGCGGTGAGCGCGCCCGGCGCCGTGGTGATGGCGCGGGGCGAGATGGCGCCGGTCCTGCGCGTCAAGGGTGGCAACGCATTCGCGCTTTGGGAGCAAACTCCGGAGCACGGCCCGACCCAGGTTCTCGTCTCCGAATCCTCCGATGGCCGCGCTTTTACCCCCGCTGCGGAGGTCGTCCACAATGCGCGCCCTGATTTCCGCGGTTTCGCCAACCTCTCGCAACCGGTTGGCAAAACGTTGTACGCGGTGTGGCTGGATGGCCGTGATCCCCGCCGCCCGCAGGGCACCTTCGACGTTTACCTGGCCCGCTCCGACGATCAGGGCGCCCATTGGGGCGACGGGGTGCGGGTCGGCAGCAGCGGATGCCCCTGCTGCCGGCCGGCCGTAGCCGCCGACGGCCACGGCAACGTTTATGTAGCCTGGCGCAAGGTGTATCCCGGTGATCAACGCGACCTGGCGTTGAGTGTCTCGCACGACAACGGAGCCACCTTCGGCGAGCCACTGCGGGTCGCCGATGAACACTGGACCTTGCATGCCTGTCCGGAATCCGGCCCGTCCCTGGCGCTGGCCAACAACGGACAACTCAGTGTGGCGTGGTTCTCCGGCGCCGGTCACCCGGCGGTGCGCGTCGCGACTTCGCGTAACGGGGCGCAGCCGTTTCATGTGGCCGAAGTTCCCGCGACCATTGCCGATCAGAATCATCCCCAATTGGCGCAGAGCTCCGACGGCGCATTATGGCTGACGCTGCAGGGACGCGCCGTATCCACCGGGAACGCGTGGCCGCCTCTCATCGCATTTGCTTTACCCGTGCGGGCCGATGGTTCACTGGGGCCCATCACAGCCGTGCCGACCGGCGGCATTCTGGGCTATCCGCAGATCGCCGCGGCGGATGGCGGGCGGCTCTTTGTCGTCAGTGCCCGGGACTCCATGGGTCAAAGCCAGGTGGAGATGGTTCGAGGCCGCGCCGCCGGCCACCCCCGGTAAGGGAAAAATCTCCACCTAAACTCCCTTCCCCACAGCAGTTTTTTCGCCTCCCGCGGGGGCGAACCGCACAACTTCTACTCAGACGGTGGGTTTGAGTCTGGCAGCAGGCTTGCAGATTCGCCATTGGGTAGCGCCGCATCGGGTCGGGAGGAATTGGACAATGAAACACCTTGCACTGGGCACATCGCTCAGTCTGGCTCTGGCACTGACTTTGAGCGGATGTGGCGGCAGTTCCGCAACCACCAACACCAGCGGCGGCACCACGCCGGGCGCCAGTCCCACGGTGGTCAGCGTGGGCGACGCACCCATGAGCAGCGTGCTCGCCGCTGAAGTCACCATCTCGGCGGTCACCTTCACCAGCAGCAGCGGCACGGTTTCCCTGCTGGACCAGCCGCGCACCATCGAACTCACCCATCTGGGCGGCATTCGTGCTCCGCTGGTGATGCACCCTCTGCCGCAAGGCACCTACTCCTCGATCAGTGTCACGGTGAGCGCGGCGCAGGTCACCTATATTGATTCCACCACCGGCCAGCCGGTGACTGCGGCGGCGACGATTCCTTCCGCCCAGGCGACACAAACCATTACTCTGAACCCGGCCTTGAATGTCAGTGACACCGGGGCCACCGACCTGCGGTTCGATTTTGATCTGCAGAAATCGCTGGATCTCACCGGCAGCACCGTCACCTTCACCCCGGTGATCGGAGCCGCGGTGGCGCGCGTGAAGGATGAGGACAAGGACGCGCGCAACATCCACATTGACGGCTCCGTCAGCGCCACCAGCACCACGGCGCAGACGCTGAGCCTGACCACCGAGGCCGGTCTTGCGGTCACGCTCAACATCACCAGTTCCACCCATTTTGATGACAACCTCACCCTGGCCGGCCTGACGTCCGGGACGGCGGTGGAAGTGGTGGCGACGCTCAACCCGGACGGCAGCCTCACCGCGCTGTCGGTCGAGGATGCCGACGGCGGCACCGAAGAAGGCGAGCAGGGTCGCATCGCCGGCGGCATCATCACCGCCGTCACCCGCGACAGCCAGAATCAGCTCACCAGCTTCACCATCGTGGTCCGCAACACCCTGTTCCCGGCCTGGCTCGGTCGCCCCATCACCGTGCAGGTCAACTCCTCGACCCTGTTCAAGGATACCGACCGGGCCACCGCTGCCGGGCTGGCCACCTACGACCAGAGCTCGGTCTTTGCCGGACAGGGCACCTGGGTCTCGGGAGCCCCGGTTTCGGGCGTCAGCGATACCATGCTGGCCACCGAGGTGCGCCCCGGCGCCGTCAATCCCTTTGGCTTGAGCAGCGCCGCCGTGATCGCCACCTCGGGCGGGTTTGCCATCCCCTTGCTGCTGGATACGCAAACCAACTTCGCCCAATTTGCCAACCTCTCCACGCTTACGGTGGAGACCAATGCTCTGACGGTGTATGACGGCACCGATCTGACGGCGACCACGGTGGCCAACTTGGCCGTGGGTTCACCGCTGGTGGCTCGCGGCTTCCTGGCGGCCGGGGCCAGCGGCGACGTGATCTTCTGTGACCATCTCCACGAGGAAGGACACTGATCGAGACCCCTTACGCGGCGGAGTTGCGGACCCTACCGCAACTCCGCCGCGTTTTTATTTACGGATGGCCAGTACGGCGTTCAGCCCGCCGAAGGCAAAGGAGTTGGAGAGCGCCGCTCGCAGGGGCCGCGGCTTTGCCTGGTTGGGGGTGACGTCGAGATCGCACTCCGGGTCGGGCGTCGTATAGTTCGCCGTCGGTGGCACCACCTGATGCTCCAGCGCCAGCAGCGTGGCGGCCAGCTCGATGGCGCCGCTGGCGCCCATGGCGTGGCCGTGCATGCTCTTGGTCGAACTGATGGACAGTCGCTGTGCGTCCGCCCCGAAGACTTCCTTGATGGCGGCGATTTCGGTGGCGTCGTTGAGTTTGGTGCCGGTGCCGTGGGCGTTGATGTAGTCCACGTCCGCCGGTGACATCCGGGCGGTGCGCAGCGCCTCGCGCATGGCATTGCCTGCGCCCGCCTGGTCGGGTTGGGTGATGTGGCCGGCGTCGGCGGTGGCGCCATAGCCGGCCAATTCCGCCAGCACCCGCGCTCCCCGCCGCTGCGCCCCGGAGGCCGTTTCCAGGATGAACATGGCCGCGCCCTCGGCCAGCACCAAACCGCCGCGATCGCGGCTGAAGGGCCGGCAGGCGCGGCTGGCGTCATCGCCGGCGGTGGCCAGCACCCGCATCGCTTCCCAGGCTTTGATGACCCCAAAGGTCAGCGGCGCATCGCTGCCCCCGGCAATCATCATGTCCGCCGCCCCGCTGCGCAGCAGACGCCAGGCTTCACCCAGGGCGTGGGTTGAAGACGCGCAGGCGGTGGAGATGGTAAAGCTGGGCCCGCGCGCCCCGGTGGCCATGCCGATCTGCGAGGTCGCGGCGCTATACATGGAGCGCGGGATCAGGAACGGATGCACCCGCGTCGCGCCTTCCCCGTAGATGGTGCGAAACCCCTGGTCCTGCGTACAGATGCCGCCCATCCCGGTGCCGGTCAGCACGCCCACGCGCTCGGCGGCATAGGGCCAATCGGGACTCCGCTGTGCCATGCCGGCGTGTTCCAGCGCCCGGCGGGCGCAGATGACCGCAAACTGCGCAAAACGGTCGAGCAGTTCGCCTTCCTTGCCGAACTGCGTCTCGGGGTCGAAGTCGTTGATTTCGCCGGCTACGCCGGTGGTCAAGCGTGCGGATTGGACCCGGGTCAGAGGACCGAGGGCACTGCGTCCCGCCTGCAGATTGTCCCAAAATTGTGCAGTTTCGGTGCCCGAAGCAGCCAGAACCGCCATGCCGGTGATTACGACCGGTTCCATCGTGGACGGAATCAGGCGGGCGAGGGCGAGGCCGCCCCCAACTGGTTCCGCAGCGCCTCCACCACCTGGCGCACGCTTTTCATTTCCCGCGCTACCTCATCCGGGATGGTGAGGTTGTACTTCTCCTCCAGCGCGAAGACAATGTTGACTCCGTCGAGGGAATCGATCTTCAACTCCTCGAAGGTGGCATCGGGAGAGATGGACTCCGCGGGCATGCGCTGCTCGCGAGCGATCACCGCGATCACTTCCCGGGTTAATTCATCAGGCACGCATCTCTCCAGTGAAAGCATAATCATACAACGGATGCCCGGGTGGAGTGAACCCGGCATTGGTGGCTTTGCCTGTCATGGACAACCGCGACATCGCCCGCACTCTGCGCCAGACCGCCGATCTCATGGAAGTAGCGGGCGAGGATGGCTTCCGTGTCCGCAGCTATCGCAAGGCCGCCGACGCCGTGGACACCTGCCCGGAGCCCGTCTCCGCCCTGGCCGTTGATCCCAAACGCCTATTGGCCATCCCCGGCATCGGCAAAACCATGGCCGGCCATCTCCAGGAGATGGCCACCACCGGCGAACTCTCCCTGCACCGCGAGTTGCTCACCCGCTTCCGTCCCGGCATGCTCGATCTGCTGGAGGTCAAGGGTCTGGGCCCCAAAACTGTGGCCCTCATCTGGCAAACCTACGGCGCCGGCACCCTGGACGAAGTCGAGGCGCTGGCCAAAGAGGGCAAGCTGCGCGACCTTCCCCGCCTGGGCGTCAAGGCGGAAGAGAAGATATTGCACAGCATCGCCAGCCTGCGCCAGATGAGCGGCCGCTTTCGCCGCGACCAGGCGGAGGCGGCTCTGGCCCTGCTTCTGCCTCTCCTGGAAGGGGCGCCCGGGGTGGAATCGGTCACCGTGGCCGGCTCCTATCGCCGCGGCCGTGAAACCGTCGGCGATCTGGACCTGGTGGTCACCGGCGCTGGTTTCCCCGCCGCCGGCGCCGCCGCGGTGGAGCGCTTTCTGGCGGCCCCGCGACTTCTCGAAGTCATTGCCCAGGGAGAAAACAAGGTCTCCATCCGGCTGCACGGCGGCCTGCAGGTGGATATGCGCCTGCTGCCCCCGGAGAGCGCCGGAGCCGCGTGGCAATACTTTACCGGCTCCCAGCAGCACAACATCCACCTCCGCGGCCTGGCCCAACAACAGGGATGCAAGCTCAACGAATATGGCCTGTTCCGTGAATCCAGCTCGGAGCGTTTGGCCGGAGCCGGCGAAGAGGAGATCTACGCCGCTCTCGGCCTGGCCTGGATTCCTCCCGAGCTGCGCGAAGATGCGGGCGAAATCGAAGCCGCCGCCGCGCAGCCGCCTTCCCTGCCCCGCCTCATCACCCTGGCCGACATCCGCGGTGAGGTCCACATGCACACCACCGCCAGCGATGGCCGCGCCGGCATTGCGGAAATGGCCGCCGCCGCCCTGGCCCGCGGCTACTCCTACATCGCCATTACCGACCACTCCCAGGCCCTGGCCATGGCCAACGGCTTGAACGAAGCCCGCATGCTGGAACACCTGGCCCGCATCCGTGCCGCCGAGCGGGAGTTTCAAGCCGGCCATCCGGGTTTCCGTATCCTGGCCGGCGTCGAGGTGGACATTCTCGCCGATGGCCGCCTCGATCTGGAGGACGCGGTGCTGGCCGAACTCGATGTGGTCATCGGCAGCATTCACTCGCGCTTTGATCAGCCTGAAGCCGAAACCACCGCCCGGCTGTTGCACGCCGTGGCCAACCCCAACCTCGATATCCTGGGGCATCCCAGCGGCCGTCTGCTACTCCGCCGTGAGCCCTACGCCTACGATTTTGAGCAGGTCCTGGCCGCCTGCCGTCAAGCCGGTGTGGCGATGGAGATCAATGCCTCGCCCGAGCGCCTCGACCTGAACGCCCTGCAGGCCCGCCGCTGCCGCCAGCAAGGCGTGCCGGTGGTGATCAACACCGACGCCCACCACCCCCGCCACTTTGACAACCTCCGCCATGGTATTGCCACCGCGCGCCGGGGCTGGCTGGAGGCGGCGGATGTGCTCAATACCCGGCCGGTGGAGGCGTTTCTCGCCGCCCTGCGGCACGCATAAGGGCCTCGCCGAATCGCACCCGCTGGCCGGGGGCGCACTGCACATCCCAGGCCTGTTCCGGCGCGGCCAGCAGAATGACCGTGGATCCAAATTCAAACCGCCCCAGTTCCTGACCGCGTGTGAACACCGGGGGAGGGTCATACCGCCGCCGGTCGGCGGTGTGCGGACCCGGCCCGGCGTTCCAGGGCGGGTCGTAATTCACCCGGATACCGCCCACCAGGCATGCGCCGACCATCACCACCGCCACTTCCCCGCTGGGGGTATCGAAATACGTAATCAGGCGCTCGTTGACGGCAAACAGATCATCCACCGTCTCCAGCGCCCGCGCATTCACCGGCCAGTGCGCGCCAGGCACGTAGCGGGCTTCCGTCACCCGTCCGCTGGCCGGCGCATGTACGCGGTGGTAGTCGGAAGGCGCCAGGTAGATGGTGCAGTAACAGCCTTCGGTGAATTGCCGCGCCCGTTCGTTGTCCGCCAGCAGCGCCGCCAGCGAGTAGCTACGCCCCTTGGCCTGGATCAGAGCGCCGTTGCTGATGGTTCCGCTGCCACTGAGGCGGCCATCCGCGGGCGACACCAACACCTCTTCATCCAGGCAAATCGGCCGGCACTCCGGGCGCAAAGGGCGGCAGAAGAACTGCTGCAGGCTGTGATAGCCGTGGGCCGGCGGCGCCACTTCATCGAGAACGACCCCGTAATGCCGCCGAAACCAGGGAATCAGCCAGCGCGAGGCGGGCGATCGCGCCACTCTGCCCATCCAGCGCGAGGCCTGCTCCCGCCACGGCGTCGCATCTTCACTCATAACGCAGCGTCTCGGCTGGCAATACGGCCAGCGCCCGATGCGAAGGATAGAGCGTGGCCAGGTAGGCTACCGCCAGCGCCAGGACAGCCACAATGACCCCGTCCCAGGCGCGGGCGTGCAGGGGGATGTAATCCACCGCATAGACCTCGGCGGAAATGTGGATCCAATGGTATCGGTTGGCCGCCCAAGCCAGTGGATAGGCAATGCTCAGACCGACCGCGGTGCCCAGCCCGGCAATCCACAGACCCTGGTAGACGAAGATGCGGCGTATCTGCCGGCGTCGTGCTCCCATGCTGAGCAGAACGGCGATCTCTTTCCGCTTTTCCATCACCAGCATCGAGAGCATCACGAGCACGTTCATGGCCGCCACCAGCACCACAAGACCAATCACCATCAGGGTGCCCAGCCGCTCCAGTTGCAGAGCCTGGAAAATGGGCCGGTTCTGCGATATCCATGTGGTTGTAGTGTAGCCCGGTCCAGCCAGCTTTTCGGCCCCTTGGGCCACGGCATCGGCCTGGTAGATGTCGTCGAGGCGAAACTCAATATCGCTGGCCCAGTTGCCCTGGTTCTGCGGATGCAGCGCCTGTGCAGCCGGGAAACTGGTAAACGCCCAGCCGCTGTCGAGATCCAGGAAGCCCGAAGCAAAGATACCCGCCACCTGAAACTGAACGCGTCGTCCGGTCATCCCCATGGGGGTCAGCTCGGCGTTCGGCAGGTAGAGCTCGACCCAACTGCCGGGCATGACCCCCAGGCTGTCGGCCAGTGCTTTGCCCAGCACGATGTGCCGGCCGTGGGGATCGTTTTCAAGCGGGGCCATGCTCCCGGCGGTGAGCTTATCGAGCAGATGGCCGACCTGTCGCTCCTGCGCCGGAATGATGCCTTTGAGAACTGTGTAGTGACTTTGATTGCCGTAGCTGAGCAGTCCGGCGGCGTAAATCTCCGGTGCCACCGCCACCACATGCGGCAATTGGCTGACTTTTTCCAGCAGGGCCGGGTAGTCGGGAATGGTCGTCGGCGTGCTGGGCAATAAATTGACTTGTGCCGTGGCGCCCACCAACTCGTTCTGCAGCGTTTCCTGAAAGCCGTTGGTGACCGCCAGGGCCAGAATCAGCGCCAGAACCCCGGCGGCGAAGCCGAGGACGGCGATGGCGGTAACTACCGAAATGACCCCCCGCCTGCGCCGCGCCCGCAGGTAACGGCCGGCGACGAAGCCCGCAATGCTCATGCCTTGCAGGATACAACGCAGTCCCCGGGCCCCGTGTCAATCGCAGCCTGCGTCATACTGTACCCAATGCGAGTCGAAGTGCTGGAGCAGGCATCTAAGCAAGTGGGGACGGCGCTACACGCCCGGCGGCTGGCCCGGCGGTTTGCCTCCGGCGAGGGCGTGCTGGTAGTGTTCGAGAATCTGGATTTGGAGATCAATTCTGGCGAAATGGTGGCCATCGTAGGCGAATCCGGTACCGGCAAGAGCAGCCTGCTGCATCTTCTCAGTGGGTTGGACAGCCCTTCCGACGGTGACGTATACTTCGGGGCAAGATCGCTGGCCGCCATGGGAGCGGAGGCGTTGGCTGAGTTTCGCAACCGGGAGATTGGCTTTGTGTGGCAGCAATCCTACCTCTTGCCGGAGTTTACCGCCCTCGAGAATGTCATGCTGCCCCAGCTCATCGCCGGCCAATCCGCCCCCGCGGCCGCCCAAGCCGCCGGCGTATGGTTGGAGCGGGTGGGCCTCCAGGCACGCAGCCATCATCGCTCCGGAGAATTATCGGGGGGAGAGCAGCAGCGCGTCGCCCTGGCCCGCGCCCTGGTCAACCGCCCGCGTTACCTGATGGCCGACGAACCCACCGGCAACCTGGATGAGCGTGCCGGCGCCGCTTTGTTTGATCTGCTACGGCGACTTCACACCGAAGAACATTTGACTTCGGTCATCGTTACCCATAACCAGGCCCAGGCCGCCGGCTGCGACCGCATTCTGCGGCTCAGCCAGGGCCGGATCTGTTCTGAAACGCCTGCCCGTGGTCCCGCCCAGCGAGAGTAAATTATGTTCGAGCGCTACACCGAAAAAGCCCGGCGTGTCATCTTCTTCGCCCGCTATGAGGCCAGTCAGTGCGGCAGCCCCAGCATCGAGACCGAACATCTGCTGCTGGGCCTGCTGCGCGAAGACAAGGCGCTGACCAACCGCTTCCTGCGCAGCCACGCCTCCATCGAGGCCATCCGCAAGGAGATTGAAGGCCGCACGGTGATGCGCGAGAAGGGTTCGACGGCGGTGGACCTGCCGCTCAGCCACGAATGCAAGCGCGTGCTCAACTACGCCGCCGAGGAAGCCGAACGGCTGAGCCACAAGCATATCGGCACCGAACACCTGATGCTGGGTCTGCTGCGCGAGGAACGCTGCTTTGCCGCTGAACTGCTGCAGAACCGCGGCCTGCGTCTGGCCCAGGTGCGCGAGGACCTGGCGCGCAGCACCCAGGAGCGCGGCGGCAACCGGCCCAAGGAATCGTCCCTGCTGATCGAGTTCAGCCGCGACCTCACCCAGGCGGCGGCCGATGGCTTGCTCGATCCGCTGGTGGGCCGGCAGCATGAGCTGGAGCGGGTCATCCAGATCCTTTGCCGCAGGACCAAAAACAATCCGGTCTTGATCGGCGAACCGGGGGTGGGCAAGACGGCCATCGTCGAGGGTCTGGCGCAGAAGATCGCCGACAGTGAAGTGCCGTCGTTTTTGGCGGAAAAGCGCATTCTCGCGCTGGATCTGTCGCTCATCGTGGCCGGTACCAAGTACCGCGGCCAGTTCGAGGAGCGGCTGAAGACGATCATGAAGGAGCTGATCGAGAACCAGAACATCATCATCTTCATTGACGAGCTCCATACGCTGGTGGGCGCCGGCTCCGCCGAGGGATCGCTCGACGCCGCCAACATTCTCAAACCGACCCTCTCCCGCGGCGAGATCCAGTGCATCGGCGCCACCACCCCGGGCGAGTACCGCAAGAGCATCGAAAAGGATCGCTCGCTGGAACGGCGCTTTCAGTCGGTCAAGGTTGCGCCCCCGGATGAGGAACAGGCCATCCTGGTGCTCAACGGCATCAAGGATCGCTACGAGAAGTTCCATGCGGTGAGCTACACCGACGAGTCCCTGCGCTTCGCCGTCTACCACTCCAGCCGCTACATCCCCGATCGTTTCCTGCCCGACAAGGCGATTGACCTGCTCGACGAGGCCGGCGCCCGGGTCAAGCTGCGCCAGACCAGCGTGCCCGATGAGCTGGCCGAGGTACAGAAGCAGCTCAAGGTCATCAACCACCGCATGAACGCCTCCATCGCCAACCACGAATTCGAGAAGGCGCGGTTTTACTCCGACGAGGAGCGCAAGGAGCGCGACAACCTGCGCCTGCTGCGCGAGAAGTATCAACTCGACGAGACCGCCTCCGGCGTGGTCACCCGCGAGGATATCGAAGACGTGGTGGCGCGCTGGACCGGCGTTCCGGTGCACGCCGTCAAGGAAGAGGAGATGCAGAAGCTGCTCCGCATCGAGGAGGAGCTGCACAAGCGCGTCATCTCCCAGGACAAGGCCATCAGCGCCCTGGCGCGGGCCATTCGCCGCAGTCGCGCCGGCCTGAAGAGTCCCAATCGCCCGGTCGGCTCCTTCCTGTTTTTGGGTCCCACCGGCGTGGGCAAGACCGAGGTGGCACGCTCGCTGGCCTCGTTCCTGTTCGGCAGCGAGAAGTCCATGATCCGCTTCGACATGTCCGAGTACATGGAGAAGCACTCCGTCTCCAAGCTCATCGGCTCGCCCCCGGGCTACGTCGGCTACGAAGAGGGCGGCCAGCTCACCGAACGGGTGAAGCGCTCCCCCTACTGCGTGGTGCTGCTCGATGAGATCGAAAAGGCCCATCCCGACCTCTTCAACCTCCTGCTGCAGGTCTTCGAGGACGGGCAGTTGACCGACGGCCTGGGCAACACGGTGGACTTCAAGAACACCATCATCGTGATGACCTCCAACCTCGGCGCCCGGCACCTGGAAAAGCGCATGCATCTGGGCTTCCAGAGCCCCAACGAGGACATCCTGCTCAGCCACGTCGAGGACCAGGTGCGGGAGGAGGTCAAGCGGCTGTTCAACCCCGAGTTCCTCAACCGCCTGGACGAAATCATCGTCTTCAATTCCCTCTCCGAGGAGGATCTGGTGCAGGTGGTCGAGATCCTGGTGCAACATCTCAACCTCCACCTCGCCCAGCGCGACGTCAGCGTCACCTGCACCGCCGCCGCCAAAAAGTGGATCGTGGACAAGACCTGCCTCGACCGCAACTATGGCGCCCGGCCGCTGCGCCGCGCCCTGCAGAAATACATCGAAGATCCGCTGTCGGAACTCCTCATCCAGGGCGCGCTCAAGCGTCCGGCGTTCCTGGAAATATTCCTCGATGCCAACAGCCTCTACTACCGCCCTGTGGGCGCGGAACCCCGCGACGACTCCGCCGCGGCGGACGCCTCGTCCCAGGAAGCTGTTCTGCTCTCCAGTTAGCCGCCACGGCGGCGCTCTGCTGCTCACCTGTGCCCTGCTCTCCGCCGGGCGGGCGCAGCAGGTTGCGCCGCCGCCGGCGGCCAATGCCGCGCTTCAGGAGCAGCTGCTGCAGGCTTTTCAGGCCGACCAGAGGGCGCTGCTGACCTACACGCATTGGGAGCACGTGACGGTCGTCAAGGACGGCCAGACGGAACGCTCCACCACGCGCATCTGGTACGTCCACGGCCGCCCCATCAACGAGACCACCGCCCGCAACGGCGTACCCCTCACCGATGCCGAACAGGCGCAGGAACACGGCTACGCCCTCAAGCGCGCCGCCGCCGCCGCCCAGCGGCCGGCGCCGCCGATTGGTGAACTGGAGTTTTCCGGCCGCAGCTATCCCTTTTCACGCCTGGCCCAGGATTATCTGTATAGCCCCCAGGGCACGCGCATTTGGAATGGCCGGCCCACCTGGGTCTATGAGGCCCAACCCAACCCCAATACCCGGGCCCGCAGCCGCGAGGAAAAGCTGCTCTTAAACTCGGCCGGAGAAGTCTGGGTGGATGCGGAAGATCAGCACGTGGTCCGTATCCAAATCCACGCCACCCGGCCGGTTCGTTACGGTTTCGGCCTGCTGGCCGTCGTCCACGAGGCCACGCTGCTACTGGAGCTGCAGCGAGTCGCCCCTGCTGTCTGGCTGCCCCAGACCACAGCGTTTCACGCTCAGGCGACCGTTCTGATGGTGGACAGCATCACCCGCGCCAAAGAACAAAAGGCTTACGATTACCAGCCTGTGGGGCGCTAGTGTCCCGGCCCCGGCGGGGTCTGCGGCTTCCCGCCCGTCGGCGTTCCCCCCGCACCGCCCAGCGTGCGCAGGCTGGGGTCCATGGTGTAGCTATAGACAAATTGCCAGTCGTTGGGAGTGTCGAAGCCATTGAAGCTGTGGACAGCCGCCTGCTTGTTCATGCTGGCCACGCCAATCACCGGCCCTCCACCCGGCCCTGTCGCCGCAGCCGTCCCCGGCGCGCCGGCTTGCCCACCCAGGGCGGCCGCCGTCCCCACCGGTGTGCCCAGGGCGCCCAGTGCCGGCGTTGGGGTGGTCCCAGGGGTATTTCCGCCCGCTTGACCGGTTGAACCGTCGTGGGCCGTCTGGGCCCCGGTGGCCCCTGCGGCGGCGGCGGGAGGCTGGTCCACAATCTTCGCGCTCACCGCCTGCCCGAAATGAATGATGTCCCAGTCGCCCTTGGCATCGCCTTTAGTGTTCAAAGGGTCCGGCCATGCCTGCCGCAGATAGCGAATCCCATTACCGTCCTTCTGCAGCAGAACATCAATGCTGGCCGGGTATCGCCCGTTTTTGTGAAAGTAACGCTTGATGGCCATGCGGTACTCCCGTGCATGGTCAATCATGCGGTTCTCCCGCTCCCGCTGAATCTCGGTCTTCCAGGCAGGCACCGCCTTGGCCAGCGCCAACACCACCACGCTCAGCGCCAGCAAAATGACCAACAAGGCATACCCGTCCTGCCTGCGCCTAATCGCCTTCACCGCCCCAGTGTACCAGCAAAAAAAGCGGGGCGCTCTCGCGCCCCGCCAGTTCCCTGTTCACTGTTCACAGTTCCCTGTTTACTGTTCGTTCCCCTTCGGCTGCTTGGTATCCAGCACCACGCCGCCCGACTCTTCCTTGTTCTGCTTCGCCACCTCCGCCTTGCGAGCCGCCAGGGCCTCGGTGACGTAGTTATTGGCGATATCCAGATTGGCTTTGCGGGTGGCATCGTCGCCGCAGGTCAGGTCGGCCTTGGCGCGATACAGCAGGTTGAGGTAGGTCATGGCGTCGGCATAGCCCGGCCGCAACGTCAGCGCCTTCTTGAGCTGAGCAATGCCGTCGTCAATGATCGGATTGTCTTCCTGGGCCATGCTATCGCAGCTCTGCCGGTCCGCCTTGGTGCTCTTTTTGGTGATGAGCGGATCGTCGGGCTTGGTCAACCCATGCGTCTGGCGCATGAGGGAGATGCCGCGGTTGGTCTTCTGGTAGGCGATCGCACCGAGGGTGTAGTACGCGGTGGGATCGGTGGGCTGCAGCTCGACCGACTTGAGGTAGTAGGTGCGCGCGTCATCCAGATTGCCCATGTCGTAGTTGAGGCGGGCAATGCCGGCGGTGGCGTTGGCCACAGCCTGCTGGTTGCCGGAGTCGGTATCGAGCACGACTTTGTACTCGTCCAACGCCATCTGCGCCATCTTCATGTTGTCGGCCGAAGGCGCGCCGGGAATGAACTGCGATTGGTAGGCCGTGGCCAGATACAGCTTGGCGTTGGTCAGGGTGGGATCCAGTTTGATGGCGGTCTGGAAGTCCTCGATCGCCTCATTGAACTGGGCCGCCTTGAAGGCCGCCACGCCGCGGTTCAACTGGTCGCGCGCCTTGAGTTGGTTGCAGCCGGCGGCGGTGAGCAGCAACCCGCCCATCGCCCCCGCCGCCAGAATCGTCGCCAGCTTGTTCATCACTGCCCCGCTTCCATTTTGGGCGTCAGCACCCCGACCATGATGGACGGGTCCACGCCCTTGGCGATGTCAATGGTGTGCGCGATCAGGGCGAAGGGAATGTCGTCATCACCCTTCACGAACATCACCTTCTGCGCGCGCGTCTTGTAGATGTCGGCCAACTGCGGCCCCAGCGTGTCCCAGGTCACCGTCTGGTCGTTGATCTTGATCACGTTGTGATCGAGGATCTGCACCACGATGGTCCGGTTGCTCTGCTCCTTGGGCGGCGTCTTCTCGTGGTTGGGCTGTGGAACCAGCGCCTTCAGGCCGCTGGGATGCAGCGGTTGAATCACCATGAAGATGATGATCAGCACCAGCAGCACGTCGATCAGCGGGGTGATATTGATATCGTGTGTGGGGCCGCCCTGCGCGCCCCCAACTGCCATTGACATAGCGATCTCCTCGTCTACTGCCCCACGCCGGGCGGCAGGTTGGTGCGATCCACCTTTTCGGTTTCCATGGCGATGTTGTCCACCCCGGCATCGCGGATGGCGTCAATCACCGAAGCCACGGCCGAGAACTGCGCCGCCTTGTCGGCCTTGACGTAGACCATTTTGTCCAGCTTGTTGCTGACCAGGTCGCGCACCTTGTCGGTGATATCGGCGGTGCCCATCATATCGTTGCCCAGGTACAGGTGGCCGTCGTGGCTCACCGCCACGATCACCGCGTCATCCTTGTCGGCGTCCGGCAGAGTAACCGGATTGACCGCCTGCGCCAGGGTGACGTTGGTGCCGTGCTGCATCAGGGGGGTGATAACCATGAAGATGATCAGCAGCACCAGCATCACGTCCACCAGCGGGGTGACGTTGATGTCGTTGGTGACTGCGACTTCCGGACGCTTCCAAGACATTCCCTTCCTCCTTCATTGGGCGCGGACCGGAGCGCTGCCCCGGCCCGCCGTCCGGGATGACTACTTGCGGGCGGCCGCGCGGCCCGACTGCTTCAGGAAGTAATCAATCAGTTCGCTGCCGGAGTTGTCCATCTCGATGTCGAAGGCCTCGATCTTGCCGGCAAAGTAGTTGTAGGCCCACACCGCCGGGATGGCCACAAACAAGCCGATGGCGGTGGTCACCAGGGCTTCGGAAATACCGCCGGCGACCGCCGTCAGACCGGTGGTCTTCTCGGCGCTCATGCTGGCGAAGGCGTGGATGATGCCCAGCACCGTCCCGAACAGTCCCACGAACGGGGCCGTGGCGCCGATGGTGGCCAGCGAACCCAGCCCGCGCTTCAGCTCGGCGTGCTCGATCGCCTGGGCGCGCGCCACGGCGCGCTGCGAGGCTTCGATCTCATCCGTGCTCACCTCGCTGGAACCCTGGTGCGCCTGGAACTCGCCCAGCCCCGCGCTCACCACCTTGGCCAGGTGGCTCTTCTTGTTCACCTCGGCCACCTTGATGGCCTCATCCAGACGACCCTGCTTGAGGGCGCCGGCCACCTTGGGAGCGAAGATGCGCGACTGGTTCTTGGCCGCCGAGTACCGCATCCAGCGCTCCACCATCACCGCGATGGAGAGCACCGACATTCCAAACAGCACGATAACCACCGCGCGGGCCGACCAGCCCATATTCCGCCACATGCCAAGCGGATCGAACGAAACCGCGCCGGAGTCCTGCAGCCACATCATCATTGCAACGAGCATGAGAATCGAGTTCCTTTCGGGAAGTTTAAAAATTTAATCCAGGCAAAAACCAAACACTTGCGCAAACCTGCGTCCATCCGGCGTCAATTGTTGAGCGTAAAGTTCACCGTGATGGTCGTATCCACTTCCGACGCCTGACCATTCAGCTCCATCGGGTGGTAGACCCACTGCAGCACCGTGTTGCGCGCCGCTTCCACCAGCATGGCGTTCCCACTGACAACATCCAGCTTCTTCACCCGGCCGTCCGTGCCGATAATGGCGTGCATCACCACCTTTCCGGTGATATGCGCCTGGCGGGCGATGGCCGGGTACTGCGGCTTGGGACAGCTGATGCACATGGCCGACTGCACGTCGCCACCCACCGCGATCGGCTTGGGCGGCGGCGGCGGCGGCGGTGCCGGCGCGTTGCCGATCAGCCCGGTAATCACGTCGCTGGCCGAGGCCGAGTTGTTGGTGATGTTGACCGGCGGCGGCGGCGCGGCTTCCACGATCTTGGCGATCCCGTGGGGGATCATGCGCGGCGCCACCAGCTCGTTGTTGGTCGTGACTTCGCTCACCAGCCGGTGGACCTCAACCTTGGGCACCGGGGCCGGCGGCGGTGGCGGCGGAGGCGGCGGCGGAGGCGCGCTCAGAAACGCCGTCATGGACGAGCTCGGCAGCACGTTGTAGTAGATCAGCGGGATGATGGCCACCACGGCGATGACCCCCAACTGGATGACCAGCGATAGCAGCATGGTCATCGGCTTGCGCGTGCCGACCCGTCGCGTCGTCTCGACTAGGCTCTGTTCAAACATGTTGCCCCCCTGTAGCGATCAACTGCGCCCAACTTTCTCCACCTTTCCGGCCGTCTTCCCCGCCACCGCGCGTGCCGGCTTCTGCCGCTGGTTGCGCCACTCGATGTAGGCCACCATCATCGGCGCCGCCACGGCAATCGAGGAATACGTGCCCACGCAGATCCCGAACGTCATGGCAAAACTGAACCCCCGCAAGGCCTGGCCTCCCAGCACCAGCAGGGACAACACCGACAAAAACGTCAAACCCGAGGTCAGCACCGTCCGGCTCAGTGTCTGGTTGATGCTGCGGTTGACCACAAACGCCAGCTTGTCGCGGCGCATGATGGGCAAATTCTCCCGCACCCGGTCAAACACCACGATGGTGTCGTTCATCGAGTAGCCCACCAGGGTCAGAAACGCCGCCACCACCGTCAGGTCAATCGGCAGCCGGGCCACTGAAAACATCCCCAGCGTGATCAGCACGTCATGAAATACGGCGACCACTGCCGCCACACCATAAATCAACTCGAAACGGAACGCAATATAAATCAGCATCGCGCCCAGCGAGTAGAGCACCGCGCGCAGCGCCTGGTCGCGCAGCTCCGATCCCACCTGCGGTCCGATGATGCTGGTGGAGCGCACCGAAAACGGCCCCAGGAAGAAATCCTGGCTGGCCAGTTGCGCAATCTGCGGGCTGCCGGGCGCGTCGGCCAGCGCCTGGAAGCTGGGCAGCAAACCGCTGTACTGCTTGTCGCGCCGCGTCTTCAGCAAATCCTGCGACAGCGCGGTATAGCGCTTCTGCGCTTCCTCCGCGCCCAGGCCCATGAACCCGGAGGGATCCTTCTGCATCAGCCAATTGGCGAACGTCTCCACGCCCACGTTGTTGATGTCCGGCTTGCCCTGGGTATTGGCCCCCACCACCTGATAGAGCACGTTCACAATCTCGGTCTTGCTCTTCTCCAGGTCGTGCTGGTCGAGCGACGACAACGGCGCCGAAATCAGCACCTCGTCGCTGTCCTTGCCGTTGATCGGCTGTATGGTCACATCCCCCAATTTGGCGTTTTCCAGTCCCTGGCGGATCTGCGCCGTGGGCACATTGCGGACGAACTTCACGTCCATCTGCGTGCCCCCGGTAAAGTCAATGCCCATGTCCGGTCCGTGGTGTATCGCCAGCGCGACCATCCCCACCACAAACAGCACCATGGTGAGTGCCAGGAAATACCACTTCTTCCCTAGAAAATCGATATCGGTTTCGCGAAAAAATTCCATGCCCAGCCCTTTTGTCCTATCCCCGTAGCCGGTTGGGCATTCCCAACCTGCGTAGACTCCGCGGATTCAAAATTTGTTCCCGTCCGTGCCCTCGACCCGGTGCTTTTTCACCTAGCCGATGCTCAGCCGCGCTCCCCTTACCCCCTGCTGCCGCATCAGCACATAGTCGAAGATGGCGCGTGAGACATACACCGCGGTAAACAGGTTGGCGATCAGGCCCACCGTCAGTGTCACCGCAAACCCCTTGATCGGCCCGGTGCCGAACAGAAAGAGGAAAATGGCGCTGACCACCGTGGTGACGTGGGTGTCCAAAATGGTGATGAACGCCTGCCGGAACCCGATGTCCACCGCCGCCGGCACACTCTTGCCGTGTCGTATCTCCTCGCGGATACGTTCAAAGATCAGCACGTTCGAATCCACCGCCATACCGATGGTCAAAATGATGCCCGCTATACCCGGCAAGGTCAGCGTCGCTGACACCACCGACATATAGGCCATCAGAATCACCAGGTTCAGCACCAGCGCCAGCACCGCGTTCACGCCCGCACCGTGGTAATAGAAAAGCATGAAGCCGGCCACCAGCAGGAACCCGGTGGCGGCGGCCAGAATCCCGGCGTGGATCGAGTCGGCGCCCAGCGACGGCCCCACTTCCTCGTCCTGTTGATAGGTAATCGAGGCCGGCAACGCGCCCGAACGCAGAATCAGCGCCAAATCCGACGCCTGCTGCTGGGTAAATTGCCCGGTGATCTCGCCCTGATCGTTGATGCGACCCTGAATGGTCGCGTACTCCTGCACCTTGTTGTCCAGAACCACCGCCAGCGGCTGCCCGATATGCGCGGCGGTAAACGTTCCAAAACGCTTCCCGGCATCGGTGGTGAGGGTGAAGCTCACCTGCATCCCGCCCCCCTGCGGATTGGCCTGCGGTTGTGAGTCACGCAGATCGCTGCCGCTGACCACCGACGAGCGCGATACCACGTAGTACTCGCCTCCGGTGGTGCTGCTGTTGGCGCCGATATTGCGGCCGGGCAGGATCTCGCTGTCTTCCGGCAAAATTCCGCCGAACTGGGCCCGCGCCTCCGCCGGCGTGCTGAAAGGTCCAGCCTTGCCCAGCCGGAATTGCAACTGCGCCGTCTCCTGCATCACCTGCTTGACCCGATCCGGGTCCGTGATGCCGGGCAACTGCACCATGATCTCGTAGTCGCCCAGGCCGTGCTGCTGCACGGTAGGTTCGGTTACGCCCAACTGGTTGATGCGGTTGCTGATGGTTTCAATGGACTGCTGCAAGGCCTTGGTCTTGAGCTGCGCCATGGCGGCGGGGTTCATGTCCAGGTTGTAGTTGCCCGGGCCGGTTACGTTGATGTCGTAGCTGGAGCCGAAGTCGGTCTGCACCGCGGTGCGAAAGTCGGCGCCGCGGGTAGGGTCAATGCCGGTCACGGTTACCCGCCCCGGACTCCCCTGCGGATCCGGCTGGGTCATGGACTTGAAGGCAATTCCCTTGCTGGTCAGGTCGGCGCGAAGCCGCTCCATGGCTTGCGAGGCATCGGCCCGCACCGCATCATCGGCCTGCACCTGCAGGATCAGATAGGTGCCGCCCTGCAAATCGAGCCCAAGGTGCACGTTGCTGATCATGGATTGCTTCCACGATTGCCAACTCAGCCCCTTCGGAATGCCGGTGATGGCCAGCAGACACGCCAGCACCACCACCACAATAAAGACCGTTTTCCACAGAAGAATGCGCTTCATGATCTCCGCTTTTCTTACTTTTCGCCCGCTTCCGGCAGCACCTGGGCCACGGCAGAGCGTACAAACTCAAGTTTGACCCGGTCGGGTCCGATCTGCAGGTATAGCGAGTCGTCCTTCAGGTTGACGATCGTGCCTCGCACCCCGCCGGAGGTAACCACCCGGTCGCCGGCCTTCAACTCGCGATGCATCTTCTGCACCCGCTTCTGCCGCCGCTGCACCGGCATGATGAGCAGGAAATAGAAGATGGCGAACACGGCCAGGATCATCACCAGGCCGAGGCCGCCGCCCCCCGCGGGCGCCGCCTGCATCCATAAGGCGGACAAGGTATGTATCGCCACTCGCTCTATTGGCTCCTGTGGCCGGTAAGGCTACCGGCAGGCTTTGCCCCAAGTTCGATAGCATGACGAAGTTGCCGCATGGTGTCAAGGTAGAGGTGGAGGTTGTGGTGGGTCAAAAGCTGCGCGCCCAGCATCTCGCCCGCCTGATGCAGGTGCCGTAAATAGGCCCGCGAGTAGCGCCGGCACACCTGGCAGGCACAGTTTCCATCCAGCGCTCGGGCGTCTTCCGCGTGGCTGGCGTTGCCGATGGTGACCCGCCCGGCGGAGGTAAAGGCCAGCCCGTTGCGCCCGCTGCGGGTAGGCAGAACGCAATCCATCATGTCCACTCCCATGTGGACATATTGCCGCAGTTCCTCCGGCATCCCCACGCCCATCAGGTAGCGCGGCTTGTCCGCCGGCAGCCGTTCCAGCGCCGCCGCCACCGCCACCACACTCTCCGGCCGCGGTTCGCCCACCGACACGCCGCCGATGGCGTACCCCGGCAGGTCCATCGCCGCCATCCGCTCCGCCGCCTCGCGCCGCAGGTCCGGGTACATGCCGCCCTGGACGATGCCAAACAGCGCCGTACCCGTCGCCAGCCCCCCGGCCGCCAGCCACGCATGCCGGCACCGCTCCGCCCAACGCAGCGTCCGTTCCAGCGACGCCCGCGCCTCTTCCTCGGTCGCCGGGTAGGGCGTGCAGTCATCAAACGCCATGGCGATGTCGCTGCCCAGCGCCAACTGAATCTCCATCGCCAGCTCCGGCGTCAGCAGATGCGCGCTGCCGTCGAGATGCGAGCGGAACCATACCCCTTCTTCGGTGATGCGGCTGAGGGCTTCTTTCTTGTGCTTGCGCGCCCCCAGGCTGAAGACCTGGTAGCCACCGCTGTCGGTGAGGATGGCATGGGGCCAGGCGGCGAACTGGTGCAGTCCGCCCAGGCGGCGGATGCGCTCGTGACCGGGGCGCAGATACAGATGGTAGGTGTTGCCGAGGATGATCTCCGCCCCCAGAGCTTCCAAATCATCCTGGCTGATGGCCTTGACCGTGGCCCGCGTGCCCACCGGCATGAAGCAGGGCGTGGCGACGTCGCCATGGACGGTGTGCAGGACGCCGCGCCGCGCCGCCCCGGCCTGGGCCAGCAATTCAAACGCGAAGCCCGCCATCAGGCGAAGGCCGCCGCCACACCGGAGATCACCAGCACATACAGCAGCCACAGCGATCCCACCACCGCCAGCGTGGATCCGAACTTGCCCTTCCTGCCCCCCAGCTTGCTCAAGCCCAGCGCCAGTAACATCACAATCCAGATGGAAAAGATGTCGAGATGGGTGGCGAATTGATACACGAAGGCGCCGGTGCCGCTCTTGTCGAGGAAGAAGCCAGGATTGCTGCCCACGGGGTTGTTCATCTGGAAGGAATACGGAGAGGCCATCAGGGCCAACACTCCCACCGACAACAGCCCCACCAGCGATTGCACCAGATAGGCATGGCTCACCATGCTCACCTGTTGCTTGTAGCGCGTTTCGTAGCCCAGGACGAAATTGGCGATGCCCATCATAATCGCCGCCATCACCAGCATGAAGACAATGGTGATCACCGGGCTGGCCCACAGGCCAAATTTGAAGAACGTGGCCGATACGCTCACGGCTTTGTTCAATTGCTCCGGGCTGAGCGACTGGGCTCGCGCTCCCAGCATGATCTGCTGTCGCGCCAGGGCGTATGCGCCCACGCGATGCATGAGCTCATAGGCATACAGCGATCCCACCGCAATCTGGATGCACCAGCACAGAATGAAATGCGGATCCGCCGCCAGCTCGGCAAAGGTTTTCCCCGGCGAGGCAAACACTCCCAGAATCCGCGCGGCCGAAGACGAGCGCGCCGCCGGAGCGGCGGATGTCGTGGCGGTGGTGGTGGGAGGTGGCGTCATGGCAGAGATTATATCTCCGTTCCAACATGCGGAGGCCAGGGTGGAACCGCCGTCAGCAGCGCGCGCGTGGTCGCGTGTTCCGGCGCCTCCAGCACCTGCCGCGTCGGACCCATTTCGACCAAACGGCCCACCCCCTCGACCACCCCCAGCACCACCAGCCGGTCGGCGAACGCGGCTGCCTGGGCCAATTGGTGGGTGACCAGCAGCACCGCCAAGTTCATCTCCCGCTGCAATGCGGCCAACAGTGCCATCACCTGCGTTCCCGTGGCCGCATCCAGCGCCGCCGCCGGCTCGTCCGCCACCAGCAGCCGCGGCCCGGTGATCAGCGCCCGGGCAATGGCCACCCGTTGCCTCTGCCCGCCGCTCAGTTGATGCGGATAGCGGTTCACCAACGCCGCCGCCACGCCAACTTTCTCCAACCAACCCCCGGCTTGTTGCTTGCGCCACTCCCGTCTCGGCCCTCCCCGGAATGGCAGGTTACCGGCGGCGTGGATTTCCAGACCTTCACACACGATCTCCGCCACCGTCATGGTGGGATCCAGCGCCCGCTGGGGATCCTGCTGCACGTAGCCCATCCGCGGCCGCAGGCGCCTCTGCTCGTCAGCGGACAGATGCGCCCAGTCCCGGCCCTCGATCCGCACCGTGCCTGCCGCCACCGGCGCCAACCCCAACGCCAGTCGGGCCAGGGTGCTCTTGCCTGCGCCCGACGGTCCCACGACGCCCACCATCTCCCCGCCGCGGACGTCAAGATCGACTCCGCGCAGAATCCACCGCTCGCCCACTCGGGCTCCCACCCCTTGCATCGCCAGAACCGGCGCCGTGGCCGGCGCCACAGCGGGATTCATGCCCCACCCGCCCACGTGGGCTGCGCCGCCACCAGCGCCGCTGTGTATTCATGCCGCGGCCGCGCGAACACTTCCCTGCCGCCGCCCTGCTCGACCACCTCTCCCTCATGCAGCACATAAACCCGGCTGGTGGCGCGCGCCGCCACCGACAGGTCGTGCGTCACCAGCAAGAGCCCAAATCCGGCCCGGTGGCGCAGGTTTTCCAGCAGTGTCAGAAGTTGGGCCTGGTGGATGGGATCCAGCGCCGAGGTCGGTTCGTCGGCCAGCAACAGCCGCTCGCCGGAGCGGGCAAACCGCGCCAGCGCCATCGCCACCAGCAACCGCTGCTGCATTCCCCCCGACCATTCATGCGGATAGGCCTGCTTCTGCGCGTTCTCCAGACCCACTTGTTCCCACAACTCCGCGCGGCCGCCACATTCCCTCAGCAACTGCGCCGCCGTGCGCCGCGGATCGAGCGCCGCGGACGGCTCCTGGGGAATCCATCCCATCTCCCGGCCGCGCACCCGGCGCAGCGCCTTCGGGCGCAGAGCCAACAAGTTCTGAGACTGCCAATGGATGGCCCCGGTCGCCCGCGCCTCGTCCGGCAACACCCCCAGGCAGGCGCGCAGCAGGGTGGTCTTGCCGCTCCCGGAAGCACCCACCAGCGCCACCGCTTCACCAGCTTCCACCCGCAGGCTCACATCGCGCAACAGTGGCCGCCGGCCGATTGTCACGCTGAGATGCTCGATGCTCAGCCCCGCCATCCGCTCTCCTCGCCGCTTACAGATACCGACGCAAGAAGCGTACCATCCAGTACGCATCCAGATATTTATACGGCCAGCGCCCGATGGTGTAATGGCCGCACGGCAGCGCGTGGGCTTCGTAGTCCAGCCGGTGGCGATCAAAGCTCTCCACCACCTGCTGCGAGAACTCCGGCAGGAAGCAGGGATCGTACCGCGCCCAGATCAACAGGTTGTGCTTGGGCGCCCGCCGATCCATCGCCGCAAACTGCTCCAGGTAGCTCGCCGGGCTGATGGTCCGCCAGGCCTCGCGCAGTCCCTCCTGGTCAATATACGGCTCCAGACTCTGCCGCACGTGCCGGGTAGCCAGGCCGGTCCACACCACATCGCCGAAATGCTGCGAGATATGGTTGAAGGCGTTCACCCGCAGGCGCGCGTCATGGGCGCTGGTCAGCAGCGCATAGCAGGACCCCAAACTGGTCCCGACGATGCCCAGCGAGCGGTAGCCCTGCTCCTCCAGCCAATCCAGTCCGGCGCGGATGTCGCACACCGCCTGCCGCGCCGCATGGATGGTGCGCCCGATGTTGGCGTCCACGGTGAACTCGGCCCGCTTCAGCTCCTCCGGCATGCGCACGTCGTGGTAGGGCATGCTGACGCGCAGAGCGCTGATCCCCGCCCGCTGCAGCAGCCGCGCCAGCCCCAGATGGCCCTCCTCATCGGAGTTCCACTGCGCCACCACGATGCAGGCCCGCCGCGGGCGGCCGGCGGCGGGGAACCAGCGCGCATGTACGTAGTGGTTTTCCTCGTACGGCGTCTCCACCGGCGAACGGTAGCGCAGCACATCCCCCTGCAACTGATACTCGCTTACGCGCGGGTAGGCAAAAAACTCATGGCTGGCCTCGACCACCCGCTGACTCCACTCCCGCAGCGCGGGCAGAACTTCGGCCGGAGGAGCCAGCGGCGGATGCGCCGGCAGACCATTGAGCGGGGTGAGCCGCAGCCACTCCAGGCCCCAATCAAAAGGCGTGATGCGCCGGTAGGGATCTACCTGGTTGAGCCGTCGTTCCCAGCGAAGGATGAAGTTGGCGTAGGGCGAGAGCGAGATGGCCCCAGTTTGGCATCCTGATTGCACTCAGTCAATATAGAGTCAGCAGTTCTCATCAGTGTTGCGTGTAAACTGCTTTTGGCTACGTAGTTTTTACCAGGGGGGAACGTATGTCTCACCGCCATCTCATCGCCATGGTTGCCGCCGCTTGTCTGCCCGTGTTCATGGCAGCCTGCAACAGCAGCTCCGCCAGCAATCAGGACCAGGCACTCAACCAGCAAGTGCAGGCCAAGCTCGACGCCGACACCGCCCTTCAGGGCGATGGGGTCAAGGCCAATACCGAAAATGCCGTGGTTACGCTGACCGGCAATGTGCCCACCGAAGCCGCCCGCGTCGCGGCCGCCCAGGACGCGCAAGTGCCCGGCGTGACCCAGGTCAACAATGAAATCGCCACCCGCACGGCCGCTGCCGGCGCCACCGCCGCGCCCGCCATGGCGATGAAGGCCGCCGCCGATTCCGGCCGCGCCCGCACCGCCACCGCGGCGGCGCCCGCCGCTCCGGCCGCTCCGGCCACGGTCGAGATCAGCTCGGGGACGGATCTGCATGTACGCCTCAGTCAGGCGCTGAACTCCTCCAACGCCCAAGCCGGCCAGGCCTGGCAGGGCCAGATCTCCGAGCCGGTGCGCGTCAACGGCGAGATTGCCGTGCCCCAGGGCGCGGCGGTGAGCGGCACCATCGTCGCCGCCGATTCCGCCGGACACTTCAAGGGCCAATCGCGCCTGGTACTCAAACTCACCGCGCTGGAGTTCAACGGCGCTTCCTATGACCTGGCCAGCCGGGACGTCACCCGCTTGTCGTCCTCGCGCGGCACCCGCTCCGCCGAAACCATCGGCGGCGGCGCGGCGGTCGGCGCCTTGATCGGCGCTCTGGCCGGCCACGGTAAAGGTGCAGCCATCGGCGCCGTCGCCGGCGCCGGGGCCGGTACCGCCGCCCAGGCCATGACCAAGCCGCCGGAGGTCAACCTCCCCGCCGAAACGGTGCTGTCGTTTGCCCTCTCGGCCCCGCTCAAGGTGGTGCCGGCCGCCAGCGCGCATTAAGCACCCGTCCAGGCAAAACAAAAGGGCCGCCGGCATAGCCGGCGGCCCTTTCTGTTGTGTGTGGCAAAGCCCTAGTTGGCGCCCAGCGTCTGCAGCAACTGCTTGGCGGTGGCGGCATTGGGGCCGTTGGGGTCCAGCTCCAGCGACTTCTTGAAGGCCTCGACCGTGCCCGGAACCGTAATCATTTTGTTGGTCTTGGGATCGGTGGTCGCCTGGTTGAGCAGGCACATGCCCTTGTAGTACCAGGCATTGGCGTTCTTGGGATCAATCTGCAACAACTTGTCAAACGCCGAGGAGGCGTTTTTCATGTCGTTGTTGTTCATCAGAATGACCGCCAGGTTGTACATGGCGAGCTTGGACTGGGTGGGGTCAATCTTGGTGGCCTTGTCAAAAGCCGCGTTGGCGTCGTCCATCTTGCCGGCCTTGGCCAGCGCCGTACCCATATTGATGTAGTAGTTGGCCACCGTGGGCTTGAGGGTGATGGCCTGCTGATAGGCCGCCGCCGCCTTGTCATACTGCTTGGCATCGGCGTAGTCTTCGCCCAGGTTGGCGAACAGCACGTCGTGGGTCTTGTCGATGGCCACGGCTTGCTCCATCACCCCGATCGCCTTGTCGTATTGCTTGGCGTCGCTGAACTGCTTGTTCTGCTGCAGCAGGGCGTTCAATTGCCCCACCTTGGCGTTGGCGTCCTCCGACTCCTTCTTCTTCTTGGCATAGGCGGCCGCCTCTTCCGCCGTCATGCCCGGAGGCGGCGCTTGACCGTTCTCGGCGGCAGCCAGGACGGCAAGGTTCACATCCGCCACCACCTGGGCATCCTTGCTGGCCGGCAAGCCGGTTTTGGCCGGAACCTCAGTGCCGTTGTCGGCCGTCACGGTCAGGTCATAGGAGCCCACCGGCAGGTTCTTGAATTCGTACACGCCTTTCTTATCGGTTTGGACCGTCTCTTTTGCCGTACCGTCTTTTTGCGTGACGGTCACCTTGGTGCCGGCCAGCGGCTTCCCGGTCAGGCCGATGATGGTTCCGCGGATGCCCCGCGACTTCTGTTGCGCCGCCGCCGGCATAGCCAGCAGCACCGTCATGGCAGCCACCGCCGCCATCATTACGCCCCGTTGCATGGTTTTCATGTGTTCTCCCCGGTGGCGTAGGCGATTGGATCGCCGGCCCCCGCTTCGGCAAACGCGCCCCTCCGCAAGCGGCAACTGTCGCACCGGCCGCAGGCTAGAGTGGAATTCTGATAACAACTCCAAGATAAGGGAAATGGCGCTCCCAGTTCAAGTCCGAGCCGCACGATGGCAGCCTTGGTCATGTGGAGCAGCGGTGTCTCCACTCGCACTTCGCCCGCCTTGGTGCCCACCTGGAGCAAGGCGTTAAACGCCGCATAGTACTCCGGCCTGCAGTCCGGATACCCCGAACTGTCGGGCGCCACCGCTCCAATCACCACCCGGTCGGCACCCAGCACCTCGGCCCAGGACACCCCCGCCGCCAGGAAATGCGCGTTGCGGAATGGCACATAGGTAACCGGAATGGAGCTTGGGTCCACCCCGGTCTCCGGCACCGCCAAATGTTCGTCGGTCAGCGCCGACCCTCCGATCTGGCGGAAGAACGTGGTCTCGACCACCAGCCGCTGCCGGACGCCGAAATGGTCGGCCATGGCCACGAACGCCTGGCGCTCGCGCGCCGCCGTCCTCTGTCCGTAGTCGAAGTGCAGCAGGGCCACGTCATAGTCGCGCACCGCCAGGGTGGCGCAAACGCAACTGTCCATGCCCCCGCTGAGCAGTACCACCGCCTTCGGGCGCCGCGTCGTCAAACGCCCCGCCTCTCCGGCGCCCAGATGAACTTATGAATCTGCAGACCGAGCCGGGCGGGCACCCCATCGGCCAGCATCCATTCCGCCAAAATCCTGGGATCCAACGCGCACTGGTCGCTGCTTCGCTCTCCCTGGGCATCCTGGCGAAAGGCGGGAGAAAAGATCACCTCCGGCTGCTGCCCGGCGATGTGGTGCTGGTTGAGAAAGGCCCGGGCAAACTCATAGTCGCCGCGATCGGCCAGGACGAACTTCAGTTCATCCCACGGCTGCAGCAGACTTAAATTGGAGGTCAGGAAACGGCCGCCCTCGCCGCTGCCCGGGCATTTCACGTCCACGATCTTGCGCACTTGCGGCGGCACCGGCGTCAGGTCGCGCTCGCCGCTGGTCTCCAGCAGCACGGTGTAGTCCTGCCGCAGCAACCGTTGCGCCAGCTCCGCCACCGCCGGCGCCTGCAGCAGCGGCTCCCCGCCGGTGATCTCGACCCGCCGGCAGGGATGGCGCGCCACTTCCGCCATGACCTCATCAATGCTCATGCGCCGGCCGCCGTGGAAGCTGTACTCGCTGTCACACCAGCGGCAGCGCAGGTTGCAGCCGGTCAGGCGCACAAAAATGCACGGCAGCCCGGCATGGCTCGATTCCCCCTGGATGGAAAAGAAGATTTCGGTGACCTGAAAAACCGTCATGCGCCGCTGTACACCGCCGCGGTAATGTCGGTTTCAAACACCGTCACCGTCTTTACCCGCACGCCCTGCGCGTTGCCGGCCAGATCCTTCTCCAGCACTTCATAGATATGCCGCGCCAGGTTTTCGGCGGAGGGGTTTAACTCGCGAAAGGGCTCGATGTCGTTGAGGTATTGATGGTCCAGGCGCTCGGTCTCGCGCCGCAGGATGGCCTTCAAATCCTTGAAGTCGTAGAGCAGACCGATGTCGTTCAGGCGCGATCCGGCCAGCGCCACCCGCACCTTGTAGTTGTGCCCGTGCGGGTTCTCGCACTTGCCGCGGTAGCCGCGCAACGCGTGCCCGGACGAAAACGTCTCCTCAACCGTAATCTCAAACATGGAGGAGGCTATTGTACCGCGTGCGGCTCCAACCAGAGGAGGCCGGCACCCGGTCTCAATCCCGCGCCCAGCGCAGCAAGAGTCCGGTCAGCCCTCCCCATCCGGTTCGCTCCATAGGGGCCACTCCGCCCACGCTCGATTCCAGCGCCCGCACCCAGGGCAGCCCGGCGAACGCCGCTCCGGAACGCGGTCCCCACTCCGTCGCCGGCACGAACTGGGCGTAGGCCAGGGCCACCCCGCCCGCCAAAAGGCACCGCCCCAGGCTGCTCCAGCGGGTGCGTTCCCTGCCGGTGACGATCTCCAGTAACGCTCCGGCAGCCACTCCGGCCGCGGCGACCTGTACGCTGCGCTTCCAGGCTTCCATCTTTAACCCGATGCCCGGGGCGGGTTCTCCGGTTGCCGTGTCTAGTTTTTGATGACGGCCTGGTAGCCGTCTGCGGTGAGCCGCGATTTCATCGCTTCGGCCTCGGCCCGCGTCAGGTAGGGACCCACGGAAACCCTGTACAGTGCGGTGGGATCGTTCTCCGCCGGGGCCACCACCCGGGCGGGATAGCCCTTTTGCTGCAAGGCGCTGGACAGTGTATTCGAATCGCTCTGGCTGCCGGCAAATACCTGCACCTGAAACAACTGCCCGTTGGACGGCGGCGCATTGGCCGTCGTGGCGCCGGGCGCCGCATTTGGGCTGGCTGCCGGCGCGGTGGGCGCAGGGCTGGCTGCCGCCCCCGCGTCGGAGCCGGCGCTGGGCGCCGCACTCAATCCCGCCGGCGTCTGGTTGTTTTCCGCCGCACCCAGTTGCGCCGGGTTGGGCGGCTGCACTCCGTTCGCGGGCGGCGGCACCGTGCCCAGTCCTGCCGCTTTGCGCGGGACCGCATTCTGCATCCCCAGGCTGAAAGTAGCCGGAACGGCGTGCTTGCCGATCGTGTAACCGAAGCTGAAGAACAGCGCGCAGACAACGACCAGGGCAAAAAAGCCCACCAGCAGCGAGCGCGTCCCCATCTCCCACTGGTAGCTCTTGCCTTTGCTCTTGCGCGCTCCGGTATCCGGGCGCTCCGCCGCCGCTCTCATGTCTTCTCCGGCTGCGCCGGCTTGGCCAGCGGTACCCGGTGCAGGAAGACGTCAATCAAGTCCAGCGGCAGCGGAAACACCACCGTGGTGTTCTTCTCCGTCCCGATCTCGACCAGCGTCTGCAGATAGCGCAACTGCAGGGCAATGGGCTGGCTGGCGATCACCGCCGCGGCTTCGGAGAGCCGCGCCGAGGCCTCGAATTCACCGTCGGCGTGGATAATCTTGGCCCGCTTCTCCCGCTCCGCTTCCGCCTGCCGCGCAATCGCACGTTGCATGGTTTCGGGCAGGTCCACCGCCCGGATGACCACGTCGGTCACCTTCACCCCCCACGATTCGGTGCGCTCGTCCAGAATCGTCTGCAGGCGCGAGTTGAGCTTCTCCCGGCTCGACAGCAGGTCGTCGAACTCCACCTCGCCCAGCACCGCGCGCAGCGTGGTTTGCGCATACTGGCTGCTGGCAAAGCGGAAGTTGCGCACCTCGACCACCGCCTTCTGCGGATCAATCACGCGGTAATACACCACCGCCGTCACGGTGCAGGTCACATTGTCGTGGGTGATGACGTCCTGCGGCGGCACGTCCAGCGTATCCACCTGCAGCGATATGCGCACCAGCCGGTCAATGATCGGGAAGATCAGCACCACGCCCGGCCCCTTCGCCGACGCGATCAGCCGTCCCAGCCGGAACACCACGGCGCGCTCGTACTCCGCCATCACCTTGATGGCGGACATCAGGAACAGCACCACGATGATGATTACCACTACGACTGCGGCCATGAGGCATTCTACTCCAGCGCTTCTTCCACCTCCAGTCGCAAACCGTGTACCGCCCGCACCCGCACCGCCGTCCCGGCGGCGATGGGCCGCGGCGCTTCCGCCGTCCATCGTTCCCCGTGGATCAGGACGGTGCCGCGCAACGCCAGCGCGGTCAGCGCCACCCCCGCCTCACCCAGCAGCCCTTGCGCACCGGTGACCACTTTCCGCCTTTGCGCCTGCACCACCAGTTGCACCAGCAGCAGGGCGACGGCGCCGAACCCGATCGCCACCCCGACGGCCATCTCCCAACCCACGCGCATCTGAGGCAGCGGCGCATCCACCAGCAGGATTCCACCGAGCGCCATGCACACCACCCCTCCAACCGCCAGCGCCCCATGACTGGGGAATTTGGCCTCCAGCACAAACAGCGCCAGCGCCAGGATCAACAAGCCCGCTCCCGCCCAGTTGATCGGCAGCAGCGACAGCGCAAACAGCGCCACCACCAGCAGAATGACTCCGGCCACGCCCGGCACCACCGCTCCCGGATGGGTGAACTCCAGATAGATGAGCAGAGCCCCGATGGCCAGCAGGGCAAAGGCCAGGCTGGCGTTCATGTCGAGCACCTTCTCGCGCAGCGTCATGGTGTAGTCCACCCGCGCCACGCCGGCCAGGTCGAGAGTTTGCTTCTGACCATTCAGGCGTGTGATGGCGCGCCCATTGAGTTGGCTGAGCAATTGATCCAGGTTGGGGGCGATCAGATCTATCAGGCCTCCCTGCAA
>Ga0134125_10000618_pt1 | contig 47099 bp, 36 predicted proteins | sample KB31751_FD_96464 | JGI IMG/M metagenome (GOLD analysis project Ga0134125, IMG submission 96464) | Terrestrial soil microbial communities with excess Nitrogen fertilizer from Kellogg Biological Station, Michigan, USA - KB3-175-1 | ecosystem: Environmental > Terrestrial > Soil > Unclassified ...
CTCCTAATGCACCTGACAATAGACTAGATATATTACGCGGGCTTACGTAGACGATTTCCGGTTCGAATCTCCTGCCACCATAGAAAAAAAGCGATCTGATAACAGATCGCTGTAAAGTAGTCGGGAAGACAGGATTCGAACCTGCGACCCCCTGGTCCCAAACCAGGTGCGCTACCGGCCTGCGCTACTTCCCGATGGCGTCGGGGACGCCGAAACGAGGCGCGAATATACGAAATTGCGGCCGAATTGCCTAAGGTGAAGGAAAGATGCGGGCGGGGCGGTCAGGTGGACTTGGCGGGGGTGGCGGAGGCGAGGGCGATGATGTCTTTACCGTTGACGATGCGGATGGGGTCGCCGCGGAGGGTGAGATGGATCATGGCGAGGCCGAGTTCGCGAAGGGTGACGAAGCTGTTGGGGAACAGGGCGCGACCAATCGGATAGAGCCAACCGATAAACCGGTAAATGGGATGAGCATGCAGGAGGCCGGGCGTGGGCCGGATGAAGCCGGGACGAAAGGCATAGACACGCGCAAAGGAGAGCTTCATGAGGTCGTTCTCGGTCTTGCCTTTGACGCGGGCCCAGCGGCTGCGGCCTTTTTCGGTACTGTCGGTGCCGGCGCCCGATACATAGGTAAAGACCATGCCTGGATTTAGCCGGCTCAGGGTTGAGGCCACGTTCATCGTCAGGGAATAGGTCACTTTGAAATAATCCGCGGCGGGCATTCCTACGGAAGAGACGCCGAGACAGAAATAGCAGGCATTGTACCCACGAAGCTGTGGTTCGATCGCCGCCAGATCGAAGAAATCGGCATGTACGATCTCCTTTAACTTGGGGTGCGTCAGGACGGGTGGTTTGGGATTGGTCGCGCCGGGCGGTTGGGGACTGGTTGCGCCGAGCGGTTTGCGGTTGACGATCAGCACGGCCTCGACTGCGGGATGTTGGAGACACTCATGCAGCACTCCTTCGCCGACCATACCCGTTGCGCCGGTGATGATGACGCGGATGCCGGCGGAGGCGTTAGCGGGGGAACCAGTGGCGGAGGTCATAGGCAGCGGGTGAAAGGTTGGGTTAGTTGACTTCCAGCTGATCTTTGGAGGGCAGCGGGGCAAAGGCCTGGTGCGGTTCGCTCTGGTACCAGTATACGACCGACGAGATATCGTCCTGCAAGGGCAGATAGCGGCCGCCGCTGTGCCAGCCCAGGTCCTGGATCGTGACCTTCAGGCTTTTCTCGAAACGGATCGGATCGGTGATATGCCAGCGGTAAAGACCGAAACGCTGCATCACGTCATAGTGGCCGTCGCCGCGGATCACCTGCGCCAATCCGCTGTAAGGACCGCAGAACTCGGTGTAATGCGAGACCTCCACGCCTGCCGCGTTCTTCGTATGCGTGTCGAAATCATAGCTGCCGCAGAAATAATCTTCGGTGCCCGTTCCGCAGATCGTGGGATAATCGGTGTCCCCATCCATATAGAACTTTATTTCGCCTTCTCCCCACCAGCCATTGTCATGCGCGCCGTAAGCGAGATACGTTCCGACATACTGCCCTTTGCCGCGGATGCTGTCGACCAGCACATAGTTCTCTTTATAGGCCAGCCGGTTGACGCGATGGAAACGGGCATGGAAATACGCAGCGTCCTGCGGCAGGTCGGTCAGGATATAATCGATCTGGTAATACAACGTCATATTGGCATCGTCGATGTTCTCCATCGTGATCCGGCACTTCTTTTGGAATGGCATGGGCCAGTAACAATTGAAGGCGCTGCCCGGATTGACCGACACGGCCAGCGATTGCAGCGGCGAATATTTCCCCCACCCCATACAGAAAAAATCGCCGACGGGCGCCTCAACGGAAGGAGTTGTCTCGTCGTCCCAATAAACGCGGAGAATGGAATACCGCCAGTTGCCGGTAGGTGTCATCCAGATATGCTGAATAGAACCTGGTCCATCGATCTCGGCCAGCGTGAAGGTCGTATGGGCCTTGATGACGACGCTCGGGCTTATCTTCCATCCCGGACCCAGATCGCGGGCTGCGCCTGCTCCGGTGCCCGTGGTTGCCTTCCCACCCCCTCCCTTCGCGCCGGTGAAATTCTCCGGGCTAATGGATCGCGAACGGGCATTCGACAGCCGGTAAAGATTTCCCAGGTTCACGTCCACGCCGTTGAACTGTTGCGACATCGCGAGATAGGGCAAAAAGGCAAACAGCAGCGCCGTCAGGATAAGTCGATTCATGTTTATGGTTTTGGTTCTTAAATTCAACAAAGCCTCCGAGAGACCCACTTTATACAAATGCGGGTTCTCGAACCGCCGGTATTCCGAGGGTAGCAGGGACAGTCTTTCCCGGGCATAGGCGCCGATATCCGACACCGGTGCCGCCGGGGATACGCGCCGCCCATCGTTCATGAACATCCGAAGCAAGGGCTCCTGGCGCAGGTGTCCTATAGGCAGCGATTTTCCCGGTTCCACCGGATGATACATGACAGGGACGGTCTCTTCATCCCGCAATGTTATCACATCCGCGCCGAAAAACAAGCCATTTGCGTCGAACGTCCGTCTGACCTGTTTAATCCCCGGCAGGGTCTGTTTGGCCAGGTTCTCGGATAATTTGATCCTTGGTCTCCCATCGGACATCGACAGCTTAAACACGCCATCAAGGGAGGCATCGGGATGACCCGTGACCAGCCTCGTGCCAACGCCGAACACGTCGATGGGGGCGCCCTGGTCCAGCAGGCTTTTGATCACGTGCTCATCCAGCTGATTGGAGACGATAATCTTCATATAGCTCAAGCCAGCCTCATCCAGCATCGATCGCGTGCGTCTTGCAAGATAAGCCAGATCGCCGCTATCCAGACGTACTCCGCCTGCGCGGTGCCCGCTTTTTTCCATTTCTTTTGCTACGAGGATCGCATTCGGCACGCCGCTGCGCAACGTGTCATAGGTGTCGACCAGAAAAGCGGCGTCATCGGGTCGAACGGCGGCAAAAGCCCGGAAGGCTGCCAGTTCCGAATCATAGCTTTCGACAAAGGAATGCGCCATGGTGCCGGCAACGGGCAGTCCATATTTCTCCGCGGCATAGACGTTGCTCGTGCTCTGTGCTCCGCCGATGAAAGCTGCACGCGTCGCGAAGATACCGCCCGGACCATGCGAGCGGCGAAGACCGAAATCGCTGAACGCCCTGTCGCCGGCGACATATTTGATACGGGAAGCCTTGGTGGCTATCAGCGACTCGAAGTTCAGCAAATTCAGCAATAGCGTCTCGACCAGCTGTGTTTCGAAGAGCCCGCCTTCGACGCGAAGGATGGGGCATCCGGGAAAAACGATCTCCCCTTCACGAACCGAATGGACTCGGCCGCGAAAACGGAACTGCCGTAAGAATTCAATATAGGCAACATGGAATTTCAGCTCGCGGAGAAAGGCAATGTCCTCCTCCGTAAACCGTAACTCCTCCAGCGTTTCCAACAGATCGTCGAGGCCTGCGAAAAGCACATAACCGCTGCCACCGGGCAGCTTGCGAAAAAAATAATCGAAACAAACGGGGGTGTCCGTCTTCCCTTGCAGGAAATAGACCTCCCCCATTGTCAATTCGTATAGATCGGTATAAACGGCGCTAACGGGAAATGATCGCATGCATACGGAAGATAGGCCAAAATGGGGAGTTATTTGCCCGTATCCGGATTCGAGCAGCAGTATGCGGAGAAGATCTTCCATCTATTCCAGCGTCTCCATTCCAAATCCAATTTCACCGGGACGGGGTGGGACTGAGCATTGTCGCGAAGATCGTCAAGAACCATCTGGGGTATGTACAGGCGGAATCGAAAAAGGGCGAGGGTGCAGTGTTTACGGTGTGGCTGCCGCTGAAGTTCCAGGAAATCGCGGGATGAGAGGCGGCGTGTGACGGGGCCGCGCGGACAGGCGGCGGGATGCAGGCTACGGCGTGTGGACGGGCCGGGCGAATTGCCGCGCAGGCAAAAAAAACAAAAAGCACCAAGTCTTTTTCAGTAGTATTGACCGAAGTCTCCTCTACTTACTAACCCGATGCTTTCGTGGGTTGTTTCCGTTCTTTTGAGTTGCCACTCTTGCGAGTTTTAACCTTTTGAACTTCCACTTCCCTCAAGAGACTTCTTTTCTTTTTATCGATTTTCCGTCCCTCAATTGTAATTCTAAGATACGATCAGCTATGACCGAAATCCAAATTTTTCCTGCTGCAGTTCTGCACCCGTTAATCACATAGTTATCCACATTTGATCGTGCGACGTGGCGCCCGGCGCGGGTTTCAGGGACAGTGGATCCGGGGCCGGATGTGCGACCGATGTAATGGGGAGGGGGGCGATTGCTTGCATAATCGCGGGAGTGCGCTCCTAACGTCGCACAAAAGCGAGGCTGCAATCGGTTGCAATTTTGAGTTTTTTTGCTACTTTTACGAAGAGGACCAGCAAAATATCCTGGTCGCAGCATCCATATGAACTCCCGAAATCTCCGCCTTGTCATGCTTGCCCTGGGGATGGGCCTTGCAATCGCTTGCAAAAAATCAAATTCGCCTACGCCTGCCAGTCCCGGCGGTCCGGCCAAACCAGACACGATACAAGGGTCGTCGGCTGCCGTCGATCCATCCAATGCGGCGCAGACCATCCGCGGCTTTGGCGGGGCCACGGTATTCCTGGGCTCATTAACCAGCGCCGAAATGACCGCCCTGTACGGTACCCAGACGCCGACCCAACTCGGTCTAACGGTATTACGTATCCGCGTCGATCCGGGAGGGCCTGCGAATTGGGGCACCGAGCTCGGGAATGCCCAGAAAGCGATAGCCAACGGCGCGATCGTGATGGCGACGCCCTGGTCGCCGCCTGCCAGCTTCAAAACCAATAACAACACCATCGGCGGAATGCTCGACACGGCGCATTATGCGGCCTTCGCCGATTACCTGGACAGCTTCGCATCCTACATGTCTTCCAACGGGGCACCCCTGTACGCCCTATCGGTCCAGAACGAACCCGATATCGGTGTGACCTATGAGTCATGCAACTGGACGGCCCAACAACTCTTCAATTTCGTGAAATATAATGCGCCCGCGATCAAAAATACGCGGCTGATCGCCAGCGAATCCTTTCATTTCGATCAGTCCTACACGGACCCCATCCTGGATGACTCGGTCGCGGCCTCGCATCTGTCGATCGTAGGGGGCCACATTTATGGCGGTGGTCTCGCTCCTTACCCGCTGGCAGTCCAGAAAGGAAAAGAAGTTTGGATGACTGAGCATCTCGACACCAGCACCGATTGGAATGGCGCGCTGAATACGGCAAAAGAGATCAGCGACTGTTTGGGCACGGCCGGTTTCAGCGTATACAACTGGTGGTATCTGAAACGCAGCTATGGTCCGATCGATCAGAACGACAACCCGACCAAACGTGGCTTTGTCATGGCGCAGTTCTCTAAATTCGTGCGACCGGGTTATCAACGGATCGGCGTGCCCTATAGCCCAACAAATAATGTCTATGTCACGGCTTATAAGAAAGGCACGAGCCTGGTCATCGTGGCGGTCAATATGGGCGCGACTGCAGTCAATCAGCCGTTTTCGATCGCCGGGACCCCTCCGTCCTCGTTCACGCCGTATATCACCTCGGCATCCCTGAGTCTTTCGAGCCAATCATCGCTGAGCGCAGCGGGCGGCTCGTTCAGCTATCCTCTGCCCCCGCAAAGCGTAACTACCTTTGTGTCGAACTAACCTCCGCTGTCAGCCAATAATCGATCTGCTCCGACACCTTTGCATTCGCTGAAGGAGCAGTTACCGCGGATGGCTTTTTCCGGGTCGGTCGCGCTATCGGACCCGGCCCCGCTTACTTGTGGTTCAGGATCCCGTTGCAGGCACTCTTTATCTGTTGGACGTATCTTTCCGTTCTGCGATAGATTGGCGTGCATTTCCTCTGAATGCCCCGGCGTTGCCGGTCATCCATATTCCAACTCCGTATGGAGGAAGGTTGATCAGGCTCCGGTCGCTACCCGATGTGTATGTGGCATTCCCGAAGACGTGGCTAAGCGGCGGGCCTGATGCGAGTGTTGCTTGTTGCGCCTGGTCCGAGAGATTGACCGCGAGGTATGCCGTGGATCCGGCAAGCCTTCGGCGCCAGGTGAATACTTTTGGATTGGTATTGGCGAGCGAGTCATAGAGGCCGGTTTGCAATACATCATGTGCCTTGCGTACAGCCAGCAATTGGCGGTACCAGTTCCAGAGGGACTGCGGATCCGGTCGTTCTTCTTCGAGCGAGATCCCATCGAATGGCTTCAGGTTGGTGCTGTCCCACCAGGGACCGGTGTCCTTATACCAAAGCGCCATTCCTTTCCCGGTATCGGCGGCATACCACTCAAAGGCTTCCCGGCGCGGGATGTCGTTGGCGTCCGTGGTTCCAAAGCGGTTGTTGCCTCCTGCCCCGAACATACCGAGTTCCTGGCCATAATAGATGGAAGGTATGCCGCCAAGCAGGATATTCAATACCGCGGCTATACGTTCTTTGCCGGGGTCTTTATTGACCCGGCTGGCAAAGCGGTCCATATCATGGTTTTCAATGAAGACCACCTGCTCCTTGCCGGCCGGCAGCTGCCGAAGGGTGGTATCGGCGGCTCTTTCTATTTGGTCTTTATCAAAAGAATTGATTGCCATCGCGAGACGGAAGGCGAATACCCGATCGATCGTCGCCTTGCTGAAATAGTCGAAACCGAAGGAGAACCAATTGGCCTGTTCGGCGACAAAGGTCAGGCGCGGATTGACGTCTTTCAAACGGGCGATAAGTGGCGCCCAGAATCGGGTAAACAGGTCGGTAAGCCTTGGGTTGTTGTCGAGGTCATCCATGGCGTGGTCCAGCCGGAAGCCGTCGACGCCGTCGTCGAATTTGCCGTCGCCGTTGGGATCGGCGAAATAGGAAAAAAGGTGTTCGTTATAGGCCAGCACGCCGGCATCACGCAGATTGACCGTCGTAACTTTTCGCGAGGCACCGTTATAGCCTTTCAGATCGGTGATGCCCCAGATGATCGGGCCCGGTTTCAGGTGCAATGAATCGTCAAAGAGGATATAGCTGCGATATGGGGATCCCAGGTTGCCGACGGCCGACTTCCACCAGGTGTGATGATCGGTGACATATTGGGTCTCCATGTCTATGTATAATTTCATGCCGCGGGAATGGAGCGCCTTTGCGAGGTTCGTGAAGTCCTTTATCGAGCCGTAGGCGGGGTCGATCGCCTGCCAGTCGTCGGCGAAATAGTTGTGATAAAAGACAGACCTGTACAGCGGGGTCAGCAGGATTGACGTCACGCCCAGCTGCCGGAGGTAGTCGAGTTTCTCCTCCAGGCCCTTGAGGTCGCCGTTTCTGTCGCCGCTGGCGTCGAAGAAGCTGCGCTCGAAGACATGGTAGATGACTTCGCGTTGGGCGGGACTGGGGTGAAGCGCGGGGGCGGGACTGAGGTGTCGCGCGGGGGCAGTGTTGGGTTCTCGCGCGGAGGCGGGGTTGGGGTGAAGCGCGGGGGCGGTATGGTCTTGTCCAACGGCCGACGTCGAGAGGAATAGCAGCAGTATGATGAAAGGGGTGCGCAAAAGCGGATCAAAATACAAGGATAGCAAATTTTTCATTTGGCAGGCGGGTTCTCAGTATATTTTTGTATACCTGAATTGTCCCCTGATATTTTCACTAAAAAATCCTCCCTTTGATTCCGCGCTTTTAAATGCTTCCCAAATGTTTTGGGGGACATCAAAATAGTGATACAGACCGCCGTTGTGAAAGGCGACCTCCAGGGTCGATTTCGAAGCATTGTACCCGAGTTTGGCAATACTGGAGGAAGAGAATTTTGAGAAATAGTCCATTGGAATGTTTCCAATTTTAGCTTCAATGCCCAAGATAAAGACATCAATCGGTTTCCGAACCGGAATCTCGGTCGCGAACATGCATTTCGACGCGGTGAATTTGTCCGTCATCCGTGAGTTTTATCGTATTCCCCAAGCCTTCCTGGTCGTCGATTTCCCAGCGCGAAGCGGAGTCATCGGATAGCTGGAAAATGGTGATCCGGTATTCCGATCTACCATAGCGATACGTCAGTTGAACGGAAGGCCAGTCCGACGGGAAGCAGGGCGTGAAGGTTAACGAATCCGACCGCCGGTCCAATCCAATCAGAGAGCCCAGAATAAATTGATACATCCAGCCGGCGGAGCCCGTGTACCAGGTCCAGCCGCCCATGCCTTTATGAGACTCATTTGCATAAACATCAGCCGCCATCACATATGGTTCTACTTTGTATACCCGGATCGACGCATCATCGCCGGCATGGTTGATGGGATGGATCATTTCCAGCAGGCGCCAGACCCTTTCCCGTTGACCCAGCATAGCAAACGCCATCAGGGTCCAGATAGCGGCATGCGTATATTGACCGCCGTTCTCCCGGACTCCGGGCACATAACCTTTGATATAGCCGGGGTTCATCTCGTTAGAATTGAAAGGGGGATCGAGGAGTTGGATCAACTTCAGCTCTTTTCTAACGAGTTTTTGTTCGAGAGAAGTCATGGCCATGGCGGCCCGTTTGTCGCCCGCCGCTCCGGAAAGTACTGCCCAACTCTGCGAAATGGCGTCGATGCGGCATTCGCTATTTTCTGCGGAACCCAAAGGCCTACCGTCATCGAAATAGGCCCGTTTATACCACGCGCCGTCCCAGCCGGCCGTTTCGATCCTGGACTGCATGCTGGCGGCTTCCGTTTTGCATATCTCGGCAAAGAAGTGGTCTCCGTAGGCGTTTGCCGTGTCTGTGAACCTTTTCAAAACGTCGTATAGGAAAAAAGCGAGCCAGACGCTTTCGCCCGTGCCTTTGTTGCCCACCTTATCCATTCCATCGTTCCAGTCCCCCGTGCCGATCAGCGGCAGGCCATGTTGACCAAAACGCAAACCGTGTCGGATCGCCCGCACGCAGTGTTCAAACAAGGTGCCGCTGCTGTGGCTGCTTGCGGGAAGATCATACATGGAGTCTTCTCCGGGGTAGAGTAGCCGGCTTTCCAGGTAGCCGACGTTGGTATTCAGCAGGGCCGTGTCGCCGGTGACCGCGACATACCGGGAAACGACATAGGGCAGCCAAAGCATATCGTCGGAACAGTGGGTTCTGACACCTCTTCCTTCAGGCGGATGCCACCAATGCTGCACATCGCCTTCCACGAATTGCCTGGATGCATTCAGGAGGATCTGTTCGCGGGTCAGATCAGGTCGGGTATGGAGCAGGGCCAGTACGTCCTGAAGCTGATCCCTGAATCCGAAAGCGCCGCCGGACTGATAAAACCCGCTCCGGCCGAACAGCCTGGAAGAAGTGGTTTGATATAGGAGCCAGCCATTGCCGAATACATTCAGGGCGTCGTCAGGCGTGGTGATCTGCACCGACCCAAGAATGTCCTTCCAGTAGCCTCTTACCCGTTCGAGTGAGAGCTGGGCGGTGCGGGGGCCGGATAGCTTACCGATCAGTTCCCTGACTTCCCCGGCATTCGGTGCGCTCCCCAGAACAAATACCAATTCTTTTTCGGCGCCATCGGACAGTTCGAATGCCACCTGCAAGGCAGCGCAGGGGTCCATACCGGCTCCGCTTCTGCCGGAAAGCCTTTTGCGGTGCATCGCCTGTGGATCCTGCAAGTGCCTGTTCCTGCCGATAAATTCAAGCCGGTCTGTAGTGAAGGCCAGAGGGCCGGGTTCGTCGACCTTGAAAAAATTAACCCGGTCCGAAAATGCAGTATTGTATCTATTCATGAATAACAGCGCACCGTTATTGGTGTCCTGTTCGGAAACAATATGCATGCTTGTCCTGCTCGCAATATCTCCCAGGACGATTTCCAGGTACCCGGTAGCGGAGAGCTTGCGTCGCCGGCCCGACTGATTTTTTATCTTTAACACCGTCCACTTGACAGGCAGATCGCAGTCTACAAACACGCACATTTCCGTGGCGATGCCTTGCTCGACATGTTGGAAGCTGCTATAGCCGAATCCATGCGTGGTCAGATAGCGGGTAGGCCCGCGAACCGGGAAGGGGACCGGGGACCAGAAATATCCGGATTCCTCGTCCCGCAGATAGAACGCTTCTCCGCCCGCATCGGTGACCGGGTCGTTGCTCCAGGGTGTGAGCCGATATTCGTGCGCATTGACGCACCAGGTGTAGCCAGAGCCGCTCTCCGACAGGACGGCGCCCATATGAGCATTGGCGATGACATTGACCCAGGGTGCGGGTGTCGTTCTCTTTCTTTCCGTCAGTATCTTATATTCTTTGCCATCCGGCGTGAAACCCCCGGTGCCATTGTCAAAAAGAAGGTTGTCCGGCAGGGTGAGGTTATCGGAGGGTTCCTCCGTTTGCTGGGGGCCGGTTTGAAGGAAGGGCAAAGGCGTATTTCCCATGTAAATGTGATTCACCTGTTCCGAAAGCGTTCCTTTTTGGTCATGGATGACGACCCTCGCGACGCTTTCAAAAAGGATACGGTCCTCGGGAGAGATCTGATCCGCGGATCGGACAAATATCTTTCCGGGTTTTTGAAAATGCTGATTCACGGCATCTGTATTGACAAGACCCTGTATCTGGTCCTGCAGCAGCTGCCGGTACGATCCATGATCTTCATTCCAGATCACTAAGTCGACGAACAGCCCTTTCAGGCGCCAGTAGGCATGCGCCTGTATCATTTGCCGCGCCAGCTCCAGGTTTTCCTGATCGCTCATATGCAGCAACACGATCGGGAGGTCACCGGAAACCGAATGGCTCCAAAGACCCGATTGCCCTCTGGAATTATTGAGGATCACAGCCGCTTCGCCACGTAAGGCAGGATTGGGATAGATCACGGAAGATGCCAACTGGTCGTATAGCTGGGCGTCGGCTTCCGTTGCATTGATCTGGCGCAGTAGTACCTGGTTATGGGTCCAGGAAAGCTCAAAGGCGCGACTTCTCAAATGTTCATCCCGGTGTTTGTTCATCAAGGCTTCACATGTCTCCCTTGTTTCGCTGATCCCATAGATCAGATCGATGGTTGCAGTGTGATTTGGCTTTATCGAAACACGGCAGCGGATGGCCACGATGGGATCCAGCACCGCCCCCTGGCTGCCAGACAGCGACTCTATGTCCATCGCCTGGGGGTGGATCAGTGACCTGCCCCGGCCGATAAAAGGAAGCCTCGCGGTCTCATAGGAGGTGGCCTCCACAGTGGCGCCCTGAACATTCATCAGGTGAAACATCCAGGGCGGTGTTTCCTCTTCGGAGCGGGGGCGGCGCGTACAGACCAACGCCTTATATTCCGGAAGGATCTTCGTTTCCACGAAGAGATTGCTAAAAGCCGGGTGCGCCTCATCCGCAGCCTGGGGTGCCATCACCACTTCGGCATAGCTCGTTATCTCGAGCACTCTTGAAAATGCGGAGGTATTGGTGATCCTTACCCGGCGCATTTCTATATCGTCCTCCGGCGAGATGACTATTTCCGTGTTGGTATCGATCCCATGATCGTGTCTGCGGAATTCAACATGCGCCTGTGAAAATATCACTTCATATTTTTTGCCGGCGCGCAAGGTAGGCTCATAGGTATTAGACCAAAAGTTGCCGCTATTCACATCTTTGATATAGCAGAAGATGCCCCGGTCGTCCTTGGTAGGGTCTTCTCTCCAGCGGGTGACCGAAAGGTCTTTCCAGCGGCTGTACCCGGCTCCGGAATTGGCGATCATGACCTGGTAGCGGCCATTACCCAACAGTTGGATCTCCGGTATCCTCGTGAGGGGCGTATTGATGATCCGGATCTGTGTGTCGGGCGCCGACGAATGGGATTCGGCCAGGTCGGCCGTATGAGCATAGAACACGGTGGCGCGGGGGACCCGTTCCTGTAATAGCAGCAAGGTTGCCTGGAAGCGGAGTTCCGATATAAAACGTTGCTGCATCGGCTTGTCCAACAAGACATAGGCCAGCGATAGCAATCCCATGCCCTGGTGATGGACCATGTAAGATTGAATAATGACCGAGGTCTTGCCCCTGGGTACGCGGGAAGCCGTATAGTCCACCGCTTCACGAAAGCCATATTCGCCTTCCAGGCCTTTCGCCGACAGGATCTGCAGGTTGGAAACGGCGTCCTCGGGTAAAACCATCAAGGCCATCATGCAGGCATAGGGTGCGATGACAAGATTCTCTTCCAATCCGCGGGTTAGCCCAAGTCCGGGCACGCCGAACGCCCGATACTGATAATTGAGGTTGGCGTCAAATAGATTGTACGCAGATTCCGAGATGCCCCAGGGTTTGCCCTGTTGCGCCGCATACTCTATCTGCCGTTTGACCATCGCTTTACTGCTTTGCGCCAGCAGCGTGTTCTCGTACGAAGGCATTACCAGCCTCGGCATCAAATATTCAAACATCGATCCGCTCCAGGAAAGTAAGATAGGATCCTCGCCGGAATCGCTGAGCAAACGCCCAAGGGCGAACCAGCTTTCCTGCAGGAGCTGGCCCTGGGCGATACCCACAAAAATTCCCAGCCTTGCTTCGGAGGCCAGTAAATCGTAGTATCCATTGTCTTTTCGCTGTTCCTCGACATTGAAGCCGATCCTGAGCAGACCTGTCGATGGCTCGAGCAGAAAACCGTATTCTATTTCACTAAACTCCTCGCATTGTTCCGCCAACTGTTCCAACTGTCCGATCCTGGCTGTCGCGAGTGTTTCGGCTTTGTCAAGGGCAGTGCGCATACGGCCGAGCCAATTCCTATCTTCGGCAGACGGCGTTTCTTCCTCATATTGAGTTATCGCCGCCAGGCACGTCTCCCGCATAGCCCGGAGCGATCTCAGCGTCGGTATCTCATTCGAGCGCGCCAGGAGGGCAAAGCGTTCGGGTATGGGTAACAAGTCCATCCAGGGGATCAGTTGAAGCAATTGTTCCCGGTGATCGCTTACCTGACGGGCCAGCCTGCGGGCCCATCTCGATAGCCCGGTTTCGCCCTCGTCTTCCGGAACCTGTATTTGCCCCGCGAGACCAGCCAGATCGGCAAGCAATTTTTTTATAGTGATCAGCGACCTTTCCTGCCGAAGGGTTTCCTGCAACAGGGACTGTATTTGACCAATGATCTGGTCGAAACGTCCTTTTGACTCTTCGGAAATGATCGCTGCCGTCGTGCTGAACCCTTCCAGCACCTTATCGATGAATATGGGCTGTCCTGGGATCGCCAACAGCCCCTGACGCAAGGTGAGCAGATGTCCGACGAGGTTCCCGCTGTCAACGGTCGAGACATACCTGGGATACAGGGTCAATAGAGACCGGGTATCGTACCAGTTGCAAAAATGCCCTTTGTACCGCTCCAGCTTTTTCATTGTCCCAAGGGTGAGGGCGCATCGGTTCATGAGCTCAGCGGCGGAAAGATAGCCAAAATCGTATGCGGCAAGATTGGCCAGCAGGGCCAGCCCCATGTTGGTAGGCGATGTCCGGTGAGCGATAACGGGTCCGTCGTGGTCCTGGAAGTTGTCCGGCGGCAACCAGTTGTCATCCGACGTTACGAATTGTTCGAAAAAAGCCCAGGTCTTGCGGGCGGTTTTGTGCAAGAACGACAGCTCTTGCGTGGTTAACTTCGGACTGGCCTCCGTTTCCGGTCTGCTAAGACGCCATACAACCGCCGGAGACAGAAGCCACAATAAAAGGATGGGACCCGCGATCAGCAGATCCCGTAGATCCGTAAGCAGGAATGCGGCACAGCCAACGGCCAGGAGGGGCCCGATCGGCATGAACTGATAAGTGGACCAAATAGAGCCACGACGGTTTTCGGAGTGACTGGCAGAGGGCGTCCATTCCATCAGCCTTCTCCGGGTAACCCTCATTCGCCAGGCCGTTCGCAGAATGGCGTCCGCGTATTGGAATGCTTCAAATGGAAGTATGGAAAGGCCGAAGACAAACCGGATCAGCGTAATTTTCAAATTGCCGGCTATTTCGGACAGGTGTGCTTTAACCGTGATGTCAGCGGGTTTGTGCAATAATTGCCAGCCGATAGCGAGGACCGGCGGGAGCAGCGTGACGGTAAAGACCGCCAAAGTCCAAAACCAGGCAAAAGGGAGAACGAACCATCCTAATAAGAGGATCGACAATAGGGAGATGGGCAGAAGGCTTCGCCGCAGGTTGTCGATTATCTTCCACCTCGACAAGGCGGAAAGCCTGTTCCTGATCATTTGTCCTGTGCCGGTCGTGACAAAGGGTAAGATCCAGCCGGCGATCTGCCAGTCCCCGCGGATCCACCGGTGATGGCGCTGGAGGTCCGATTCATACCGGGAAGGATTTTCCTCGTAGAGGAATACATCGCTTACCAATCCGGATCGCACATAGCAGCCTTCCAGCAAATCGTGACTCAGGATCCGGTTTTCCTGGAAAAGATCCCTGAAAGTCATTTCAAAAATGTCTACATCATAGATCCCCTTCCCGATAAAAGATCCTTCGTCAAAAAGATCCTGGTATACGTCGGAGGAGACGCGGGTATAGGGGTCGATGCCCGAATCGCTGCCTTGCATATTCAGATAGAGCGAAGTCGCGGTCAAAGGGATGGTCGACTCCACCCTTGGCTGTAAGACTCCGTATCCTGCCGTAACGCGCTTTTTCTGAGCATTGTATTCGGGACGGTTGAGCGGATGAGCCATCGTCGCCACCAGCTTCCAGGCAGCTTCCCTTGGAAGCTGGGTATCGGAATCCAGGGTGATCACGTATTTTACGTCATAAAGAATACGGTAGTCGCCCCTGATCAGAGAAAATTCATGTTGTTCCCGGCGCCTCAGCAGGGCATTAAGCGCTGTTATCTTCCCCCGTTTGCGTTCGTAGCCCATCCATTTTCGTTCTCCCGCATTCCATACCCTGGAACGATGGAAGAGAAAGAAAATATCGTTACCCGTCTTCCGGTATTTTTGATTCAACGCGTCAATTCCGGCGATTGCCATGTCGGTCAACTCCTGATCACTTTCCAGTTGTTCCACATCGGCGTCTACAAAATCGGTCAGCAGTCCAAAATGCAGATTTTCTCCTTTGTTGGCGAGGAAACGTATTTCTAATCCTTCCATCAGCGATTCGATATATGCCGGGCTCGAAAGCAGGGTAGGCACGATCACCAGGGTGCGATATTCGGCAGGAATGCCCGGGGAAAAATCCAGGCGGGGCAATAAGTTCGGCTTGACCAGCAGCGTGGAGAGCCAGTTGACCAGGGAAACGGCCAGTTGTGCGGACGCCGAAATTGCCAGCAGGGCGACGACCGATAGCAACCATTTGTTTCGGATGCCCTGGCTGTGCGAAAGATAGAACATTGCCGCCGCAATCAATCCCGTTAGTACGACAATAGAAGACAGGTAAAGGAAGAGCGGGATCTTCTTCACTCCCCGCAGCAGGCGCCGCAACGGGCTGTAGCGTTTCCCGATCGCCTTTGTGGTCTCCTTTAATCCTTTGCCGATCAGATAGTAACCTACGTGCTGTTCTTTTATCGCGATTGGATTGGCGTCTTTGTGTTTCCCGGCCAGTGCGAGCACCTTTAATGCAATATCCGTTTCCGGCAAATCGGAATCTTTAGCGATGGATTCCACAACGTGCCGGTACCGGTCGCGGGTAGCGAAATCCATGCGGGGATAAGTGCCGGAAGGATCCTTTACCAATATCTGCTCTACAATGCTGAGCGTCTCGACAAACTCCCGCCAGTCCGTCGTTCCGATAAATCGCAACGTCCCGATGCTGTTACGAACTGAAACCTGGTCGGCGGCCTGTTTTTGGTTTTCCAGGCGAACAAGGACATTGCTGTTGGTGCCCATCCCTGCCAATTGCTGTTCCAGCCAGTTGAGCGGCAAGGCCAGCGCGGGTCCCTTTCCTTGCAGGCTTCTGGTAAAACCGGCGACGAAAGGGCTGCTCAACGGGGGTTTGGATCGTACCATGTCTGCGATCGTCAGGATGAGATCTCCCCCCTCGTTCTTTATGGTATCGATCATTTTGTCGGCCCAATAATCGGCGAGGTTGAGATCGATCATATCCAGCGCGATCTTTCCGCAGACCCGCCGCAGGTTTTCGATAACCGCCAATCGCAGCATGATGGGTATGGCCCACAACTCACCCAGCGTAAGCTCCTTGATGGTCTGATAGGCTGCTACAAAACTGCCAAGGTTGAGTGCGTCCACCCGGCCGTCGCTATGAGAAATGATCTCCAGTACGATATCGTAGACCCGGGGCAGACCCGCAGAATTGCCGGTCCCCAAGGCCGGGAGCGCTTCACTATATCCTTTGGGCAGGTGTTTCCTGGCCAGTACCACCTGCTCCTCGATGAGGTAGAAATTGTCGAGCAGCCATTCTGCTCCGGGGGTGATGGATTTTCCCGACTTGATGTTCCCGACCAGTAGATCCCGCACTTCAAGCAGCGTGTTCTCATTGTCAGCCAGTCTTTTCAGCAGCCGATCAACGGTAGGGATCGTCTGCAGATGATGCTTACCCGCAATTGCTTTGGCATGGCTGTTCAGCTGGTCTGAGCTGTACAGTTCGGAGCGAAAGGGTTCCTCATTGCCATAATTCGCCGGATTCGCGGCTCCCTGGAAATAAACGCGTAAACGTGACAAGATGTCAAAAACCGTACTGGCTGTGACTTTCATAATTGAAATTAGTTAAACGCTGCGGTCGCCACTCTGGATCAGAACTGAGTTTTAACAAGTCTTCATGGAAGAATGCCTGGTGGCGTTGACATTGGGGATCGCGGCGAGCAAACCGGCGGAAAAGGAGGCCGCTGGAATCAGCGGCGTCAGGATCAGCCAGGTGGCGATGGACAGAATGATGCCTGAAATTCCCTTTCCATTGGTTTGTCCACTGCTGATGCTGCAAAACGAATGCCCGGCGTTTTCTCGTCAGCCTCAGCCACTTGGCTCATCCCCATCGATGAGGATCCAGGAGCTGAAGTTACATGAATTTTAGCAGCATTGGCAAATGGGTTCCGTTGAAAGAAATTGCGGGGAGCGAGGGATTAGGCTCCGGCGGTTATTTATTGATTATCAAATTTTTGTTGGCCTGTCGGTGATGAGGTCACGAATTTGGCGTAAAGCAAAGAACGTAGACGATTTTGTCAGTGAAAAGATACGAAATAAACTCCATAATTTATTTCCAAAGCAATCTATCCGTATAACTCGGGTAATGTTCGTCTTTCGTAATTATTGTAAGATTTTCCACCAGCCCTTGCGCAATAATGAGCCGGTCGAACGGATCCCGGTGATGAAAGTCCAGGGCGATGATTTTCTGCAAATGTTGGAAGTTTATAGGGAGAATTTCGATGTCGTTTGCGGCAAGAAAGTCGATTATGTTGTCGAAATCCGACTTCAATTCCAGCTTCTTCAGGCTGAATTTTATGGCTATCTCCCAAATGCTAGCGATACTGATATAACACTTGTTATCGGTATCCTTTATCGCGTTGAGCGCCCGTTGCGGTAATGCCTGATCTCCGGAAATAAACCAAATAAAAGTGTGGGTATCCAGTAGCAGTTGCATCACATATAATCTTTAAAGTCTTCCAGGGGCTCATCGAAGTCGGGGGCCATTTTGAAAAAATCCTTCGCGTAACCAAACTTGCGCTCTTTCGGCTTGGCCTTGGATTTGGCCTTCTGCTTTAAGAATTCTACAAAGTCCGACACCTCTTTCTTGAGGTCGGCGGGTAGGGAAGATATTTGCGAATATAGTTGTAAGTCAGTCATTGTCAATTGATTTGACACCCTAGATACCGGACAATTCTTCAACCGGCCGAAATGCAAATTTACTTTATTATTCGGTGGTAAGATAGTCAGAATTTCGGACAAAATACTCGTAAAATCTTCTCCTTACCATTCCGAAATGGGTGGTTGCATTGGTTATCACAATAGATGATCGCGATGCAGCGATACCCCAAAAAACCGTAAGTTCATGTCAGGAAATGAACACTTTTGAGAAACTAAAACAGCTTATCCGTAAGGATCAGGTCATTCCGGTCATCGGCGCCGGTGCTTCTTTTGCTACCGCCGGCCTTCCCAGTTGGAGGGGCTTGGTAAAGGATGGATTGGAGTATGCCGCCGACAAGGGACTTGATCGGGACAATCTCATTGCGACCGGGAGCACCCTTCTGGCGGAAAATAAACTTACTGCGGCAGCTACTATCGTAAAGGACTTGCTCAAAGCGCCGCGCCACCCGTTTTCGGACTGGCTAAGTGACCTCTTTTCAAAACCGAACGTCCGCTCCAAGGTCTTGATTGAAAGTATTCAAGATCTCTCCCTCCCAATCATCGCTACCACCAATTATGATGACCTTTTAGCAGAGGTTGGGCTTAATCAGAACCCCAATATTTATGATTGGTCTCAACACGAGGAGATTCAACAAGCCCTGTATAGTGGTAAGCGATGTATCCTGCATTTTCACGGCAGATATGCAAAACCCGTGACAACCATTTTTGGCGCAGATGACTATTCCAAGCTCGCATCGCAAAAAGGCTACAAAAACGATCCTTCAGCAGCTTTGGATGAACAAGCATTTTCTGTTTATCGGTTGCAGCAAGGACGGCGTGATGGACGAAGACTTTTCGACGGTACTTTCCTTTATGAGGGAATGGTTCCCCACCCTGCCGCATGAACATTATATCTTAATGCGGAGCGACGAAGTGGCGGCCGGAAGTCATATTTCATTATTGACAGACCATAATATTCACGCGGTAGATTTCGGTAAAACGCATGACGAGCTCCCCCGGTTTATTGGCCGGCTGAATCCCAATGGGGACCGGCTGGTAAAGCTTCGCCAAAGCATCAATACCCGAATCGAGAATGGGCTAAAGAACATCCTTGACGCCCAGTCCACCGCCTCCGACGTTAACGCTTTCTTGAAGGAGAACCTCGGGAGCCCTTACTACTGGATTGATTCGTCACGCTTGAAAATGCCGGAGGAGGCGCTTGCAAGATACAATGCAGGTATCAACAGCCGAAAAGAGCAATTCAGGAACTACCAACTCATCATTAAGGGTATGGTTACGGTCGCCGAGCTAAAAGAGAAGGCCAAGCTGCGGACAGTTAACCGGCGTAACGCCGCTGAATTGAATAACCCTGAATTCATCAACCTGGCTTTGCTGGCTTATTATTGTCTCGAACGATTTCCCCGCGAAATCCTGGAAGATATCCGTCACCGGCGCCCATATGCCATCCATTCTTATTATTTCGACAATTATCTGGGCAAATTTGTCCGGGAATATAAACTTTTTAGCGAATTGCTACCCAATGAAATCAAATCACATTACGACGATGACAACTATTTTTTCGAGAACCTTCGGCGGATCATAGACAGTCTCTATAGTGTGCTTTTGCTTGACCCGGACGACGTTTTCGCTCCAACCGCCCCCGCAACGATTGTCCCGGAAATCTCCTTCCCGTGCCTCTTGTTACGATCAAGAGAAAGCATATCGATCCGCCAGATCGACCCGCCATACAATCCGCAAGCCCTATTGCCCGGTGAAAAGAACATGGAAAACAGATTTGCCGAATTTGTTTACTTCAAAGGGCGCAGGATTATCGTCGGTTATACTTCTCAGAAGTGCTTCTATTGGAACCCACAAAACGACATTGCCTCCACCGAATTCTTTCAAGCGCCCATAAAAACCGCGATTCACCGCGTGTTTAATTATTACGACGGGTCACGCCTGGTCACGGAAGTCTTTTGCGGTTTCCGCATCTATCATTTTCAAGATTTCTTATGTCAAAAGGAAGAACCCCTAGCTGGAAATTACTCCTCGTTTGTCCGCTTGCCAGAAAGCGGCCGAGTCTTTTGTGTTAGCTTTAATGGAGATGGCTTTGCCGGACCCTTTTTGTTTGAACGCGTAACCGGAGCCGAATTTACGCCCGTCCTCACCTGCCTGGAGCTTTTCCAATTTATAAAAGGCGTTCCCTTCGTTCAACAATCCGCGGCTGACCAGGCGATACTTGAAGACGTCAGCGCTCCCGACAAATGCTTTCTCTTTCCTTTCGTCGGCGATCCTTTTATCCGGCTGGCCACGTGGAAGGGTCGGGAGGTACTTGCCTTACGATTTGTGCTGCGGTTCTGGAAAGTAGGTGGCACGGCGCTGATGATATTTGATCCAAGAAAGGCGACCTGGGTGCCGGAAAGTATTATTCTTCTTCCTGGTAAAGGTTGCATGGCGTTCGATCTGATCTCCTCTGAAAAAGGCATTGGGATGATTTGTGCATATATGAGCTACAATGGTAACCTCGTCGAATATATCTCAGACATTGATAAATACCCAGTCATTGTAGCCGAAGCAGTTTCGGGATGTGTGCCCAGGGATTGCGAGGAATTCCCTGTTCAGGATATGCTTAATTTATGCGTTATTTCAAAAGACGACGTACTGGTGAACGAAGAGGGCAAGAACTTGCTCGCGGTCCATATTCCTACCATGACCTATCAAAGAATTCCGCCTTTGACAGATATCTCATCGGTTACCCATTGCAAGTAATCGGTGGTGACAGGCATGGGTGGTGTTGATCAATTTTTTACCCTATATATAATCAATACCCCACATACATAAATATTAAAATATCTGCCGATTCAACTGTAGTGTTACGAAGGTCTTTTGTGATGCGCAGGAAAATGGAACGTTCCTTTTGAGATTCGCTCCGGGGCTTTTTAAGGTAAAAAAGCAAACCAAAACTCTTCGAGATCATACACAAATGCTTTTTAACAGTGAGTAAATTAGCAATTGCATACGTCTTTGACTTAGGCTAATTCCGCGCAAGTCACGAGTGTTCAAGGCTTTGGGCTTCATTCGTGACCCACTTCATCCGGAGTTGGTCTGTGTCACGAATTCCGCTCTGGAAAACGGGGCAAAATGAAGCAAAATAACATTAGCATCATCCACCCCAAAAAAGCAAAAAGCCCGTAAACACTACGTTTAACAGGCTCTTTCGAAAAATTTGATAAACTATCAGCGGAGAGGGAGGGATTAGCTTCGCTGATCCCCGACGGGGAGGCCTCAATCAAATGAATGCCCGTTCGCTACCGCTCACTTCCATTTTTGTTTCTGCGCTTATGCCGGAGCAGGCTCCGCAATGCTCCGAAACAAAAATGCCCCGGCTTTGCCGGGGCATTCATTTGATTGGCGGAGAGGGAGGGTGTCGAACCTACCCCTCCAAATCCTTATCTGTAGCGGGTTTCAGGAGGCTGACCATTTCCAGGTCCCCAATAGGTCCCCGCTCGTAAAAACAATTCTTGCATTTCTTGATCTCTATCGTAAACGCTTGTATCACAAAGAGCTAACCTAAATTACGAAAAAAGATTGACTCCGGGAATATCCAGGGCCAAAAGCAATCCTATCGGTATATATCCGGGCAAAACTACCAAAAGCGACTCAGCGGTGCGGGCTTATTTGGCCTTTTCGACAACCTGGCGTTCGAAGGCGGCAAGGCTTAAGGTCATATACCTGATTTTCCCTAACTGCATTTTCATTCGGCCAAAGCCTTTGCAATCGTCCCGTTTTCCTTAGTCGTTTTGTCCTGGCCGATGCCCATGGTCAGGGCAGTAAGGCCGGCCATGCTGCCTAAACCCATGGTTTCTATCGCCGAGCTGGGTACAATGACGATCGTCGAATTTTGTTTCAGTCCTTCGTACAGCATATTCATCGCCCTGAGATGCAGCGCGACGGGGTTATTAGCATAGGTGAGGGCGGCCTCGCCGAACTTCTCGGCAACCTGCCGTTCCGAGTCACCAAGGATCACACGGGCCTGCCGCTCCCGCTCGGCCTGCGCCTGCATGGACATGGCATTTTCCAGGGCGGCGGGTATCAGGACGTCTTTGACTTCCACGGAATTGACGGTTATACCCCAGGGCTCGGTGCGTTCGTCGATGATCTTTTGGAGGGCGGAGCTGATCTTGTCTCTTCCTTCCAGCATATCGGATAACATGGTCTTACCGATGACATCCCGCAGGGCAGTCTGGGAAGCCCAACTGATGGCGCTGTTATAGTCGGCAACTTCCAGGGCGGCCTTTTTGGGGTCCAGGACTTTCCAGAACAAAACGGCATCGACGTCTACTGGTACGGTGTCTTTGGTCAACGTTTTTTCTGCCTTGAAGGAGGTCGTGATCACGCGGGTGTCGATCCAATAAGGTATGGTGTCGAGAATGGGGACAATGAAGAAAAGACCAGGTCCCCGGAGGGAATGGAAATGGCCGAGGCGCAACACAATGGCTTTGTCCCAGGGGTCGGCGATCTTGATCGCTGTAGAAATGAGCAGCGCGATTAGGAGGGCGCCCGCTCCGATAGCTATACTGGCCGTTGTATCGTTGGGGCGATAGACCACATATGCGCCAAACATGCCGATAGCAAATATGACGAGGAATATGAACCCACTGAACAGACTTTTGCTTTTCATGATACACCGATTGAATTGACTGTTTCTTGTTGAAGATGGAAATCGCTATAAAGTTAGCGAGGACTTACCGCTGAATTATTACATGTCGGACGGAAATTGTTATGAGATTCACACATGCTATCCCCACAAATGGGAAAAATGAGAACTATGTAACAAAACGATAGAAATGTATAACAACTAACCACTTGGGGAGTCGTAACTTCCCAATAAAGCGAAACGAACATCGATGGGAACAAAGATCGTGGCGGCCAATTGGAAAATGAATATGGATTTTCTGGAGGGTTTGCTTTGTTTCCCAACACAGTCGGTATGGTTCATGCGGAAGAAACGGGTTTCTCGAATCCGAGAGGGCGGGACGAAAAATGGAAAGAGCGTTTGGAAGAACTCCAATGGCCAACAAAAAAACTACCGGAGATTGCGGGAGGTATTGGGACAACTTTGTCGGCTCTGACCCGCAGGTATCTTTTTGTTTCTTTATTCAAAACGTGCGCCGAATCGTTGGCCAGTGAAAACGCAAGTCGTTTGGAAGCCATGCAACGTGCAAAAAAAATATCGGTGATTTACTGGATGACCTTAATCATAGCTTTCATCGACTGAGGCAAAGCTCCATCGACGAAGAGCTATTTGATGTCGCGTCCTGATTCGAGGCTCTAAAAAGCGTTAATTCAATGATGTATGAAAAATGATTGTAAGAATAAGATCACAACTCTGTTTTGCCCATGCGTGAAGTAGATTGCATATTAACCATTAACGGGGGGTCTTCTAGCATTAAGTTCTCTTTATACAAAATTGAAGAGCCACTGAAGAACATTTTTAGCGGGCAAGTAGAAGACATTGGCGGCAAAAAAGCAAAACTTAGCTTCAAGAATTCAACTAGTCAAAAAAATATGATTAGCATTGAAGCCGCTGATCATATTGAGGCCGCGCATAACCTTATTGGCTGGCTAAAAAAACAGGAAGGTTTTGATTCTGTAATAGTAGTCGGGCACCGGATTGTCCATGGCTTGAAACATACAAAACCCGAATTGATAACTCCTGCATTAATAATGGAACTGAAGATGATCAGTGCATATGATCCTGACCATTTGCCGGAAGAGATAAAATTGATAGAACTATTCGGAAAGTTTTATCCGTCAATAAGGCAAATAGCTTGCTTTGACACCTCCTTTCATGCCTCTTTGCCGGCAGTGGCAAAGATGTTATCTATTCCGCGCTCCTACTATAACAGGGGAATTCAACGATATGGCTTCCATGGCCTTTCTTACTCTTATTTGATGGAAGAATTGGAGAAGTTGGCAGGCTTGGATGTGGCGAATGGAAAAATAATATTCGCACATCTTGGAAGCGGTGCAAGCCTCGCTGCTGTTCGAAAGGGTAAATGCATAGACACCAGTATGGGCTTTACCCCTGCATCCGGGCTAATGATGGGTACACGTTCCGGCGATCTTGATCCTGGAGTTGCGTGGTACTTGATGAAAAATGATAAGCTGAGTCCAAAAGAGTTTAGTCATATGATCAATCAGGAGTCCGGTCTCCTTGGTGTTTCCGAAACCACTTCCGATATGCAGGCCTTGATGGAAAAAGAAGATACAGACACCCGTGCTGCTGAAGCGATAGAACTGTTTTGCTACCAAACAAAAAAATGGATTGGTTCATTCGCTGCCGCGCTATCTGGTATAGATACGCTGGTATTTTCAGGTGGTATAGGAGAGCACGCGCCTGAAGTTCGTAGCAAAATATGTGATGGTCTTGATTTTTTAGGAGTACGACTGGACGGAGTGAAGAACATGAAGAATGAAAGAATTATATCTGCGGAAAAAAGCAAGGTACCAGTATGGGTAATAAATACAAATGAAGAATTAATGATTGCAAGGTTGGTTTATGACGTTTTGAAGCACGATATATCTTTTTAATGTTCACTGTTGCGATAACGCAATGTTATTTAATGATTTGTTCAACAAACAATTTTCAGATTAACTCTGCTTTGTCGCTTTAAAAGTAGACAATAGAATCGGCTGAAAGTGTTGTAGGGGAAGGGTTACGCGTAAATTGTATTCGGGCAAAAAAATAGTCGCTATTTAAAAAAACAAAAAGTAATTTATGAGTCGAAGGAAGGATGTTTCGCTCATAAGTAATCGATTCAGTTATTTTATTAAGGCGTATGACGAACATTTTAAGTTTTCGACCTTGGCCCTTTCGGCCACGGCGCAATGGTTTGTAGAGGATTGATGACCACGCGTTGGCGCAATTATCAATCGATGGCATTAGGACTGGGAGCGGTCATCGATCAGCAGTTGCATCATCTGTGTTTTATCGTTGGGGCAATAGACCACATTTGCGCCAAACATGAAAATGGCAAATAGGACGAGGAATATGAACCCACTAAACAGACTTTTTCTTTTCATGATTCACCGATTGAATTGACTGTTTTTTGTTGACGATGGAAATAGCTATAAAGTTAGCGAGGACCGACCGCTGAATTACTACATCCCGGATGGAAAAGGTTGTGAGATTCACACATGCTATGCCGCAACTGACAAAAATGTGAATTATGTAACAAAACGATAGAAGTGAATAACAACTACCTACTTAGGGAGTCGTAGCTTTCCAATAAAGCGAAACGAACATCGATGAGAGCAAAGATCGTGGTGGCCAATTGGAAAATGAATATGGACTATTCAGAAGGGCTTGCTTTGTTTTCCAACATAGTGGGTATGGTCCGTGTGGAAGTCACGGGTTTCCAGCAAACGGTCGTGTGCTGCCCATATATACATTTGCATGGCCTGGCACAACTGGCCGTTGGACATGCGGCGGTCTCGGTAGGTGCGGAAAATTGCCATGAAGCCGAAGCGGGTGCTTTTACGGGTGAAATTTCTGCCCGTATGATTCGTTCAACCGGCGCGGAGTATGTCATCATCGGGCATTCGGAGCGTCGGAAATACAACTGTGAGACAAGTGCACTGATCTGTAAGAAGACGGCGGCCGCTTTGGGTAATGCGTTGAAGCCTATTGTATGCATTGGTGAGACAAAGGAAGAGCGAGCCGCGAACCAACAATTCTGCGTCCTGAAGCAGCAACTCGATGAAAGTGTCTTTCCTTTGGGAAAGGCTCTTTTTAGCCAACTGGTCATAGCCTATGAACCTATCTGGGCCATCGGCACGGGTCAAACCGCATCGCCCGCTCAGGCGCAAGAGATTCATCAGTTTATCAGGCGGGCGATCGCGGAGCGATATGAGCAGGACACGGCGAATAATGCCACTCTCTTGTACGGAGGAAGCTGTAAACCGGATAATGCGGCCGAATTATTTTCCCAGGTAGACATCGATGGGGGCCTTATCGGGGATGCTTCGCTAAATGCGCGGGAGTTCGTCGACATTGTGAAAATGTACAATTAGTTGATATAAAAGGCCTGCCTGTGCTTCCTGTAAAGGAAGCGTCTTAAGGTCATCCTTCGGGTCGATATTGTCTGGCATAGATTAGTATTTCTTTGTTTTTCACACGGTAGCCCATTCCATTTCCGGAACGTAGAGGCCCATGCAGGCAGTGTGGTTGCACCGGGCGCGATGATACAGTGCTTGCTGTGCTGCCGGAACGTTCGCCTGCTCTCCATGCCAGATCTTCAAAGCAGGTTGCTGGATGGCGCGGGCGAACGAGAAGGTAAGGCTCCAAGGTAGCTGACCTGCAAACCGGACATGCATCGCATTCAATCGCGCCGAGGCCTGTTCTCCGGATTGTCCGCCGGAAAGGAAGGCAATGCCAGGAACGGCCGCAGGGACGACACGCAGGAGACATTCCACGGTGGCGTCGGCCACTTCGTTTGACGTTGCCTGGCGGGGGCAGGTGAGTCCCGACGTCACCATGTTGGGCTTCAGGATCATTCCCTCCAATAACACCCCTTGGGTATAGAGCTGCTCAAAAACAGCATGGAGGACCGCGGTCGTCGTCACGCGGCATTGGTCCAGGGAATGCTTGCCCCCCATAAGCACCTCCGCCTCGACCATGGGGACGAGTCCGGCTTCCTGGCAGAGAAGGGCATAACGTGCGAGGGCCTGTGCATTGGCGTCGATGCAGGGCTTGCTTGGGATCCCTATGCCCATGGCGATGACGGCACGCCATTTGGCGAAACGGGCGCCCATGCCGCGATACCCGATGAGGCGGCCGCGCAGGCCTTCCAGTCCCTGGGTTATTTTCTCGCCCGTATAGCCTGGCAGGTCCCGCGTTCCGGTGTCCACCTTTATTCCGGGAATGATGCCCTCATCCCTGATGATCTTTATAAACGGGGTGCCATCGCGATCCTGCTGCCGGATGGTCTCGTCATAGAGGATCAGGCCGCTGATGAACTCATTGAGTCCGGGAGTGGTGATGATCAATTCCCGATAGGCGCGGCGGTTTTCGATGGTTTGCGGAATACCCGATGCGGCAAAACGTTTGTCGCAGGTCGGCGTGCTCTCATCGATTGCCAGCAATCCTTTGTTGTCGGCGACCATTCTTTGGGCAGTATCTTTAAGTACCTGTACATCCATGATCATTCATTTTGTGCTCCATTTCCAATTGCGGATCTCCGGCAGATCCTGGCCGTGCCGGTCGATATAATGTTTGTGTTCTATGAGTTTGTCGTGTACCATCTGTTTGAGATAATCCCCTTTACTACCCAGGCCCGGCAGACGATCTACGACGTCCTGCACCAGGTGGAACCGGTCAAGGTCATTCTGTACCCGCATATCGAAAGGCGTGGTGATCGTGCCTTCTTCCTTATAGCCCCGGACGTGCATGTGGCGGTTGGTCCGACGATAGGTGAGCCGGTGTATCAGCCAGGGGTAACCGTGAAAGGCGAAGATGATATGTTTGTCTTTGGTGAAAAGGGCGTCGTAATCCGTATCGCTCAGCCCGTGCGGGTGTTCGTTGGCAGGCTGTAGCCGCATCAGGTCGACTACGTTGACCACCCGAATCTTCAGCTGGGGTACATGCTCGCGGAGGATGGACACAGCCGCCAGGACCTCGAGAGTGGGGGTGTCGCCGCAGCAGGCCATCACCACGTCGGGTTCCGTGTCCTGGTCGTTGCTGGCCCATTGCCAGATTCCGATGCCTTGCGTGCAGTGGATGACCGCTTCATCTATGGTCAGCCACTGGGGAAGTGCATGTTTACCGGCTACCACGACGTTGACATAATGCCGGCTGCGCAGACAGTGGTCGACTACCGATAGCAGGCAATTGGCGTCGGGGGGAAGATAGACGCGGACGATGTCCGCCTTTTTATTGACCACATGATCCAAGAAGCCCGGATCCTGGTGCGTAAACCCGTTGTAATCCTGCTGCCACACGTGGGAGGCCAGGAGGTAGTTCAATGAGGCGATCTTCCGGCGCCAGGGTAGTTCGAGCGTAACTTTCAGCCATTTGGCATGCTGGCTGAACATCGAATCTACAATACGGATAAAGGCCTCATAGCTGTTAAAAATTCCGTGTCGCCCGGTGAGCAGATAGCCTTCGAGCCAGCCTTCGCACTGGTGTTCGCTGAGCATCGAATCCAGCACGCGTCCATCGGGCGACAGGAATGCATCATTCTTCTCCATGCGGGCATCCCATTGCCGGGAGGTAACCTGGAAAACGTCGGTCAGCAGATTGGAAACGGTTTCATCCGGGCCGAAGACACGGAAGTTGCGCTCCTCCTGGTTCATCCGGACTACGTCGCGCAGGAATCCGCCGAGCACCCGGGTGTCATTATTTTGTACGGCGCCGGGCGAAGGCACATGAACAGCGTGGTCGTGGAAGTCCGGCATGCAGAGGTCGCGAAGCAGCAGACCGCCATTGGCATGGGGGTTGGACCCCATCCGCCGGTCACCTTTTGGCGCGAGTTCCGCCAGCTCGGCGTTGAGCCGGCCGTTTGTATCGAAAAGTTCTTCTACCTTATAGGTTTTCATCCAGGTCTCGAGTATTTTGACATGTTCCGGATGATCCGCATTCACCAGCAGCGGCACCTGGTGCGAGCGGAAAGTGCCCTCGATGGGAAGGCCATCGACTATTTTTGGTCCGGTCCATCCTTTGGGTGACCGCAGCACGATCATTGGCCAGCGCGGTCGGGTGAGATCGCCGTTTTTCCGCGCCCGTTCCTGGATCTGGCGGATGTCGGCCACAACTTTGTCCATGGTCGCCGCCATCAGCTGGTGCATTTTCTCCGGCTCGTCCCCTTCGACAAAGTAGGGTGTCCAGCCGTTGCCCCTTAGCAACTGTTCCAACTCTTCGTGTTCGATGCGAGCCAGGATGGTAGGGTTGCTGATCTTGTATCCGTTGAGATGCAGGATGGGAATAACAACGCCATCGGTAGCCGGGTTAAGCAGTTTATTGGACTGCCAGGAAATGGCAAGGGGACCTGTCTCCGCTTCACCGTCGCCAATGACGCAGGCGACGATCAGGCCGGGGTTGTCAAACACCGCGCCGAAGGCATGACTGAGCGAGTAGCCCAGCTCGCCGCCTTCGTGAATAGAACCGGGTGTCGTCGGTGCCACGTGACTGGAGATGCCACCGGGAAAAGAGAATTGTTTAAAGAGCCGTTTCAGACCTGCCTCGTCCTGGCCTACTGCCGGGTAGACCTCACTCCAGGTACCTTCGAGGTAGGTATTGCCCACCAGGGCCGCGCCGCCGTGGCCCGGACCGGATACATAGAACATATTCAGGTCATACCTCTTAATGATCCTGTTCAAATGCGCATAGATAAAATTCTGACCGGGCACCGTGCCCCAGTGGCCGACTGCCATCGGTTTGATGTGGTCTATTGTCAACGGCTCCTTTAAGAGCGGGTTATCGTATAGATAGATCTGGCCCACCGAGAGGTAGTTGGCTGCCCGCCAGTAAGCGTCGATCTTTCGTAGTTCGTCTTTCGATAAGGGCTGCCGCATGCTGGTCTCTTCCGCATCCTGGTGGAGCTCTTTGCCGATACTTTTTACCGGCATGGTAGTGGATTCTGCTATCATGTTTTTCTTTTTATAGTATATCGGCCGTTTATTTGAAATGAACAACCTGCTTCTTATACTCAGCCTGGTCATAACCGGGAACAGTATAATTCCACTTGTCGACGGGCTCGCTAGTTTTTATAGCGTTCACGTTCAGATCAACAACAACCTTGGAATTTTCCCACTCCACGTGTTTCACATGCTTAATGGCGACAAGTACCTTTTTGCCGCCGATCCATCTGTGCGTATCAATCATGAAGTAAGCGATTTGCCACGTCTGATCGTCAAAGATAAAATCAGTCACATGACCGATATCGCCGTCTTGAGCATGAATACGATAACCCGTAACTTCTTTCACACTTCTTAAATGTTTGTCTTCACGGGAAATTTCCGTGGTGTCCGTTTCTCGTATCCTGTTGGGATCGATCCTTGGGCTGGATTCGACGATGCCCCAGACACCGCCGGGATAGAAGCCGGTGCCCCAATAGCTCTGCCACGGATAATACTTTGCCAATTCGGCTTCTTGCTGCCGGGATACGGGTTTTTCAGTATCGATATCCGGGCTGTGCCTTACCTGTTCCATCGTAATGCCGACATGGAAGGCGCCAGTATCCCATTTATGGTCGATCACAACCTCGGGCGAAAGCAGGACTTCCCGGGAAAACCACGGACCTGTTTTCACGATCAGGTAACGTATGGTCCACGTCTCATCGTCAAAATAGAAATCCTTTACCAGGCCGATCTCGCCATCCTTGGCTGCGATGCGGAATCCCAGTAAGTCTTTGATATTGCGTAACATTATTATTGGCTAGTTTAAAATGTAGTTGGTGTAAAGGTCGCCAATGATCTCCACTGGATAGTTATATGATTTTCGGTTTAATTTATAAGATTTACACATTGGGAATTTAACGTTTGAATTATATAATTCAATTTAACAATCCTATAGTTCAGGCCGTTCGATATCTGGTTAACTTTACAGACAGCTACGAAAATTGTAATTTGAAGATCAGCTATGATAACGATTCAGGGAACTCCACCAAAAAAACAACAAGCGAGTACCGAACATCAAACCGAGCCATTCGCTCCGGGTTGGCCGGGCATCCCGGCGCGTTGGACTTCCAGCGCCAAGACCGGGGTTGGAACGGGCTTGGACGAGAAAAGCTGCGTGTGGTTCACTTTGAGCCATGGTATTTTTAATGAGATCTATTACCCACGCCTGGACAATGCCTGCGTGCGCGATATGGGATTGGTGGTGACAAACGGGATAGACTTTTTTTCTGAAGAAAAACGCGACACCGATTCGACTATTCATTGGCTGGCAGAAGGAGTGCCGGGCTTCCGGTTGGTCAATACCTGCCGGGAGGGCCGGTACAGCATCGAAAAAGAGGTGGTGACCGATCCGCAACGGGATACGGTATTGCAAAAACTAAAGTTCATCTCGCTGCAAGGAGAACTGTCGTCCTATGAGCTGTACGTGCTGCTGGCTCCCCACCTGGGTAACCAGGGTAGCGGTAACACGGCATGGGTAGGCGAGTTCGAGGGTCAGCCGCTGCTGTTCGCCCGGCAGGGAGAAAACGCGTTGGCCCTGGCCTGCTCGTCGCCCTGGTTAAAACGATCTGTAGGCTATGTGGGTTCGTCCGACGGCTGGCAGGACCTCGCAAGCCACAAAACAATGACCTGGGCATATTCCCGGGCGGAGAATGGCAATATAGCGCTGACGGCAGGGATCGATCTGATGGATAAGGAAGGTGACTGCACGTTGGCGATCGGCTTTGGAAAGGACTCTGACGAGGCGGCCCGCAATGCGATCGGCAGTCTTCGCGACGGCTTCGACAAGACAAAGAATGACTATATAGCAGGATGGAAGATATGGATGAAGACGCTTACATTAATGGAGAACGACAAAGCAGCGCAGGGAGATCTATCAGCGATCAGCCTCGCAGTTCTCCGCACCCACGAATCCAAGCAAACTCCGGGGGCTTTTATCGCGAGCCTGTCAATACCCTGGGGATTCAGCAAAGGGGATAAGGATTTGGGCGGCTACCACCTGGTGTGGTCCCGGGACTTGGTGGAGACGGCTGGCGGTCTGCTTGCGGCGGATGCGTATGACGATGTGCGGCGGGCGCTGGCCTTTTTACAAGCCACCCAGGGGCCGGACGGACACTGGGCACAGAATATGTGGCTGGATGGGACTCCCTATTGGAACGGTATTCAAATGGACGAGACGGCTTTGCCGATCCTGCTGACGGACCTGGCTTACCGCGAGAAAGCCCTAAATAAGGCCGCCATAGTACAATTCTGGCCGATGGTGAAGAACGCGGCAGGCTACCTCGTTCGAAACGGCCCGGTAAGTCCGCAAGACCGCTGGGAAGAAGACCCAGGGTATACGCCGTTTACCGTAGCGGCGGAGATCGCCGCGCTGCTGGCGGCCGCAGACCTGGCGGATTTGAATAATGAAAAAGCCGTCGGAACCTATTTACGGGAGATCGCCGATGTATGGAATGCTTCCATCGAACGCTGGATGTACATCGCGGATTCGGACTGGAGCAGGAAATACGGCGTCAAAGGGTACTATATTCGGATTTCTACGGAAGGACAAACAACAGGAGGAGGCCATTTTCGGGACAAGATAGATGTGCGAAATGTGCCGGCGGAAAAAGAAACGATGCCGGCGCGCCACCTCATCAGTACGGATTTCCTGGCATTGGTGCGTTTTGGCCTGCGTGCCGCAGATGATCCCCGTATTATCGACACCCTAAAGGTCAGCGACAGCATGCTCAAAATAGAGACGCCTTCGGGCCCCACCTGGCACCGGTATAATGACGATGGATATGGGGAGCATCGGGACGGTTCTCCCTTCGATGGAACGGGTGTCGGCCGGGGCTGGCCGCTGCTCACGGGGGAAAGGGCGCATTACGAGCTGATGGCGGGCAGGTTGGAGGATGCCAAAGGATTGCGGAACGCAATGGAGTCTTTTGCGAATGACGGAGGACTGATATCGGAGCAGGTCTGGGACCAGCCGGACATCCCGTCAAGAGAATTGTTTTTTGGCCATCCTTCCGGTTCGGCCATGCCGCTGGTATGGGCGCATGCAGAATACCTGAAGTTACAGCGGTCCCTTCGGGACGGTCGCGTTTTTGATTTGCCGCCGCAGACGGTGCAGCGGTATCTTGTGGAAAAGAATGTCTGCCCGAGGGTAGTATGGCGGTTTAACCATAAGATCCGGACGATGTCCTCTGGTAATATACTGCGTGTCGAAACGTTGGTACCTGCTCTTGTTCATTGGAGCGACGATAATTGGCAGACGGTACGGGATACCAGAACAATGGATTCGGCTCTGGGTATCCACTATGCCGATCTCCAGACTGCGGCGCTGCCGGATGGTGAACAGGTTCTTTTCACTTTCTATTGGCCCCGCGCGGAGCATTGGGAAAACAAGGATTACCGGGTGAGGGTCTTCACGAATGCATAGGAAGGTGTTTTTTCAAAAGAAAGGAAGGAAGCCCATGATTAAAGTTAGGACAGACACGGGGACGAGCCGCCTGGTATATTTGGCGACCGCCGTGTCCGCGCCCGGCAGCGTGCTCACATTGGCTGCGATCCGGAGCACCCGGGAATCTTTCCCAGGATGCAACTGGAAAAAAAGAAGTAATTTTAAAGTAAATGGATCGAGTGGTATGATACTCTACATAAAAAATATGGTGAGCATTCGTTGCTTACTGATCGTAAAGGCGCATCTGGAGAAACTCGGGATACCTTACTTGTCAGTAGAATTAGGTGAGGTAGAAATTAACGAAAATATTTCTGAAGAGAAATTCGACCAACTCAATACCGAATTGCGAAAAACTGGTCTTGAATTATTGGAAGATAAAAGGAGCATAATTGTTGAAAAGATCAGAAACATAATCGTAGAAATGATTCATTATTCGGATGAATTACCTAAAATAAAAACATCTCAATATATAAGTCAAAAGTTGAATCTAAACTACAACTATATCTCCTATCTTTTTTCAGAAGTGCGCGGCACTACTATCGAACATTATATCGTTACTCAAAAAATAGAAAGGGCAAAAGAATTAATCTCCTACGACGAACTCACCCTTACTGACATTGCTAGTAAGTTGCATTACAGAAGCGTTGCTCATCTATCCAGCCAATTTAAAAGGGTTACAGGATTGACACCCATACATTTTAAGAAAATGAGAGATAAAAGACGTATTCCCTTGGGTATGCTATAATACATTTATCTTTTTCTTTGATGCAGGTTTATCCTGACCTGTCATAACTGTACAGTCAATCAAATCAACACCCAAAAGATGTAAGATTTTCATAAAATTATGTAACATCTTCTGATATAAAGTTACTCAACTTTGCATTGAAGTTATCCAGCCTGAAAAGGGCAGTGCCGTTCGTGAAAATCACGGCATTCTGCTGAAATAAAACCTCAGATAGATCATGAATATTACTACTGACGTCGATACGACGAATAGAAACACCACGCATGCTGATCAGTTAAATCAACTGTCTATAAATACAATCCGATTCTTGTCAGTCGACGCTATCCAAAAGGCCGATAGCGGCCATCCTGGCTTACCTATGGGTGCCGCCTCGATGGCATATATCCTGTGGACAAGATTCCTCCATCATAATCCTTCAAATCCTCTTTGGTTCAATCGTGATCGGTTTGTCCTATCTGCAGGTCACGGCTCCATGTTACTTTACAGTCTGCTGTATCTCACTGGCTATGACTTGCCCCTCGAACAAATTAAACAATTTCGTCAATGGGGCAGTAAAACACCCGGACATCCCGAACGCGGATTAACGCCAGGTGTTGAAGTAACTACCGGGCCTCTTGGTCAGGGATTTGCCAATGGAGTCGGAATGGCCATGGCCGAAGCCTATTTGGCTGCCCGCTTTAACCGGCCAGGATTTGAGATCATTAATCATCATACTTACGCCCTGGTGAGTGATGGGGATCTGATGGAAGGGGTATCTTCCGAAGCTGCTTCTCTTGCGGGCCATCTGAAACTTCGCAAACTGATTTACCTATATGATGACAACCACATTACGCTTTCGTCGGCCACGCCGGTAACTTTCACAGAGGACCACCAGCAACGATTTAAAGCTTATGGCTGGCACACACAATATGTAGAGGATGGCAATGATTTGGGAGCCGTCGATCTTGCTATTCGTGCTGCTCAGCACGAAACAGAATGCCCGTCTCTCATCCTGATACGAACGCATATCGGTTATGGTTCGCCAGACAAACAGGATACCTGCGCTGCGCACGGTTCACCATTGGGTGGAGAAGAAGTAAGACGGAGCAAAAAAAACCTTGGATGGCCAGTGGATCCATCTTTTCTGGTTCCGCGGGAAGTAGAAACCCATTTTCGCAAAGCTATTAATCGAGGGAAAACCTTAGAAGCCGAATGGGAGGCCATGTTTGCAAATTATGAGAAAAATTATCCTGAACTTGCTGTGGAACTTCGCGAACTTATTAACGGGGAATTACCAATAGGTTGGGATAAGGATATTCAAACATTTCCCGCTGATGAAAAGGGTATCGCTACGCGGGTTGCATCAGGTATGGTCATGCAAAGGTTCAGCCCATTACTGCCGACTTTTATTGGTGGATCAGCGGATCTGAATGCCTCTACCCATACTGAATTAAAAGATGCGGGAAATTTTGAAAATCCACTCATGGCGGTCGGTGATCTACAAGGTTCCGCCGGCGGAGGCTGGAGTTATGCAGGCCGGAATTTGCAATTCGGCGTTCGTGAACATGGAATGGCTGCGATATCCAATGGGTTGGCTGCACATGGCGGCATCATTCCATTCTGTGCAACGCTTCTTATATTTTCCGATTATATGCGACCCGCTATCAGGCTCGCTGCATTGATGAAATTAAAGGTGATCTTTGTTTTTACTCACGACAGTATTGCCTTAGGTGAGGACGGTTCAACCCATCAACCTGTAGAGCAAATGGCGAGCCTGAGGGCAATTCCCAATCTCATCGTTATCCGCCCAGGTGATGCCAACGAAACAGCCATGGCATGGCGCATTGCCATTGCACTTCCTGATTCTCCGGTAGCATTGATCTTAACCCGGCAAAATGTTCCTACATTGGACCGGAAGAAATTTGCTTTGGCAGAGGAAGTACGGTTTGGCGCCTATATCCTGGCGGATGCGCCCGATTCCAATCCTCAATTGATTTTGATTGCCACCGGATCGGAGGTCGGTCTGATTGTTTCCGCGCAAGAACAATTAAAAGCACAAAAGTTTGCTGTACGTCTTGTTTCCATGCCTAGTTGGGAATTGTTCGAGGCACAAACAAAAGAATACCGCGACACGATATTGCCTCCCCGTGTTTACGCCAGAATTGCAGTAGAAGCAGGTATATCGCAGGGGTGGCATCATTATGTGGGTGACTATGGTGAAGTGATCAGCGTCGAAAACTTCGGAGCTTCCGCACCTGGACCGGTTATGATGCGGGAATATGGATTTACAATTGAGCACATCTGTGAGAGGGCCCGGGCTTTGATGCAAAATGAGGGATGGCGCCATGAATATTAGCCTTTATGCAGAATATGCAAAGAACTTTTTCGGAGAAGGTAATTTGCATGGTATTCCGGGAAAAGCTCAATTTATTGTCAATGCTGCTCTGAAGATGATGCAGGCAGTTCCAGCTGCAGTTCCAGGATGGGCGTTAACCTCTTGCTTGAATATAACAAAGGCATGAAAAATAAAATAATATGCAAATTAAGTTTAAAGTAGGGGATCACGTGACTTGGAATTCAGAGGCGGGGCATGTATCGGGAACAATTATCAGGATACACTCGTCTGATTTCGATTATAAAGGGCATACCCATCACGCATCCAAAGAAGATCCGCAATATGAGATTAAGAGCGATAAAACGGATCATATTGCCGCGCATAAAGGAAGTGCACTGACCAAAATATGAGATGTCGCTCACAGTGAACACTCTGCCGAATGAAACAATCGAAGCGCTTGCTGAAGGCAGAAGAGCAAAAACAGTATCGATAATGGAAATTGCGAAAAAGGTAAGCCCAAGCATTATGATCTTATTCGGCGCCGCCGGTGATCTATCAACACGGAAATTAATACCCGCAATCTACAATCTTTACCTGGACGGTTTATTGCCTGACAGGTTTATAGTAATGGGGCTTGACATAAAGAATATGAGCGATGAAGCATTTCGAAAGGCATTACATAGTGGAGTGGATCAATTTTCACGCAGGGGAAAAACGGAAAAAAGAACGTGGCAGACATTCGCAAAATGTCTTCGTTATCAAAAAGCAGACTTTACGACCCTTTCTACGTATTCCATCCTTAAAAAGCGGCTGAGTAAATTTGAAAATGAATGGAAAGAACCGGTTCAACGCATCTATTACATGGCCGTTCCACCCCGGTTTATTGAACAGATTGCAGGCAAAATAAGCAAGGCAGGCTTGGCGGATAACAAAGATCTTCACCGGATGGTTGTCGAAAAACCATTTGGTCATGATCTTCAGAGTGCAACAGAGCTGAACAAAATGCTGTCAGGCATTTTCGATGAATCACAGATCTACCGGATAGATCACTATCTCGGCAAGGAAACAGTGCAGAACATCCTCGCCTTTCGTTTCGCTAATGCATTATTTGAGCCGATCTGGAACCGTAACTATGTTGATAACGTGCAGATCACCGTGGCAGAACAATTGGGTGTGGGGACCCGCGGCAGCTACTATGATCAAGCCGGCGCGCTGCGTGATATGATCCAGAGTCACCTGTTGCAACTGCTCTGCCTGATTGCCATGGAGCCTCCTGTAGCTTTCAAGGCAGATGAAATCCGCGACCACAAAGTTGAGGTGCTGCGCGCCTTGCGGGAAGTGAAACCTGGGGAAACACATTCGTATGCCGTACGTGGTCAGTATGACGAGGGATGGATAGCTGGAAAAGAGGTAGAAGCCTACCGGCATGAACCCGGAGTGAAGCCAACTTCCAACACAGAAACATTTGCCGCGGTTAAATTTTTCATCGACAACTGGCGCTGGCAGGATGTGCCATTTTATTTGAGGACAGGCAAGCGAATGAATGAAACTATCTCGCTCATCGCTATCCAATTCAAACCCGTGCCGCACCGGTCGTTTCCACCTGAGGCCAAAGCAAATTGGGAACCCAACCGGTTGATCCTGAATATACAGCCAAAAATGGGCATCCGCCTCCGTTTTCAGGGTAAACAACCGGGACTTAAAATGCTACTCAATGCTGTTGACCTGGTGTTCAACTACAGTGATGCCTATAGAAGCGGTACACCGGAGGCGTATGAAACACTGCTGCTTGATATTATGATTGGAGACGCAACACTTTTCATGCGCGCCGACCAGGTGGAAGCGGCCTGGAACATTCTTATGCCAATTATCACTGCGTGGGAAGCAAACACTGAAAGCCATTTTCCCAATTACGCAGCCGGTATGGACGGCCCTGAAGGAGCTGAAGCGCTTATTGCAAAAGATGGTAATAACTGGATTGTAATGCCACTTGAAAAAAATAGCACTAAATAGGCTCCTATCAATGTTCACCCATTTTAATAAAGAGGAAAACGCAGTACACAACCCTGTTGACAGGCGCACAGCAATTGCCATTAAGCCTTGCATGCTAATAATCTTTGGTGTAATCCTTTTAGGGTTAGTGGCTGCTGCTTGGGTACAATATTTGCTAATAGGATTGCCCGCTAATCCTTCTTCAATTTCTTATTCTGAATCACCGGGTTATCCGAAAGGGTTTCCGATGTGGATTAGCCTGAGCCACTGGGTCAACTTCTTCTTTCTTGTGCTGATTATAAGGAGCGGGCTTTCCATTTTAGTAGATCATCCCCGGCTTTATTGGAATAATAGTTGTGAACCGGGAACAGAATGGATACGTTTTACGCCATTAAAAAAACCTAAGGATAAATCATGGACAGCTAAAGAAGATGCCCGTTATATTAGCCCGGTCGTTGGCTTGCCTGGCTATCGGCATACTATCGGCATAGCAAGATCATGGCATTTCCTTACTGTCCCTTTTTTCATATTGAACGGCGTTGTCTTTATTTTTCTCCTATTCTATACCAATCAATGGCGACGTCTTGTTCCTGTCTCCTGGAAAATAATTCATGATTCCTGGAATGTCTTTGTGCATTACGCAACTTTCAATATGCCGGCGGAGCCAAATGGGTTTTATCATTTTAATGCCCTGCAACAAATTTCTTATTTCGGAGTCGTATTTATATTGGCGCCGCTGGCCATATTAACGGGAATGGCCATGTCCCCGTCAATTGAAAATCGTTTCCACTGGTATCCGAAATTATTTGGCAATCGCCAAAGCGCCCGCTCCACTCACTTCCTGGTAATGATAGCCTATGTGATCTTTATCATTATACACGTAGCAATGATTGCGACTACAGGGCTTGTTAAAAACATGAATCATATTGTTATGGGAACCGATAGTGCAGCAAATTATGCAGGGCTGTATATTGGCATAGGAATTATTGTGGCAACAACAGCTTTTTGCTTCCTGGCACATTGGCTATCCTGGAACAAACAACGCTTACTACAACATCTTGACGCGACCATCAATGGCAACTTATGGCGTATTTCATTGAACCGATTTAAGCCAAAGGCTTATTATAAAAGTAAAGATATTACCTCTTACTTCTGGCCTAATGGGAAAATTCCAATATCAGAAGAGTGGAAAAACCTGGCAGAAAATAATTTTTCAGATTATAAACTTAAAATCGGCGGACAGGTGGAGAACCCGGTCGAGATATCATTAGACGAACTTAAAAAGTTAGGGAAGGAACAAAATATTACGATGCATCATTGCATCCAGGGTTGGTCGGGTATAGCAGAATGGGGAGGTCTTCCTATCAGCAAAATTGTGGACCTGGTGAGGCCCCATTCTTCAGTAAAAACCGTTGCCTTTTATTCTTTTGGCGAAGGGCTTTACGGAGGGTATTATTATGATACAAACACCCTTGATAATTGCCTTAAACCGCAATCCATACTGGCATGGGAAATGAATTATGAGCCGCTTTCGGCTGAACATGGAGCTCCGCTAAGGCTCAGGGTGGAAAATCAACTGGGGTATAAAATGGTGAAATGGATCAGCTCCATTGAATTTGTGGAAACGCACAAGAATATTGGCAACGGTCAGGGTGGTAAGAATGAAGATGATGAGTACTTTGATCTGCTTGCGGATACGTGAGATCGATCCGAATTCCTAAATTCGATATCTTTAAACCTGTTCTACAACAATTTTCCCTTTATCAGCACCTAATTCTATAAGTGTTTTTTCAACGCTTTTGACCATCGGGTCGGGACCGCAGATATAGAAGTATTGAGAGAAGTTATCTATTTTCACTTTTAGATAGGCCATATCAATCATTCCGTAATGATATTGTTCTGTCTTTTCATTTGTCAGGAGGTTAATGAAATTGTCACACAGCATTTTTTCAAATTCATCTTTCAGGATTATATCACTTTCCGTTTTGTTTGAAAATATCAGTTTATTTTTACCAAGCCTACCATCCTTTTGTAACTGCCTGAAAATAGCAATAAAAGGTGTCACTCCCGCACCGCCGGCAATAAAGACACCTTCACCGCTATATTTAATAGCACCAAACACATCATGCAAGATGAGCTCATCACCTGCGTGCAGCGTACCTAACTGATTGGTGACTCCTTTGTGATCTCTGTAAATTTTTATTGTAAACTCTAAATGGTCCCAATCATTCAGGCCAGTAAACATAAATGGCCTTCTCTCTCCTTGCCATCCCGCCTTATTGATGACTACGTCGGTCGCTTGCCCCGGTTCGAATTTATAGTCACCTGGCCTATCCACTGTAAATTGCTTTACATTATGCGTTATGTCTTTTATCTTCTGGATTCTTACAATATGCTCATCCTTTGAATGATCTTCCATAAAAACGTTTTTAAACATTTATGAATTCTATTTTCGCCATTTGACATTACTTTTATAACAATCGAACTTCGAAAAAGAAATCTTTAACGAGGGGAAAATTGCTTTTTTTTAATTATAGCTTATTCACCCGAAAAAAAGCCGAATTGTGTAACTAATTAGTAGAATTGTATAACTCTACTTGAATAAAAGTACTCAGCTTTGCATTGTATGGATCATTTAGTCTTGAAAATATGATTCACTATCTATATAAGAAGCCAAAAATACTTTTTGTGGGCATTAATCCTCATTTTGGACCCTTCGATAGAGGAGTACCGTTTTCTAATAATAAGCTTTTTTGGTACGTTCTTTCCGAGGCTAGAGTAATTGAGGAAAAGAGAGAGGAGCTTCGTAACGACGAAGCACTAAAAAGAGTTTACAAAGAGAAATTCAATACAGTATACGGATTAGGGCTCGTCAATATCATTAATAGGCCAACACAAGATATTACAAAGCTTTATAAAGGAGAGGAGTTGCCTGGTCGTAAGAGGGTATCCAGTATTATAAAATCTGAGACGCCGAAAGTGGTGTGTTTCATTGGTAAAACCACCTATGGGAAATATACCGGATTAAAGGATTTATCCTTTGGCTGGCAAGACACTATTGGTAAATCAAAAGTGTTCGTCATGCATTTCCCTTTGCGTGGGGAAGCGATCGTCAGAATTCGTGAGTTAAAGGAGATCGTACGAGTTGCTCTAGATTAGATCACGGCAGTGGTGATCTTTAAATGAAACTATCTTATAGTTGGTATAGTAATGCAACAATGAAAGAAATAAATAAATACATCTGGACCATTGGCCACTCCACCCATGTCTTTCAAGAATTTGTAGCAATGTTGTATTCATTCAAAATTGAATTGGTAGCGGATATCAGAAGTTATCCTGGCTCACGCAAGTATCCTCAATTCAATAGAGAGGCATTGGAAATTTTCTTACCTGAAAACAATATCCAATATATTCATTTAAACAAACTTGGTGGAAGGAGAAAAGTAACCGCTGATTCAAAAAATACTTCATGGCGGAACTTGGCATTTCGCGGCTATGCCGACTATATGAAAACCGATACTTTTAAAGAGGGAATAAATGAACTTGAAAAGATTGCAATGGAACAACGTACTGCTTATATGTGTTCTGAAGCAGTATGGTGGCGCTGTCACCGCTCAATGGTTTCCGATCTTTTAAAGGTTCGCGGCTGGAAGGTAATGCACATAATGGGTATAGGAAAAGCAGAAGAACATCCTTATACAGAGCCTGCACGAATTGTAGGTGGGGAGTTGAGTTACATGTGACCGATTAAAGTTTCTTTTCCAGGAATTGCCTGAACACGTATTGGAGTATTCCTCCATGTCGATAATATTCGATCTCGATCTTTGAATCCAACCGGGCGATCGCCCGAAACATTATTTTTTCGCCACTTTCCTTTCTCGCAGTTACCTGCACTTTGTTTAATGGTTTTATATCACCCTCGATACCTGTTATGTCGAAAGTTTCAGTTCCCGTAAGTCCCAATTTGCCTGAATTATCGCCATCCAGGTACTGAAGGGGCAAAATACCCATCCCAACCAAATTACTTCGGTGGATCCGTTCATAACTCTCTGCCAGTATTACTTTAATACCGAGAAGGAGCGCGCCTTTTGCCGCCCAATCCCTTGACGAGCCGCTTCCGTATTCCTTTCCGGCCAATACGAGCAAAGGTACTTGAGCCTGCCTGTATTTTACCGAGGCGTTATAAACCGACATTTCTTCGCCGGAGGGCAAATGCCGTGTATAGCTGCCTTCTTTTTGTACCAGCTGATTTTTAATACGCACATTTGCAAAGGTTCCTCGCACCATTACCTCATCATTTCCTCTTCTCGCGCCATACGAATTGAAATCTTCCCTTTTCACACCCCGGCTACTAAGATATTCGCCTGCGGCTGAAAATTCGTTAAATTGCCCGGCAGGGGAGATGTGATCGGTGGTAATGCTATCCCCCAATACCAACAAGGCTCTCGCATTTCGGATGTCCTTTAACGGTTCCGGTTTATCAGGAATGTTATAAAAAAAGGGGGCTTCTTTAATATAAGTAGAGCTCTTATCCCATGCATATAGTTTCTCTTCGGGGACCAAAAGGTTTCTCCAAATTTCATTGCCTTCGAATATCTTATCATAGTTTTTGGCAAAGTCCCCGGGCGAAAGCACCTGGTTCATTAACTCATTGATTTCATCGTCTGTTGGCCAAATGTCCTTTAAATATACGGGCTGCTGGTTCGGGTCTACACTTATCGGTTCATTGATGAGGTCTATGTCGACCCGGCCTGCTATAGCATAAGCCACTACCAGCATCGGTGACATCAGAAAATTCATTTTTACTTGTGGATGTATCCTTGCTTCGAAATTCCGGTTGCCCGAGAGAACAGAGGCCACCACGAGGTCATATTCACCCACTGCCTTAGCCACAAAGGTTGGTAACGGACCGGAGTTGCCGATGCAGGAAGTACAGCCATATCCCACCGTATGAAATTGCATTGCTTCCAGGTCATCCAGCAGATTTGCTTTTTCAAGATAATCCGTTACCACCTTTGAGCCCGGGGCCATGGAAGTTTTAACCCAGGGTTTCTTTGTCAATCCACGCTCTCTCGCTTTCCTGGCTACCAAACCTGCGCCGATCATCACAAACGGATTGGAGGTATTGGTGCAGGAAGTGATGGCGGCAATGGCAACAGCGCCATCAGAGATCATAAAACTTTCTTCCCCAATAGTAACCCATACATTTTTCATTCCATTGACGACGGTTTCTTCAATTTCCGGAGCGGCGGCTGATTCGGGTGATGTTTGTTTGATGGGTTGGCTGCCCCCTTCCGTCATCCAGCGGTTCACTTGTTTGACATCGGAATATTTACGGCCGAACGTTTGATCTAACAACCCTATAAAGTCGGATTTGAAGTTTTTTAATAATATTTTGTCTTGCGGTCTTTTGGGCCCGGCGACGGTGGGCTCTACCGTAGACATATCCAACTCTATAACGGCGGTATAAGTAATATTTTCTTCACCGGTTCTCCAAAGCATATTGGTTTTGCAATAATTCTCCACCAGTTTTACTTGTTCTTCGGACCGATTGCTCTTGCGCATGTATTCCAGCGTCTTATTGTCGATTGGGAAATACGTGATCGTACAACCAAATTCGGGAGACATATTGCCAATAGTGGCACGGTCGGGGACAGAAAGGCTGTCAAGACCAGAACCAAATACCTCGACAAATTTTCCGACCACTCCAAACTTTCTCAATGATGCCGCTATCGTGAGTACGAGGTCTGTGGCTGTAGAACCCAAGGGAAGTTTACCCGTAAGTCTTAGACCTATTACTTCAGGCATGACAAAATAAATCGGTTGTCCCAGCAAGGCAGCTTCAGCTTCTATGCCGCCAACACCCCAGGCTACGACGCCGATTCCATTTACCATGGGTGTGTGGCTATCCGTTCCCACCAACGTATCGGGGAAGATTTCCCCATTTCGTTCAATTACTCCTTTAGACAAATATTCGAGGTTTATCTGGTGACAAATACCCATGCCGGGAGGGACCACGCTAAAATTAGCTAATGCTTTTTGCGCCCATTTCAAAAATTGATAACGCTCTTTATTGCGTTTATATTCTTCGTCCATATTGCGCGACAGGGCATATTGGGTTCCAAAGTAATCAACTTGCACCGAATGGTCTATGATGAGGTCGACAGGTATCAGTGGATTTATCGAATCGGGGCTTTTGCCTTTCCTTTCTATTTCCGCTCGCAATGAAGCGATGTCTACTACCGCGGGTACACCGGTGAAATCTTGCATCAAGACACGGCTCGGTTTAAAAGGGATGTCTTCGTCTGATCCGGTAGGCTGCCATGTAAGAATAGTCCTAATGTTCTCTTTGGTAACCGCAAAGTCGTCAAAGTTCCGTAACGCATTTTCCAAAAGGATTCGGATAGAAAAAGGCAGTTTGTTAATTTCATACCCTTGTCTTTCGAGTTCAGCCAGGCTATAATAAATGAATGTGCCAGTTTTTGTGGTGAATGACCTTTTTACTTGATAAGGATCTCTGCTCATAAGTTTTGAATTTTTGTGTCTCTCTGTCTCAGGAAGCTATCTATTGATCCATTCTTTAAGTACTAGTGCTTCATTATGTTCTTCATCCTTTGCCCCATAAACGAGCGTAACTTTCCCTTTCTTAAGCTGTTCCTTCAATAGGGAGACCTGGTCTTTATTATCTTCGAGTTCCAGGTGATATCTATTTTGAAATACTTTCCATTTGCCGGGATCGTGAGCAAACCATTTTCGGAGTTCGGTGCTGGGCGCAATCTCCTTCAACCAGAAATCGATACTTGCTTTTTCCCTGGTAAGACCCCGTGGCCAGAGCCTGTCAACAAGGATACGTTGGCCGTCTTCTTTGACCGGCTTTTCGTATACTCTTTTGATTTGGATATTCATTTTCATAACGCCATTATTTAAGGCAGCCCCCGTTGCCTGCTCCGTACGTTCAGCATCATTTTAAGCGGCGGGCTGGGTTTCAGTATTTCTTTCTTTTTTTCTGATGGCCTGATAATTAAACGCAAGGATTGGTCATAAGTGATATATTGCCACATCCAGTTGATGAGCACAAACAATCTGTTTTTGATACCAATGATCGACATCAGATGCACTAGCATCCATACAAACCATGCAATAAGACCTTTTAGCTTTAGTTTGCCAATCTCGGCTAATGCAAGGTTTCTGCCTACCGTTGCCAAACTGCCTTTATCTTTATAGCAAAAAGCTTCAGGCTGCTTGCCCGATTCTATTTTCCGTAAGTTATTTGCTAAAAGCTTCGCCTGTTGAATCGCTACCTGCGCCACCTGCGGATGGCCCTTTGGAAGCGTTCCGTCCTGCATCAGTGCTATATCTCCAATGGCATATGCTCCCGGCAATTCTTTTACCATATTATATCGATCTACCAATATCCTGCCATTTTTTGAAAGTGAACTTTCTGGAATTCCGGATATAGAAACCCCTTTTACACCCGCCGCCAAAATAAGGCAGCGGCTGTGTATTTGCTCGCCATTGTTGAGTGACACCGTCTCGCCATCGTAATCTTCTACGGCGGTATTTGTTTGTACCTCGACTCCCAGATAATTCAGGTACTTAATAACCGTATTGCCTGATTCGGCGCTCATGCCATTTAACAGGCGAGGCGCAGCTTCCAGCAGGTGTATATGCATTTCCCCGAAATTCAATTCGGCATAATCCTTTGGAAGAATTTTCCGTTTCATCTCAGCAATGGCACCAGCCAGCTCAACGCCTGTTGGCCCGCCACCAACAATGACTACGTTTAATAAGGAAGATCGTTGTTGTCTGCTTTGGGCATTAAGCGCCTTCTCGTAATTTTGCAGTAGCGTATTTCGGAGCAACAAAGCTTCGGATACCGATTTCATGGAGTAGGCATTCTCCTGCAGCCGGGTATTATCGAAATAATTCGTTGTTGCACCCTGGGCAAGTACTAAATAATCATATTCAACATCACCTATTTCCGTTTGGATCCTTTTTGCTTCGGGACTAACAGCAGTGACCTGCGTCATGCGGATAGAAATATGTCGTTTTTCTTGAAATATTTTTCGAAGCGGGAAGCTGATACTGCTTGGTTCCAGCCCACATGTCGCCACCTGGTAAAGCAAAGGCTGAAACTGGTGATAATTATTCTTATCAACCAGTACGACCTGGAAGTATTTAGGCGGCAATTTTCTCGCCAATGTGAGGCCGGCAAACCCTGCACCCACTATTACTACCCTTTTTTGATGGCCATGCCTATTTGGAATATCCATTTTATTATTTGATAATTTCCCAAAAAACATCCTCCCATTTTTCATCAATTGCTTTACTGCCGTTGGATAAACGGCTGTCAATTGATAATAAATCGTCATTCGGAATATTGTTTTGCAGGTGATTGAAAAATTCTCGTTCTTCGAAACGGATGTGTTTCTCCAGTTCATCTGCCAATTGACTCAGCAGGACTGCATCGTCTTTCTTTCTTTCAATAGTACCTACCAGCTTGTATATAGCCTGGTGATCTGCTTCGGCTTTCTTTCTTAACACATCTCCAGGCGGGAGCTTGCTAAAGAGCAGTAGTTCCTCTGCTTTAAAATGTTTTTCAAGATCTTCCTTAAAGAAGAACGTTACATAGTTGCTGATCCGTTCAGGATTGACAGCCTTGTTCAGACCTTGCCTTATCTTCCAAACCAGCAATAATCCAAAATGATGGTCTTTGGAAAATGAGACGATAGCCTGATGTCTTTTCTGGGGTGTATGGTTTTCCATTTGTTTAGTTATTTGATTGTTTTCCCATTTGCCTCCGCTATTGGACGAATGGGTATATGTCATATTTATTGACAAATAGACGACGCATTGTTTCAATAAAACATGATCTATATCATGTTTTGGGTTGAAGTCCGTCAATTACAAGGATTTGCCCACTTCTTACTTTTGCTCTTCATATGCCATCGTTGTTCTGGACAAGCAGGGAGGTATCGTCCGGCATTCATTTTGACGGCTTGGATGAAAATACCGGTAAGGCTGTAACAACGATCCATCAACTATTTAATCAGTAATGGAGGAGACCATGACGGTAGAGACCTGCGATCCGAGCCGATGTTTTCTGTGCACACATTGTTTGCCGGAGTGGAGGGGTGCGATAGCAGCCAATAAGCAAACTTTTCATTACAAAAAGGGGCAGTCGATCTTTCGCGAAGGGGAGGAAGTCAATGGCATTTATTTTATCTATAGTGGCGC
>Ga0134125_10000619_pt1 | contig 47091 bp, 34 predicted proteins | sample KB31751_FD_96464 | JGI IMG/M metagenome (GOLD analysis project Ga0134125, IMG submission 96464) | Terrestrial soil microbial communities with excess Nitrogen fertilizer from Kellogg Biological Station, Michigan, USA - KB3-175-1 | ecosystem: Environmental > Terrestrial > Soil > Unclassified ...
AACTTCTGGGCTTTCTATTTTAATGACAGCTTCCACGTGATCCCGAGATTGACTGTCAACTACGGCCTGCGTTACGAGCCATACAGCCCGTGGAAGGAAATCAAGGGTCGTACCGAGCAGTTCCGCATCGGGAATTTCAATTCGGGAATCGTCTCACAGCAGTTTCCAAACGCGCCTCCGGGGTTGCTGTTCCCTGGCGATCCGGGCATGCCCTTCGATGGCGTAACCGGCAATTACACCAATTTTGCGCCGCGCCTCGGATTCGCGTATGACGCGTCCGGCGACGGAAAGACCAGTATTCGCGGCGGCGCCGGTATGTTCTACGACAGCCAGACTGCGGGCGTGATCAACAATCGGTTCGCCGACATCTCGCCGTTTAGCCCACAGGTCCAGCTGACGCCTCCGGCCGGACCGTTCAGCGAGCCTCTGCGCGGTTACACAGGGTTCTATCCATTCCCCTTTACGTATCCGCCTGCAAGCAACACGAAGTTTTCATTGCCGGTTCCGGTGATTACCTACGATCCCTCTAGCAAATACATAGTGCCCGTAACATATGAGTGGGACATGGTTCTCGAACAACAGCTCGCGAACAACTTGATGGTGCAGCTCGCATACGTTGGATCGCAATCTCGCCATCAGAAGGAAACGATTGAGCTTGATCCGGCTCAATACATTCCGGGAAGCAAGCTCACCACCGACCAACGCCGGATGTTTGCGCCCAACTTCGGATCCATTTCAATGGATGGTCAGGATGTGAATGCAAATTTCAACGCGATGGAAGTGACGCTGAAGAAGCGCATGGCGCAACATCTCAGCCTCACCGCCGCCTATACCTGGTCCAAGTCGCTGGATGACGTGCCGCAGGGCGGCGGCAACAATGATATTGGCGCAGACTCCGCCTCGGCATTGCCTTGGACGGATCCCAACCGACACGCTTTCGACCATGGTCTGTCTGGCTTCGACCATACCCATCGACTGGCTGTCTCCTACGTGTGGACGCTGCCGACCTTAGCGAATTCGAATGGCTTGCTTCGGTCTGTGATTGGCGGTTGGGAGCACACCGGCATCATGACTCTGCAGAGCGGTGGAGCGTTCACTGTTCTTGCCGGGAAGGACCAGTCACAAACGGGACTGAACCACGACCGCGCCGTCCTCGTGTCCGGCGTCGATCCGTTTGCGTCCGGAACCTGCGGCACTCCCACGCCATGCGTGAAGTGGCTGAATCCGGCGGCCTTTGCCCAGCCTGCCATCGGCACATTTGGCAGTCTCGCCAAGGATAGCTTCCGCGGACCAGGATTCTTCGGATGGGACATGGGACTGTTCAAGAACATTCCTATCCGAGAGCGCGTTCAGTTCCAGTTTCGTGCAGAGTTCTTCAACGTCTTCAATCACACGAATCTGAACAATCCGACTGCAACCGTGAGTAGTTCCGGCTTCGGGAATATCAACGGTTCGGGTGCGCCCCGCATTGGCCAATTAGCGCTGAAAATGACTTTCTAGATGAATTTCAAAGCTGCTTGAAGGGCACGGCTTCGCGAAGCGGAGCCGTGTCGCAGAACTCGAGATCTAGTTCGTGAATTCGGTAGCAAGCAACTGAACATGAAAATCCGATCCCACTTAGGATTCTTACTGCTGGGCACTGTCTTCTTCTCCGGCACTTCGTTCCCAGAACGGGCCGAATTGGCGCGCACTCCGCCGATGGGTTGGAACAGCTGGAACCACTTTCGCCTCAACATCGATGATGCAACCATGCGCGCCCAGGCGGCAGCAATGGTCAAGAGCGGGATGAAGGATGTGGGCTATCAATATGTGGTCATCGATGGCGGATGGGAAGGTTTTCACGACCAAGAAGGCAACTTTCATCCCGACCCGCAGCGGTTCCCCGATATGAAGTCCCTTGTGGACTACGTTCACGGACTGGGCCTGAAAGTCGGCATCCATACGACGCCCGGACCGAAAACTTGTTCAGGACGCGAAGGCAGTTACGGCCATGAATTGCAGGACGCCAGCACGTTTGCTCATTGGGGAATTGACTTCGTGAAATACGACTGGTGCTCAGGCGATCAGGTCTATAAACCCGAGCAAATGCAGGAAGCCTATAGGAAAATGGCCCATGCGCTGGCTGCGACTGGGCGCCCGATCCTGCTAAGTCTGTGCCAGTATGGGATTCAAGATGTGTGGAAGTGGGGAGCATCCGTGGGCGCGCAGATATGGCGCACTACGAACGACATTCAAGATAACTATTACCAAATGATGTTCATCGGTCTCGGACAAAACGGACTCGAGAAGTATGCCGGACCCGGTCACTGGAATGATCCCGATATGTTGGAAGTCGGCAATGGCCGCATGAAAGACGAAGAGTACCGCACACATATGACCCTGTGGTGCATTCTCGCGGCGCCGCTCTTCGCCGGAAACGATCTGACAAACATGAATTCGGCGACTCTCGAAATTCTGAAGAATGCGGAAGCGATAGCTATCGATCAGGATGCAGCTGGGGTACAGGGACACCGAGTGTGGCAGGAAGGACCGACTGAAGTGTGGATGAAGCCGCTGACGGACGGGAGCAAAGCTGTTGCCGTTTTCAACCGGGAAACGCGGCCGATGTCTGTCAATTTGGACTTCAAAGAACTCGCGTTACCGGAAGTCGTTCAGGTGCGCGATCTCTGGCTGCACAAGGAACTCGGAACTGCGCATCGCAACCTCTCTGTTCAGGTGCCCGGGCACGGTTCGGTCCTGCTGAAGATCAAATCAGTAACTAACGACGCCTCCGGTATATAAAAGGAGTCTCCATGAAAGCCCGCAAATTTCATGGATAGAAATCCCGATCACACAGCAATAGAAAATCTGTAGATTGTCGTGCTTTGAAAAGTTTGTCCCTGGCGAAGAATTGCTGAGGGGAAATTTGGGTGATTCGGCGCGTCCGGAAAGTTTTGTGTTTCAAGGCACAGCGCGGCATGACGTTCATAGATCTCGCCTTGTTTGCCGCGAATCGATCCATCCAGGGTGTTGCCGGTAAAGAATTGAAGTCCTGGCTGAGTTGTGAGCACTTCCATCTTCCGTCCACTTCTGGGTTCTTCCAATGTGGCAGCAAGACTCAGGGTTCCATCGCCGTCGAGTACGAAGTTGTGGTCGTAGCCATTGGCGAGTCGAATCTGCTCCTCGCGAGTATCCATTCCTGATCCTACCGATCTCATACTCGTGAAATCGAACGGAGTACCAGCCACAGCCTGTAGCTCGCCACTTGGGATTAAAAATGAATCCACCGGCGTAAAGCGTCGCCCATGAATCTGCAAACGATGCTCGAGGATGTCGCCATTTCCCGCTCCAGCAAGATTGAACCAGGAATGATTTGTGAGATTGATGACTGTATCCTGATTTGAAACTGCCGAGTAGTCGATTCGCACTTCGTTCTTTTCCGAGAGAGAGTATGTGACTGTTGTCGTTAGGTCTCCGGGATATCCTTCTTCGCCGTTCGCACTCACGTATCGCAAACTTAACCTGTTGTGTGAGGCGTCCAGTACGCTCCATACTCGTTTATCGAATCCGCGAATCCCACCGTGCAGGCTATTTCCTCCGTTGTTGGCCGCCAGCTTGTATTCCACGCCGTTCAACTTAAAGCAGGCGTTGGCAATTCGATTCGCATACCTGCCAACGATCGCGCCGAAATAGGGATTCCTCTTCAAGTAGCTTTCGAGGTGATCATAACCAAGCACAATATCCGCTCTCTGTTTGTTCTTGTCTGGTACTTCCAAAGAGACCACAATGCCGCCGTAAGTCATAATTCGAATCCGTATTCCGTGCTGGTTCTTAAGCGCGAATATCTCGACTTTATGACCGTCCACCGTCGTCCCAAAATGGTGCCTCTCCACCTTCTTACTGATAGGAGAAGGCCCGCGTTCACTGCTGGGTTTGATTGTTGATTTCACTTCTCTGTAGCCCGAGCTGCGACTTCCACGCGCTTTGTGCCAAGAGTCGAATGCTTTGCCGTTATCCCAATTAATCCGACTTTGTCCGGCAGTGTCTTCACCCACACCGCGCCAACCCCTCCGCTGTCCACCAGAGAAAACGGGTTGTCACCAACGATGACTCCAGGTCCGGTCAATTCGAATGCGACATCGCCAGCTGCAAACGCGCGCTCTGCGCCGAATTTATCGGCGATTTTGAACACAACGCGGGTGGCATCCGCCCCGTCTGCCTGTAGAGCAGTATCGTCAGCCTCCAAGAGAAATTGGTCCTGAGATGGATCGGAAGAAAAAGAGCGTGAAAGCAGCAGTTGGTCTCCGACGTAGCCATCGATGCGAAGTTCCGGCCGTGCGGATCGGTCCAGATCGAGATCAGCGAAGAATGGCGGACGTTTCAAATGGGGAAAGCCTGCCGCATCTGGATATAGGGTCGCTTGCCGTTGACCGCCGATGAACAGCTCCAGACGATCGCAATTGGAAAAAATGGCGGCCTGCTTGCCGGGACCGTGCGGGGTATGCGGTCCACAATCCCAATAGAAACTTGGTCGAATGATGGGACGGACGTCCGGATCACACTGCGCTTGGTAAAAAGACGCTCCCAATTTAGGAATGCGGAAAACGTCGGCTATGCCGGGGGTCTTAACCGTGTTGTAGGAGTTGACGAGACTGGCATACTCGAACGCGCACCACGCGATCACGCCGCAGATTCGCGGTTTCGCTCCGGCGCGGCTGTGAGCTTGCGCGTGTCTTTCTGCCTGCAGCTGCTGCAGGTTCACATCGCCTGCGCGCCTATATCTGATCCCGAAACCCTTGCCAGCGGTGTAATCGAATTGTCCGACTGCTTCTGCCAGCATGTACGGAACACCGGGCACGGGGTCTGCGATGCTTACACTGCCGTCGGGCTCCGCATGATAGTCATCGAATGCAAATACATCTTCATGCCAATTCTCCTGCCAATCTTTCCGCGTACCGGAGGTCATCGATCCGGAGTCCGGACGAGAATCGTCGAGGGATTTCGCCAGTGCCGTAGTACGGCGGTATAGGGGAACGTCGTTTGCCGATTCGTTCGCGCGCACACCCCAAATGATGATTGCAGGATGATTGCGATCGCGCACTATCATGTCGCCAACATCGCGAACCAAAAGCTCCTTCCAGGCGTCGTCACCCAGATAGCCCCACCCGGGAGTCTCTTCCCAGACCATCAAGCCAAGCTCATCGCAGGCATCCAGAAATGCTTCGGATTGTGGATAGTGGGAGCAGCGAACGATATTGCAGTTCAGTTCGCGGCGAAGCATTTCTGCGTCGCGACGCATCACTCGCGGAGGCATCGCTCCGCCGACATACGGATAGATCTCGTGTCGGTTCAATCCAAAGAGTTGCAGCCTACGGCCGTTCAAGAAGAATCCGTTTAGTTCAAATCTTGCGTCTCGCAGGCCGGTGCGTACGTGATAGTCGTGGATGGGTTTGCCATCGACAAGCAAGCGGGCAACAACGGTATAGAGATGCGGCGAATCGACGTCCCACAATGCCACGTTGCCCAAATTGGGAAGAGTGATCGTCACGCTCGATTGGCCGGTCTTACCCAGGTGCACTGCTTCTACGGCCTTTGAAACGACGCGAGCACCATCTTGTAGTTGAGCTTCGATCTGAAGTGACTTTGTTGGAACGACGGCAGCATCGAGCGTGCACAAGATCTCGATGCGGCGACTCGGGTCGAGGACCTGCACTGGCTTGACGAAGACGTCACGAATAAAGACTTGCGGAACTGCCTTTAACCAGGCCGAGCGATAGATGCCACCGGCTTCCAGGTAATCCACTCGCTTTGCGCCGAGAGGCGAGCCTTCCGGCGGCACATTGCTCCAGCGTGAATCTACTGCGACGTTCAGCGTATTGTCGTTTTTCAGCCATTTAGTTAGTTCGTACTCAAATGGGAGATAGCCTCCGAGATGCCGTGGAAGTTCCTGACCGTTGATCGTGGGGGTTGCGCCCACCATGACACCGTCAAATTTCAGGAAAACGCGTAGACCCTTTAGCTCATGTGGCAGTCTGAAGTGACGTCTGTAAATCCAGAAGTCCTGCCACGCTGCGGGATCCCAGTTTTCCCACGAGAGTTTCGCAACACAATGCGGCAGTGTGATGGAGGAAAACGTGTGTTCATCAACGTCCACGATGCGAGCAGATGGATTCAGCCTTCCCCCGAACAACCAGTCGCGATCGAAAGCCAGTATGCGGCTGGCCGGGCCGGTGTCTTTAGAATGCTGGGCTGCCGCGATACTTTCCCAATGCAATACTGGCGTTAACGCCAACGCTGCTCCGGTGGCGAAGCTGTTGCGGACGAAGTCTCTGCGCGAAATGAGGGAGCTTGAACTCAAGTTTTTCATAGTCGAACGATGAAGCGAAAACGCATGTCTTCGCCATACCACTGAACGTAATTTGTCCCCCAGGCGTTGTTGAACAGACCGCAATGGATGCCCTTCGAGAGATCGGGTTCAGACCGCGAGAAACTCAGCGGTGATTTCTCACCTAATACGATTAATGGCGCGTCGAGTGTTTCGACAGCGAACATCCCCTCTTTATCACGAAAGCGAAATCCCGTTCCTACTGCATGCATTTGCCGATTGCCTGACGACACCACGTCAAACGGTGAAATCTCTTCGCCGCATTTGTCCATCGTCCAACCCTCCGAAGATGAGACTAGCGGACAGAAGGTGAGCCACAGTGCTTCTGGAAGGCGTGTTGCCGGCTTGCCGAACCAGTAGAAATTCAAGTGAATCAAAGGTGCGGCGTTTGGCAGATCGAGTTCCAAGTACATGCGTTCGGGAAAAGATGCGAGGCCGCTCTGGCGCGCTTCCGCATCCGGAATCGCAAGTTTCGCCAGTATCCTGTGCCCCTGTGCTTGAGTTTCAACGTGCAGACTCGAAATCGAAGGCTGCCACTGCTGGCTCGTCGCTCCGAATTTCTCCATGCCCGGTTTTCCAAAATCCTTCGCGACCCAATCAGCTTTACTGATGATGTAATTAGAAAAAAACTGAGCGTAATCTTGCTGCGACAATGTTTGATAAGAGAACAGGCCAATCGGGTGATCAGCCGAGGCCCATTCCCGTCCTGAAGCCTTGTTGCGCAGCCGCCGAATCGCTCCACTGTCCGCATCGATACCGATCACGAAATGCGCAGTTTCGATCTCGTCTGCTGGCCGATGGGAATTCCCTTTTGCGACAGGCTCAACTGCGTTCAGACTCCGTATTGCCGCTCGAGCCTGGTCTCGAAGCTGGATGGGAAGTGCCTCAAGGCCGTCACTAAGATCCTGACGCTTTTCCTGCCAACTTCCAGTAACAACTTTGTACTTCTCCGTCGACAAGATTTGCGCGAGATCCCGCGGTTTGTAGTGGTCATAATCGAGCCACCGCTTCGTATCAGTACCCCAGGTATGCTCGGGTTCCAGAAGCAAGCGGCGGAGCAAGGCAACGTCAGTAGCATCTCCGACGCGAAAACGTTTTGCAGTCAACCAGTTGCGACGAAGTCGAGAGACCTCCCGATACCGCGCAATCTTAAGAGGATCACTTGCGATGCCGTAAATCCATGTATCCCCGATTTCTTGTGTGATCACCGGCAGGTGATCGCGATATGGAACGGCGGCGTTGGCTATGTCAGTAAGGCTGCCGGGAGTAATCTGCGCATTCGGATACCGTTCGTGTAAGTCAGAATGAATCTTGCTGATTTCATCAGGAGTATGCGGTCCACTGTTATCACCGCGAACAACTATTGCGATGGCCAGATCAGATCCCGGTACCCGGACCGTACTTCCGTAGCCGTGGTGATACATCACCACGATGCTCGCGCCCCCGCTGTCTTTCCAAACGAACAAAGCAGGAACTTCTGCCGGGCGACTCGCACCATTAACGCCGATGTCAAGAAACTGAATGCCATGCGCCGCAAGAGGACCGACTAATCCGCGCGTGTGACCCGGGACATCCGTCATCTTCGCGCCACTGGTTTTTTTGCCGAAGCGCCGGTCCAGCGATTCGGATAATGCGATGCTGCCGGAGATCATGGAAGGATCGAGCAGTTCGGTCTGCCAGGAGAACGGAAGCGCATGCCAGGCTATGTCGCCGTTGGCGATCGCTTCTTCCATGCGTTTGCGATCTTCATTCGAAGCCTGCTCGAGATACTCGTATAACAACCACGACCCGGTCGTCCAAACATAGCGTTCTTTACCTGCTTGACGCAGATCGCTCGCGGTTCGTATGGCTTGAGGAAAGTACACATCGAAGTACCGGCGCAGGACGGCCGCCTGTGTGTTCGTGAATCCAACATCGAGATGACATTTGAAGACCGCAAGCACCCGTTTGACATCAGGTTCCGGTGCCACCGTGGCGGGAGATGTCTGGATTCCGAACGAAGCGGGGGATTCCCAGAGCGTGGCGCCTGCTAGCGCACCGAGTATCTTTATGAAGTCACGTCTCCGCATATCTAACGAAAATCGTCCAGGCGAGTTTTCAATTTATTTGCTGCATTGGGACACGCACTACCAGAGCAGAGCCTGCCGCCACATTGAAATCAGTCTTAGCATTGGCAGAGACGTTCAACTCGCTCCATTTTCCATCCCAGGACCCGTTAGTGATCGACGCACTGCCAAGGGTAACGCCGGTCCTGGCGCCAACATCTCCGTTGGGCGCTGTTAGAGCCATCCCAGAGGCGTGCCCCGTGATTCCCGGCGCCACAATCGTTACATTCGCAGCCCGCCCACCTGCTCCATGCTCCTTATTAATAATGGTTACGAAGAGTTCCCGAATACCGCGCACCGCATAGGCAGTCAAGTTGATCCCATGGTCGTTGGATACGGTGAGGGGAAGAATGTTCCCATCGCTGCCCAAATCGAAGGCTCTGATCGCGTATGCCTTTGGATTGAATTGGAAAACTCCCGACTGGTCGAGATATATGGTGTCGGTGTAAATCCAACGCTTGTTGTGAAAGTTCACACCCAGAGCATGGTGTTGGGCCTGCCAATACATATAATCGAGCGCCCATAGCGCGGAAGCAAAGGCATTGCTGGCTCCGTTCACACCGCCGGTGTAGTCGTTGCACTCCGTCATCCGATACTCAAAACCCTCGGCCTGAACGGGTGCGAGGACGTGATCGTAAAGAATGGCATAGCGCGATGTGAGCCACTCGCGAGACAACATCGAATCGATTCCGGTGTCGACACTCACTCCGGCAGCGCTCTGGCCGGGATAGTCGTGATGCGTGACGAACTTGACGTGCTGATTCTTCGAGTCATGAGCAAAGTGCTGCGTCCACGATTCGCCTTCATAATCGGTGTCTTTGGTTCCGGGAACGGGATAGTTTGAGCCAGTATCAGGTCCGGTGATGCAAGCATCAGGCACGGCTCTGATGATTGCGCCCGCATACTCCTTCCAGTCTGCCAGGTATGAAGGGTATGCCGAGCCGGGGATTCCTGGCTCGGTCTCAACTATTTTCGGATCTCGTGGATGACCAGGAGCGGTATGGAACGAGTGCCAATCCGGTTCATTCCCAATCTGGAAACAGCTCAGTTGCGCTCTGTAATGCTGATCGATGTACCGGGCGAGCTCCGCAGCCTGAGCCGGATTGCCGTTCAGCAGCCGAAACGTGTAGATAACATTTACGTCCGCTGCTTTCGCAAACGCGAACAGTCTGTCAATGTCAGGAGGTCCGGGAACAGCGTACTCCGGACCGTCTGCCGTCCCTCCCCCGACACGAAGATTTCGGATTCCAATTGTCCGAAATAGCACGACCAGCTGCTTATTCTCATCGCTGAAAAGATAGCTTCCGTTCTTTTCCGGGAGCAGATTTGAACTTTCAAAACTCAGACCGGCAAAATCATGCGCAATCGGCACTCCGGGATTCAAGGTGTCTATTGCTATCGTCACTTCCGATTGCGCACGGGCTGTAGCAGCAATAAGACAGAGTGTCAGACATAGACCGCAGAGTTTTGCTTTCACGATGTCTACTCGAAGTAACCAGCGCTCCGGCGGCGCCGCAATCCGACCCGATGACTTCATCTGTCGCATGCAATTCGCTTACGTACTGCCTAATTCCTTACCTACGCCGAAAAATCGAGGTTTACGTCAGCGGCAGCCGAACGATGATCGCCGAACTCTCCGGCACCCTCAGATGGATCTTTGCATTCACGCACTCGCCAAGATCCGCCCACTGGCCATCCCACGACTCATTCACGATCTCAGCTCCGCCAAGCGTCACGCCGGCTTTCGCGCGGACGTCGCTGTTCGGTGCGACAAGAGCCATGTCCGACGCTTGGCCCGTGATGCCCGGCGCAACGATCGCAATGTCGGCATCGCGGGCGCCGCTCCCGTGGTCCTTGTTGATGATGGTGATGAACAGCTCGTGTGCGCCACGCACTGCGTACGCTGTCAGGTTCACTCCCGCATCGTTGGAGATCGTAACCGGCACGACGTTGCCATCACTGCCAAGCTCGAACGCACGAATCGCGTATGCCTTGGGATTGAAGTGATAGCTGCCAGCCGAATCGCGGTACACGGTGTCGGTAAAGATCCAGCGCCTGTTGTGGAAGTTAAGCCCGATCGCATGGTGCGCTGCCTGCCAGTGCATGTAGTCGAGCGCCCACAACGTAGACGCGAAGGCGTTGCTCGCGCCATCGACGCCGCCGGTATAGTCATTGCACTCAGTCATGCGATAGCCGAAACCTTCGGATTGCACAGGTGCGAGCACGTGATCGTAAAGGGCGGTATAGCGCTTCGCGGGCCAATCGCGCGATAGCATCGAGTCGATTCCGGTCTCGACACTCACCCCGATGGCGCTCTGGCCAGGATAGTCATGATGCGTGACAAACTTGACGTTCATTCCTTTGGCATCGTGCGCGAAGTGCTCCGTCCACGATTCGTTGTTATAGTCGGTATCTTTTGTCCCAGGCACAGGAAAGTTCGAGGCGGTGTCCGGGCCGCTGAGGCAAGCGTCAGGGACGGCCTTGATAATCGCGGTGGCATACTCCTTCCAATCTGACAAATACGAAGGGTATGCCGAACCGGGAATCGTCGGATCGGTTTGGACGATTTTGGGATCGCGCGGGTGTCCCGGAAGAGTGTGGTACGAGTCCCAGTCCGGCTCGTTGCCGATCTGAAAACAACTCAGGTTCGCGCTATAGTGCTGCCGGATATATCGCGCAAGATCCGCGGCCTGTGCTGGATTTCCGTTCAATAGCCGGAACGTGTAGATGATTTTCACGTCTGCCGCTTTGGCGAAACCGAACAAGTGATCGATCTCCGTTCGGCCTGGAACCCCGTATTCCGGACGATCTGCCGTGCTGCCACCCACGCGCAGATTGCGGATACCGATCACACGAAAGAGCGCAACAAGTTGCTTGTTGTCCCCGCTGAACTGATAGGTCCCATCTTTATCAGCAAAGAGGTCGGTGATCTCGAAGCTCAGGCCTGCAAAATCGTGTGCAATGGGAACTCCGGGATTTAAAGTATCAACTCTTAAAGTCACCTGCGCTTGCGCGCAGGCTGTAGCAACAAAAAGACAGAGGCTCAGGCTTACGCTGGAGATTCCCCAGATCGTTTTCAGCATGCTTAACGTGATTCCCCGCGCTCGCAGCAACTCTAGAACGTCAGCTTCAGCGCCATCTCGCCCATGCGCGGGTCCTTGGCACTGGTGATGCTGCCGAAGCCTCCGGCACCCACCGTAGTGTTCGGATTGTTGAAGTTCGTGTGATTGAAAACGTTGAAGAACTCGGTGCGCCACTGCATGTGGACGCGTTCGCTGACCGGAATGTCCTTGTAGACCGCCATGTCGAACAGCTCGAGTCCCGGGCCGGTGATACTGCCGCGCGCCGCATTGCCGAAGAATCCAGCCGCCGGTTGCGCATAGGCACTCGCCGTGAACCATTGCTGAATGGTCTTCGGATAGTTGACGGCGCCGATCACGTCGGGACGCGTCGCGAGTCCCTGATGGCTGACGCTCAGGCCCGGCGAAAGTGAGGGGCCACTCTCGAGTGTGGTCATGTCGGCGAATTTCCATCCGCCGAGGAAGAAACGCTGCCAGTAGGAACCGGTTTTATACCACGGCAGCGTGTAAATAAAGCTGCTGGTGAGGACATGCGCGCGGTTGATCGTCGTGTTGCCGTAGTCCAACGTTGGATTATTGGAATTCTGCGGAGTGCTGCCGGTGATTCCGAACTGCTGACCCGACAACGTGCTCAGGCCGTGCGACCAGGTGTACGACAGGTTCCAGAACACATTGTGGCCGATGGGATGTTTCATCACTGCTTCCAGTGCGTTCCAGTTCGCGTATGCGTTCGTGACGTACCAATTGATATTGGAATAACCCTGGAATGGCGCAAAGAAAGCATTGGCAAAAAGACCGGTGTTGATCTGCTGATTGAAATCGTACTTCACGCCGTTCTGGGTGATCGGCCCGGGTTGATTGAGGTTCAGCATCTGGGGAATATGCCGCGCCTTACTGCCGGCGCCTGTGATCGAGATGAACCAGTTCGACGGGAACTCATGCTGCAACGTGAGGCTGTAAGTATCCACGTCAACCGCGCGCATGTTGTCGCGCTGCTCGCCCCAGATGACAGGCGCCGTCGGCGGTGCGGCAGCGCCGCCAGTCGGACTCGGGAAATTCACGTTCAGAAGGCTCGTGTTGACAATCACCGGAGCGGTTATGCAGCTCATTGCGCAATCGCTGTTGGCCGATGACTTCGTGTAGTTGATGCTGTAACCGCCGCGCAGCGAAGTCTTGCCGTTGCCGTACAGGTCCCAGGCAAAGCCGATCACAGGCGAGATGTAGTATTGGTGCTCGCTCGTTAGGTTCAGCGGAATGCCGTTCACGCCGTTCTGGATAAATCCGTTGAAGGGATCGTAGCTCGGCGTGAAGGTCAGGTTCCCTTTCGTGCTGACGATCGGCGCCTTTGCCGGATCGTACTTGCTTGGGTCGAACACGACTTCGTAGCCGCTCTGCTCGTCAGGCTTCGGCATGAAGTACCAGCGGAAGCCGCCGGTGAGCGTCAGGCGTCGCGTGGCATGCCACTGGTCCTGAAGGTAGAAGGTGTCGAGCGGGTACTCGAGGTGCTTGCGAAGCTGCGTGCTACTTTGGCTGAAGCTGGCGGCGTCGCCAAGAAGAAAGTCGGCAATCGAGTTACCGGTAGTGTTCCCATTGAAGGTGAAGTCGCCGGTCGTGTTCCCGGTGTTGCTGTATTCGCGATGCGTTCCCCAGAGCAGCGTCCCGCCGGCTTGAAAGAAGTGGTTGCCGCGCAGCCAGCTCCAGTTGTCGGTCACCATGTTCTCCAGCTCGGAGAAGCGCGGACTCATGTTCTGTGAGCGCGTGCCCATGATCGACCAACCGCCGGTGAACGAAAGCGCAGGGAGGTAGTCTTGTTTATATCCGCCCTTGAACGGAAGGTTTTGGGTATATCCCGGAATCTGCGCGACTTTCGAGATGCCATCGATGTCGTGATCGAAGATGTAGCGGTTCATCGCACCGCTGACTTGGTTCGTCATGGTCGATGAAATCATCTGTGTCAGCTGAATCTGCGCCAGCGAGTTGTGCGTGTCGAAAACGTCGAAGTTCGTCGGGAATGCAGAGCCGAGACGCTGGCCTCGGGGATAGGTGTAATCCTGAGCTTCGTGCATGAATTCGCCGGTCAGGCGCAGATTCTGACGGATGTTGTGATCGACTTTATAGATCTGGTCGAACTGGTTATTAATCGCGGGATTCTGGATGATGTAGTTGCTGAAGATGGTGGTCTGGTTATTCGGCAGAGGGGCAATTGCGTTGAGGAACGCCAGCGAATTCTGATTCAGCCGCGCGGCCGGAATCACCCAGTTGCCGTTCGCGTCCTTAGAGAAGCAGGCGGTCTGAACGGTTGCGCTGCACGTTCCGGTCTTAGTGGGATCCTTCAAAGCCGCCGTCGAATACAGCCCAGTCGAAGGGAAGAGCGCGTTCCCTCCCGGAGTTCCGATACCGCGCATCGCCGCCGTGGGCGAAGCACTGTTGAACACCATCGGCTGCTCCTGGCGTACCCATTGCTGATTCACATAGAAGAACGTCTTCTGCCGGTCGCTGTTGTAGTGACCGGGAATGAAAGCCGGTCCGCCGAGATTCCATCCAAAGATGTTCTGCCGCTGCTTAGGAACGCTCTTGGCGAAATAGTTGCGCGCGTCGAAGATGTCATTACGAAGAAATTCCCAACCGCCGCCGTGGAAGGCGCTGGTGCCGCTCTTCAACTGCACCAAGACCGCGTTCGCGCCCATGATGTTGTACTGAACGCCGTAATTGTTCGCCAGGACCTTCACTTCCTGGATGGCGTCGGGATTGGGCTTGATGGTGGTTTCCTGCATGTTGCTGGTCTGCATGTTCCAAATACCATCGACGGTATAGAGCGTGCCGGTCTGGCCGGTACCATTGATGTTCATGCTGTTCTGCGTGATGAACCCGCCGGTGCCGAGCGCCGTGCCTGCGTCCAGATTGGTAACTCCGGGCATGAGCGCTGCAAGTCCCTCATAGCTCCTTCCGTTCAGCGGAAGGGATTCAACTTCCTGCTGCGACACTTCATTCGACACTTCCGGCGTGTCGGTTTGAACCTGCGCGGCCGCCGCGGTAACCGTAACAGCCTGCGCCACTGAAGCCGGCTTGAGGACAGCGTTGATGCTGTGAACGCTCGCTGGCCCGAGATAAATGGCGGTCTCAGTGTATGTCGCAAAAGCCGGAGAGGTGATGCGAACCTCGTAATTGCCGACGGGCAAGCCTGGAACTGAAAATCCGCCACTTCCATTCGACGTAGATTCAGTTACAACTCCGGTCCCGGTATTGATGACGGCAATCTTTGCTCCCGGCAAAACGGCGCCTGAAGGATCGCGTAATGTGCCGCTCACAGTTGCGGTGGTTGTTACTTGAGCAAGACAAACCGACGCACAGAGCGTCAGCAGAACAACACCGATGAAAATCGCGACCAAAGTGCGACCGAAAGAACGGCCTGTTTCTGAATGCAGTGTTTCATTAGCCATACACGCCTCGTGGAACGATCAGCTCGGGATCTTCAACTGAAATAGCGATGGCGTCCCGGCAAGGCGAGAATGCTAGTACGAATTGGGAACCGATGTCAATTGATTGCTATTGATTGAAATCGGGCGGAATCCAGATCAGAGCTTCAAGGGGCCGCGACAATGCCGGTGGGGGCCAGAGATTGCGACTCTAAGGATGGATTTAGGATGGAGCTGAAACTCGGAGTTTTTCACGCCATGGTTGGGCAGCTTGGAGAAGACGATTTATCCGGGAGACGTTCTCAACACCCTCACTGCTGAGCCATTGCTGAAGAGCTTTTGTGCCATTCTTTGCGTAGACAGCAACTCCATCCTGCCAGGTTGCGCGTCCACAAAGCACACCGTTAAATCGGCTGCCGCTTGCGATGGCGAACTGCAGGGTGTCGACGAATTGTTGATTCGTTACTCCTGCCGAGAGATACACGTACGGCTTTATCGCCACGGAATCGATTTTTCGAAAGCTCTCCCGCGCTTCGGCAAGGGTGTAAGCCTCCTCACCCCTAAAGAGGCTGGTTCCGGGGACGAACTTCATGTTTACAGGCACTTCGATCTTCAGAAGATCCACTGAATAGTCCTCTCTGCTGAATTCCTCCACCGAGAGAGCCACCATGTGGGGTTTTTGACGCGCGTAAGTCAGCCCTCTTTCGTCCTGTTCAGCGGTTCCGTAACCGAGGATCTCCAGAACAAAGGGGACATCGTTGGCGCGACACTCATCTCCTATGCGCTGCACCCAGATCTTCTTCTGCTGGTTGATTTCAGCCTGCTCGAAGGGAGTGTAGTGGAGCAATACTTTGATGCAATCGGCGCCCGCTTCGTGTTTTAGCCGGCGAACCGACCAAGATTCGTATAGCAAAGGCATTCTCGGCGGAGCGGCATCGTAACAGGATCGTTCGTAAGCGAGAAACAATCCTTTGCCATTCCGGAAGCGCGTCGCGGGCAATCCAAACTCAGGATCGAGCAGAATAGCGGATACGTGTTGCGCCAGCGTTGCTGTCACATGTTCCTTGAATTCCGTAACACAAGAATCAGGAACGTCTGCGAGGCCCTTAGCTTGAGCGATCGCTTTTTTCAGGATGCCTCGCTGATCAATGGCAAGAGCCGCGATAACTCCAGCGTGGTTGGAAACTGCCTCTAGTCCTGCGAGCTTTCCCGAGGCGTGGCCGGCTGAAATGTTAGCTGCAAGCATTGCGTAGATGGTTGACTGGACGGAAGGACATGCTTAAGGAAATCAGGAAAGCCCCAGAAGTACAGATCCTCTTTTTGCTCTCGTTCCCGGACTTTGCTTTCGGCAGTATAGGAAACGAACTTTTGCTTGTCAATCGATTGCAATCGGTGAATACTGAATCGCCCGTTGCTGCAGAACCCACAGTCATGGTGGAAGGGCTGGCGCGAGTCGGGTGTAGGCGTAAAGGATATCCATGCGATCTAGCGGCGAAAAGAATTTGATTGCATCTTCTGGAGTTCAGGATGACGCAATCAGCGACAACGCCGGCAGCATAGTGAATGGCTCACCGTCGTCACGTCGGCATCTGATCCTCACCCTTCTTTTCACCATCACCGTTATCAACTTCATCGATCGCCAAACTGTATCGGTCCTTGCTCCCGTAATCCGCGCCGCGTTTCATCTCTCCAATGAAGCCTACGGGAGAATTGTCGCCGCATTCCAGTTCGGAATGATGAGCGGCGAGCTGCCGATGGGCTGGATCATGGACCGCTGGGGATCGAGGATTGGTCTGTTAGGCGCTGTTTTGGTCTGGTCCAGCGCAACCGGCGCGCAGGCTTTTGTCGGATCGGGAGCGAAGCTTGCGGCAACCCGCTTCTGGATGGGCAGCAGCGAATGCGGAAATTACTCCGGAGGAATGAAGGCGGTAGCGCAGCTATTCCCGATTAAGGAACGAACACTGGCCATTGGAATCTTCAACAGCGGCAGTGTGATCGGCTCGGTGATTGCTCCGCCTCTGGTTGTTTACCTTGCGCAGCACTACGGTTTCCGAACAGCTTTTCTGGTGCCTGCCAGCATGGGCGCAGTCTGGGCGGCGCTGTGGTGGCTAATCTATCGCAATCCGGCACGCGATGAATCCACGGCTGCGGTGGTGCAGGAACCTCTGCGCTCATTGTTGCAACAGCCATCAACATGGGCAGTCATGCTGTGCCGTTTCTTTGTCGGACCTGTGATCCAGTTTTACTGGTATTGGCTCCCTAGCTTCCTTTTCACCGCGGAAAAGATGTCGATGACCCGCATCGGTGCGCTGTCGTGGATTCCGTTTTTTCTCGGCGGGGTTGGAGGAGTAGCTGGAGGCTGGTCGGCTGGGTGGCTGCAAAGAAGAGCCTTCGGTCAATACGATGTTCGCCGCATCACGATGTATGGCAGCAGCATTCTATGTTTGACGAGCTTGGCCGTGCCTTTCAATCACAATACCGTTGTACTTCTGCTGATGATGAGCATTGCAATCTTCGGACATAACTTTCTTTCCGCCAATATGTACGGTGCGATCACCGACCTCTTCGGCGAAAATGCTGTAGGTCGCGTCACTGGGCTTACAGGCGTAGCCGGCGGGCTGAGCGGGCTGCTATTTCCCCTTCTTACAGGATTCCTGGTTGATCGAGTCTCCTACACGCCCGTTTTTCTGCTTGCCTCCGTGATGCCTCTAGTCGGTACAGTTGCCCTGCTCGTAATTGCCCGGCGTCACCGTTTCGATGCGGTGAGCGGACGATAGTTTTGCACAATAGATTTTCTTAAGATCGAAGTTGCAAACGAGAGGTTCCATTCAGCGATAGGGCTGGATTCTTTGGCGGCTTGCCCTCAAGGATGAGCTCGATGTCGTCGCACACCGCCCTGGTCACACGGTCCTGCGCTTCCCGCGTAAACGCTGCGATGTGCGGGGTGAGGATCACATTCGGAAGCAGCTCCAATCCTCCTCTTTGAGGAGGCTCACTGACACGAACGTCCAGGGCCGCACCGGCGATCTGGCCTGACTTCAAGGCCTCGAGCAAGTCTGCTTCGTCGATCACCTCTCCGCGAGAGGTATTAATGAGGAAAGCGGTGCGCTTCATTTTTGAGAATCGATGCCGATTCATCAGGCCGATCGTCTGGGGAGTGGCGGGAACGTGGCAGGAAACAAAATCCGAACGTGCCAGTAGTTCATCGAGTTCGACCAGTTCAGCGTTCAACTGAGCCAGGTAAACGTTGTCGGGACTCAGTTGAGGATCGCACGCCACGATTCGCATTCCGAAGGACTGCGCTCGAACTGCGGTGAGATATCCGATCTTTCCCGCACCGATGATGCCGATCGTCTTACAGTAGACTTCGTGCCCAACGAACTGATGTCGGTTCCAACCGCCTGCCTTGCCATCGACAGCAGCTTCCGTGATCCGGTGGACGAGCGCGAGCATGACTGCAATCGTGTATTCCGCCACGCTAATCGAGTTTTGATCCGGAGCGTAGGTAACAATCACGCCTGCTTCTTTGGCGGCATTGACATCGATATTGTCCAAGCCTGCCCCGGCGCGGGCGACTGCGATCAGACCGTTGGCGGCGCGAAGCACCTGTCCAGTCACGCGCGTCTGATTGCGAACAAACAGCACACGCGCATCGGAAGCATATCGACTGAGGCTTTCAGCATCCTTCCACAATTCCGGCAGGCGGAGGACGTCGAAACGCGCGCAAAGATCATCAACAGCAGCCCCGGCAATGTTTTCTGAAATCAGGATATCGCGCATACGTCCTTGTGCTCGGTTGAGCTAAGAGAAAAAGGTACACGCAAACGGGCACACCATTCCTCCAATTCGGTCAGAGTTTCTCCCGAAACGGGAATACCCATCTTACTGTTCTGCTCGGCAACTCGCGACGACCTCTCCCCAGGAATAAGGATTTCCTGCACTCCCGGACGCCGCCGGCCTGCCTTCAGCCTATCGATGGTCGTGTCAACGCGCTGGACAAATTGATCAGGATCCGTGAATGCCGCGATATCAATGAGACAGAAGAAGTGGCCCACGTTTTGACTTCTATCCACGTTTTTGTACATGGATCCGACATCGGAACCGATTGCCGCTCCAGACAACACACTGCTGAACATCTCAATCATCAATGCGAGTGCGTATCCTTTGTGCCCGGCCATGGTCGCCACGGTACCTGCCAATGCCTGGTGTGCATCCGTAGTGGGCTCGCCGTTCACGTCAAATGCCCAATCGGCAGGGATCGGGACATTTCTTTTGCTCGCCGCAATGATTTTTCCACGGGCAATCTTTGAAGTCGCCAGATCGATCTTTACCGTGAAACCCTTGCCACTTGGAAATGCGCACGCAATTGGATTGGTGCCGAAAAATGCTTCTGAACCCCCTTCCGGCGACATGGCTGGTTCCGCATTGCTCATCGCCAGTAGTATGCAATTTTGATCGGCAGCCAGATTGCTGTAATAAGAAAGAGCTCCAAAATGCTGCGAACGTCGGATGGTAGCGGCAGCAATCCCATTCTGTCGCGCCATGGGGAATAACATCTGTAATGCTTTGATGGCCTGCACCTGTCCAAGGCCGTTCATCGCGTCCAGCGCCAGAACGCCTCCCACTTGACGGTCGATCCGCAGTTCCGCTTTCGGGTCGATCAGTCCCTTCTCAAGCCTCTTCAGATAAATGCCCAGACGCGAGATGCCGTGCGTGGACGTTCTCCGCAGATCGGCGTCTACAAGCGCATGCGCGAACAGAGCTGCATCTTCCTTCGAAACCCCCACTGCTTGCGAGAGATCGATGATCAATTTTCGTAAGCGAGCCGCGGGAAAATTATTTGCCATAATTGTGTGCTCATCAGGCAGAGCGTGCGTGTGCTACTCCTAGCCGGCTATGCGCTGCGATACAGTTTTGTCAGCACAAATTCGCGATGACCAAGAGCTTCCGCCGCAGTAAACCGTCCATTAGCCGTGCGCACCACGAGATCAATGAGAGCATCGCCGGCCTGGTCTAATGTCATTTCGCCCTGCAGGATCGCGGAGACATCAAGGTCTATGTGCTCGCGCATTGTCTTCACAGTCTTTGGATTTCCCGAGAGCTTGATAACAGGTTCGATTGGGTTGCCGATTACGTTGCCCTGACCCGTGGGAAAAAGATGCACGACCGCTCCCGACGCCGCCCAAAGTGTGACCGCCTCGGCCGCCGCACTTGAGGTATCCATAAACCAGAGCCCCGGAGCTGAAGGCGCCTCTGCCGGCTTCAGGCACCCGACAAACTTGGTTTTCTTCCCAAGTTTCTCCACATTTCCTAACGCTTTTTCCTCGATCGTGGTCAGTCCTCCGGCGATGTTGCCCTTGGTTGGCTGCGATTCCGAAAGATCGTCCTTCTTTTGAGAAAAGACGAGATTCGAGTAGTCGGTGAAGGCCGACATGAATTGGTTGCGCACAACTTCATTGATGGCCTTCGAAGCGACGATGTGTTCAGCGCCTGTGAGTTCGGTCGTTTCTCCGAAAGAGGCGGTACCTTTGTTTGCGCAATGCTTGTCGATGAGGTTGCCGACCGTCGGACAACTAGCGAGACCTGTGGTCGTGTCGGACTCACCACATTTCACGCTGATATAGAGCTCACTCAAATCGCACTCCGTGCGCTGCAGCTCCGTCGCTTCCTGCAACATCTCTTTCGCGCAATAGGAGGCTTCGGCAATCGTGCGAATGTCGCCCTTTCCCTCAATGGAAAACCCAGCTACCGGCTTGCCGGTCTTGGCAATGCCATCGACGATACGCTGCGTCCATCCCGACTCGATGCCAATCACAACGGCCGCCGCCACATTCGGATTGCTGCCGATTCCGATCATGGTGCGAAAGAAAAGCTCCAGGTCCTCGCCAAACTGGAGCCGGCCATATGAATGAGGCAAAGCTATCGTGCCTTTAACATTGTTGGCAACGCCTTCAGCCGCCGCGTTGGAAATGTCATCGACTGGCAGAATCACGACGTGATTGCGAACCCCAACTCTTCCGTTTTTGCGGCGGTATGCAAAAATCTTGCGCGATTTCACGATCAGGCCCACCTCTTGGTTTTCAGGTTATGAACATGTACATGCTGCCCGGCTTGGATTGGCGCAACTACTTTGCCGATATCGCAACCATATTTCTTCAGTGTTTCTCCGACTTTGCAATCGCGGCGGGCGAGTTTGTGGCCGAGCGGAATGTCCTGTGTTGCCTTCACCACGATTTCTTTGTTGTTAACAAGATCACGTCCTTTGCACTGAGTACCTGCAGCGATATCGACAACCGCCACTGCTACATCGTCTGATGGATCGTGGACAAGAAAATGAATCATGATTTCTTCCTCTGTGTTTATGAGCCGCTATCAAATCTAAAAACTGAGGCTCTCCTAATGCAACTTACGAGCGCAACTCGCGCTAGATTCCCGCAATGGAAACGTGCTTCGTCTCCAGAAACTCCTCAAGGCCTTCGCTGCCCAACTCACGGCCCCAGCCACTTTGCTTAATACCGCCGAATGGACATTGGCTCGTCGAAGGTGCTCCGTCGTTGACGCCGATAGTGCCGGCTTCCAGTCGCTCGGCACAACGAAGAATGCGTCCGACGTCACGCGCCATCACATAGGCGCTTAACCCATAGCACGATGCGTTCGCGCGTTCGATCCCCTCTTCTTCTGTGTCAAAACTCACGACAGGGGCGATTGGCGCGAAGGTCTCTTCGCGCATGCACAGAGCTTCATCGCGCATACCCTCGATAACTGTGGGTTCGAGGAAATATCCTTGAGCACCTGCCAGCCGCCGCCCGCCGCAGCGCACAATCCCGCCATGGCTTACGGCATCTTCTATTTGCGCAAGCGCGGAGTTCAACGCCGTCTCACCAATCAGCGGACCCACATCGACGCCCGGCGCAAGACCATTGCCGACCTTCAGCTTACGCACGGCATCAACAAATCTCTCCATGAACTCAGGATAGATCTTCTTTTGAACGTAGACGCGATTGGCGGCAATGCACGATTGTCCGGTGTTGCGGAACTTGGCAATGACCGTCTCGCGCACAGCAGCATCCAGATCACAATCGTCAAAAATCAGCACAGGTGCATGCCCGCCAAGTTCCAACGAGAGTGGCTTGATGGAATCGGCTGCTTTACGGATCAACTGCCGTCCCACTTCAGTCGATCCGGTGAAAGTTACTTTTCGGCACAACGCGCTGTTCAGAAATTCGTCGGCGATCATCACCGCATCGCCGATCACCAACTGGAATACGCCCCGAGGCACACCAGCAGCTTCCACGCACTCGGCGAATGCCACTGCGCAGAGTGGGGTCTTTTGCGCAGGCTTCAGGATCACGGGACAGCCCGCCGCGAGCGCAGGCGCAGCTTTGCGAACTGACAACACAAGCGGAAAATTCCAGGGAGCAATCGCGCCAACCGGACCAATTGGCGTCTTCACTACCAGATGACGCTTGCCTGATGCCTGCTGCGGGACAGTTCTCCCATAGGAGCGCTTTCCCTCTTCGGCAAACCATCGCAAGTGGTCCTGCGCCATCGCCACTTCCCCTTCGCTCTGCGGGAGAGGCTTGCCATTTTCCAGAGTGATAGTGCGAGCAATCTCGGCATGTCGGCGCTGCAGCTCGTCCGCAGCGCGGTTTAACACCGCCCCACGTTCCCGAGCCGTCAGGGCTCGCCAGCCGACGAATGCATCATCTGCAGCTTGAAGCGCTTCTTTGATGTGTTCCCGATTCAGCGCGCATACTCGCGCAAACACCTGACCTGTCGCCGGATTCAGCACTTCTATGTCATCGTTCGTGACAACCCAACGGCCGTTGATGTAAGCCTTAGCGGATTGGGTTTCCACTTCGGTAACCGGAGAAAGTGAGCTCGTGAAACGGTTCATAGCTAAACCCAATTTGGAACGAAAGTGCCCTCTTCTGCGTGCTTCTCGATTGCTCGCCGCGCGTCGCGCACGTGCTGCCGAGCCAGTCGTTCCGCCTCATCGGCGGAATTGGATTCAATCGCGTCCACGATTCGAAGATGCTCGGCGTGAACGATCTTAGGATCGCGCGCGGCCCAAACAGCCATGCCAAGAATCCTGTAGGTCTCCGCAAGGCGGATGAGAATCTTGTTCCGCGACAAGCCGATGATGCGCAGGTGGAAAGCATGATCCGTGGTGCCCATGCTCTGCACGTCGTTCTTCTTGGAAAAACGCAGCACGTCGTCAGCCATGGCCCGCAGATCGGCGATATCCGCGCGGCCAACGTGATCACAGGCGAGTCTGGACGCCAGGCCTTCGAGTACTTCACGCACCTCGTAAGCTTCACAAATTCGCGCCGCGTCGAGCTTTTCGACAAATACTCCAAGCCGATCGATTGAGTCGACCAGGCCGAGCCACTGCAGTTCGAGCAGTGACTCACGAACCGTGCCTTGAGCCACTCCGAGCTCTTTCGCAAGACTTTGCTGGCTGAGACGGTCGCCGGCTTTGCGTTCTCCAGAGAGAATTCGTCTCTGGATTTCCTCTCTTACATCATGCCTTGCAATGCGAGGCTCAACACTCACCTTCTGTCCTCTTCTGATTGTCTGCACACTTGCTGCCCTGCTGTTTTGTTTCATTTTTCGTGTCCGCCTGAATCAACAATCATGCCACCCACTCGACTTTCAAGAGCCGACTCAAACGGCGGAACGTCTCGCTGCAATGGTCATAAAAAAGTAGAACGTGATGAGGCATTCCGCTGTGGATTAGTCTGTCAAACACCTCTGGAACATTCTTCTCCGCTACTTCCACCAGCAATGAGTTTCCTGTCACCTTCCGTCGAGGAGGTATAGCTTTGCCTTCCAATGCAGTCATGAAGTACTGATTGTCGCAGTGCCAGAGCCGCATGATGGTAGCCGACTGACCCGTCTGGAGTGGAGCATCGACGACCAGTGGTTTGACGATATTAAAATGTCGGGCCAACACAGGCCCATTGCCGGCACCCGCCACGTAACACATATTGAGCGGAGCCATACCCGGGTGCCATAGAAAAATCGTCGACTGATCGTGCTCCAGCCAATCGGTGAGAAATCCAGGACCGAGTTCGAGTGAGATTCCTATCAGCTCGGCAATTGCTCCGTCGACATCGCCTTCCATCGACACGGCGCGGCCTTCTGTCGTGAGTCGCGAAATCGCAAGATACGGCCACTGTCCCAAAACTTCCGGTAGCTCGGGCCAGCACTGAATAGAGAGAGCGTCCAGGCCCTCTTCTTTCATCAGATCGAGCATCGCTAAGTAGCACCGTGAGTTTATCGAGAGGTCTTGCTCCTGAACGTCGAACAACGGAACTCCAAGATCCCTCACACTCCTGACATCTTCACGAACTCTGCCGGCTTCAATAGCGTTGGCGCGATCGATAAACTGCGGCAGGCTGAGCGAATGGAGCTGGATTCCCAGCGATTTCCGCAGCAGGAAAGGATCCATGGCGAAATCCATGTAGCCGGGCGCGTGGCCGCCGATCATTCCCACTTTGGAACCTTTCAATTTCAACGCGGTGCGCGAAAGGCGAATAGCGCGCACTAGTTCACGGCGTACCGATTCCTCATCCGGATCACCGTAGACAAACTCGAATGGATGTCCAGCCTGCCTGAGATTCGACGCCCATAGATGCTGTCCCACTAACGAACACGAGCTGACCTTGCCATCTCCAGGTCGTTCAGGCGTCGCCCACAGCACGATCGGGCCGGGCCACTTCTGTGCAAGCGTAAGCGAGAGCTGGCCATTTCCCATCGAAGGTTGCAGCATCACGAGCACATCACAGCCTCGCTCGCGAATTCCGCGCAGTGCTTGCGAGAGAGACGCATCGTCTACGACGGGTGAATCCGGACCAATCGATTCCACGCCTAATTCTTCCATCGCGGTGATTGCGCGACGAGTTACCGCCCGGTTCCAGTCCTGGTCGAAACCCGGGCGCTTGCGCCCGAGGATCACTACGCCGACCGCTAATGATTTCGTCTTTGTCTTGCGCAACTCAAGCGTCTGCATAAAGCTCCCGATCACTCACGGAGAACTCGTACTCTAGGAGATCTCCGATCAGAGGGCGAACGTATTCGAGGAATTTGCTGTTAACCGGCACATCGTCATCGCAAAGCCAACTTTCGGGAATGGTTCGATCGGCACAAGCAATCGACTCGAGCGGAACTAAATCGGAGGAAGGCTTGCTTCCTCTCTGCAGGGGCTTGAGTGCGATCATGCTCGCTCTGTGTCCGGCACGTAACGCGCGCACGCCCTCAGCACCGACGAAATCCGCATCTTGCAAGTCCTGCGTTGCGAGGTGAAACATGGAGGCTCTCCCGATCAACCCGGGCTTCTCATCGCGGCAGCGGATCTTCAGTTCGCGGGTAACGATCTGGGACAAAAAACGCGAGACACCTCCCGGCAGTGGCCGCTTTAGCGCATCTGCCTGCGAGGCATCTTCGGTCTCATAGATTGCCCGGCCTGCTCGATCACGAATGCCCTCGCAAATCACCACAATCGCCCACTCCTGACGCCTGAGAACCCGATCAAGGTCAGCGAGAAATTCGTCCACATTGAAAGGAATTTCCGGTAGATAAACGAGATGAGGCGCATCGTCTCGATCTCGCTTACCGGCTGCAGAAGCCGCAGCCAACCATCCGACGCTCCTGCCCATAGTTTCAAAAATAGAAACCGGCTGCGGGAGAGAACGGACATCCATGCCCAGGTCACGCGTAGATTGCGCCACGTATCTCGCTGCGCTGGCATAGCCTGGACATCGGTCGGTGCCCAGAATATCATTATCGACCGTTTTGGGAATTCCAATGAGGCTGAGTTCATAGCCCTGATCGCGAGAAAACCGGCTGAGGCGATGGGCGGCTCTCATCGTCCCATTGCCGCCAATGAACAAGATCTCGCTGATCGCGAGCTTCTTCAGCAACTTCAGAATACCTATTTGCTGTTGTGTAGAAGGCTTGGCGCGAGAAGAGCCCAAAGCTGCACCCGGCGTTCGCGCCAAGCGCTCCAACTGACCTGAGGTTAGACCCGACAAGTCGACCACCTCGCCATGGCTCAAACCTTCCATCCCGCGCCGAGCTCCGAAGACCTTCTGCTTTCTGTTCGCATAAGCCTCTCGAAGTGCGCCCGCGAGCGTTGCATTCACCACGGGAGTAGGGCCGCCTCCCTGCAAGATCAGCAGATTGCCCATATATCCGGTTCTCCCGAGCTGTAGATCGATCTGCAAACAGTGCAGATCGAATGGTGCAAAGCCTCAAGGAAACTGCAAATAGATCAGTCAATCAAGCAATCGATTATTATCGATTACAGTTCGAAGTGTCAACCACATACTTTGCTGAAAGTGACGCCCCTGGAAGTGTTTAGGGACATACAGTCATCGCGCGCACAAGTTCAATAATGGAACTGCACCCATCAATGCAGCATCGTTTCCCAGTTCGGCGGCTGCAAGGCGGACGGTCCCCCAGGGTGTCCAGGAATGCCGCTCAACATAGCTCTGGATTGTGGACACGATCAGTTTCGCGTTTCCCATGACTCCTCCACCTATGACAATTTTCTCCGGGTCATAGGCGTGAATAAGACCAACCGCGAGGCTCGCCCAGACATATAAGCATCGGTCGCGGATCGCCAGCGCGACTTCGTCCCCTTCATCTGCCAATTGGAACAGAGTTTCAAAGTTGATCTTTTCCGCTCTGGAAAGCTTGCTCTCGGAAGCCCGAGGCCATTCTCTGACAATTAAAGGCAATGCCCAGCCCGAAGCTTCGGCTTCGGCGCATCCGATAGCGCCACAGGTGCATCTGCGGCCGGTGAACAAAACGGGGAGATGCCCGCCCAAACATCCGCCCTGAACGTGTTTGCCGCGAATCAGCTCACCGTTCATCATGGCGGCGCCGCCGATTCCAGTTCCGAGCGTGATCATTACCACGTCGTTCGTGCCGCGCGCCGCGCCCGCATGCCACTCGCCCAGCAAGGCCATCCGGGCATCGTTCTCAATCAGGAATTTGAGTCCAAATTCCCGCTTGCACCATGCCGGGAGATCGATCTGAACGGCGTCATCATATTTTTTGTTTGTCGAAACCACCCGGCCAGTCTTGACGTCTGCGAGGCCGCAGAAGCTCATCACCAGCCCAGAGAAGTCGCCAATCTGACGACCGGCGCGGGAGAGCACGTCACGAATTGCACTCGCGAGTAGTGGCAATGCCGGGCCGAGTCCATGCAAAGAATCCAGTGAGATTACCTTCGATCCGAGGATCCGCCGCTCTTCGACGGCGGCAACCGTCGCGTGCGATCCTCCCAAGTCAATAGCGATGGCTCTCAATAGGTTCCTCTAAACGTAAAGACTTGCGCGCGACAGAATCACGACGGCAACGACTAAGATCACAACGCCACTCAGTTGAATGGCAAGCAGCTTCACACCGCTGTTTTTCCACTCGCCAGTGAATACGCCCAGCAGGCTGGCGGTAATCACGATCAGAGACATAAACAATGGCCAGCCGACTGCCGGACCGAGTGTTCCCAGCTTCGTGCTCGCGATTCCATACAACAGCGTGCTACCCAGCCAGAAAACAGCCATGACTAGTGCCAGCACCCAGTAACTGCGCGTAGCGTCCTGCGCGAAGTTCCCGGCTGATCGATTTCGTTTCGTCAGATAAGCGCAATAAATAAGGTTAGGCGCTGCTCCCGCCATCATCAGAGGCAGCCATACTGCATTGATGGTCCACTGCGGCTTGGAACCGTAGCGCGCCGCCGCAGAAATCAGAGGACCTCCAAACGCAACTCCGAAATTCATTAGCGCAGCGCAAATACCGCTAATGATTGCCAGCGAGAGTCCGCGCCCAAATGATGAGTTCGAGGTCCTAGCAGTGGAGATTGTTTGCGAGCGTTCGCGCCTTCGCCCCGCGATAGCGCAGACGCTTACGCCAGCAATCACCAGAATCACGCCTCCCATATCGGCAAAGCCTGCCGGAGCGAAAACTTTTTCCGAGTGCAACCAGATCAACGGAATCAAGCTGCCGAGGGCGGCGGAGAGTCCCAGCACGATGGAAAACGCCAGGGCAATTCCAAGGGCATCGATCGCAAGGCCAAAGAGCACCTGTGCTACTCCCCAACCGGCTCCAAACAGTGCAACTTCAGTCACGATTTTGGCGCCGGCTTCGCGATAGACAGAGCCGAGGGCAGGCACAGTCGCAATGGTGATAATTACCGGCAGTACGATCAATGCCAGGGCGGAAAAAACCAGCCATGTATTTTCCCACGCCCATTTGCGAGTGAACTTCATCGGCAGAGCAAAGCTGGCATTCGCAATTCCAGCGATGATCAGCAGCACTAATCCAGCGGTGGTCGATTCCATTTTTCTCGTTCTCCGCCTGGATTAGCGGCTAGGCTCCAGTTCGGACGAATGCTTTAATAGTTGCGCACTTTTTTCCCAGCGACGGACCGTGCGGCCGGATGGTGTACGGCCCCACCGCTGCTGGCACAATAAAAGTCTCTGCGTAGTGCACGATCAGCGGCGGAAAGCTGGAAGAGGGACTCTCTACGATGGCCTCTTCTCCCTCACACAGATTCAGGACATTAACTCCGCCACGCGTATCGTGAGGAACAGGCGTGGTGAACCAATGGCGACGCGTCTCAATGAATTCGCGCTCGTGCAATCCAGTTCGCTCCTCGCACCATCCATCTCCCTGTTGCACAGGAGTGATCCTGTTCACCAGATTCTTCTTCACCCAACCAGTGGTCCGATCCCACTGAATGTTGTTGATGCCGTGTTCAAGGTGAATTGGTCGCGGAAGTCCGTCGAGTCCCAGTCGTCCCCAGTCCCACATTTTGAAAGTAAAGATGTATGGAGTCGCGCTAATCTCAAGCACCATGCTGTTTCGACCAGAGCAGTGGGGGGTGCCGGCAGGAATCAGAAAGTGATCGTGCTTGCGGGCGGGCCACTGATTTACATATTTCTGAGCAAGAAATTCAAAATCTCCAGCTTGAGCTTTCCATAAGTCGGCAATCATTTCATCTCGGTCGATGTTCTCTTTCACCCCGAGATAGACCGACGCATCTTCCGCTGCATCCAGAAGGTAGTAACTCTCATCCTGCGTGTAGTGCATTCCAAAATGCTCCTGGATGTATTCGGTCAATGGATGCACCTGAAAGGAGAGATTGCCGCCTTGCATCGTATCGAGGAAGTCGAACCGAATTGGGAATTCATCGCCAAAACGGGCGTGCACTGCATCACCCAGAAGCTCACGAGGATGGCGAAACACGAGATCGATCGACGGCACTTCCACGGCAACCTCGCCGAAAACAAGCAGGAGACTGTTCTCTTCGGGAACGCAATCAAAACACCAGGCGTAATTCGGCTGATCAGGGGGAAGATCGCAAACCTCCTTCATCCATTGACCACCCCACGGCCCCGGATCGAAAAATGGAACGACACGAAAAGGCCTCTCGGCAACGAGACGCAGTCCGCGAAGAAAGTCTTCGCCTCTGATCATCTTTGGCATCTTTGAGTCGTTCGTATCGAGCAAATAATCAATGTTTTGAAGGACGCTCTTCTTCAGTCGATCTGCGGCGCGCCAGTCCACAAAAAAGGCACGTTTGTATTTCAGTGACGCACGCTCCTCGGCATTGTGTAAGCCGAGATTCCCAATTGCGCCGGCACGCTGGCGCTGCTGAATTTCCCAGCGCGCCATGTCTGCGTATACAAGCAGGTCCCAACGCCCGGCGATCAGCGAGGCGCCGGTTCCGATTACGAGTATCAAACCGGGACACTCAGAAATCTGCCGGCGAGCCTTTTCGACTTTGGAAGAGTCGATAAAATCCTCGATGCCATGAGGATTCATCCGGCCGAAGACTGGGTCGTCGCCCAAATCAGGTTCGCAGAGAAGCTTGATTGCAGTTTCAGGTAGGTAGCAGTCCGCGGCGTGAATCACGGCGCTGGGCTGTAAACCACTCACCAGTTCACGCTGGATTTCCTGCTCGAAACATCCTGGATAACATTCGACGCAAATAATGAATGGACGTTGCTTGACTTCGGCGCGGAGCTGCCCGACTACGGCACTCCAACCAATTTTGCAGTCTCGCGAGGATGAAGAGACTGGGACCACCGGTGTTTTGTCGTACGTCGATATTCTCGGCACTGAATGTCGCACGCGGAAGCGGCGCTGAGGATTGCGATTGTAGCTAAGTTAACAATCAATAGCAATCGATTGTTGTTGCACAATCCAACCGAATATTCGAGACCCCTTTCGTCCTGCCAGTGAAACCGGAAGTGTCAAAGTAATTGATTCTTCATGCTGATCTGGCGCATGCTCATCAGAAACTCAGACTCGATCTAACCCGGCGGCACATTCTACATCGAGGACCGGAGGCCGACCCGGATCAGGCTCTCCGGCTCTTCGCCATTTTGGTGGAAGCCTACACATTTATGTGTAGGCGAGGCTTTAGCCTCGTCTTGAACGACGAAAGAGATCTCCGGCTTTAGCCGCGGATCGCGATGCCGCCGAGGAGAGATCCTCAAATCCCGCGCCACGAAATCGATTAGTAAAACTCTTTCAGTTTTGCTCGCACATCCTCTTCGTTGATCCCGGCCCGTTTCAGCAAATCCACTTCCGGACGAGATGGTAGCTCTAGAGCAGCGGCCAAAAGATGCAGCGGCTCGACTTGCTTGTGATGAAACTCCTCTAGTCCACTCTCTGCGGATCGGAAAATGCGTCGTAGATCTGGTGTCATCGTCGTATCTCTGGTGTCAGGGGTTGGGCTTGAGCGCGGGAGAAGTGTTTCAAGGCCCGCAAGCAAATCGGACGCTGAACTCTTCGAAAAGAATGGCGTATGGGGCTCCCATCCCTGCATCCGCCCGATTTGCCCATCGCCTTCGTGGCCCGTCAACTCTCTAGTCATGTCCTGATCTTCCAGAATAATTGCCGAAATCAGATCGCCAACGTCGATAAACTCTGCGCCGCGCCTTCCCGCTTTTACACGCGTTCCGAAGATGACATGACGTGCCCGGATAGAGAAGTTTTCGAACGTGGAGTCCACCTCGGCGGCCGATAGCCGCTCCTCACTATCGCAACCGCAGCTTCGAGGCTTAGGAGCTTAGCAGCTCAGGAGCTTCTTTTAGAGTACAGGACACGGCGGAACATCATCCCGAGTGACGGGGCCTCAGAGAATCCCGCAATGGGAACTTTCCGTCTGTCCCCCGGGTTCCCCGGGTTCCCCACCAATGCTATCCGCGCCCATCACCCCAAGACACGTGGTTGTGGTTACCTCAGGATTCAACGCGATGGTTTTGCCGATGCCATGGTAGAAGACGAGCCGGCCATCTTGTTGCAAGAAATTCCTCAATTGCATCCGCATTAGAGATTGAGTAAGGCAGCGAATGTCCAGCCGAGAAACGCTAATCGTTAACGTTCCAAACATAGAGGAACTGCGCGTCGGACGCGGTTGCGACATTTCGCTTCAGCTTGCGAATCGCCCGGTTCAGCGCTGAGCGGACATTCTCTTTGGTGTCGCCCAATTCCGCGATCTCTATCCTGAGCGCCGCGCCTTTTTCCAGATGATCGAGATCGGCGATAATCGCCGAAACGACCGATTTGTGCTTACCGTTTCGGCCCTGGGCACATCAATTTGTGCCATCGTGGCGAAGTGACGCCCCGATTTCTTCGTTTGCAATCCCATATACCCCGACTTTTAAACCTCACGCTAACCTAACGATCATACCAATACCTGAGATTAACCTGCAAAGGCGTTTCGTAAACCTGCCGCTAAAGTGCCCCCCCCCGGACTTATAGGGGGCGTAAGTGCCATAACGGTGAGGCACTTATACGGACTAGCGAAACCGCGCGCCCGGTTAAAGAGTCTCCCCGTATGCACAAAGCGGCGGTAGCCTTGCTAGTAGAGGAAAAAATGGCCACTGCAAAGACCCGGTTTCCGCAAGTGAAGCTGGAAGAACTGAAGAAGATCATCCCTGAGATATCTGACGAAAATGAGAATCACAAAGGCAATAGCAAACCCGAGCCGCGGGTGTCCGGAACTCCCAAGACGAAACCAAAAGCCCGACGTATTCCGCAACAAGGAGAACCAGAATGAAATCGGCAAAATTGAGACAGTTTTGCCCAGAGGCCTTTCTCTCCCAAACCGGCGTTGGCCGCACGATCGCGGAGGTGAAGAAGAAAGAGCGAATTTTCTCCCAAGGTGACACTGCGGATGCCGTGTTTTACCTACAGAAGGGACGAGTCAGGCTCTCGGTAGTCTCTGGACACGGCAAAGAAGCAACGATCTCTTTGCTTGGTCCAGGCAACTTCATGGGGGAAGGGTGCATAGCGGGCGTTCAAGGTCCGCGTTTGTCATCGGCGACCGCGATCACACTCTGCACCGTTTTAAGAATTGAACGGAAGGAGATGATGCGCGTGATCCACGAGGAGCACGGGTTTTCTGATATCTTCGTCGCCTACCTGCTTGCCCGGAATGCAAGGATACAGGAAGACCTCGTCGATCAACTATTCAATTCCAGCGAAAAACGGCTAGCCCGCGCGCTTCTCCTGCTGGCGAACTTCGGCAAGGAAGGAAAGCCGGAGCCGGTGATCCCCAAGATCAGCCAGGAGATTTTGGCCGAGATGATTGGCACCACCCGGGCACGCGTAAGTTTCTTCATGAACCGCTTCCGCGAGCTAGGCTTCATCGAATATAACGGCTCCATGCGAGTTCATAGTTCGCTGCTTAATGTGGTCCTCCACGATTAGGGGTCATTTGGTGAGAGTAGTCGCCTTGGGCTCGCCTAAAATAACCCGGCATTCGTCGACTAACCGCGCGGCCTTGTGAGCTGGGGCTGTCGCTTTTTGTGTGGGCAAACGCTTCGCCGCACTCCCCGCAACTTCTGACGATCTGCCCTTTCTTCCTGAACCCAGAATCGCTCACAGGGACACCAGAATAAATAAATCAATCTGTGCAAAATTTGACAGAACTCCCGATTGCAAAATGAGAGACTCTCTTCCTACGGAATTGCTTTATTGGTTGCGATCAGGAGTTCCTCCCCATGGTCAGCTCACGTAAGAATCCGATTTTGATTGTCGATGATGATCCCAGCGTTCGTGCCGCGGTCGCAATGTTGTTGGCTCGCGCAGGTTACAACATTTCAACCGCGGCGGACGGCTTCGACGCTCTTTTGCAGATGAAGAGAGCGGTCCCAGAACTCATCATTTCCGACCTGAACATGCCGAGAATGTCGGGATTTGAATTTCTCTCGGTTGTGCGCCGCCGCTTCCCGCAGGTACTCGTAATCGCCATGAGCGGCGCGTTTGAAACTGGCAATGCGGTACCAGGAGGAGTAATTGCCGACGCGTTCTATGCAAAAGGAAAAAGCGACCCGGCGACCCTACAGACCCTGGTTGCCCATCTGCTATGCACTTCAGCTTCGCAGGCCCTCACCCATACCAGGCAGTCTGCTCCGGTGTGGGTTCCTCGAAACGGCAAGGACGCCAGGGGCATACCTTTCGTTGTCCTCACCTGCACCGAGTGTCTGCGGTCATTTCCGCTGAATGTGTCGTCGGAAATATCTGGGACGGTGATGGAGACACCGTGTATTTTCTGCCTCAATCAAGTCCGCTACATCATCGACTTTTCTCAATTGGTAGCTTCTCCACGAGCGGAGATTGGGTGGCCCGCTGTTGCGGATTGGGCGAGAGATGCGTCTGGGTGAGCGCGAGTTCTTTTGGAATGGGAGCGCAACCGGCAAGGTCATTGGTGACGGATTATCCAAACCGATTTTGGCGGCCAGATCCTTTGACTAATCCCGATTCGGGAATCGACCCGAGCCGCCAACAAGAGAGGAGAAGACTAATGGAGGTTGAGGTGTTGAATGCTGTCACAATTTATGAAGTCAATGGGGCGAAATACGTGGGCCCGCGCAAGGTCTATGTCAAGAAACATCCGCGGTTTTTAAGCTTGGTGAAATTGTCCATCGACGGCCAGGAGTATTCGCTTGCATCGGAAGACCTGTTTTCCGCGATCGAGCGAGCCATCGCGCAAGTTCCAGCAACGGATGCTGAGTCCACGGTTGTTGCCAACGATGACCGGATAGTCGATCCCCGACCCCTGTGAAACTGGCAATTCACATTCTGGACGGCCACGGAAACATGGTGACAGGTCGGGACGTTCTCCTCACTTGCAGGCGCGACGGTTCTTTAATCGCTCACCCGGAAGTTCACTTCGATGTCGATGAGGACGAGTACCTTTTGTCCGTCTTTCTCTGCCGGTTGGAAAAAAGGAGAGTGCCGCGGTTTGTGCGGTACGCCTGAGAATAGCCCGGGGTGACCGCAGTTTGGGAACCCCGGGTAGACGGATGAATCAGCCCACTACCGCTCTGCCGAAGGCCCACGCATAGCGAAGCGGAGCGCTTTAAGAAAGCATTTTGTTTAAAGACCGCTTCGCGCGTTGCGCTCCAGCCTGCGGCAGCGTGGAAAAAATTTTTCGTTCTCTTACCCGGGGTTCCTGGGTCACCCCGGGCTACTCCCAGTCGTGCCGGAGCAGCCAACACCAACCACAGGCTCCTTCGATCCACCTGGGGCGGACTCAGGATGATCGCGGCACTTCGTTTCATTCTCTGGCTTGATTCAATCCGTCACATCCGTGCAACCACCCCAGCAACAAAACCGAGTTGCTGGGGACCCCCGTGGAATCCGCTCGTGTTCTGATCTTCGCGAGCAGGAATGTTTCCCGAAACAGGAATTGACGTGAGAACACGCTCCGCCCGTCCCTCGTTTCTCGCTTTAGGTTGTCCCTTTGTTAGCTTTACCAAAATCCCTGAATAACGTCTGAATGTCCTCTTTTGCGTTGCTGGGGTCTTTGGCCACGTTCTTCAGAATTGTCTGCTTGGCAAAATACAGCACCGCACCCGTGCGGGCGTCGACCAGAGCCATGCGGAGGCGTAGTCGATCGTAGCTTAACGGGAAGCTCCAGAACTTTCTGGCACCCGTGAGCACGCAGCCCGAGGCTCGCACAAACAGCAAAGCATCGGCATTGAGATCCCCGAGCTTGGCGACCGAGTCTCCCAAAGTGAAGCGTCCTTTGCGTACGTCATTCGATTTGCGCGTGAGCTGGTCGAGTATGGCATCGAACTTCTTCTGCAGATCGTCAGTTGTGTAACGGAACTCGGGATCTTTGTCGAATGCCGCGGAAGTAAAAGCCGTGTCGTTGACCGTGACGTTCAGCTTGCGAAGCACATCGGCGATTACCGGCGTGAGCGAGTTCTCAAGCTCCCGCGCAGCGTCCGTCATAGGCTCTCCGCCTTTCATGCCTTCTTTCTCGATTTCCGCCTGCAAGGGCATGATGACGATCCGGTTCACGTGCTCCTTGCCCGATTTCAGATCAGGGTGCACAACCTGGGCCCAGGCGACCGCATTGCTCAGTGCCACAACTAACAGGACAAATCTCTTCATTGGGAGCCTTCTGTTGCTGACTTTTTTACGGCACTCTTCTGCTGCAACGATTCAATGCGCAGCTCTACCTGATGAACGTCGCGAGCTTCAGGCGCGAGCTCAAGGTAGGTTTTGAGCTGTGTAATCGCGTCTGCAGGTCGGTTCTCATCTTCGTAGAGAAATCCCAAACCACGGTGTGCCGCCGGATTTCTTGAGTCCAACTCAAGCGCCTGCGCAAAAGCTCGTTCCGCTGCGGCGGAGTTGGCGTGCCACTGCTCCACACCACCCGGGCGGGTGAGGAGCGCCTTCTCGTATTCGGTTGGCGTCAGATTCCGGAGCTTCTTGCGAGCCTCATCTTTTCCTTTGTTCGTCAGTTCTTCCGGGCTCGGTTCCGGAGACCGACCGCCCAGCGCACGATAGGCTTCGCCGAGAAGCGCGTAATACTCGGCGTTCTTAGGTTCGAGCAAAATTAGACGCTTTGCGATCGCAACAGCGGTGCGCGGGCGCCCGAGAATGAGATCGAGATTCGCGTCGTGACGAATTGCGTTCCTGGTCGCTGAAGTATAGCGGTGTCCTCAATGCGACCAGCAGCGCCCCGGCCTTGCATCTGATCTGCTAACGCTGTCGTATCTTTCACCCGCGCTTCCAGTCGCGGATGGTCGGCCCAGAAGATCGGATGCACAGTGAGATCGACCTCAGGCCCATGGCGCAGCAGATCGAGGGCATGTGCCATTTGCTTTGGATCATACCCAGCCTTGGCTAGCAGGCGCACGGCGTATACGTCTGCGTCGTGCTCTAACTCACTCCGATATCCGAACGTGGTTTGCACAACTGCGAGCGGAACCAGGTTCCCCAAAGCAAGCATGGCTGGATAGCTCGCTCCGGCAACCGGAGCCGCACTCGTCGCTGCCTGAAACACGTCCATCATTACGTATTTCCGGCGCATGTCATTGAACGAGCGATACGTGTGGCGATTCACCACATGCGTCACCTCATGTGCGAGAACGCCGGCCAGCTGAGCTTCGTTTTCCAATCGAGAAAGCATGCCCGTGTTGATGTAAACGGATCCGTTTGCCAGTGCAAAAGCATTGGGTACTGGATCGCGCAGAACCCGGAAGTGCCAGGCGACGCGCTCGGGAACGTGAGCCGGCACGACAGAGCATCCGATGCGCTGAATGTAGGCTTCCACTTCGGGATCGACGTAGAGCAGACCATGATCGGCGATCTGCTGGTCCAAGGCGTCAACCTGTCGAAGAAGTTCGAGATCGGGCTCGGAGAACTTGAAGTTCTGAGCCTCAGGGCTGGGCGAGACTAACTCCGCCCCACTCCGCTGCGGGCATCCGGTCGACTCTTGTGCAATCGCGCCCGTATTCCCCCATACCAGCAAGGCTGCCAGAAAGTACTTAGAGGTGGAGGTCACGTATTTGTCCGCAGCATTACCTTGTAATCCGCGTTTCACGAATCAATGCTCGCGGATTGGCGCCTATTTATTGCTTTTCCGGCGACTGACAAGCAGAGATGCACCCGATTGCCGCTTTGGATGCCGCGTGGGTGCGATTGCGTTCGGTATCCCAGACTTTGATCTTGTTTTCCCTTAATGAACCCGCACCACTCAGCAACGGAGCAGCGCAGCTGCGAAGAGTAGCTGTTCAGCCAGTGCCGGAGGCACGACATACCCGGGGTCCCCAGCAACTCGGTTTTGTTGCTGGGGTGGCGTATGACAGCATGGGGCGGATCCGGTGTTGGGGAGCCCTGGGATGCGAAGCAAAAAAAGATTTAATTCCGCTCTGCCGAACCCAACAACGCGAACACCGGCGCTGTTGGAGAACCCGATGGCCCCGGGTAATTACCGCTTTTTGCGCGCTCGTCACTTTGGCGGAGCTGACGCGGTCGACTGCGATGTCGCAGGACGCGGTTGGGGAAAGTCGTTGAGGTGCTCAAGTTCGTCGTTCCCGAAGGTGAACTCAGGACCTCGGCACGGACCTGAGCGTAGGTTGGTTCTCCGTCATAGAAGTGAAAGAAGCCGTGGGTGCTTTGCCTGTAGCTGTCGAGCGAGAATCGACGCCGGCCGGCCACAGCTTCCTGTGGATGCTCTTTGGCGAACGAAGTTTGATCGATGTCGTCCGACTCAAGGGCAATCCGCTCAATCGGCTTGCCGCTGGCGTCGGATATGTTGAACCAGTAGCGGAAGTGATATCCGCTGGAAAGGTCTGGATAGAATTCCACCACCTCAACATTCTTATCCTCTTTGGAAAAAACATCGTAGATGAAATGAAAATTCGGCGGCAGGCGCCCGTCTTTTTTCAGTTGAATAAGATGTCCAATCTCAGCATCGCGCTCGGTTGTCATGCCGGCTCGTGCGTAGGCCTCGATCAGGCCAGCTTCGTTGTGCGACTCACCAGGCTGCAGCTCAAGAGCTTTCTTGAACGACGAAATCGCCGCAGGATAATTCTTCAGCCGCAGTGCGCAGTTCCCTGCCATGTTATGGGCGACGATGTTCGCCGGATCGGCTGCCGTAATCTCCTGAAATCCCGCCAGTGCAACGGCATAGTCTCCTCGTTGAAAACTGGCAGTCGCCTCTTTCATCCTGGCTTTCGCGACATCCGGACTCTGCGCATTGGGCAGCCCCAAAGGAGCTGAAGGCTGCGCCGCAGTCCCGTTTTGGGACACGAGGAAGCCGGACGGCCCACACAAGAGCACTACAAGGACAACAGCCCGCAACGTGGTGTTTCCACTCATCGACATCTGCCACCTCACCTCCCCGACGGGGGAGCTATTTTACAGAAGAATTCAAAGGAAGCCGGGAAGCCAGTGCCGGAGGCGCGATATTAACCGGGGTCTCCTTTGCGCGTACGATTTCGCCTTATTTTCTCCCCACTTCGTCATAGCACAGAAGTATGAGGAGTGCATTCGGCGATAAACGGTTCCAAAAACGGTTCCAAGTTTGGTCGCGGGGAATTGTTCCATTTTAGAACGAGGAATTCTCGTTTTTATTGTTGGGAAAAGTATTGGAGGCAAGGCCGCCCTGCAAGTAGGTAGCGACGTGCTCGATCGCTAAAGGGAAAAGGCGTGCGCGGCACCCGATCTTGCCCACAGATCACCAGCTGCCTGCGAACCCGTCTCTGAATCTAGCAAGGAACGATGTGAAGGAAAGGAAGCCGAAGCTGCGCAAACCCATGCCTTCTATTTGCCTATTACGGTTACTATGGACCGATCCGATCCAGTCCAAGCTGGCGTACCTTCATGTTTGAGATTATGCGCAGCGTTGTCCCAAGTCAGCTTCGTGATCGAGCCGCCACTCTTCTCATATGTGTAGGTTGTTCCGTCATCCTGAAAGAGCGTGAAACTCCCATCGGCTCCCGGGTACACGCGCACTGAAGTGATCGTCTGCTGCTGATGGGTGCTCTGCACTTCCGATCCAAGCGGAACGATGCTTCCCGCTCTTACAAACAGCGGAAGAACATCGATGGGAGCGTGTGCCGAAATGGTCTGGCCGCCATGAAGACGCTCACTGGTCCAGTAGTTGTACCAGTCGCAGCCAGCCGGCAGATACACCATCCGCTGGGTCGCTCCCTGTTCGGTAACCGGAGCGACAAGAAAAGCTGGGCCATACATGTATTCATCGGGAATATTTAGGGCGTTCGGATCATTGGGAAAATCCATGAACAGCGCCCGCATGTACGGAGCGCCTGTTTGGTAGCTGCGGTAAGCGACTGAGTATGTGTAAGGCAGAAGCTGATACCGGAGCTTCAGATATTTCGCGAGAATCGGCTCAGCCTGCTTCCCATAGGACCAGACTTCATTATGTTTTCTCTCTCCGTGCGCACGCATGACAGGATGAAACGCGCCCCACTCGAACCAGCGCACAAACAGCTCGGGATAGTCTTCATAGTTATCGATGGTGTCGCGTGCATTCGATCCATCAATCAAAGGTTTGCGTTCTGCATGGTAGTCCGCCGGAATGCGCGGGGAGAAGAATCCGGCGATGTCCGTGTCCCAATACGGCGTTCCACTTGCCGTAAAGTTGAGGCCTGCGGGAATCGATCGCTTCAGCATGTCCCAACTTGAAACAATGTCGCTCGACCAGAACACCGTGCCGTTTCGCTGCGCGCCGAGATAAGCCGCACGGGCGAGGATCATCACTCTCCGGCTGTCACCGAAGTCGCGGTGAAAACCCTCATAAACCGACGCAGTGTGAAATAGAGGATAGATGTTGTAAAACCGCGTTCCTGACCCGATCGAGAAGACATCGTTCGCCGGATCGATATCCGGCTCCGTTTCGTCCAGCCAGATGTAATCAAACCCGAAGGGTTTTACGTATCGGTCGCGGATCTTCTCCCAGAACCACTTAGCCGCGTCGGGATTCGTGGTGTCGATGTTCGGCCCGATGACATCCTTGAAGCCTCCCGAATCGGGCTTTCCGTCGCGCGTATGCACCAGCCAGCCTTTGCTGACCAGCATGTCGTAAAACTGAGTTCCAGGCGCGAAGTGCGGCCACACACTGAGCAGCGTATTCACGCCCATCAAATGTAGGTCGCGATTCATGGCCGCTGGATCGGGCCAACGCTTGGGGTCGAGATCCAATTCACCTTGCCTGGTCATGTTCAGGAAGTCCACGACCAGCACGTCGAGCGGCAACTTTCTCTCGCGATAATTCTTCGCTACCTCTAGAATCTGTTCCTGCGTCGGATAAATTGCCTTGCTCTGGACGTATCCATAGGCGCTCTTCGGAAGTAAGTGCGCAACTCCCGTCAGCAGCCTATAACCCTGGTAAATCTCGTCCGTGGCATTGCCAACGATTACGAAATACGAGACGCGGTCTCCAACCTCCGACGACCAGACATTCCGATTGTTGAATCCGAGGTTAATGGTGGTTTTCGATGGGTTGTCCCATATAAGGCCATAGCCCCGAGTCGATACCATGAACGGCACACAAACATCCTCTCCGCCGATTGCGCTGTAGTCATGCCAGCAGCGGACCTGGTGATCGCGAAGATCCATCCAGCCTTTCTGCTGCTGTCCTAAGCCGTAGTAATGCTCATCCGCGGGCGAGTCAAATGTCGCTGCAACTCGATAACTCTTTGCGCCGGCTTCAGCTTGTCCTTGGTCAGGTGTCATCGTCCAGGTATTCATGCGCAAAAGCATTTTGCCTTGCGCAGTTGTCACCAGAACCGAGTCGTTATAAGGACCGCGGCCGTTGCCCGTGCCAAAGTATTGTTCGCGCAGCTGGCGATTCAGAGCATCCAACGGCAACGGCTGGGGCAACTTGTCCTTCGGAAGATCTCCCGAACCGACCTGAACGATCATGCGCGCTGATCGGAACACGTCGCCGCCTGTCGCATCGGATTCATGCACCCATCCTTCTGATGATGGAGTTCCGACAATGCCATCTCCGGGAGCGCTCGTCGCTGACGCTCTATCGACGCTCATGGTGACGCGCAGAATGTTGGGCGCATAGGGCTCGAGCGAAATCACTCGCCCATTCCGCTCCAGCACAAGCGGACCTTGTTGAGCAATTGCTTCGGCTGCCAGCAAGGCAGGCATCATCAGCACAACCAATCCGTACGTCAGAAGGTGGCGTCTATTCATCGGACTTGTCTCTGGATCCCTATTTGGAATTGAGGATTAGAACGGTACTGGCGTGTGGTTCAAGAGTTTCAGCCAGACGTGAACGCACGCGAACGCGTTTTCCGGTCCAAGCGTTTTTCGCATCGTACCGACTTTCGGGAAGACCAAGGCTCGCAAGCGTGCGATCGACGGTGATGGGTTTTTCGCCCAAATTGAATGCAGCGATGGCATGTCTATCTCCGGGCAGATCCGCAGTCCAGATAACAAGATCGCCATCGCGCAAAACCTGCCGCGACGCCGTAGCCATCTGATCAATGCTCAATAGATCGGTATTGGTCAACAGCCGCAGAGTCTGTTCATCGAGAAGAGTTAAGTTGGCTCCGATAATCAGCGGACTGCGTGCCATTGTCCACAGGCTCAACTGCGTCTGCTGCTCCGCAGGTGTGAGCCTGGTGTGTCGCGGTCGAGGTCCTACGTCCGGAAACGGACTCAGTTCTCCTATGGGGAGCATATCCGCATCGGGCCAATTCCCGCTTCGGGAATATTGAGCCCAACGCGCGGCATTCTCAAACTGGTTCTTGATCCCGATTGGATAGTCACTAGTGCCGCTGTCCCAAATGTCCCAGATGTCGTTTGAAATGCGCCACATCTGTGCAAGTTCGGCCACTTCTGCATGATGCTCGACCGATGTTGGTCCGGGCGAGAGACTCAGCACGATGTCGCGGCCGCTGTGCTGGATCGCCAACGCAATCTGCCGGATTTCTGTGGGCTTGTATGGGTGATCGGCGATGCAGTCGACCTTCAGGAAGTCGACGCCCCATTCCGCATATTGCCGCAGGAGAGAGTCGTACCAGGCTTGGCCGGCCTCGTTGTCTTTAATTCCCCAGCTCGTGGGATCCCAAGGACAGGGATCCCTCTGGTTCGCTGCATCTTCAGCCTTGAATCCCGACCCTTCGATCGGCGAATTGCGCGCAACACTTTCACGCGGGATGCCGCGGATGATGTGAATGCCGAACTTCAGCCCCTTCGCGTGCACCCAGTCCGCTAGCTGTTTGAAACCCGTGTTCTTGCCATCCTGGAGGGACGATGGAAAACGCTCCGGCAGAGGAATGAATCGTCCATTTTCGTCGAGCGCATATTTGAGCAGTTCCGGTTTGGGACGGTCCTCCGGATTGACCATATACCAGCCTTCATCAATGACCGCGTACGAATATCCGGATGGCTTCAACTTCGTGGCCAAAACCTCAGCATTGTCGCGAAACTGCTGTTCGTTGATGCGCAACCCGTACGAGTCCCAACTGTTCCATCCCATCGGCGGCGTGGGCGCAATCACCTTCTTATTCGTGGAGCGAGTCTCTTGGCCTGCCCCCATGCCCCAAGAGCATAAGAGGCAACCGGCAATTAAGATCGCTTTGATCCACTCCACGGTAAGAAAAGGTCTGCTCGATTTCACTCATCCTCCACGCGCGCGGAGCGTTTTTCGGTGCTTTGCGTAAGACTAGTCTGAAGAATTCCGCTTTTTGACAACGTTAACTTTATCGATTAGCGTACACGCTAATTTGCGCTTTGAAAATGTTTGCTCTTCTTCAAAATCTACGGTTAGTAGCTCTCCACGCACCAGAGAACACGGTTCGAATGTGAAGGCACTCGTACTCAAGGACCCAGGCAACGCGTTCGTCGAATCGATTCCAGACGCGGAAAGGAGCGATGAAGACATCCTGCTGAAGGTGCGGATGGTTGGGTTCTGTGGAAGCGATCTGAATTCCTTTCGTGGGCTGAACCCGCTGGTCTCCTATCCCCGCATCCTCGGTCACGAGGTATGTGCAACGGTAATTGAGAGCAACTGCAATGCGTTCTCTGCTGGGACGGATGTAGCACTTAACCCGTACACAAGCTGCGGAAAATGCGCCTCATGCAGACGCGGACGCCCGAACTCCTGCCAATTCAACCAAACACTCGGCGTTCAAAGGGACGGAGCACTGAAAGAGCTTATTGCGATGCCGCAAAACAAGCTCTATCCCGCGAAACTCACGCCGAAACAATTGTGCCTCGTCGAACCGCTGACGGTTGGGTTCCATGCGATTGCACGCGGACGGGTGAGTGCAGATGACGCTGTTGCGATCTTCGGTTGCGGTGGAGTAGGGCTGGGTGCAATCGCTGCGTCAAGCTCCCGTGGTGCAACCACGATCTGCATTGATGTGGATGACAATAAATTGGAACTCGCGCTAACAGCGGGTGCTACGCACACCATCAATAGCTCACGCGAGCAGTTACACAATCGCTTGCTGAATATGACCGACGGTCGCGGACCGGACGTGGTGATCGAAGCTGTCGGCACATCCGCGACATTCCGAGCGGCGGTCGAAGAGGTCGCATTTACCGGAAGAGTCGTTTACATCGGGTATGCGAATGAACCTGTCACCTACGATACGAAGCTGTTTGTGCAAAAAGAGCTGGATGTCCTTGGGTCGAGGAATGCTCTACCCAACGACTTCTACTCAGTGATCAGTTTTCTCGAGACCCGCAAGTTTCCTGTAGAACAAATCGTCAATCTGGTTGTCCCGTTACGGGAAGCGGCGAGCGCATTGCGCTCTTGGAGCGAAAACCCGTCACACTTCACGAAAATTCAAGTTTGTTTGGATTGAGTCACAGCAAGCCAAGCATGTGGATCTTACAACCAACTTCAGCGCGAGGCGCACTTGGCGTTCAGTCCCCGCTTGATTTTTTGTGCTCTCTCAAGATTTCTTCGATTCGCGATTTGGGAAACGGTAAATGGTCTTCATTCTGCTTCAGCCATTGGTAGTAATCCTGCTCTATGGCATCAGTCCAGCGGGCGTCAATTTGGCCGGCGGTGTATTTGCCTTCTTGCAGCCGTTGATGTCCAAACATATCGCGCAGATGAGTCTCTTCTGAATACTTGACTACTTGCTCAGCCAACTGCGGCGGAATAAAGATGACGCCACCGTTGCGTCCCAGCACAACATCTCCCGGCATCACCATGACATGACCGATGCGCGTCGGAGCGTTGATGCTCACCATCGTGGAGTTCAAAAGCCTGCCGGTCCGTAGAGATCCATAATGGTGCGACGGATCGTATGCACGAACAAAAGCAACGAAGTCCGGCAGTTCGTCGAGACCATTTATATCTCGCACCGCACCGTCGTAAACAATGCCGTTTCCCGATTTGGCATAGATCGCATTGCCAACATTGTCGCCAATCGAAGGGCCACCTTCTTTCAGTCCGAAGTGATCGCAAGTGTACACATCGCGCTTCTGCAGCATGTCGACAGGCCATGCGTTCATTCCGCCGACGCGGTGCATCTTCGCGCCTTCTTCTTCGAGCAGCTTTTGCACATCAGGCCGACCTGGCATCCAAGTGGCCGTGAGTGCCCGCCCAACCAATACCTTGTCCGGATGAATGGATAGCCAACCATCCTCGTACTGATGCATGAAGCTGTTTTGCTGGAGTACGGCCCACGCTTCTTCAAGTGTCACGCGCTTCATGCGATCCAAAATGTCGTCGGGCACTTTGGGACGGCCATCTGTAAAGCGATCTCCGTGCCAGTCCGGCGTGTATTTGATGACGTCATCACGAGTAAAAAATCCTTGCTGCGCGCATAGAGTTTGCGCCGTTGCCACAAACAGACAGAGACACAACATTGCGAATGGAACGCGATTAAGATTCTTCTTCATTGTTTGATTTCGCTCCACTATTCCAGGTCAAGCCTTGTTGGGTTCAAACCAGGTTGTTCCCGGGATTTGTGCTTTTCGCGCTACTTCTTCATTCATCTCAACGCCGATGCCGGGTTGATCACTCAGAGTGACATAGCCCTTCTGGATGATTTCGCCTTCCTTCACCCAGGTTTTCCAAAGATCGGGGAAGTTGATCCAGTGCCATTCGCAAACTAGGAAGTTAGGAATCGAGGCACAAACATGAGCTGTGGACATCATGCCAATCGGTGACACGACGCAATGCGGCGCAACCGGCACGTAATACGTCTGCGCGAGATTGGCTACCCTCCTACCCTCAGAGAGGCCGCCGACCTTCTGGATATCGGGCTGGATAATATCGACCGCGTTCTTATTCAGAAGCTCGCGATATCCCCATCGCATGTACAAGTTCTCTCCGCAAGCGATCGGCGTTGAGGTCGAGTGTCGAACGTCGGTCATGGCGTCGATGTTTTCGGGTGGTACAGGCTCTTCCAACCAGAGCAAACGAAAAGGCTCGAGTTCTTTTGCGACGCGTTTCGCGGTGCCCAGGTCGTACCGGCCATGCATGTCACACGCGAGCTCCATTTCTTTGGGAATGGATTCGCGCACATGTTTGACCCAGCGCACCATGCGATCAACCTCAGCATTGTTTGCGGTCCAGTTCACGCGGTCGAACCGGTTCGGATCGGCCGCGTCATCGAGATCAATCTTCATCGCGGTGAAGCCTTGATCTTTAATCCACGGAAGCTTTCGATCGGACTCTGGCCCCATCGGATTCTCCATATCCGAGTCGCAATAGATCCGCACCTTTTCGCGAAATTTTCCGCCTAAGAGTTGATAGATTGGCAGGCCCAGAGCTTTTCCAGCCAGGTCCCATAGGGCAATCTCAATTCCGGTTAACGCAGTGACATATTGCCCACCCTGCGCACCAGCAAAGATGCCCGAGACGCGAAGTCTTTCCCAAAGTGCGTCTACATTCAAAGGATTCTGGCCGACCAGAAATCGTCGGAACTGGTTTACCAGTGCAGCGGTGCCAACGGCAGCGTCGGTTGACTCGCCCTGGCCGTACAAGCCTTGATCGCTGTAAACACGCACATGCGTTTGCAGACCATGCACGCGAACCTGCGCTGTACGCACATCCGTGATCTTCAGCTTGGGACGCTGGTAGGGACTGCTCACGTTCTGAATTGCTTCTGCCAGAGAAGGAAGCGCAAACGTTCCTGCTAATGGAGCTACGCTCTTAAGAATCTTCCTGCGCGTGAGTGGAGTCATTCAGGAGTTTCTCCTCGTAATGAACCTTCTTCCGATCCAAAGTTCTTGAATCCTGCCGCAACCGTCGCATTCGCGTTGAGCTGCGAGTTCGGGTCGACCATCAGCCAAGCAACGGCGCTGAGCAAGCAGAAGCTTGCGGCTGCCACAAAAGACATCTCCCACCCGAAGTGTTTTGCCAGGAACGGCGTCAAACTCGCGGTAGTGGCGCCTCCAAATTGGCCACCCATGTTCATTAGTCCCGAAACGGAACCGGCTGAACGGCCACCAATGTCAGAGCTCACAGACCAGAATGCGCTCTGGGCGAGATAAAGAGCGCCCGCACCTCCAGCAAGTACGACACTCGCCAGTCGAGCGTCGCGGACTTGGGTTCCTAGTGCGACGAAAACTGCGGCCATGGCAGTCGACGCGCTGGCTGAGACGCAACGTCCCACGCGTTTGCCGTACCTCCGCGTTGTGCGATCGCTGATCCAACCACCCAGAAAGGAACCAGCGGCCATCGCGGCGAACGGAAGCACAGAATATCCAGCGCTAGCTTTTAGATTTAAGCCGCGAACTGTACTCAGATAAGTGAAGAACCAAGTAAAGAAAATGTAGGCGACATAGACAAAACCAAAGTAGCTCGCAGTCAGAACCCAGACGTTCTGGCTCCCGAGAATCGTCCGCCACGGCAGGGACTCGCTTTCAGCACCCCTGGTCGCATGTGGCAAGCCAGCGGAGATATGCGATGCTTCTTCCGCAGTCACCCAGGGATGATCAGTAGGCTCATCGCGAGCGATGAAGAGCCATAATGCGCCTATGATCAGCCCGATCAATCCGCACACCCATAGCGATCGTCGCCAGCCGTGCTGATAGATGATGTAAGCGATGAAGGGCGGCGTTATTGCCGACCCTAATCCCACGCCCGCGAAAATCAATCCATTCGCAAGGCCGCGTTCTTGCGAAGGGATCCACGCAGCCACCAAGCGGTTGCTGGCTGGATACATGATCGACTCGCCCATGCCCAGCAAGAAGCGCACTACAATCAAAAGTGCCAGGGAAGCCGCTATCGCTGCAGGCACCAGCGCCGTGAGCGCAGTGAATACGGCCCACCATAGCGTTCCCAAAAAGAGAATTCTTCTGGGTCCGAAACGATCTGCCAGACGTCCACTTGGAGCCTGAAACAATGCATA
>Ga0134125_10000620_pt1 | contig 47081 bp, 38 predicted proteins | sample KB31751_FD_96464 | JGI IMG/M metagenome (GOLD analysis project Ga0134125, IMG submission 96464) | Terrestrial soil microbial communities with excess Nitrogen fertilizer from Kellogg Biological Station, Michigan, USA - KB3-175-1 | ecosystem: Environmental > Terrestrial > Soil > Unclassified ...
GCTAATGGCTGCTGGAAAATCCCCCCTGACCTGCGCGTTAATGGCACTTGAGAACTCCTCAGAACTTTCTGCCTCTGGAAGTTGGGGAGCGAGAGTATCGATCAGTCGGTGAAGATTGGCCTGAGCTTCTCCCCGAAGAAAGGGCTGTCGACCTGACTGCTTTTCATCTATCTTGGGGAGGACGATGTCCATGGGAGCCATACATTCACGAGGAGAGTGGCGATCAAATTGGACAAGATAATGAGAACCGCCCGTGGCGACCGGCTCGAGACGCCAAAATCAAAAATTTTCGCAGGTTACTGCGTTAACGCTAATTACTTCAAGTGGCTTAGTTGTTTTTGATGCTGGCGAGAACTTGTTCCTGCTTCTTTGCGTTCAACAGGCCGATCCATGATCCGGTTACAATACCGTCACTGTTGTACGTCAAGAGGGTTGGCGTCGCTCGCGCTGAGATGCCCAGCTGCTGTGCGATGCTGACCGGGACGGCGCCCATCAATCCTCGGGACGTTACGTACTCGTTGACGGCGGTCAGCGAATCGGTGGTGGCCGCATCGTTCGCCTTGTGACTGGCCGACGTAACAAGCATGCGTTTTCCTTCTTGGCTCAACTCGGCAGTTAAGCTTCTGTAAAATGGCAAACTGCGTTCGCAATATACACACGTTGACGATACAAATACAATTACGCCGCCTTTGTCTTTCTGCGGACGGATACTGGCCACTGACTTTCCTCGGTAGTTGACGGGGGCCTCCCCTGTGCTTCGCGTGGCAGTTAGCGGCGAGAGGAAACGAAATCCAACAACCAAGCAGACCAAAAGCAGAGCGATGTTTACCGCACGCCCGAGCAACTTATCGAAGCTCATATGTAGCAGTACGCCGACCTGTAGTCTTCGTCGCAGATTTGACTATCTTCTTCATATTCTACGCTGCATTCGATATATGTCCCCCAACCTAAACAATCCTCGTATGCCGCGTCAACGTCGTCATAACAGGAGGCTAAGCCCTCTCGCATACACTCAGCGCACGCTGAAAATCCTACAGTATATGCGTATTGAGCACACTGGGACGGAGGAATCGAAGCGTACGCGGCTTGAGGAATTGCGAATGTCGAAAGCAGACTCGCTCCGATCAGCGCGTTCCTGAGCGTACTACCTTTGGCAGTGCTCGCTAATTCGGACATGGGCCGTCCTTTCAGTTGGGAGTTATTGACGATTTATTGCGCGCATAGACGCGTGTCAAGAAAAATATGCGGCAAAACAATCAAGAAGAACGCTGTTTTATTCACCGTAAACAAGATTTAGGGAGTGACGGGCGCTTAATTGTATTCGAAACGGTCGCGCTGCCCTCGTCACGAACACTGTTCAGGGAAAATCGGTTATCGTTCCCGGAGTTCGCCAGTTCGCAAATCACCCGAGCGCGCACCGCCGAATGGTTCCCCTTCCCCTACGCGGGCGGCCGAGGAGAGCGCCCCCTCGGGCGGTCCGCTGCGAAGACGCGATTCATTATGGAAGGTCGTGTCAATGTGTTCCGCATTCTGACGTGTCCCAGTCGAACCGATGCACGCGACATGGCGTTGATTGCTTGGTTGCGGAGCCAATAAGGGTGTCAAGAACAGGGTATTTCGCGGTTCCGGCGGAGAGGTCGACAACATTGGCGCCAAAAATCCGTTCATCAGCCGGGCCACGATGGCTGAGGAGGAGGCAGATAACAGGGAATTATCAACAGAGCCAACCCGCCAATGGCGTCGAAGTAGCACCGAAGCCTCCGAAGCCTCACCGGACAGTGAAACCGGTTAGTGCATTACAGGCGAAGGTTCCCCGGAAAGAATTGGAGCCATCGCGACCAGCTTGAATCTTTCCATTCCGAACACGAAGACAGGGCTGGGGGTAGCAATAAAGCTCGGTGAGCAGCATCACTGAAGAAATCAGAATTCGAACGTCGTGCGGTCGAGAATGAAGCGGAATGGGAGAATCTGCGCTGCTCGGAGCAAAGGGGGCGGCTCAAAACGACTGAACTGCTATTTCCCTATTCACGCGGCCGAAAGCCTCCGAGCGCCGGTTTTGTTGCCGAAGCAATACCTTCGCGCAGTACCCGGCAGCGTAAGGCGCGACTAGACGCCACAAGCGTTCTCCAGAGTTCGATCTGTTGACGGCTGAACGTCCGAAGGAATAAAGCCACCCTCGGGCCAATTTCATTACGCACCGCTTCGACAATTTCGAGGACAATCCGCATGCGGTTGGCGAGGGTGCCGCCATATTCGTCGGTGCGGAAGTTTGATAGTGGCGACAGGAACTGGTGGATCAGATACCCGTGAGCGCCATGAATTTCGATCACTTCGAAACCTGCGGCAAGCGCACGATTCGCGGCTGACACGAATCTCTCGATCAGATTTCGGATATCGAGAGCCGTCAGCTCACGCGGCACCGGGCCGCCTTTCTGGAACGGCACGGCACTCGGGGCCACTACCTGCCACCCATTCGGTTGGTCCGGCGCGATCGGGGCGCCGCCGTCCCATGGCAAATGAGTACTTGCTTTGCGCCCGGCGTGAGCGAGTTGAATGCCGGGCACGGAGCCCTGGCTGCGAATAAACGAGGCGATCCGCTTCAGCACTTCAATATGCTCTGCCTTCCAGATTCCCAGGTCTCCGTAGGTAATTCGGCCGTCCGCCTCAATCGCGGTTGCCTCAGTCATGACCAGGCCGGCGCCGCCGACCGCTCTACTGCCGAGATGAACCACATGCCAATCTGTTGCGAAGCCGTCTGCGCTTGAGTACTCACACATTGGCGACACTGCAATTCGATTCGTCAGCGTTACGCCACGAATTGTTAGCGGGGTGAACAGTGTCCGCCCACTGGCTGGGATCGCTTGGTTTTCAGTCATTTGGCCTTGTTTCTCTTCGATGCCGCGAACAGAGCGTTCGATGCCTCATGCGGTCGACTCTTATTCTCACGTGCTCCCTCTACGGGACGCCCGGGAACGTTCCGCGGCGTCGAGCAGCGCTACCGCACTCACGGTTCAGGCTCAAGTCACGCCGTTACATGAACCCTGCCGCGATCCTGACAAGGCCGGTCGCCGGGCAGGTCCCAGGAGATAATCACGTCCGGAATCGTTGCGCTCGAATTCCGTCATCACCGATGTCGGGTTTTCGCGGCCGTGTCGGGGTCTGTCGGGTTTTTTCAAGAACCCGACATCCCTATATATCGCGGGCTCAATAGCTTACGCAGAAAACGTCAGATTGCCGTGTTTCTGGAAGTGGAGAGGGGCTGGTGAAATTCGCGGTGCTTCGCGGGCCTGTTCCGAACATCTCCACGCCAGCCCAGAGTCCACGGTAGATGGATTCCAAGTGGGCGCCAACGGTCGTTTTTGGAACTCGCCGTTGGCCGTAGGTGTATGAGGAATTTGGTCGGGCTGCCGGGATTTGAACCCGGGACCTCTTGCACCCCAAGCAAGCGCGCTAGCCAGGCTGCGCCACAGCCCGAATACTTCAGTCTACACGGCGTAAGTTTATGCCGCCGGCACCGGCTCTGTCGAGACCGGCGTTGACTGCAGCACAAACCGATACCCGATCCGCGGCTCCGTCGTAATGAACGTCGGCTTCGGACCCGGCGGCTCGATCTTCTTCCGCAATTGATTGATAAACACCCGCAGGTACTCAATCTGATCCCCATACTCCGGACCCCAGATCGCCTGCAACAGCCTCCTGTGCGGCACCGGCTTGTTCGCCTGCGACGCGAGATACCGCAAAATATCGAACTCGGTCGGCGTCAGCCGCACGGGCAGGCCATTCGCCACCACCCGGCGCAGCTCGAAGTCCACTTCGAGGTTGGCCGTCGAAATCCGCTTCGGCGTGGTGTCAGTCGCAATCCCGGTACGCCGCAGCGCCGCGCGAATGCGCGCCATCAGCTCATCGGTGCTGAACGGCTTGCAGACAAAATCGTCCGCGCCGGCATCCAGCGCCTCGACTTTGTCCTTATCGGAGTCGCGCACGGAAACAATGATGATCGGCACATCCCAGCCATTCCGGATCGCCCGGCAGGTGTCGAGCCCGCCCATCCCCGGCATGTTCAGGTCGAGCAGGATCAAATCGACTGTGCGCTCCCGCAGCAAATCGAGCGCTTCCTCACCGCTTTGCAAATCGACGACGGTCGCCCCCTGCGACACCAGAGTGGCGCGTAATACGCGGCGAATCTGCGGCTCGTCGTCAATGAGTAAGATAGTGCTGTTTTCGATCACTCGTTTCCCCTATTCTTTCCACGCCCTCGGGCGCCACATCGCTCCCGGGCGCCTCGCCTCTGCCGTGGGTCTCGCCTGCCTTCAAAGCCTCGCTCCCCAGTGGAAGCTCGAAATGAAACGCGGGCCCCAGCGGCTCCACGTCGAGCCACACCTTTCCGTCACACGCCTCTGCGATCGCCCGTGCAATCGCCAGACCCAGCCCCGTCCCTTCAACTCTGTGCCGGTCTTTACTGCCTCGATAGAATCTATCAAATATCCGGTCGCGCTCGTACTCCGCGATTTGGCTGCCTGCGTTCCAGACCGTCAGCAGAAGCCGTCCGTTCGCCGCCCCGCCCGAAATCCGGATTGGCGCGCCGGGGCTCGAATACTTCCATGCATTGTCTACAACCTGCACCAGCATTTGCTCGATCAGGAAGCTGTCGCCGGTAACGGGAGGGAGGTCGTCGGGCATATCGATGATAAACTCCCGCCGGCCGAGATAACGCGACATGCGCGACACGACGCGTTCCACGATCCAGGGAATCCGGCACTCTTCGGCTTTGGGATTTTGCCGGTGGGCTTCGAGCCGCGCCAGATCGAGCGATTCCCGGATCAACTGGTCGAGCCGGTCCGCCTCCTCATCGATCACCACCACCAGTTCGCGTTCATGCGCGGCAGGAAGCCGGTTCGAAAAGCGCAGAGTCGATGCCGCCGCCTTGATCGATGTGAGCGGCGTCTTGAAATTGTGCGCGAGCGCGTTGAGAACAGTGGTGCGCAATTCTTCGCCACGCCTGACCGAGTCCATGCGGCTGTGCTCTTCCGCGGTGCGCGCCCTCTCCAGCACCAGCCGGATCATGCTTGCCAACGCGTTCCGTACCTCTTCGGAAGGCTGCTTTCCGTGCAACTCCAGCACGTCGCCCGAGTAGTCGCTGTCGAGAGCGATGATGGAAACCTCTTCAGCCGCCGGGCCCCCGCTGGGAATCTCGCCCCATCGTGACGCTTGCGGCATGCCTGCGACCCGCAGCACCGCTCCCTTGAGATCGAAAAGTTCAACCACTTTGCGGACAGCTTCGTCGGCCGCGTCTCTCAAGTGGTGCGCGGACAGCAAAGCCCGGCCGAGCTGATTGATCCGCTCCATCTCACTGCGCCGCCGGTTGGCCTCGTCGGCGCGCTGCTGCGCTCGGATGGAAAGCCGGCTTCCCGTAAAGGCGGTGAGCACCATCGCGGAAAACGTGACGACGCCCTCAATGGTGGTGAGCCGGAAGCTGCCTACGTCGTCGACAAAGTAGAAGCTGAACGCGAGGCTGGCGCATGACGATGAAAGCAGCGCAAGAATCCAGTCGCCGCGCGTCGCCATCGCGAGCACCTCGAGCAGTAACATCATGGCCGCGGTCGCACGATTCGACCCCAGATTGTGGCACAAGCAGGCGGTGCTCCACAGCAGAGCCGTGGATCCGGCAAAAAGGGCGACCTTCCGAAGAGGGCTTTTCATGGCGCGGCGCACGGCATTTGCCGCCGGCATTTTGTCAACGAAACGATACAATCGAGGTGATGATTCACATCGTCTCACGACCGCGGCCCCGCAGCAAAAAGGCCCGGTCATGACGCGACGCGAAGTCATTGCCGCTCTCAGCGGTGCGGCGCTGTCTGCACATAGCGCCCTTCCCCAGGCCGCTGCGGAGCGCGATGGCGGACCCAAGGCCGGCGCTGCCCCGAGCGTGCGCAGCATTCCTCTGGTTTGTGCGTTTTCCCAGAACCTTATTAAAGTCGAATACGCCCAGTTGGGGATGATCGCCCAGCAAATCGGCTACGACGGTGTGGACCTCACCGTAATGGATGGCGGGCACGTCGACCCGCACATCACCAACGTTCACCTCGTGCGGGCCATCGAAAGCGTGCGCGGCGCAGGTCTGGAAGTTCCCCTGATCACGACCACGATCACTTCTACGGCCGATCAGACGGCCTACCCGATTCTCGCGATCACCGGGCACACCCAGGTGCACCTCTATCGCACCGGATTCTGGCCCTGGACGACGGCCCCCAACGCGCCTTTGGATGTCACGCGCCGGCTGCAGCAGGTGCGCGCCGAGCTTACGACTTTGACGGCTCTCGGTCGCCAGTATCAGATGGTCGCGGCCATCCCGAATCGCGCCGGCAGCTTCGTCGGCGAAGCTCTCTGGGACATGCAAACGATCATCAACGATATGGATCCGCAGTGGCTGGGTTATTATTTCGATCCATCGCAGGCTGTCGCGGAAGGCGGCGTTGCCGGATGGGAGATCGCTCTCCATCTTGCCCTGCCCCGCCTTAAAGCCGTCGCGGTGCAGGACTTCACCTGGGCCAAAACGGGCAACACGTGGAAGATGCAAATGTGCCCGCTGGGTGAAGGCATGGTGAACTGGCCGTCATTCTTCAGCAAACTCGCCGCCGCTCACTTCACCGGACCCATTTCCATCCATCAGGAATATAAGCCACAGGACGAACTGGCCGCCATGGCGAAAGATATCGAATTCGTGCGGGCCCAGATCAAGCGGGCCTGGGGATCGGGAAAGCCGGCGGCCGCGAACTAATCTGTTCCGGCCACACGCTCTTTGACTGGCTTGGGCCGCGTCCTATATACTTCCTCTACCAATACTAAGGGGGAGTCCAGTGAAATTGTTCCGTTCAGTGGTTCTGTGCGCGCTCTTCTGCGCCGGCTTGTACGCACAGGCCACCTCGCAGATTCAGGGAGTTGTTCAGGATGCCTCGGGCTCTGCTGTCCCGGGCGCGGAAGTGAAGGCCACGCAAACCGACACGGGCGCGGTCCGCACCGTAAACAGCGGTTCAGATGGGGTCTTCGTTCTCTCCAATCTTCCGATCGGCCCTTATCGCGTCGAAGTCTCGAAATCGGGATTTGCCACCTTCGTGCAGACGGGCCTCGTCCTCCAGGTTGCCAGCAACCCCACGGTCGATGTCCAGTTGAAAGTCGGCGCGGTCTCCGAACAAGTGCAGGTGGAAGCCAATGCCGCGCAAGTCGAGACGGAAACCACCAGCGTGGGCACGGTCATCGAAAACCAGCGCATCCTCGATCTGCCGTTGAACGGGCGCCAGGCGACGGACCTTATCCAGCTCGCGGGCGCCGCCGTCCCTGCGGGTGTTAACGGCACCGCGGGCATGCATGGCGGGCAAAACATCGCCGTCGCGGGTGGCTCGCTCTCCGGTGTGAACTACATGCTGGATGGCACTCTCTACAACAATCCCTTCGATGCCACGAACCTGCCCTTTCCCTTCCCGGATGCGCTGCAGGAATTCAAGCTCGAGACGAGCACGCTGACCGCGCAGAATGGCACACACTCGGCGGCGGCGGTTAACGCGGTGACGAAGTCCGGCACGAACGCGTATCACGGCGACGTGTTCGAGTTTCTCCGCAACGGCGACCTGAACGCGCGTAACTTCTTTGCGCCGAAGCGTGACTCGCTGAAGCGCAACCAGTACGGCGGCACGCTCGGCGGACCCATCAAGAAAGACAAGCTCTTCTTCTTCGTCGGCTACCAGGGCACGAGGATTCGCTCGGACCCCAGCGCGCTCACTTCGTTCGTACCCACGGGGCAAATGCTGCAGGGAGATTTCACGAGCTGGGTCGCCAACTGCAACTCCAACAAAAACCTGACTGGAGTTTTCGTCGGCAATAAGATCCCGCTCTCCCAGGTCAGCCCACAAGCCCTGCAGATCGCAAAGCTGCTGCCTGCGCCGAACAGCGCGTCCGATCCCTGCGGCAAGGTGTCCTATGGCGCGGTCGTGCAGAGCAACGAGTATCAGGTGCTCGGACGCGTGGATTATCAGCTCAGCCAGAAGCACTCCATCTTCGGACGCTACATGGCGACCACCTTCTATCAGCCGGCTTCTTACGGTCTTTCGAAGAACATTCTGGCCTCGACCTCGGGCGGTCTTGACGATCTCGCGAATTCCGCCACTTTCGGCGATACGTATCTCTTCACGCCGACCGTCGTCAACCAGTTCCGCTTCGCATTCAATCGTGTGGGCGTGCATCGCTTCAACTCGGACTACTTCTCCGGCTGCGACATCGGCGTTGCGATGAACTGCTATATTCCGCACCAGACGGTCGTCGCGATCACGGGCGGACCGGGCATCGGAATCGGCACTGCCATTCAGGCGTCATTCATTCCGACGATCCTCTCCGGCAGCGATGACGTGAGTTGGGTGAAGGGCTCTCACCAGTTCGGCTTCGGCTACAGCATGTTCCACTACGTGTCGAGCTCGAACGCAAACGTTTACTCGTCAGGCACCTTTACTTTCAACGGAACCGCTACCGGCTCGGGTCTTTCCGACTTCGTGTCGGGACAGCTCGACAGCTTCCTGCAGGGCGTGCCGAATACGCTCTTCGTTCACAAGTGGTACTACGGCATTTACGCGCAGGACACGTGGAAGATCAACCGGCGTCTTACCGCCAACATCGGCCTGCGCTGGGAGCCGTTCCTCCCTCAGCAGGTGAACAACAACGCGATCTATACGTTCAGCATGGACCGGCTTAAGGCCGGCACTACAAGCCGTGTCTTCACTGGCGCCCCGGCGGGCCTCTACTTCCCCGGCGACCCCGGCTTCGCAAGCAAGGCCGGTATCAACAACAACTGGAACCTGTGGGCTCCGCGCGTCGGCCTTGCGTTCGATCCCCGTGGCGACGGCAAGACATCCATTCGCGCGTCTTTCGGGATCTCATACGACTTCCCGAACGTCATGCTTTACTCGACCGAGGCGACCGCGCCCCCGTTCGGCGACCAGATCACCGTCAACGGACCCGAGCCCTTCGCGACTCCCTTCGCGAATCAGCCCGGCGGTAATTTCTTCCCGGTGGCCTTCAGCGCCAGCGCGCCGTTCACGCCCACGGGAACGTACGTAGCCGTGAAGCCGGACCTCACCGCCACAACCGTCTATAGCTGGAATCTGGCGGTGCAACGCCAGATCGCCCGAGACTGGATCGTCTCCGCGACATACATTGGCACGGAGACTGCTCACCTCTGGACCACTTCCCAGTTGAATCCGGCGGTCTTCACACCGGGGGCTACCTCGACGGCAACCAACCAGGCGCGGCGCGTGATCACCCTGCTCAATCCGGCGCTCGGCAAGTACTACGGACCGGTCGATCAATTCGATTCGGGCGGGACGTCCAATTACAACGGACTTTTGCTTTCGACAAGATGGCGGGTTGGCAGCCACGTCAATCTCGACGCGAACTACACGTGGTCGCACTGCATCGGCGACACCACCCAAGCTTCGTCGGTGGGAGGCGCGCAGGCGGGGTTGCTCGATCCGAACAATCGCCGTTTCGATCGCGGCAACTGCCAGACTCCGACTCTTTCGGGCGGCGCACAGGGACTCGATCGCCGCCAGATCGTCAATCTGACCGCCGTCGGGCAGGCGCCCAAATTCACCAACCGGGCACTCGGCATGCTCGTGACCGGCTGGCAGCTCGCCGGAAGCTGGCGCTACAGCACCGGAACGTATTTGACTGTCACCGGACTCGATCAGCAGCTCAGCGGCACTGGCGGTCAGCGGCCCAATCTAACCAGCCCCGATCCGCTCTGCGCCGACCCGCAACCCTCGTGCTGGATCAACAAAGCCGTCTTCGCGCCGGCGGCGCTTGGCACGCTCGGGAACCTGGGCCGCTCGAACATTCTCGGGCCGCCGCTATGGGAGATCGATCTCGCGCTCGTGCGCAGCTTCCGGATTCGCGAATCGATGAGCTTCGAGCTGCGCGGCGAGGCGTTCAACCTGACCAACAGCTTCCGCGCCGGTCCGGTGACGACGGCACAGAACAGCGCGCAGTTCGGCCAGATTCTGACCGCGCAGGACCCGCGCATCATGCAGGTCGCGGCCAAGTTCGTCTTTTAATCAGGAAAGCAGGAACCAGAAAATATAGCCGCACTTCGTGCAGATGAAGTTCGTCGCTTTGTCGTCCAGCCACGCAGCTCCGAAAAACTCGCTGGCGCGCGAGTTCAGCACCGAGCCGCGCTCGCGATAACGATCATTGCCGCAAGCGGCGCAAATCAGCGGCTTGCCTTCGATAGTGACGCCGATGGACCCGTCATCAAGTCTGGTCTCCTGAACGCTCATGCGATTTATCCTCGCAGGCGCACGAGGTGGTAATTCTTCTTTCCCGCGCGCAGAAGGAACGCTCCCGGCCATTTCATCTCAGCCGCGGTCACATTCTTTTGCGGCACCGTCTGCCGTTCGCTGCCGAGATAGACCCCGCCGCCTTCGATCAGTTTCCGCGCCGCGCCCTTGCTCTCGGCGAGCTTCGTGCGCACGAGCAAGTCGACAAGGCCAACGCCTGAATCGAGCTCTGCCTGCGCGATCTCCGTGACCGGCATCTCACCCGCCAGCATCGCGACCGTCTCCGCGGACGGAACCTCAGCAGATCCACCAAACAGAATCCGGCTTGCGCCCTCGACGGCCTTAACCGTAACCTCCCCGTGAATGATCGCTGTCGACTCCGCAGCCAGCATGCGCTGCGCCTCGCGCTTCTCCGGACGCTCCGCAACTTCGCGCTCCAGTTCCCCGATACGCCCTTGCTCCAGAAACGTGAAGAGCTTCAGATACCGGACCACATCCGCATCCGCCGTCTGCAACCAGTACTGATACATCTGATACGGGCTCGTACGCTTCGCGTCCAGCCACACCGCGCCTTCTTCCGTCTTGCCGAATTTTTTCCCGGTGGACGACATTAGCAGAGGGAAAGTAATCCCTTCCCCGCGTCCTCCGTCAATTCGCCGGATCAGCTCTTTCCCAGAAAGAATGTTTCCCCACTGATCGCTGCCGCCCATCTGAATCGTGCAGTCGAAATGCCGGTGCAAATGCAGGAAGTCGTAAGCCTGCATCAGCATGTAGCTGAACTCTGTGTAAGAGATGCCGTGATCGCGTTCTTCGAGGCGCGTGCGCACCGAATCCCGCTTGATCATCTCGTTCACGGAAAAATGCTTGCCGATGTCGCGCAGGAACTCAAGCAGATTGAGCGGGCAGAGCCAATCCGCGTTGTTCAGCAGCAGCGCCTTATCATCCGACGACAAATCGAAAAACCGGCTCAACTGCACCCGGATCGCCGCCGCATGCTCGCGTGTCTTCTCCTCCGTCAGCAGTGTTCGTTCGCCGGACTTTCCGCTCGGATCTCCGATCAGCCCCGTCCCGCCGCCAACCAGCACGAGCGGACGATGCCCGTGCCGCTGTGCATGCGCCAGCCCCATCACGGGAATCAGGCTGCCGAGGTGCAGACTGTCGGCCGTGGGATCGAAACCGACATAAATCGTCCGCGCTTCGCTAAGGAATGCATCGAGATCGTCGCTGGTCGTGGCTTCGAGAAAACCGCGCCATCGCAGTTCTTCGAGAAAGTCGTTCTTCATTTGAAATTCAAGTAAGCGATTTTGTTGGTGCCGCTCTCGGTGAACCAGAGTTTGCCGGTCAGCCGGTCCGGAGGCTGCCGGTCACTTCCCGCCGTCAGTCCTGTCGCACCAGCGCCGGGCGTTTCAAACTCCGTGATGACCCCATCCGAAGTCACACGCCCAAGGCGGTTGCCTTTGGTGTACCAGATATTTTTATCCGGACCGACCGCGATGTTGATCGGCGATCCCATCGCGCTCGGAATCGCAAACTCGGTCACCTTGCCGGCTGGCGTCATCCGCACGACGCGGTTGCCATCCACCGAGCGCCCATCCATGCGCCCCGAAAGCTCGACAAACCAGAGATTGCCGTCCGCACCCGTCGTGATATCGCCGGGCCCGCTGTTGGGGCGCGGCAAATCGAACTCCGTGATCGCGCCCTTCGTGGTGATGCGCCCGATCTTGCTTGCATTGAACTCCGAGAACCACAGGGTCCCATCCGGACCCGCTGCGATCGCCCGCGGCCCGCTGTTCTCCGTCGGAATCGGGAACTCCGTGATCTTGCCGTCAGTCGCCACCCGGCCGATTCGGTTGCCGGTGAATTCTCCGAACCACATCGCGCCGTCAGACCCCAACGCGATCGCACGTGGCTGGCTGTTCGCCGTCGGAATCGGAAACTCCGACAGCGCGCCGGAAGGGGTGATTCGCCCAATCCGGTTCCCTGTGTGCTCCGTGAACCAAATGTTGTTGTCGGATCCCACAGCGATGATGCGCGGCGAACTGTTCGCGTTGGGAAGGTCGATTTCCTGAAGGCGCGTGCCGTCCGCGGCCATGTGGCCGATGCGATTGCCCGCTCCTTCCGTGAACCAGAGAGTGCCATCGGACGCGATCGAGATGGTCGTCGGCCCGCTGTTTGGATGTGGAAGGCTGAACTCGGTGAACTTTCCGTCCGTGTCCAGCGCGAAAGCGAGTGCACAGGTGAGGACGAGCGCGCCTGCAACCCGCCCGCTCACGTGCCGGTTGCGCCGAGATCCTCGACGCTCTGCGGCGGGTTCCAGTAGAGCATCCGCTTGCAACTCTCGCACACCATCACCGCATCCCCGCGTTTCAATTCCTGCAGGAACTGCGGCCGCAACTGGATGTTGCACTTCGAGCAGCGCCCCTGCACGACCTCCGCGATCGCCACCCCTGCGCGGCCTTTGCGGATGCGTTCGTACTCCGAGGCAATGCGCGGCGTCATGGCTGCTACAATCCCTTTGCGCTCGGCAGTCAGCGTATCGATCTCTTTCTGATCCACCGCGGTCCGCTCGCGCGCCTTCGCCTTCTCGGCCTCGACTTCTTTCTTTTCGCCGGCCAACGCCGCCTCCGCCGCCTTCACGGCTTTCTCGAGCGGTTCGGATTCCGTCATCAGCTCCAGAATCCGGTCCTCGAATTTGCGGATTTCCTGGCCGCAGAAATCGATCTCGTGCTGGAAAGCGCGGTACTGATCGTTGGTTTTCGCTTCCATCATCTGCGACTTCAGCTTGGAGATCTTCTGCTCGCTCGTCTGAATCTCGCCTTCGAGACGCTTGCGTTCTTTCTGATTGCCGGAAAGAGAGGCGCGGTCGTGCTCCAGCCGCCGCTGGCCCGATTCGAGCTTCTTTTCGATTTCCGCGATGTGCTTGGGCAGAGCCGCGATTTCCTTCGCCAGCACAGCGGTTCGATCGTCGAGAATCTGCAATCGAATGGCGTGGGAAATGTCAGCGAGCATTGGATTTACGGGAGCGGCTGATCGAATTCTAACAGACCGGTCAGGCTGCCCTGCGCAATTTGCGCAGTAATTCCGCGCGAGCGTGGGCCAGTTCCGGCACTTTCATCGCCGCGGCGGCCGCGTAAAAAGAGAGCGCTCCCGCCGGCACGCCGAGCAGCAGGTCGGTGATGCGCGCCAGTCCCGGAGTACGCACAAAGTGATGCGACGCCATCACAACTGTCCTGCAGACGAGCCCCATGACCGCGGCTGCGGCGGAGATTTTCACCGTGCCAGCCAGCAACTGCCATCCCTCCACTCCTCCGATCTTCGGACGCAACAGGATCAACAGCGTGATCGCGCTGAACGTCGACACCACCGAACTGGCGAGCGCCAAACCCGCATGTCCGAAGCCGGCGACACGCACCATGTAGAACGCCGCGCTTGCATTGACGGCAACGGAAGCTAGGCTCACCGCCATTGGCACACGCGAATTCCCCAGCGCGTACCAGGCCGGCGCGATCAGCTTCAGCGACGAGTAGCCTGCCAGCCCGACGGCGTAAGCGGAAAGCGCGAGCGCCGTCTGATGCGTGTCAAACGGCTGAAATCTTCCATGTTGGTAGACGATGCCAATCATGCTCTCGCCCAGAACCGCCAGCCCGACCGCCGCGGGAATCGTCAGCAGCAGGATCATCAGGATAGATCGCGCGAGTGTCGCCCGAAACTCCTCAAAATCACGATGCGCAGCGCTGCGCGAGATCCGCGGCAACGCGGCAGACGCGATCGCGACCCCAAACAAGCCCATCGGAAGCGCGAAGAAACGGTACGCGTAAGATAGCCAGCTCACCGGGCCATTCATCACATGCCCCGCCGAGTCACGGAGCCCGGCGGCGAAGTTCGTGTTCACCAGAACGTTGATCTGACCCGACGCGCTCCCGATCACGGCCGGCCCCATGAGCGCCAGAATGTGCCGCACCCCCTGATGCCGCAGATTCCATTGCGGGCGCCACGCAAATCCGGCACGCCACACTCCCGGCAGCACGAAAGCCAACTGCGCGGCCCCGCCCATCACGACCCCGTATGCCATTCCGCGCACCGGAGTGATCCCGAGCCGCGGACCCAGCCAGTATCCGAGCGCGAGTCCCGCGGCCACCGACACGATGTTGCAAACCGCCGGCGACACCGCGGGTGTCGCGAAACTGTGGGTAGCGTATAAAATCCCTTGCGCCTGCGACGCGAGCGCCAGCAGGATCAGGAACGGAAACATGGTGCGCACGAGCGATGCCGCCAGCTCAGATTTTCCCGGAACGGCATGATAGCCAGGCGCGAAGAGGTCTACAATCGCCGGGCTGAACACCATCGAAGCCGCACAGAAACAGCTCAGAATGACAAGCAGCACGGTCCCGACGATGTTGGAGAGCTCTCGCGCTTCGGCGTGTGTCTTCGTCGTCAAATAGCGTGTGAATGTGGGGACGAATGCGGAGGAGAGCGCGCCCTCCGCGAATAATTCGCGCGTGAGGCTCGGGATCCGGAAGCCGAGCACGTACGCGTCATAGACCGCGCCGGCGCCGAACAGCCAGCTCAGCACGCTCTCGCGCAGCAGGCCCGTCACGCGGCTCATGGCAATCGCGGCGGATACGATGCCCGCGGATTTCAAGAGTCCCGAACGATGTTCCGCCATTAGCCGATGGCGTCCTGCTCAGGCTTCTACGCGGCGCAGATCGACGTCGCCGTGCAGTTCGGTCGCCTGTTCGAGCGTTGCGAACCGCGTACCGGGAAGCTGCGCGGACGCGCTTCCCGTTGCTACGCCCCAGCTCAGCGCGTTCTCGAAATCATTTCCATTGCTCAGCGACCACGCGAGCGCCGCCGCCATCGCGTCGCCCGCGCCGATGGGCGAGATCGCGTCAATGCGAGGCGGCAGGGCTTCCCAAAGCTGATCGACGCCGTCCCATCCGACCGCGCCGACTGCGCCGCGGCTGCCCAGCGACAAAACAACGGACTCGGCTCCCATCGCCTGAATGCGCCGGACGGCCGAGAGCGAGTGCGAGCGCGTCAGCAGCACTGTATGCAATAACCGCTCGGCTTCCTGCTGATTCGGCGTCACCAGGGTAGGGCCAGCTTCTACCCCACGCGTCAGCGCCTCGCCGTCAGTATCGAGCAACGTTTTGACGCCTTTTTTCCGGGCTGCCGCGATGAGGTGAGCGTAAAAATCGGCAGGCACGCCCGGTGGCAAGCTTCCGCACAGCATGAGCCAGGAGGCATTCGCCAACTGCGCTTCCACCGTCCCCTCTATCGATGCGAGTTCCGTGCGATCGAGCCGCGGCCCCAGTTCGTTCAATTTCACCGTGAGCCCGTGCCGGTCGACGATGGTGAAATTCAACCGGATGTCATTCCGGATCGGCACGGTCGCGATCGGAAATCCGCTCTCCAGCATCGACTGCTCGAAACGCGCGCCCCGGTCGCCCCCGGCCGGGAAAATCGCCAGCGTTTTGCCGCCGAACGAGTGAATCACCGAGGCGGCGTTGATACCCCGGCCGCCCGGCGAATCTTTGCTCGAAAGGATATAGGCCCGGTCGTCGAACGCAAGCCGGTCGACGGCGATCATCCGGTCGATCGCCGGATTCATGGTCAGCGTAACGATCAATCCCTCATGTTACCCGTTCAGGCCAGGATGCTGCGTGTCAACTTCAAGAATTGCGCTGCGGCCGGAGACGGACCCCGTTCCTTCCAGCACGCCGTAACGGATGTCGTCCCGTTCGGCAGCGCGCGGTAAACCACACCCTTCCATCGGAACTTGCGGACGCAAGCCGGAGCCAGCGAGACCCCCATGCCGGCTTCGACCAGCGACACGATGGTCTGCCATTGCGTCGCTTCCTGCACAATGTCCGGATTGAAACCGGCGCGCACGCAAAACGACGTCAGCCGGTCATGCAATGCTGGTCCCTGCAGTCGCGGGAACAGTACGAACGGCTCTGTCTTAAGGGACTTCAAAGCGAACGCTCCGCCCGCCAGCGGGCACGAACGAGGAATGACCGCGACCACCGGCTCGCTGAAGACGATCTGGTAATCGAGCGGCGCCCCCGGTCTGGTCTCGCGAAGAAACGCCAGGTCGATGTCGCCGGAACGCACACCTTCCGCAGCGGCAGTGGTCGACATTTCGCGCAGCGTAAAACCGACCTTTGGGTACCGCGCTCTGTATTTGCGAATCGCCGTCGGCAGTCCGGTCAACATCACTGAAGGAGGTACCGCGACGGTCAGGTGTCCTGTCTCACCGCGCGCGACGCGTCGTGTGCGGTCGACGCCCTGATCGACCTGCTGCAGAATTCGCCGCGCTTCCTCCAGGAGGGCGCCTCCGGCCGGAGTGAGAGATGTGGTCCTGCCGCGCAGGAAGACCTGGCATCCCAGCAGCTTTTCCAGCTTCTGGATCTGCAGAGTGAGCGGGGGCTGGGCCATTCCGAGGCGTTCGGCAGCGCGCCCGAAATGAAGCTCCTCGGCGAGGACCACAAAGTAGCGGAGTTGGCGCAAATCAGGAGTTTTCATATCGAATATATATCGACTGGCAACAACTCCCATATTTTACATATCGCAGCCGCGCTTCTAGTCTGAAGTTATCATGACTGAAAACGACTCTCTCCTCCGGAACTACTCTCGCCTCCCACTGGTCGCGGACTCTGGTGACGGCTGCTGGCTGACCGACACCGCCGGGAAGCGCTATCTGGACGCCATCGCCGGTATCGGCGTCAACGCCCTCGGCTATTCACACCCCCGGATCACCGCCGCCATCGCCGGTCAGGCCGGGCGCTGCATCCATACGTCGAACCTGATCTCGAACCGCTATGCCGGACCTCTCGCTGAAAAACTCTGCGCGATCTCCGGACTCGACCGCGCCTTCTTCTCGAACAGCGGCACGGAAGCGATGGAGACTGCTTTGAAGGCGGTCCGCGGATACGGCCGCGCCAATGGCGGACGAGTGCGGATTGTGGCGCTCCACAACTCCTTCCACGGCCGGACCACAGGGGCGCTCTCCATTACCGGTCAACCCGCGATCCGCGATCCTTTCATGCCGCTCGCGTTCGACGTGACGTTCGTTTCGCCGAACGATATCCAGGCCCTTCGCGCCGCCGTCGCGCCGGATGTCGCGGCAGTCGTGCTGGAGCCTGTTTTGGGGGAAGGCGGCATCTATCCCCTGGAGCTCGAATTCCTCCGGTCAACGCGCGACGCGACGACGAATGCCGGAGCACTTTTCATCGCCGACGAAACCCAATGCGGACTCGGCCGAACCGGCAAACACTTCGCGTTCCAATGGGCCGGGATCCTCCCGGACATTGTCGTCACGGCCAAGCCGCTCGCGGCGGGTATTCCCATCGGCGCGACTCTTTTCACGGAAGAAGTCGCCCGCCATCTCCCGCCGCACTCGCACGGATCCACCTTTGGCGGCGGACCGCTCGCCTGCCGCGTCGCTATCGAATTTCTTTCCATCGTCGATGAACTGCTCCCCCGCATCCGCGAGATCTCGGCGGAACTGCTGGGTCGCCTGGAATGCCTGAAACACCGGCATGCGGTGATAACGGAAGTCCGCTCGAAGGGAATGATGTTCGGAATCCAGCTCACGCGCCCGGGGCACGCCGTCGTCCGCGCGGCTCTCGACCGCGGGCTCCTGATCAACTGCACGCACGACACCGTGTTGCGTTTACTGCCGCCCTACATCCTGACGAGCGAGGAAGCGGCGGAGACCGCAAGCATTCTCGATGAGTCACTTACAACGGTGCATTAAATTGAAGACTGGTGCTGGTGTTATTCCTTGCCGCGGCGGCGTCGCAATTGGCCGCCGCGCCGACCTTTACCCGCGACATCGCGCCCATCCTCTACAAGCATTGCGCCACGTGCCACCATGAAGGCGAAGTCGCGCCGTTCCCGCTTCTAACATACGACGACGCAAAGAAACACGCCCGCCTGATCGCGGAAGTCACGCGCTCGCGCGCCATGCCGCCATGGAAACCCGTTGCAGGCTATAACCGCTTCGCCAATGAACGCCGGCTGACCGCTGCTCAAATCCAGACCATCCAGCGCTGGGTCTCGACCGGCGCGCGCGAAGGCGATTCACGCGCGCTGCCCGCGGCGCCCGTATTCAACGATGACTGGAAGCTCGGGAAGCCTGACCTCATCGTTCAACTCCGCGCGCCCTTCGAAGTCCCGGCCGAGGGCACGGACGTCTACGAGTGCTTCATCGTTCCGATGAACCTCCCGCGCAATCGCTTCATCCGGGCCGTCGAATTTCGTCCATCGAATCGCCGAGTCGTGCACCACGCGCTGCTCTTCACCGACTCGAGCCAAAGCTCGCGCGAATCCCGCTACCCCTGCTTCGGCAGCGTCGGATTGCTCCCTACACTCGGGATTGGCGGCTGGTCACCCGGCATGGGCCCAATCCAGATGCCCGAAGGCGCCGCGCCTCCAGTGCAGGCCGGATCGAAGCTCGTCGCGCAGGTCCACTATCATCCGGATGGAAAGCCCGAGAGGGAGCAGTGGTCGGCGGGCTTTTACTTTACCGATCAGGCTCCCCGGCGCCGGGTCGTGGATGTCGGGCTGTCTTCCAACCGCATCGACATTCCGGCCGGGGACCCGCACTACGTCGTGACTGCGCACTTCACGACTCCGATTGCCGTCGATGCCATCGGGATAATCCCGCACGCACACCTGCTTTGCCGCGAGATGCGCGGGTGGGCAATCCTGCCGGACGGCCGGAAACTATGGCTACTCAACCTCCGAGACTGGGACTTCAATTGGCAGGACCAGTTCCAATACGCCCGCCCCATCCGCATCCCGGCCGACTCGCGGCTCGAAATGGAGTTCGTATACGACAACTCGGCGGCCAATCCGCGCGATCCCAATTCGCCGCCGCAGCGCGTTCAATGGGGGCCACGAATTAGCGACGAGATGGCAGGCTTGCACGTGCAAGCGATCCCGGTGCATATGGAGGAACTCCCCGAACTCGGCCAGGCGCTCTGGGGCGCGGTGATGCGGTCCGTCGGGGGCAGCTTTTACAGATTGCCGCCGCAATAAAGCACGCTCGCTTCGCGCCCGACGAGGGCGACCGATGCGGCGTAACCCGGAGGCGCATCGAGGTCCACAGCGCGAATCGAATCGGGCAGCTTGTCGAAAAGCGCTCCGCCCGCAGCTTTGGACCGCGCTTCGCGCCGCGTCCAACGCTGACAGAGCTCGTGCGGAGTGCCGGGATGATCGCTCTCGCCCAAACGTTTCAACAGCGGCGCCATGTCCAGCTGCTTGCGAACCCGCTCGATATCGACGCCGACCGGAATCGCGCGCGTAACCGCAATCAACGCCCAGTCACCCGCATGCGACAGATTGAATTCAACGTCGGCGCATTCCATCAGAAAGGGCTTGCCGTGCGCGCCCACCGCGAAAGCGATTTGCGCGGGATCGGCGCCGGTGTAGCGCGCCAGGATCGTCCGCAACGCAGATCGCGCCGCGCTCCAGCGCATGCGGTCTTTCTCGAATTTGAACCGATTGGCGCGCGCCGTTTCGTCGTACGAAAGGCAGACGAAACCCGACTCTGAGTCCACCAGCGGCACTGTCCACACATCAACCGGATGCGGCATCTTCGATAGCAATTCAAATGGTACGGTGGAAGATCCAATGAAATCCTGCCTTGCTCTTGCCCTCTGCGCGAGGGCCCTGTTTGCTCAGCAGACTACCGTTCCGCCGCTGGAAAGCATCGTGGTAACCGGCACCGCGGAACCCCTTCCGCTCGCCGAAGCCGATCGCGATGTAAGCGTCGTGCGCCTCCCGGAAAAGCAGCGCGAGCTCTACAATTCCTCCCTCGACCTGCTGCAATTCGACCCCGCGCTCGATTTGCAGCAGCGCTCCGGCGGCGCAATGCAGGCCGATGTTTCGATTCGCGGCGCAAGTTTCGGACAGACGCTTGTCCTTCTCAACGGACTTCGCGTCAACGACGTCCAGACCGGCCACTTCAATCTGGATCTCCCCGTGCCGATCGAGATGCTGACCGACGTTGAGGTCCTCAAGGGCTCCGGATCGGCGCTTTATGGGTCCGACGCCATCGGCGGTGTGATCAATGTGCGCACACGCCCGCTCGATCCCGGCGAGTTCAAAGTATCAGGCGGCGTGGGGAACTTCGGCGTCAACGAGCAGCACGCGGTAACCTCTTTCGGACGCGGCTGGTGGCAGCAGGAGTTTGCCTTCGCACGCGACTTTTCGTCCGGATTCGAGCCGGATCGTGACTATCGGAACCTCGCGCTGAGCTCGCAAACCGCGCTCAACTCGCGGCTCGGCGCAACGACTCTCCTCTTCGCGTATAGCGATCGCCCGTTCGGCGCAAATAACTTCTACTACTCGCTCGAGCCGCAGTGGGAGCGCACGAAGAACTGGTTCGCCTCAGCCCATCAGGACCTCGGCGAAAAAACCGAAGCCAACTTCGCTTACCGGAAACACACCGACCTTTACGTCTATATCCGCGATAATCCGTCGTACTACACGAACTGGCACACGGACGAAAGCTGGCAGGGTAACCTGCGCCGGCACGATAATCTGCCTTTTCACGGGGTCTTGAGCTACGGCGTGGAAGCGCTGGCCGAGTCGGTGGTCAGCACAAATCTGGGCGCGCGCGACCGCATGCGAGGCAGCGGATACATATTCTACGATCTGCGCTCGGTGCGCCGTTTTTCTCTCTCAGCGGGAATCCGCGAGGAGGTCTACGGCGACCGATCCGTCGCGACAAGCCCATCTCTTAGCGGAGCTGCATGGCTCTCGGGGCGCTTCAAACTGCGGGCGGCCGTGAGTCGCGCCTATCGCCTGCCGAGCTACACGGACCTCTACTACCATGACCCAGGCAACATTGGAAATCCCAACCTGAAGCCGGAGAGCGCCGTCAGCTATGAAGGCGGCGCGGACGCATACTTCAAGACCAATGTTCATGCTTCCATCACCGTCTTCCAGCGCCGCGACAACAACGTGATCGATTTCGTGAAGCTCGCCGGGAGCACGCTCTATCAGGCGACCAATTTCGACAAGTTGCATTTCACCGGTGTCGAGGCGTCGGCCGTGTATGATCCGCGATCCGACCAGCACTTCTCTGTCAGCTTCAGCGCGCTTCACGGGCTCAACGCATCGCCCACGATATCTGCCAGCAAGTACACGTTCGTCTATCCGGTCGAAGAAGCCGTCATCGAATGGCGGGGAGCGCTCGCAAAGAACGTGATTGCGCGAACGCGTATCGGGGTCGTGAACCGTGTCGCGAACGACGCTTACGCGGTGTGGGATGCTTCGGCCGGCTACAGCGCGGGGCGCGTGCGGCCGTTCGTGCAGCTGACGAACATCACGAGTACGGTCTATCGGGACATCCCACTCGTCGATATGCCGAAAGCGGGCGTGATCGGCGGTGTCGAGCTGTATATCTTTGGCTCTTCGCGGTGATTGATCTCCATGCGCCGACAACAAACGCCTCCACCGGCGAAAGTTTACTCATCAGTAATGTGGTCTTCTATCGCCGCTTGCCGGGCGCGCTTGTCGTTCGGATACCAGTAGTGCAGATGGCAGTTCTCACATGCTTTATCGATGCCGTCGATGGCCCGGAGTAATGCGTCTTTATCCTTCGCGTCCACGGCCTGGATCGCGAGTTCGGCAGCGTCGTGAAGACGGCGGGCACGGCGGAGAAGAGCGGAGCGGCCGGTGCCGAGCAGGTACTGGACACTCTCCGGTTGTTCCTCGACGCCGGGGTTGCGGGACCGATCGACAGGATGCGCGGCCTTGCGGCCCGGCGCTGTGACCAGGGCGGGCACGCGTTCGAGGATCTCGAGATGGCGGCGGACTTCCGCCCAGTCCGCGTCTGTGTGCGGGGCCTTCTCGTGCGCCCCTCGGGCGTCGGCGATCTCCTGAATGGAGGCAAACACCGCATCGCCGGCGGGATCGGCCATCGAGTGCATGATGTCCTTGATTGTCGCCGGGCCGCGGGCGGCGAATGCAGCGGCGGTCCAAAGGAGAAGTGAGAGCGCGCCGGCGGCGGGGCGTGGGAGCCCCCGGGCGACTTCATCATTTGCAAGTGCGACCGTGATCAGGGCGATTTTGATCCAGAACCAGACATTGCCGGTGTACTCCGATGCGGCGGTTTCGAAGAGGATCAACCCGCATACGACGGCGGTGGCGAAGCTGACGAGTTTGAGCCCGCGCAGGCTGCGCCGCAGCTCGACGAGCGAATAGCCACGCATGCCGAGGCCGAGGATTCGGAGATCGGTCGCAAGGATAATTCCTCCGAAGACCGTAAGCGCGGCCAGATGCAGCGTCAGAACGATGCCAATGAGCACTGTCAAAGCCTGTTATTGAGGTCCGCGCCAATGGAGCCAATGAAGACGCCGCCGAAGAGTACGAGGGTCCAAAGCACCAGCGAGATTCCACCGGCGACACCACGCAGCGGCGATGCGGTGCGCGCAGCTTTGTAGACCGCTGTGTAATGGAACACGACGGCAATGACGAGCGCGATCATCTTCGCGATGAACACATGATTGGTGTAGTACGTGTCCGGATTAATGGAGAAGAGCAGCAGCCCGGTGAAGATGACGAGCGAGAGGCCGCCGAGTGTCCACGGGAGCGTGTCGCTCCAGAGCTGGATGGAGGATTTCTGCGTGGGGCCGAGGCCCAACAGCCGGAAGTCGACCAGCGCGATCGTGCCGACGCCGGAGACGAATCCGCCGATGTGGAAGCACAGCAGCAGAGGGAACGCGAGGCTCGACTCGTTGAGCGGATTGACGACCATGCGTGTGTTCGATTCTCTCACCGGGTGACCCCGGGGTTGCTGAAGAAGCTTGTGAACGAATTGGCTGCTGAACGAATTTGACATTGGGTCACGGGGGAAGTAGCATAGGCCGCGATGAGAGCCAGACTCGCCTTGGTTTCCTCCGCTTTCGCCGTGTTAACGGCGCTTCTCTGGATTTCACCGGGCGCCACGAAGGTATTCGCGCAAGGGCGCGGAGGCCGGGGCGGCGCGGCGCCGATCCAGATCGACGGACAGAGCGGCGCTCCGGGCGCCGGGCGCGGGTTCGGGCGCGCGAATACGCCGACGTTCCCCGGTCCACCAGCGGGCATGCAGGCGCTGCCGCTCGATCTGTTCTCCTCGAAAAACTTCTACAAAGACCAGAAGCTTTGGTCGGACCAGCGCTACTTCCGCTGCAACACGCCGCGTCAGTTGACCGATATCTGGACTTCGCATCGCATCGGCGACAAACCTCCGCTGTCGGCCTCGTGGGGTGACTGCAAGGAGGATTATCCGCGCGATCAGATCGTAAGCCACTATCCGTACAAGACCGCGAAGGAGCATTACGAGGCGCTGATGGCGGCGGCGAAGGCGAAGGGCGGTCCGACGGTTTACACCAAGGCAACGGTCCCGGATTGGGATGGCTACTATACCCGCGACCAGGCGGCGGATCACGGCGCGGAGTGGATTTGGGGCACGGTCAACCAAACGCCGACCATCCTGTCGCTGCTCACGCCGGAGTATCAGAAGCGCATGGTCCAGATGAATTACCACGAGGCCGTGGACAACGCGCCGCAGTGGGAAGCGTCGTTCTGTTATCCCGAAGGATTCATGCGGTGGTGGGCGCAGGCTTCGCAGGGCGGGAACTTCCAGCTCACCATGACGCCGTGGAACGTGCAGTTTCTGTCGGGCATCGCGGCGAACTTCCTGCGGCAGGTACTGATCGGAAAACAGCATGTTCAGAAAGTGCCGCAGTGGTACGGGGAGACGGTCGGGTTCTGGGACGGCACAACGCTCGTGACGTGGACCGCGAAAGTGCAGGCGTGGACGCTGTCGCACTCCATGTTCGAGTTCAGCGGGAAGATGGAGACGGTCGAAACCTTCAAGCCCGTGATGAAGGACGGGAAGTTTTACGGGCTTGATCACGAGACGGTGTTTTACGACCCCGAGGCGTTCGTGCAGCCGCTGCGCGCGACCTACAGGTATGCCCGGCGGGCGACTGCGGACAACCCGACGCAACGATATACTTACATCGAATGTTTGAGTAATCTTCGGAATACCGATGGCCGGCCGACGCAGTTGACGAAGGCCGATCCGCGGTACATCGATTATTATGGGCGTCCATGGGCGCAGGATTGGGAGAAGTATTTCGAAGTGGGCTGGGACAAGCCGGATAACACTTTGCCGAAGGACATTCTGGATTTGTTCAAGTAGGGAGCCGTCATTAATGAGGAAACAATCGAAGCGGAACCGGATCGTTGCAGGGCTGGCGGCAGCACTAAGCCTTGCCGCCCCGGCGCTGGCGCACCACTCGTTCGCGATGTACGACCAGACGAAGACGCTGGTGCTGACGGGTGTCGTGACCCAGTTCGTGGCGCAGGCCAATCATGCCGAACTGCATTTTTATGTGGTCGGCCCCGACGGCAAACTGCAAAAGGACAAGGACGGCAAGAATCAGGACTGGGGGGTCGAGATGGCTGGCGCGGCCGCGGTGGCCCAGCAGGGGATTACGGCCGACTCCTTTCCGGTGGGAACGATTTTCAGCCTGAAGATGAACCCGCTGCGCGATGGGAGCCCCTACGGATCGCGGGCGGGCGGTACGGCCATCGCGAAGTGCCCCTGGAAGACTCCGCCGGCGCCCGGAAAAACCTGCGATTCGGTGCAGGGCAGCCAGCTGCTTGGGGCTGCAAAATTTTAGGTTCCTCTCTTGAATCGGTTCGCTGAGTGGCTGTCGACAACGTTCCTCAGCGTTTTCATCCAGAACCATAACGCCTGGGCGATCCCGGCGATTCAATCCATTCACATCGTGGGCATCGGCATCGTGATGGGCTCGGTGCTGATGATCGATTTGCGAATTCTCGGATGGGCTGGTCGCGATCAGACTGTCCGGCAGACCGCTGACCGATTTCTCCCGTGGCTGACAGGCGCGCTCTATCTGATGCTGGCGACGGGAATCCTGATGGTGATCGGGGAGCCGGTGCGCGAACTGATCACGATTTCGTTTTGGGTGAAGATGTTCCTCGTCGCGGTTGGGGTGGTAGTGGCGGGCGTATTCCAGCGCAAAGTACAGAGAGGGGATTCCATCGACAGCGCCCTGGCGCGCGCCATTGCCCTTCTGATGTTCCTCGTTTGCGTGGCGATTATCGTACTCGGGCGGCTAATCGCTTACGACCACGTGTGGGGATCGTGGTCGCCCGCAACGAAGGCGTGAACGCATGGATATTGCCGCCATCCTGAAGTGGCTGGAAGACACCAGCCTCGCGACGAGAATCCGCGAGTCGCTCTATATATTTCCGTTGCTTGAGTCGGCGCATGTGCTGGGGCTGGCGCTGGTGTTCGGCACGATCGCCGTGATCGATCTGCGTCTGTTGGGTGTCGCGTCGAGCCATCGGCCGTTCCGGCGAGTGGCCTCCGACATTTTCAAATGGACGTGGGCAGCATTCGCGCTGACCGCTCTGACCGGGGCGCTGATGTTCATCACGAATGCGGGCGTCTATTATCACAACGCTTACTTCCGCGCAAAGATGGTGCTGCTCGCCCTCGCGGGGCTGAACATGGCAATGTTCGAGATGACTGCCGGCAGGTCGGTGAAGCAGTGGGACGAAGCGCGGGCGGCTCCACGTTCCGGCAAAACGGCGGCCGTGGCATCGCTTGCGATCTGGATCGCCGTGATCTGTATGGGAAGAATTATCGGGTTTACGACTACGCGGGCAACAGGAAAGACGACCCCGCCGCCCGCCGTGAACTTCGATGATTTTCTGGGAGGAGGAGGCGCGCCGTCTTCAGGACCCGCGCCACCGCGTGCTCCATCCGGCAAGAAATAGCTATTGCGGACGGACCGCAATGAACCAGGAAGCGATGATGGGGCCTTGCGGTCCACGGCCGCGCCCTCGTCCGCCCGCTGCAGGTGGAGGCGCATCGGCGGGCGGCGCCGGTGCGGGTCCGCGTTCCGGCTGGAAGAGATAAGCCGTATGCGTGTCCGGATCGACGCAGATAGTCTTCGCGCCAGCGAACGTCGCGACGGTATCGACGACGGTGTACTTGTCCGGCGAATCCTGATGGACGATGGTGACGTTGCCTTCACCACCGTTCGGGATGTATATCAGCTTGCGCGACGGATCCCATCCAAGGGCGTCCACACGGGTGCCGTTTTTAATCTCCGCGACTACCTTGCCATTGGCTGGATTCACGACGACGGAGGTATTGCTGCAACCCGAGAAGATGCGGTCCGAAGCTTTGTCGTAGGCGATGCCGGTCGGCCCCATGCAGGGCGCCAGCGGCCATGAAGCAGTGGCCTTCCATGTCTTCGTGTCGATGACCTGAATCGTGTGCTTGCTCTCATTGTTGACGAAGATGTGGCCCTTGCCATCGGCGGCGGCGCCTTCAGGCGCGTTGTCCTCAAGCTCGACCGTGGCGACGATGTCACCGGACTTGGGATCGATCGCCGTGAGCGTACCGATCGGGCGGCTGTGATTGGTGAGGATAATCTTGTCGTCGGGCTCGTCGTACATGATGCCGTCGAGTCCGCCCTCCTTCACAGGGATCTGTTTGATGACGGCGAGCGTCTTGAGATCGAACATCGTGACGGTCGAGTTCATCCCGTTCGTCGTGAAGCCGTGTCCGGATTTCGTTGCGATGCCCGCGCCATGCACGCCGGGCGTGTCGAGGATATCCCCGAGTACCTTGCCGGTCGCGCCGTCGACAACCATCATGTGGGTGCCGCGCGAGACAAATACGCGCCCGGTCGCGGATTCGACCGTGACATAGTCGGTGCCGCCATCGCCTTTGATGTCGTACTTGTCGACTTTGAATCCCTGGGCGTGAAGGGAAAAGCCGGCGCAAAGAAGAACGGCTGTTGCGGAGAGCAGGCGTTTGGACATAGAGCCTCCGCCGGATAGCCTATGCCCGGTAGCTGAAGGTTTGCTGAAAGCCGTTGTTCCAGGTCAGTTTTGGAGTCCGCCGTCTCGGGTGAGATGACCCGAAAAAACCTAAGTCCAGTTCATCGCGAGGTTGACGAACGATCCCACGGGCACACCCGTCGGTCCCTTGGCCATGAACTTCTTCTCGTCGTCCAGCCAGCCAGTGCCGGCGATATCGACATGGACCCATGGGGTGTCTCCGACGAATTCTTTGAGGAACGTGGCAGCGGTACACGCGCCGCCCCACCGGGTGCCGATGTTCTGGATATCCGCATAGACGGTATTGAGCTGCTCGCGATATTCGTCGTCGAGCGGCATGGGCCACATGTTCTCGGCGGCTTCTTTGCCCGCCGCCATCCAGCGGGCGAGCAGTGCGTCGTTATTGGTGAATACGCCCGAATGTGTGTGGCCGAGCGCGACCACGATCGCGCCGGTCAGGGTGGCTGCGTCCACCATGTGGGTGCAGCCAAGCTGCTTCGCGTAGGCGATGGCATCGCAGAGGATGAGCCGACCTTCCGCGTCAGTGTTGAGAATCTCGACCGTCTTTCCCGACAAAGACTTGACGATGTCGCCAGGACGCTGTGCGTTTCCTCCCGGCATGTTCTCGACGGTTGGGACGAAGCCTGTGACAGCGACTGCCGGCTTAAGGCGCGCAATCGCCTGCATGGCTCCAATCACGGCAGCGCCACCCGCCATGTCGTACTTCATCTTCTCCATGCCATCGGCAGGCTTGATGGAAATACCGCCGGTGTCGAAAGTGACGCCTTTGCCGATCAAGGCCAGGTGGTCCTTCGACGTGACTTTGGGCGGGGTGTAGCGCATGACGATCAGGGCTGGAGGGTTGATGCTGCCTTGCGCGACGCCCAGCAGGGCGCCCATGCCAAGCTGGCGCATGCGGTCCTGGTCCAAAATTTCGATGGATAGCCCGTTGGCTTCCGCCATGGCGCGGGCGCGTGCGGCGAGCGCCATGGGGGTCAGCACGTTCGGCGGTTCGACAGAGATATCGCGGGTCAGGTTGGCGGCCTCGGCGACAACGCGTCCTTTTTCCAGCGCGGCGTCGAGAGCGGGTTCCTGGCTTTCGACAGCGACGACGATCAAGGCGAGGGGTTTGCTCTTTTCATCGGCGCTGGTTTTCAGGGCATCCGGCTCCCAGGCGCCAAGAATGGCCCCTTCCACGGCGGCAGTGACGTTGGCGGCGGAACTCTCGCCAGCGCCCAGCGCAAAGGCGACCGTGGTGATGCCCTTGCCTTTGAGGAAGCGCACGGCGGCGCCCGCGATTTTCCGGACTGCGGCGGAGTCGAATTTCTCCTGCTTGCCCGCCCCGGCGACGAGCACCCGGCGAGCTTTGTAACCCGGCAGATTGTGGACGAGGGTGAATTCAAAGGGTTTTCCCTTGATTTCCCCGGAGGAGTAGGAATGCGCGAGCGCCGTCTTCAGGTCATCGCGCTCAGACCCTTCCAATTGGAAAAGCACTACGGCGTCGGTATCGAGCTCGGAGGGCGTCGAGCGGACCAGCTTTAAATCCATTCAGGCTCCTTAAATTCAGATGCGCCGGAATGAGTCCCGGCTCGGGCAGGCAAGAGTGCCCGCGCCACGACGTCAGCCTTGTCTCGCTTTGCTGGCGCGGATGGCAGCGCGCGCTTCGGCTTCGTCGCTCCGCGCACGCTCGGCTTCCCGCTTGTCGTGGAACTTCTTTCCTTTTGCTACGGCAATCTCACATTTTATCCTGCCGCTTTTCAAATACATGCGGGTGGGGATGAGGGAGAGCCCCTTTTCACGTGTGGCAGCTAACAGTTTGTCGATCTCGCGCCGATGCAACAACAACTTGCGGACACGCACCGGCGGGTGGTTCTCCCGATTCCCGTGGCTGTACTCGCTGATGTGCGCGTTATGGAGCCAGGCTTCGTTCTTGTCGATCATGGCGTAGGCATCGCGCAACTGTACTTTGCCGGATTTGGCGGCCTTCACCTCCGTCCCGGTCAGGACCATACCGGCCTCATAGCGGTCCATGAGAAAAAAATTATGGCCCGCCTGGCGGTTATCGCTCAATGTTTTGTTGGGGTCAGGGGTAGCGGCCATGAATGCGGTTCGGTATCAACGCGTTCGGGGAAAATCGCGTCAGACAGTTTGATGATAGTCCAGTTGTGCCGGAGCGCGCTGTGTTGAGGCGCTTTGCCGCCATCCTCTTGAGCTGGTTAATTTTATTGCCGCCAGCGCCGCTCGCCGCACGAACTCGTAAAGGCGAGAAGCTCCGCAACGACGCCCGGGCGCAGGAAAACCGGGGCAATTTTGACGAGGCGTTGAGGCTGGCCGAGCAGGCGATGGATGCCGACCCTGACGATCCCGCTTACCGGCTGGAAGTCTATCGTATCCGTTTCGAAGATGCTGCCATGCACCTGAAAAACGGTCAGAAGCTGCGGACGGCCGGCAAACTGGACGAGGCGCTGGTCGAATTCCGAAAGGCTTACGGGGTTGATCCCTCCTCGGACATCGCGGCGCAGGAGATTCAGCGCACACAGGAGATGATCGACCGGGACAAAGGCGCCCCCGGGGGTCCGTCCGCGGCGGGCTCTAATCCCGATAGGGGGCTTACACCTTCCGAGCTGGCCCACAAAGAATCGCAGGCGCGCACCGATTCGCTGCTGCCGGTTCCGGAGCTGAAGCCGCTCAACAACGATCTTATCGACCTAAAGATGAACAACCAGCGTCCGCGGATCATGTTCGAAACGGTGGCGAAGATCGCGGGCATCAACGTGATCATGGACCCTGAGTACGATCAGCAGCAGACCGTCCGGACCCAGTCGATCGATCTTTCGCGCACGACGCTCGAAGAGGCTCTCGATCAGGTGGCGGTGCTGACGAAGTCGTTCTGGAAGCCGCTGTCGCCGAACACGATTTTCGTGACGGTCGACAATCCGACGAAGCGGCGCGAATATGCCGAGCAGGTCGTCAAGGTTTTTTACCTGTCGAATCTGACGACGCCGCAGGAAATGCAGGAAATCCTGACGGTGCTGCGCACGGTGGTCGACGTCCAGAAAGTGTTCAGCTATACGGCGCAAAACGCGCTTATCGTGCGGTGTGAAGCGGATACGATGGCGCTGGTCGAGAAGCTGATCGCGGACCTCGACAAGCCCCGCCCGGAGGTGGTGATCGACTTTCTCGTGATGGAAGTGAGCAGCACGCATATCCGGAACATTACAGCGGCCTTCGCGCCGACCGGCATCAATACGACGGCGATCTTTGCGCCCCGCCCCGGCATCACGACACCGGGTATCCAGAGCTCGACGGGCTCGACGACGACAACTACGGGCACGAGTTCAACAACAACGACGCCCATCACGACAGGATCGACCGCCGGCACACCGTCGAGCACGAACATTCCATTGACCGCGCTGAGCCGCATTTCGAGCGCGGACTATTCGCTGACCAATCTGCCGGGCGCGGCGCTCGAGGCGGTGCTGAACGATTCCGGCACGCGCGTGCTGCAATCCCCGCAGATTCGTTCGCTCGACGCCGCGAAGGCAACGCTCAAGATCGGCGACAAAGTGCCGACGGCGACCGGCAGTTTCCAGCCGGGCGTGGCCGGTGTGGGCGTGAGTCCTCTGGTCAATACGCAGTTTACGTTCCTCGATGTTGGCGTCGTGCTCGAAATCCAGCCGCGCGTGCATGAGAACAACGAAATCACTCTTCATCTGGATCTCGATGTTTCGCAAGTGAAGGACCGCATCGACCTGGGCGGTGTCTCCGAGCCTGAAATCAGCCAGAACAAAGCCACCGCCGATGTGCGGATGCGCGACGGCGAGGTCAACCTGATCGGCGGGATCATCCAGCAGACGGACAGCAAGTCCACGAGCGGTATTCCGGGGCTTGCGAATATTCCCCTGTTGGGGCGGCTGTTCAGCGGGGAGAACACCGAGAAAGACAGAACGGAACTGGTGATCGCGCTGATTCCGCATGTGGTGCGCGGACCCAGCATCACCTCCTCGAACCTGAAGGGGGTTGCGGCGGGTAACGCGACGCAGATCAAGGTGGCGTTCGGTCCGCGGACCAATGCGGCGGAGAAGGCGGCCGGTGAAAAGCCGCAAAGCAATAACATTGTCGCGACGCCGGCGGGAGGGCCGCCAGCGACTGCGCCACCTGCGACCGCTCCTCCCGCGACCGCGCCGCCGGCCACGGCACCACCGAGTCCGGTTACGGCAGTACCGCCCGGGTCTCCACCGGCAGGCGGGCCGGCACGTGTGAGCTTCCTGCCTTCGACTATCGACACGCAGTTAAGCTCGGCAGTAACGGTGACGCTCTATGCGGACAACGTGACCGATCTGATCTCGGCGGCGGCGCAGTTGCGGTATGACCCGCGCATCCTGCGCATCAACAACATCGTCGCGGGAGATTTGCCACAGCGGAATATTGCGGCGATGGAGCCGTCGAAGAACATTCTGAACGACAGCGGGCAGGCGGATATGTCGGTGAGCCGGGGTCCGAACGATGGGGGTATTTCCGGAGCCGGAGGGTTGTTTACGGTGGTGTTCCAGGCGGTTGGCCGCGGGAATACGACGGTCACGACATCTTCGGTTTCGATGACGGCGTCGACAGGGCAGGCGATCAATGCGACCGTGCCGCCGCCGCTGGTGGTGAATGTGAAGTGAGGCGAAGAAACAGGCCACAATCGGGCATGACGCTCGTCGAGTTGATCGTGGCGTTCACGATTCTGCTTGTGCTGACGAGCATGGCGGTGCCGGTGGCGCGCGGGAACGTGCGGCGTCTCAAGGAGAGGCAACTGCGAGAAGCGCTGCACGAGATTCACACGGCGATCGACAAGTACAAAGACATGGCCGATGCGGGAAAGCTGGGGATCCAGAAGCTGGACACGTATGGTTATCCCGAATCGCTCGACGCGCTGGTGGACGGCGTGAAGGGGTCGGGTCAGGCGGCGGATACAAAGATCAAGTTTCTGCGGCGGATTCCGATCGACCCGATGACGAATACGCGCGAATGGGGCATGCGGAGTATGCAGGACGACCCGACCAGCATGAGCTGGGGCGGGCAGAACGTTTTCGATGTTTACACGAAGAGCATGGACAAGGCGGCGGATGGAACTCCTTATTCGGAGTGGTAAAACCCGATCGCGTGGCTTCACGCTCATCGAGATGATGATCGTGATGGCGATCATCGTCATTCTGATCGCCGTCGCGGTGCCGTTTTACGAGAAGGCGATCATCCGCGCGAAAGAGAGCGTGCTGCACAACAACCTGATGGCGATGCGCTCGGCGATCGACGAGTACTCCTTCGATAAACAGAAGGCTCCGCACGATCTGCAGGATCTGGTTACGAACAACTATCTGCACAATGTTCCGCAGGACCCGATCACGCGCCGGAATGACACGTGGAAGGTCATCATGGAAGACGCCGGGCAGGCGGTGGACTCGTCCGAGCCGGGGATTTTCGATGTGCGGAGCGGGTCGGACAAGGCCGGGCTTGACGGGACGCGCTATTCGGAGTGGTAAATCCTGCAAAGGGCGAAACCGCCTGCTCTGCCTCGGGTATTAACATCTGCGAACTCCTGGCTCGGTGTGGGCTTCCTGCGAACTCGCAGCGGAAGTGTAGCCATGGCCGTGAAATGGCGGCAGAATTTTTGACATTCGTAGCAGAATGGTTAAGATTAGAGCAATGTCTCACATGTCGACTGGCAAGCACTGGACAGCGGTTGGTAGTTCAATACGAAACCTGTTCCTGATCGGTTTACTTGCTGGTGCGGCGAGTCACGGCTTGGCGCAGACCTGCACGCCATCGTCGGTTGCTCCGTTTGTCCATGCCGAAGGGTTGACGGAGAGAGTCGGGGACATCACGGTCACTTGCTCGGGCGGACCCGGGGGAACGGTAACGACCGTTGTGGCTATTGTTCTGAATGCAACGGTCACCAATCGGCTGGATGTGAACGGGAATTTGCCAGACGTGACGCTTAGTGGGCCCGGAGTTATAGCGGGTCCGCCAGCGACGCTGAATTCCGCTAATGTGGTTCTTTTTTCGGCCGTCCAATTGCCAGGTACTTCGCCTGTATTCACCGTAAGCGGCATTCGCGTCGCAGTCCCTACCGCGACTCCTGCGTCAGCGACCCCTTTGATAACTGCTACAGTGGCGGCGAATCGGTTCGGCGTGGCTAGTTCCGCCTTCCTGGTCGCCACGAGCGTACCGACTTTGCTCGCATCCATCTTCAGTTACGGACTTCCCTGCACTGCGTCGCCTGCTCCGACGACTAACGATTTTCCCGGTTTGATTAACGCAGGCACGGTCTCCTCGACGGTTCGAGTCACTGAAGCTGCTGCGACAGCATTCACAAGCAAAGACACCGGCGCCGATTCGGGTATGCGTTTCCTCGTCACGCTCTCGGGGTACGGATCGAACTCGACAGTGTACGTTCCGGACATGATTGTTGGGAGCCGGGGCACGGCGCCGACTTCTTCGGGGCAATTCGGCACCGTCGCGAATGCTGGAGTCTATTTGTCCGGTCAACTGCTTCTTGCAAGGGTGATTAATGCGGATTCGAGCGGCGCGGGTGGGACACCGTTCCTGACGATCCCGCCGGCTTCTGGAACCGCGTTTTCCTCCATCAGCCAGGTGCCTCTGGTAAATGGATCGGCGACTATAAGTTATGAGGTCATCAGCGCGAATCCGGCGTTTGTCGATAGCGCCCAGATTCCGGTATTCGTCTCTGTGCCGGCTAGTAACTGCGCGGCGGCGGCGCCGGCAAATAATTTGGCGGTAAGCCTTGCTCCCGTGTCGATAGTCGCGATACCCTCGCAAACAGACCCGGTGCCGCGTTTTCTCGCCGGCGTGCCTCCGTCGGATTGTCCAACTTTGGGCGACTGCTCCGCTTCGTACTTCCCCAGCATGAGGACAAGCACCACGGCCATTACGTTGAACGGTTCTTCGCAGGGTCCGGCGCAGACCGATTTTGTTGCTGTGACAAACGGCGGATCGAACCAATTCACATTCATAATCACGAAGGCTTACCAGCCGGCCACGGGCCAATCAGCCGTGGACTGGCTTACTTTGAACGCCAGCAGCGGAACGGTGGGATCGACCGCCGGTGTGTCGACCTTCAATGTGATCCTCACGGCGGATCCGTCGGCCATTTTGGTTCCTGGGGTTTACCAGGCCACCCTGACCATTGATGCCGGTAGCGCGGGGAGCGCGACAATTCCGGTCACGTTCAACGTCGGCGCGGCTGGTCCGATCATTAAGTCCGTCGTTAATGCGGCCAATGCTCAGCCCGGCGCGGTTACGGCGGGATCATTTGTCTCGATCTACGGCATCAACTTGGTGCCTAAGACTCCGCCTGCAACGGTCACGTTCAATGGGTTCCCGGCGATTATTTCTTACGACGGTCAACCCACGGCGTCGGGGCCTTCTCAGATCAACGTGCTGGTGCCGACTCAACTCGGTAGCGCGGCCAACGCTGGCGTGACGGCGACTATTGACGGGGTTGCCAGTAACACCTTCCCGGTTTCTTTGATTGCAAATGCGCCGGCGGTATTCAACCCCGGAGTCTTGAATCAGAACAATTCGGTGAATCTCTCTTCAACACCAGCATCTCGCGGCGATGTTATCCAGATATTCCTGACCGGTCTGGCTACCCCTGTGAGCGTCCCTGTCACGGTGAATATCGGGACGCAGGTTCTCAGTGGAAGCGCAATTCTCTATGCAGGGCCCGTCGTGTCGATTCCTGGTCTGGAGCAGATCAATGTTCAGATTCCACGGGCGTTGTCGTTCACAGGCGACTCAGTGAATCTGGCCGTTTGCGCGCTTGCGAGCGGAAGCCAATTGACCTGTTCCGGCGCAGTGCCCTTATATCTGCAGTAATCGATGAAGTGTGCACAAAATTAAAGTTTCGCCACCAACGAGCGAAGGCTTGCGCAGGACGGACGCATGCGGTATAGTCTATTACTTACCGTATCGGGCTTGCGCCAACTAATTGGTTGACAAGGGCGGCAACGATAAGGTAATAGAGTATTTGCCCTGATTTCGTTTTTGCCTTCGGGTAGCGGCCATGGAGTCAAATAAAGGCCCGCACCCTGTGAGATGTACCGCCTTTGCTGACCGCTTTAAGGAAGGCAGGCTAGTCAGACCCTCCGCCCGACACGGAGAAGTTCCCTTAGCAGTGAAAGAGATTCGTTGTAGTTGAGGCTCAGGTTGCAGAGAACTTCGACCGATTCAAAGAAACTCACAAGGAGAAGTATGTCAAATTTTAGAACGAGAATTTTAGGGCTCGCTTTCGTCGCCACCGCCTTCGCTGGTTTGTCTTATGGCCAGACAGTTGCGTGCGTTACCGGCGTCCAAACGAATCCAACTCTGCGAGCGGAAGGCCAGACTGAGTTGCTCGCTCCGCTGTCGACGACCTGCACAAATACGGGCGCTGGCTCGCTCTCGACCGGCGGAACGGTATATATCCAAACATCGTTGCCGATCACGAGTAAGACTTTCGGCACTCCCGCCGCAAATGAAGCCGTGCTCATTGCCCACGATGCCACGGGTGCCGGAGCTCTGTGCGCTGGAACACTGGCCGCACCGAGTGCTGGCTGCGTCTTTCAGGGTACCGTCTCGGGTAATCAGGTGTCATTCCAGCTGCCGGGGCCCTTGGCCACGCCAGCCCCTGGGGGCACTCCGGGAGTTATTCCTGGCGTCGGAAACTCGGTTATCCTGACGGTGGCAAATGTTCGCGTAAATGCCTCTACGGGTGGCGCGCCCCAGGTTACGGAATCGGGCATTTTGTCGTATACCGTCGCTGGTCCTCCGCCCACATCGTCGAACACAGCTATTGCCCCTTCGCTGCAGGGAGCTGGTTTTATCCTTAAGACCCTCGGCCCGGCAGTGCTGGCCGGTGCGGCGACCAACTACACCGTCTGCACTGGTAACGGCTCGGCTTTTGCCGCCGGTAGCAATTCGTTCACTGTAAACATCAACGAGCTGGTTAGCGGAGCCTTCCTGCCGCAAGGCGGTGGGGCTGTGCAGGGCGAGCAGGGCCAGTACATCAGTGGGGCCAACATCGGCACGGCGAATTCTGGTGACGTTATCAATGTCGCTCTCGCAAATGTTCCAGGTTCCGCCACAATCTGGGTTCCCCAGACAATCGCCGTTGGTGGGACGACTCTTACTATCGCCAACAGCACTGCTGCCGCGAGTGGCCCGTATTCGGCGGCGCCAACGGCTCCAGCCTTGCCGCTTCCCAATGCGCCCTATGTCGCTTTCACGCCGACCAGCAACGCGGTCACCATCCCGTACACCGTGACCACCAGTGCAGTGGCTGGCCCGACGACGTTCCCTGTTAACGTGGTCATGGCCTTCGCTGCGAACTCGGCGGCCTCGCAGTCGGCGGTTACCGTTGCGGTATCTTATGGTCCGGCGGCTGCCGCGCTCAGCGGCCCGGCTACCAGCATCCCGACGTTCCTCGCTGGCACTCCAACCACTGCGAACGGCAGCGTGATTAACATCTGCCAGACCAGCTTGCTGTACCCGTTCGTCACCAATCAACTTGGTTTCGACACTGGTATCGTTATCGCCAATACCTCGACTGATAACTTGGCAACCGGCGGAAAATCCATCGCGGCGGCGCAGGCCGGTACCTGCACCCTCAGCTTCTATGGTTCTGGCGCTCCGTCGCCGGCCACGGGAGTAGCGGATCCGGGTGGCTCAACCGCCTCTGGTACCACGCACGCTTTCCTGTTGTCTGCGGTTGCTCCTGGCTTCCAAGGCTACATGATCGCAACTTGCCCCTTCCAGTTCGGGCACGGCTTCGGGTTCCTCGCATATAATCTGACACAGAACAACGGTGCTGTGGAAGGCTATATTGCGGAAGTCATGCTGCGGGCTCCGGCCATCGGTCCGGCAGCCAGCACTGCGGCGGAAGGCATCACCTTCTAAGCTAAACAACTGAAGTTAAAAACAATAGAGGGAAGGGCCTTTCGGCCCTTCCCTTGTTTTGTTTCTATCGCACTTTGCTCTTCAGGAAGTCCCCAGTTGCTTGAGACTGCCTTCACTTCCTCACAACCTGGATCTCCAGCACCTCGGCAAGTGGAGACACCTCAATATGCGCAATGCCCACCTGCGGGCCCTTTCCATCCGCGGTCAACTGTATTGCGGCCGTTTCTCCTGCCTTCAGATGCTTCTTGTCGATCTTTGCCGTAAAACCTCTGGTCTGCTCGTTGGCTAACTGAATTTCGATCTCACCGTTCAGTCCGTTAGAGAGCGTCACGATTTGAGGAGCATCCGGCGTCAAAGTCACAAAGGATCGGTCCAGTCTCACTTCACTCCGAAGCGTCGCAAGATCCGGCGCCTTTCCTTCTTTTGATTGCAGCGGGCCGCCATTACTTGTCCCGCCTTCCGAGTGGATGACGCCGAAGGGAGTCGAGACACCTCCATGGAGGACATACCACACCCACTTCCCATCTTCGAGCTTCCAAAGAGTCTCCTGTGGTGCCTCGAGACTTACAGGGCCACCTGCCGGCAATATAACCGTCACCTGCGCCCTTATCAGCACTTTTGCCTTGGTGTTGTTTTCGAGCAAATCCACCTTCTCAATACGGAATCCTTTAATGTTGTACTTGTTGCCGTTGTAATAGTCGTCCTTACTGTCGTCCGCGATCAGTCCCTCGGCCTGCCGGAATTTCTTATCCACTTGCATCTGGAAGAATTCGTTGACCCGACTGCGCAGGGCTTCTTCAGCCGCCGCGGCCTCCGGCGACGGCTGCTGCGCCCAGGCGGTAACGGCAACAATCGGAAAAAGAAGTCTACGATCCATATGTGTCTCTATTGTCTGACGTTTCAGGCGGGGGAAAAGTTTGGTAGGCGCGGCTGGACTCGAACCAGCGACCCTTAGCTTAGAAGGCTAATGCTCTATCCACCTGAGCTACGCGCCCTTTGGTTCAGCTTCGATTGTACCGTCAATGGGTGGGGAACGCCGTTGTCCCGCCGCAATGGCTGTAACCCGAACGGATCGCAGCCAGCCGCACACTCCACGCTGGATGCGCCGGCGCGGGGTTCTCACTGAGCGCTGCCGTCGCATGCGCGAGGTCCGCCGCGCTCCACGTGTCTTTGGCGAGGACGCAGCCCGCCCAGCCGTCCGCACGCAATTCCGGACCCCAGCCCTTTTCGATCCACGGCGCACCCAGGGCGTCGTCCAGCGCATGGCCGATCTCATGTGCAATCAGGGCCGCGATCCCCGCATCGCCGTGCTTCTCGTAGACGGATGAAAAGGTCTGAGGCGCATAGACGATCTTCGCCCGGCCGGCATCCACCAGCAGCATCAAATTGGGGGCCGTCGCATTGCGGTAGACAACGACTGGAGGACAGTTTGTCCCACAAATCTTTCCCGCCGCCGCGTCAGTGCGCTTGATCAGTTCCATGGCGTCGCCGGATGGGCGCTGGTCCGATGACTGCTTGTAGGAAGCCGCGTTGGGCCCGAGGGCGCAAATCTGGCCGAGCGCCAGTACAGGCGTCATGCACACAAGGGCCGCGGGCCGGCGAATCATCAGATCGATTATGACGGACTCGCCGGCACGGGTGCGCGCGTCACGAGGGCGCTAGAAAGTAAACCGTGCGACGACCTGGCCGCTGCGGGGCGCTGGTCCTGTGCCGAGGCTGTTGTACGTCCCGCCATTCACCCAGTTCACGAAGCCGAAGCCGGACGACAGCAGCCCGGTGGTTCCGCTGAGGCTGTTGCCGTGGCCGGTGAGCGCGGTGACGAACGTGCCGCCGGACCCGGCCGGAATCGAGTAGAACACGCGGTTGAAAATGTTCTGGAATTCCGCGCGGACCGAAATCTTGAAGTTCCGTTCGCGCCCAACGGAGAAGACGCGTCCGAAAGCCATGCTCTCCAGCGGCTGGCGCTGCCACCGGTAATCGTTGAAATATGCGGCCGAGGCGCCGAATGTGCCGAATGAAGGCTCCACCCACGCGGCCGGGTTCAAAACGAGCTGCGAAGCCGCATCGAACTTCGAATTGGGATCGACGAGGAACAACGGCTGACCGGCCACGCGATTCATGAACGTGTAGCCGCCGCCCCAGATCGCAGGGTTGTTCGACGGTCCGCGCTGCAGGTTGGCCAGCAGATTGTTCTGCGAGGACGGAGTGCCGAGAATCTGCCCGCTTCGATAGCTGAGTACGCCTCCATACGTCCAGTCGCGCGCCATCCAGGAAAGAGCCTTTATGGCGGCGCCGTCGCCGCTCAGACGCGGCGTCGTGTAGTTGAACGAAATCGTCAGCACCTGCGGCTGGCTGAAGCCGGAGATCTGCTTGTTCAGTCCAATATTGAAGACATCGTTGATGAGCGGCGCCGACGGCGTGACATAAGAAGTATTCGAATTTGTGCCGTTGGTGAGTTCCTTCTGCCACGCATAGGATACGGCGGCGGACAACCCGTGCGAGAGCCGCTTCGTCACCTTGATCTGCAGAGAGTCGTACCAGTTGTCGCCCATCGGAGGCCCAAGGAAAGGCGGAATACCGTTCCACTGCGGATACGGCCGAAGCGCCTGCCCCAGCGTCTGCGTCGAGGGGAATCCCGGATAAACATTGCTCGGATTGGCAAGCAACGGGTAGCGCGCGATCACGGAGGGCGAGTTGATCTGTGTATTGAGCAACGCCGCGTCGGTTCTGTTCGTGATGTCAATTCCCTGCGTGGCGCCGTACTGACGATCCGCGAGAAGACCCTGAGGTGTCAGGGCGTTGTAGTTGAGTCCGGCGAGCAGCGGGGATGCCCACCACGCGCCGCGGTTGCCAACATAGGAGACATCGAGCGCAAGATCACGTGCGATTTCGCGCTGGAAGCCGATGCTCCACTGGAATGTGCGCGGCAGACGGCCCGCGTTCGGCGCGATTGAAACGAACGGCGACGAGGGCGGAATCACTCCGGGCGCCGCAGGAAATGGATACTGCGGCGAGAAGTTCGGCCAGACCACAGGCGGATTCCCGAAGCGGTTCCCGGGCGCGTACGGGTTGCCATCCTTCAAAAGGCTCGCCGGCGCGCCGTACGCGGGACTCGAGATGCTGTAGAAATCGCCGGCGCTGCTGTTGAGTCCGGCCTGATCGGACGTAGCAGCATACGAGATGGCGCCGCCGGCACGGAAAACGGTCTTCTGATTAATCTGGTACGCGACGCCAAGATGCGGTCCAATCGCGTACGGATAGGCGCTCGCGTAGTTGCAGTGACAGGTCGCCTGGTAGATCACGGTGCCGGGCCTGCCACCGATCTCCGCATTCGGCAGATTGAACGCGGCGTTCTGCATGCGCCCGTATTGTTCCTTCCAGAGGATCGCGTAGTCCCAGCGCAGCCCGTATTCGACGGTGAGCTTGTGGGTCAGCTTCCAGGAGTCCTGCAGGTATAAAGCATAGGAGTGCATGCCGAGCCGCGGATGCGCCGTCTGCGCGAGCGAGGTCAAACTCGAGTACCCCAGCAGGAAGCTGGCGTAGGCGAATCCGCTGCTGGCTGTGTTCGCGAACGGTTGGCCGTTCTGCCACGGGTCAGCGGTCTGCACCGCGGAGAACGAAAATTGCCCGTCGGCCCGGCTCGAGTTCACGCTTTCAATTCCTTCGAACAGCGCAGTGGCCCCAAGCTTGTAAGTGTGATTGCCCTTGACCCAGGTGACGTTGGCGTTGAACGTCGGCTTGGTGTCATACGCCTGCGGTGTCAGTGTGAAAGCGACCCCCGTGTTGAGGACAGCGGGATACCCGCCGCCCCCGGACCAGCCTCCGTTCAGTGGGCTGTACATTCCGGCCATATACGGGAAGAAGTTTGATGCCGAGAACGGCAAACCTTCCGGGAACAACTGGGACTGATCGTAGGCGGGGGCGGTCTGCGGATTCGACGTGTAGAGCAATCCCGCTCCGAGGTGGAGCAAGAGCGACGGCGTGAGCGTGTAATCGAAGTTCACGCGAACCGTCTGGGAAAGCGCATTCTGCGGCTGCAGAGCCGTGAAGGGTTGAGGGAAGCCGTTGGTTTGCGGCGAGTAGGTTTTTGTGGCGGAATAAAATCCGGCGATTTTGATCTTCTGGCTCAGATTGTGATCGATCTTGAACGACGGAATTGTCGTGTGCCGGAAATTCGAATATCCCGGCGCCGTGTAGTCGATGAGACCTGGCGAATTCGGCGGCGGAATCATGCCCTGGACAATGAGCGCGGTCGGATCCATCCGGCTCGCCGGCACGATGTTGTTGGCGAACGGCGACCGCACTTGTGCGCCCCCAGCGGTGGTCTGCGTCAGCGGGTCGAAAATCTCGTTGAGACAGACCGGCTGACCAGCGGGATCGGGTCCGTTGCACTGCCCAATCAGCGCGGAGAAGTTTCCGGCGCGCATGGCCGCCGTGGGAACGATCGCTACCGTGTTGCTCGTGAACGCCGACTGCCGGAACTGCTCGAAATTAAAAAAGAAGAATGTTTTGTCGTGACCGTTGTAGATCTTCGGGATCACGACCGGTCCGCCAAGCGTGAATCCGTAGTCGTTTTGCCGGATGGGATTTCGCACGTGCTGCCCGGTCTTGTTCGGATTTGTCGTGCCCGCGTCGGTGAACGGAATACCGGAGTTCAAGGCCTCATTCACAAAGTAGTCATAAGCCGTCCCATGCAACTGATTGGAGCCGGATTTCATCGTGTAATTGAAATATCCCCCGCCCGCCTGGCCATATTCGGCGGCGAAGTTGCTGGTCTGGATCGTGACTTCCTGAATAGCATCCATGCCGGCCTGGCTGACCTGGTTCTGCTGTTTGAAGAAGCCGTTCGTCGCGTCCTGGCCTTCGATGTTGATGGTCTGGGAATTCGAAGGCATGCCGTTGATGCGCATTACCGAATCCGTCGTAATGCGCGCGCCGGGTAACAGCTCTACGGACGACAGCGGGTTGCGAATGTTCCCGAGGGTGTTGGCGCTTCCAATTGGCGCGGCGGCGCCCGTGAGCGTGAGAATCGGCAATTCGTTCAAAGTACTCGTCGCGACGTTGAGGCTGACTTCACCGCCTTCAGTTTTGAGCAGCGGGGCTGCTTCAGTGATCGTCACGCTTTCCGTCGTTGCGCCGATTTCCAGTTTGGCGTCAACGCGAATGGTTCCCGCTACCTCCACCAGCAGTCCGGCCCGTAAGAATTTCTTGAACCCGGCCACGGTCACTTCGAGCTGATAGTCGCCGGCCGGCAACTGTCCAATTGTGTAATTCCCGGTGTTCGAGCTCGCGACGGGGTAGAGGGCCCCGGTTGCAACGTTCTTTGCCTCGATCGAGGCATTGGCAATTATGGCCCCGGCTGGATCGGAAATGGTTCCGGTGATGGTTCCGCGATCACTTTGCGCAACCGCGGCGAACGATACAGCGAGCAAGAAAAACGCGACCAGAAAAGCGCGCATACAGACCCCCTTGCGGTTTCAAATCGAAATTCCCACGACGTGTTCAGCGCGCCCCAACGCGCCGATTTGGAGGAAACTCTATAGCCGCAAGATGCCGGGGTCAAGCAGAAGGAGGGTTCAAATCGTACCCTTTAGATTAAATTGAGTGCTGATTGTCGAAATATTCCGGTGCGGGTCATGGCGCGATCAGCCGATCGCGCCTGACCCCGCACTGCTACTGCTTTCGGGAGTGGCTCGTACGCTCGTGCTCGGAACTGGTGTGTTTCTGCTGCGTCGTCGTTGACGCTCGGTGCCCAGTGGTGCCGTTGTGCTCCGGAGTCTCGGTCTCGCCCGCATGGCGCGATTCCGCATGTTCCTGAGACGCGACGTGGTGCCGTCCAGTCAGATCTTTGTCGGTTTCCATTTCATGGCGGTCGCGCTCTGGGCGAGCGGACCGGTACATGGCGTCAGAAAAGTTGTTAATCGAGCGGCGCATGCGGTCAAGAGCCCGGCCGGGGTCCATGAAAACATCGACGCCGTTCTGGATCTGGTTGACCGTGAATTTCGTCGTGGCGTCGCCCAGTTCCACCATGGCGACGAATAGGCTGGCAACGCCGCCGCTTTCATCGTTTCGTCTGATTTGATCGTTCACCATAATCTTTCTCCTGAACGTCCGCGGCGTCGCCGCGTCGCACATTATCCGCAGGTACAGGGTGCACTCGCAACGCCAAAGTGGCCGGTAATCCGGCGGGCATGGAGTGCGGGAGGTAAACTGAGAGGCGAATTCCACACAGTCGGAGAGTCCATGCGTTCCGCTCTCATCGTCACCTCGTTGCTGGCTTCGTTCCTGCTGATCGCGGGCGCGGGATGGGCACAGCGAGGCCTGAGGTTCTCCGGGCACGACGAAGGCGAGTCGCCCGAATTTCCTGCCAAAGGTGAATTCCACTTTATCCGCGTGGAATACAACGACCTTCCGCAGTTCGGCCGATTCTTCGGATTCTCCTCGCGCAACGGCCGGGGCTCCGGCTGGTGGCTGGTCGACTGGCCTGATGCGGACGAACACTTCTCAACTGGCGTCAGGCGTCTGACACGGATTGACACGGGCGCGCCCTTGCATATGGGTCTGATGGACGACCGCATTTTCGATAATCCCTGGATCTATGCCACCCAGACCGGCTATTGGAACCTCAGCAATGCCGAGACGGCGCGGCTGCGCGAGTATTTGCTACGCGGCGGATTTATCGTCACTGACGACTTCTGGGGTCCGGACCCCGACCAGTGGGAAGTCTTCAAAGAGACCATGCAGCGCGTGCTTCCGAACAAGCCGATCTCTGATATCGCTGAGGGGGATTCGGTCATGCACGTTCTCTACGACATCCAGGAGAAGGATCTTTCGTTCATTCCCGGCACGCGCCATCTGCGCATGGGTCCGGGCGGTAAAGTCGTCGTGCAGCAGCCGTTCGGGACCAGGCCGGCGTGGCGCGCCATGTACGACGACAAGAACCGCATGGTCGTGGCGGTGAACTACAACACGGATATCGGCGATGCGTGGGAATATGCGGACGCGCCGGAGTATCCGGAGCACATGACGGAGCTGGCTTACCGGTACGGCATCAATTACCTCATTTACGCGATGACGCATTGACGTCAAGCCGTACTGACGCATTCCCCTGCTACAATTGAATTGCAACTCAGTTGCCGATATGTTCCAGACCTTTGTGGTCACTCTGCGTGAAGGCGTTGAAGCCGCGCTGGTGATCGCCATCGCCGTCGCCTACCTGCGCAGGACCGGAAGGCTCGACCTGCTTCCCGCCGTCTACCGGGGCCTCATAAGTGCCGTGATTGCTTGCATCGTTGCGGCCTGGGGCTTCACGAAAATCGGGATCAGCGACGATGCTTATGGCGGCTGGACGCTGCTCGTCAGCGCGGTGTTCGTCTTCAGTATGGTCCTGTGGATGAACCGCCACGGGAAGAAACTCAAGGGCGAAATTGAAACTCGGTTGCAAAAGGACACCGGCGAACACGGCGGCGGCTGGGGCGTTTTTCTCTTCGTGTTCCTGATGATTTTCCGGGAAGGCGTCGAGACGGTGCTGTTGCTTTACGGTGTGGTTCGGCTTGACACCTCGAGCATTCTGGAAGCGATTGGCGGGCTTCTCGGGATCGGCCTCGCCGTGCTGTTCGGCATCAGCTTCGTCCGCGGCACCATCCGGGTGAATTTGAAGCAGTTCTTCCAGATGACGACCGTGATCCTGATCGTCGTCGTCGTTCAGTTGCTCATCACGGGTTTGCACGAGTTGTCGGAAAGCCACTTCTTGCCCGCCAGCAGCCGCGAAATGGCTATCGTAGGGCCGGTCGTCAAGAACGACATCTTCTTCTTTGTCACGATCCTTGCACTGGCCGCGGTGATGTTGTTGTTGGAATGGCGAAAGAGGCAGACGCCTGCAACTGCGGGTCTCGAAGGCGCGGCCCTGCGCAAAGCCCAGTGGTCGGCCCGCCGGGAAAGGACGTGGATGATCGCCTCCTGCACCGCCGCCTGCGCCTTTATTCTGATGATCACCGCCGAGTTTGTGTATGCGCGGCAGTCAACGGCGTTGTCGCCCGCACAGCCGGTCGCGCTGGACAACGGCGCCGTGCGGATTCCCGTAGCTAGTGTCAGCGATGGGACGCTGCACCGGTATGAACTCGACGACAACGGCTCCAGCGTTCGCTTCATCGTTATGGAGAAGGCGGACAAAACGCTCGCTGCCGCGCTGGATGCCTGCGAGATCTGCGGCACGCAGGGCTTTTACGAAAAGGGCGGCCAGATCATCTGCCGCAACTGCGGCTCCGCGATTGTGCCCTCGACCATAGGCATTCATGGCGGCTGCAATCCGATTCCGGTCGCGTCGCACGTGGATGGAAGCACGCTTGTGATCGACGCGAAAGACCTCGATCCCGGCGAACGGCTGTTCGCGAAATCGAAGGGCTGACGTGATTCTGCGCTTCGTCCAGGAATCCATCCGGCGCGCGCCCCGGCGCAAGGCGCTCATTATTGCCGCGATCGCGATGGGCTCAGCCGTGGCAACATCGATGCTCGGCGTGATGCTCGATATCGGCGACAAGATCAACGCGGAACTTCGGTCCGCCGGCGCGAATATCGTCGTGACTTCGCGCGCGGCTTCGCTGACTGGTGGCATTGGCGGCATCGCCACGAAAACGGCGGGAGCGGCGAATTACATCCCTGAAGCGTTGGTCCCGAACGTGAAAAAGATTTTCTGGGGCCTGAACATCACCGGTTTCTCGCCGTCGATCACCACGCAGGATGGCGCCCTCACCGTACAGGGCGTATGGTTCTCGCATCCTTTCAAAGGGCCGGATGGCCGCACTCAAACGACCGGCATTCCGGCGGTGAATCCAGCATGGCGCATCGTCTCCGGGCGCTGGACACCGGATGTCCTCAACGAATGCGTCGCCGGCGAGAACGTGGCGCGTCGCAATGGGTGGAAAGCGGGCAGCACGATCACGCTGTTCGGTGAGCCTTTCCGCGTTGCGGGCATTCTCGCGACGGGCGAGGATGCGGATGATCGCGTGCTGGTCCCACTGGAACGGCTCCAGCAGATCACCGGCCGCGTCGGACAGGTCGACCGTATCGACGTCGCGGCGCTGACGAAACCAGAGGATGACTTCGCGCGCCGCGACCCAAAAACGATGAGCGCGAAAGATTACGAGCGCTGGAGTTGCTCGGCCTACGTGGTCTCGATCGCCCACGATATCGAGCAGGCGCTGCCGGGCACGCTGGCGCGTCCGGTACGCAAGGTGGCGGATTCGGAAGGGAGGATTCTTTCGAGCATCGGAGGCCTCATGGGCCTGATCACTCTGGTTGCGCTCTTCTCCGCCGGTCTGACCGTGTGGAGCCTGACCGCGACAACCATGATGGAACGGCGCGGCGAAATCGCGATCATGCAGGCGATCGGCGCAACCCGCAGTCTGGTGGCAACGCTCTTCGCGCTCGAAATCGGGCTCGTTGGAATGGTGGGGGGCGTGATCGGAGCCCTCGCCGGCGTCGTGCTCGCGCGGTACGTCGGGGCTTCGGTCTTTCACGACGCAATCGAGGTGACCTGGGTGCTGCCGTCATTGATCGTGATGGCGGCCATAGCAATCGCGATTGCGGGCGCGGCGCAACCGCTGCGGCGCACGCTGCGAATAGAACCGGCGGGAATTTTGCGTGAGGGAGTGTAGCGCCGCCCGATGTTTCTTCGTTTCATACTCGGCGCGCTGCGGTACAGAAGACAAAGGCTGCTCCTCTCCTTCTTCGCGCTGGCCATCGCGGCAGCAATGGCAACAGTGCTGTTCAATATTTACGGCACCGTCGAGCAGCGAATGCGCCAACAGTTCAGTGCTTACGGCGCTAACATCAACGCGGTTTCGGTGAACGGGACGACTGTCCCGCTCGCGATCGCTACGGCCGCCGGAAAGTTGGGAGCGGCGGCCGCGCCATTCCTGATCACGCCATTTCCGA
>Ga0134125_10000621_pt1 | contig 46998 bp, 42 predicted proteins | sample KB31751_FD_96464 | JGI IMG/M metagenome (GOLD analysis project Ga0134125, IMG submission 96464) | Terrestrial soil microbial communities with excess Nitrogen fertilizer from Kellogg Biological Station, Michigan, USA - KB3-175-1 | ecosystem: Environmental > Terrestrial > Soil > Unclassified ...
TCGAACTTAAATAGACGAATCTCAAGAAAAACTCGCCATCACTAATCTTTTTCTTAATGGGACCATTCAAATGCTTTAAAAACAAAAGCCGCCTCATAAACTAATTATGAGACGGCCTCTTTGTTAGGCTTAATTTTAATGCTGATATTAGGCTACAAGAATTCCTTCCTTCGCTGTTTCCTTGTTATCCAATTGTTCAAACTTTGAATTCCTGCTGATAAACTCAGGCACAATTTCCTTCATTTTGTTTACCACAGCTAAAATATTGTTGTGCTTATTTAGAAATGCTAAGCGCCTCTTGTTAATTTAACATATATTGATTTGAGCTATTCCGTTCGTATAAATGGTCCAGTTCGAACGGCTTTCGATACGATCATCTGCACCGCACTTTTTCTCGGTTCGGTTGACATCCTTAAATATTTTAACCAAGCTATTGTGTGAAAGAACACTATAACAAACATTGAAAGCTTACCTGCACTACAAAAAATTATAGTTAACCAGTGATTGGCTTTCAAATGTTAACGTCATTGAAAAGCGACCAAGCTCAATATCTTTTTCTGCCAGTTTACGCCTGATATCGTATTCGAATTGCTCGTCTATTGCATTCGTCGAAATAAGTACAATCTCCGTCTTGGTGGCCTCGCATATTTCCAATAGCCGATCGCCGCCGCCATGAACCTTTAACCCGTATAAATACATATTGTGTTTCGATTGTTCATCATCGATCCATCCGATTGGTTTTAACTGATGCCGCTGGTTTTGCAAAAGCTCTTTAATCAAAAGATATCCGCTATCGCCGGCCCCATAAATAAGCACATTTTTTTGAAATTGCCTGCTTTTATCGATCGCTTCCTTTAGCCAGCGGTATGCCACCCTGGAAAGCAGCATGCCTACGAAGGTTAATAAGAAATCTACCATCAGAAAGTAAGGCGGGTAATCATCTAATTTTCCTTTAAAAAATAATATTCCTGCTAATATTAGTGTGGCGAGCGATGCAGCTCCGAAATATCCCGACAATTCTATCACGGCGATATACCGTACCAATCTGTTGTATAAGTTCGAAAAATAAAATATGGACACTTTCACACAGATAAATAAACCTAGTACAATATAGTTATCCTCGAGATCGATGCGCATGCACCGAGCTGCCACCAAAAACGAGCTGTAAATAATAAGAATATCGGTGCAAACTCCGATAATTAACTTTTTATGAAGCAAAAAAAATCTTAACGAAAATTTATTTCCAGTTTTTCGGCCCTTTAGCCGCATATAGCTAAGCGTTTCCTCCGAGTCGTTGTAGACTCTTACATTTGAAAGAAGCACTGAAAAAATAACCGAGAAAATGGCAAGCAGTAAAACACAAATTAAAAGATTATTAATCGGTAATTTATATATCAATAAGCATAGCAGGCCCCAGATGGCACTTATCAGGTATAGAGTCAACACTGCTTTTTTTTCCGAAAAGCCAAGCGCTACAAGCCTGTGTGAAGTATGGTCTTTTCCGCCTTGGTCTATCCGCCTTCCCGCAACCATTCGTTTAATTGTCACCAGGGTTATATCCATAATTGGAATGATCATGAGACTTATTGGTACTAATAACACTAATAGCGCAGTTGAGGAACCGTGGTTTCGTTGCACGGCGATACTTAAAAATGATAAAGAAAACCCAAGGAATAAACTTCCGGAATCACCCATAAATATCCGGGCGGGCTTAAAATTGAAAAGCAAAAAGCCAAGCGAAGATCCAGCTATGGCAAATGCCGTAATTGAAATAGGTATTTCGTTATTTAAAATACCTAATATCCCTGTAATTATAGCCGCTATAGTGCAAATACCAGCGGCAAGGCCATCCATATTATCAAGCAGGTTTATCGCGTTCGTAATCCCAATCACCCAAATAAAAGTGAGCGGAATACCGGCCCATTCGAGCAGGCCTCCACCAAAATAGTAACCATGATAGATGAGCGCAAAAGAGCAAATCACCTGGCATAACAGTTTTACAATGGGTTTTATCTCTTTGAGATCATCGACCAGCCCGATTAAAAACATACCTAGTCCGGCTGAATAAATCATCCAGTTCAACTGATAAAATCCAAAGACAAAAACTGTAATGCTGTATGAAATAAATATGCCTATTCCCCCCATTAAAGCGGTAGGTTTTTTGTGCCAGCGATCTTGTCGTGGGGCTACAACCCAGTTCTTATAGGTCGCCAGTTTTATCACCCATGGCATGATCAACGCGCATAACCCAAAAGACACCAGGAAAGAAATATAGGGTTTAAAAGCCAGTAAATATGGAGGCATTATTCTAACTATGAACCAATGAATTAAAATGGATATTTATAATATTCTTTATTCCTTTTTCAATGGATGTTAAGTCGCGCTGCAATATTTGTTTCATTTTGGAGTTATCGGGCTGTCGCCTGGTCATATCTCCTTCTTTTAGGGCTTCCAAATGAATTATTTTTGATGATGATCCGGTGATCTTTATTACAAGATTAGCTAGTTCAAGAATCGAAACTTCGCGTGCACTTCCAATGTTAATAACCTCATTTACAAAATTGCCATCTTCGAATATTTTTATAGTTGCATCTATATTGTCGTCAATATAGCAAAAAGTACGTGTTTGAAACCCGTCGCCATAAATGGTTATGTCGCGGTTATTCATTGCCGCCTCAATGAATTTTGATACCACAAAATCTTTGCTTTGGCGTGGCCCATACGTATTAAAAAACCTGAAGATGGTATAATCCAGTCCGTATTCTTTTTGATAAGATTTAAAAAAGGCTTCTCCAACGTTTTTTACGATCGCATATGGCAATTTGGAATTCAGCGGAGTCGTATGTTCATTTTGAGGAAATTCCACCGGCTCACCATATACTTCGGAAGATGATGAGAAAAATACCCGCTTAACAGCCGTGTTTTTTGATAATGATAGAATGTTTTTAATTCCCTCTATATCCTGCAATACACCCATTGGATTATTCAGTGTTCGTTTAACACCCACCATAGCCGCGTAATGAAACACATAATCGAATTTGTAAGCCAGCATAACTGCTGAGAGATCGTTATAGTTGTTTACATCGCATTTGATAAATTTGAAGTTATCAGGTGTGGGATAGGGTAATTTATCCAATGATCCTGTAAGCAAGTTGTCAACTACAACAACATAATAATCTTCATTCTGCGATAATTTTTCTGCCAGTGAACCGCCTATATTGCCGGCTCCTCCCGTAATTAATATTTTAATCATGTTCTTCTTTTGGTAAGTAATGGTTTATTTAAATTCAAATGTATTCAGTCAAAAAATGGATTATCTTCCTAGTAATAACTTATATAATTGTTCAGTATTTTCAATAAGTCTGTTATATGTATAATTGCCATGTGCAAAAGCTTCTCCATTAACTGCAAGGGACTGTCTCAACAATTTATTTGTAGCTAAGGTATATAATTTTTCTGCAAAATCCGCAAAATTCTGGTTAGATATCATACCGCTTATGCCGTCGGATATAATATCCCTAATACCGCCGACATCTGTGCTAATCGTGCTTTTACCCGAGGCCAATGCTTCGATAATGCTGACCGGTGTTCCCTCATTCGATGATGTTAAGGCTATAATGTCCGAACCTGCATTAATAACATCTATATCCTTCCGCCACGAGGTAAAGATTACATCAGCGTCATAATTGCTGCCCTTGGGCGAACAATAACTAAGGCCATAGCTGTTTATTGACGAAATAATATCATTATATGCCTCGCCATCGCCAACGATAAAAAATTTTATTTTAGCCAAAGGATCTTTTTTTTTAATATAGTTTATGGCATCGATAAATAAACCATGGTTTTTAACCGGAGCCAATCTTCCGATGATACTTACAACTACGGTATCCTCACTTATCCGATAAAATTTCCGGAAACTTTCGCGCTTCGGCGCGCGCTGTTCCTTGAATTTTTGAAGATCAAAGCCAAGCCTTATGACATGTATTTTATCGGCCGGAGCAAGTTTGTATTTTTCCACCATGTCCTTTTTCTGCGCGTCACTAATAGCTATTATGCCAGTACACAATTTGCACAAATATCGCTCAATTGCCAGGAATACCTGCGTTTGGAGCGGTGAAAAATAGCCGTCGAACACATTGCCATGGTAGGTATGGATAATAACTTTTGGACGGTTATTTCTATGATATCCAGCCATTCTTCCCAAGGCGCCGGCCTTTGCGGCATGGGTATGCACAATATCGGGTTTGAATTGGCTTATTTGTCTCTGAATGAAGCAATAGGCTCGGAAATCGTCAGCCGGGTTTAGCCGCCGGTACATATGGGGCACATATTCAAATGATATTCCCAAGTCGTCAAGCACATACGCGGAGTTCCCTTCGTGCGGCTCGTTATACCCCGCAAGTACTTTCGTTTCGTAAGATTGATCAAGGTATTTGGATAAATAGGCTACGTTATAGGTAGGACCCCCAACATTTAGCCGGTTAAGGATACGGAGAATCTTAGGCATCAATGAATATATTTTTATTGTACCATTTCTGGGAACAATATAAAGTCCACAAATAGTCGCTTTTTAATGAAACAAGTTCATCAGCCAGATTTCGCACGTGGTCAGTGTTTAAAAGACCACGTCGGTTTAAATTTTCAACAATAAAACGGCCTGTCAGTATGGCAACCCATCTTGGCACGACATTGCTTAATAGTAGGTCTTTCTTCATATCGAAAGCTATGCCATATTCTAAAACAAAATATTATTTTTTACAAAATTACATAAAAACCTAATTAAAGTTGCGTAATAGGTAAAATAAACACTCTGGTATATCGATTTAAGTTTTGATCTTTTGATATGCTGACATTTTTAATTCGTTTTGTTACCGGTTTATTAGAAACATTAATATGAACGTTTAAGACTCATATGCTTTTGCTAATTGGAAAACCGCTGTTGTAGATGGGATTTTTAATAAGCAATTTTAGCTTTATGAATAGATAAATGAAAATCATAACGAAGTCACATATTGCAATGATTCCAAAACCCTATAGTTGAATATGAGGAAATTATAAATAATAAACACTTCTATACCACTTTTGAAAACAATAAAATGTCCAAACCCTGAAAGTATTGTCCATCCGACCTTCTAAGTGATTTTTTATCATCGTCGATGTAATATCATATGCAAAAATATTTTGTGTTTCAATAAAGGCCCGATCACAATAAGATAATAATTCTTTCCGCAATTCAGATCTTAGCCAATCGCCTACAGGAACGCTAAAACCTTTTTTCGATTTATTTAAAAAACCCGAGGGAAAATAATCTTCAAATGCTTTTTTAAGAATATGTTTTTTATCCCAGCCATTAATTAAAAAATGTTCCGGTAGTTGATTAGAGAAATCCCAAAGCTCTTTATTAAGAAATGGGGCTCTGCATTCAAGTGAAGCTAACATGCTAGTTCTATCCACTTTAACTAACATGTCACCTTCTAAGCTAATAATTTTATCAATGGCTTTAAAATCAAAAAGACTGGTATTTTTTGAATTTAGAATAGTTTTATAATATTGCAGAGAATTAGATGAGTAAAATTCAGGATTTATCATTTCTTTCAATTCCCTCTGTTGAAAACCCAGTGAAATAATATTATAATAAAAATCCGTTTCGTAATTAATCGCGTTCAAAAACTTGTTAGTTTTAAATTTTAATCCTCTTGTATCTTGCTTGATGTTCAAAAAGCTGGCAACGAAATTATTTAAAGCGCGATGTATTGATTTGGGAACTACAGATATATATTTTTTATTTAACAATCCCATATAATATTTGTTATATCCGCCAAAAACCTCATCGCCCCCGTCTCCGGTTAAAGCAACCTTTACGAATTCTTTTGTTTTTTTTGACAATAAAAACGTTGCCAATGCAGAGGAATCAGCAAAAGGTTCATCAAAATTTAAAATGACTTCATTGATATCTCCAGTTAAATCCTTTTCTGAAATAATAAATTCATGATGATGGCTATTAATTATTTTAGAAACTAATCGAGCTTTTTTTGACTCATCAAACTTTTTATTTTCAAAACCAATTGAAAACGTATCAATTTTAGTGGATGATTGTTTAGCTAAACACAACGAAATAATAGAAGAATCAACCCCGCCAGATAAAAAAGTTCCTAACGGAACATCGGATACCGACCTGGACAGAACGCTTTCCTGAACCAAGTCATATGTAATCTTAATAGCTTCGGATTTTGAAATATCAGTTCCTTTAATTAAAGGTCTATGGATCTCCTTAATAGAATAGGTAATATCAGAACAATTAATTTCAATATAATGATTGGGTTCTAATTTATGGATACCTTCATAAATTGTATAAGGAGCCGGGATATAGGTTAATTGAAAGTATAATGAGAAACCAACGGGGTTTATTAAAGGCTTTTCGGGAAGAAGTGCAACGATAGATTTCAGTTCTGAACTCCAAGTAAAGATATTGTTGCTTTGAGTGTAATATAATGGCTTTTCTCCAAAAAAATCTCTGGCAATAATTGTTTTATTTGTGGTTCTATCGTAAATACTGAAGGCATACATACCATCTAGTTTTGCAAATGCAGCCGCTCCTTCCTTTTCATATAATTTCAATATTACTTCGGTATCAGTGTCTGTCGAAAACACACAGCCTTCTTTAAGTAGTCCGTCTCTTAATTCCCTATAGTTATATATTTCCCCGTTGAAAACAATTATTTTGCTCTGATCTTTAGAATATATGGGTTGTTTCCCCGTTTTCAAATCAATTATCGACAGTCGCCTCATGCCCATGGCTATTGAAAAAAGGGAATTGGTTTCTACAAAATCACCTTCGTCATCAGGCCCCCGATGAGCAATAAGACTATTCATCAAACTTATCTTGTTGGACAAATTTGAACCTATATTTTTATCTATTATTCCATTTATTCCGCACATATAAGTTACACTTGATTTAGATGCATCAAAATCTGAGGTCCAACTACTTCGTCTGTATATGATGCAATAACTTTTTTTCGCCCATTGTTACCCATTTTTTCCCGCAATGTTTGATTTTTCAATAATGTAAGAAGTGCTGCATGCCATTCATCGTCGGTTGATGCTAAAAAACCACACGTTTCGTCAATAATATAGTTGTTTTCACCAATGGCGGACCCAACGACTGGTAGTCCACAAGCCATGTACTGAATTAGTTTATAGCCACATTTCCCCTTTTCCCATGGGGTATTTTCTAAGGGCATAATTCCAATGTCCGAACCGGCAATCAATTTGACTTCTTCTTTTGCCGACCATTCAAATCTTTCGAGCTTTACTCCTTCTATTTCAAAAGTATGTGCTCCGATAATCCGGAATATAAATTCTGTTTCGGCAGCTAACTTCTTCAAAACTTCTTTAATAATGTTGACATATTTGATGGTTTTCGGCGTTCCAATCCAAACAATCACGGGAACTCCTTGGCCCGTATCTTTCGAAACTTTTATATATTTTTTAGCTGATACAACAGTAGGAATTAAATAATTTTTTTTTGAGCCTGATGCGATCGCCCGCTCCAATAAATAGTGGCTTCCACATAATACCTTTTGAGCATTTAACATCAGCATATCTATTTTCCGGCCCAGCAGCTTTTTTATAAATAAAGATGTGTTTAAGTCGTAATTATGAAAAATACTGTCATCATAATCGAGAATATATTTCCTCTTTCGCAGCAAAAATAGTTCAAACCATGCTGGAATATATGGAAAAAGCTCCTTCTCTATAAATAAAATATCGTTTTGGCTGGCTGAAATAACGAGAAAAAGCCGCTTAAAATAAGCGTAAATTAAGGGAATAAATGAATACCCTTTTCCCTGGTAAAGCCGCCTCAATTGGTTATTGCTGATTAAAGGGTGAGAAACAACTTCATCAAATCCCTCCATGAAATAAGCATACAAATCATAGAATCGAACCCTTGAAGAGGCTCCTAATTCATCATACCTATTTAAGACAACTAATTTCAAATTAATATTTTTTTGTAATTACAATGTAAGAAATCATTTACCTCACTCTCTCATCGGGTTTTTCCCATAATTAACCAAGTTGGTAACCAGCCATATAGCTTTTTGTAACCCACCAACGTCTCGATAAATTGACTCCATGACAAAAGCAAAATAGTATAGACCACCCTAAATAATGGTTCAATTATTAATGTGGTTGTCAACACGATACAAAAGCCTGCTTTATTAAAGTGATTATGTGCATATAGCAACCGGCTTCTAAGTGAATAAAACAGTCGGATAGCTTTTATCTGGTTTGAAGTTCCTCCTCCTTTATGAAACGATTGAGCTTCGACTAAATAAACACAACGATATCCTTCCTGTTTAAGTCTGTAAGAAAGGTCTAAATCTTCCAGGTAAACGAAATAACGTTCATCAAATCCTAATAATTTTTTGAATAAGGAATTTTTGACCAAATAAAATGCGCCTATTACATGATCGACAGTGCGAGTTGATAAATGATCCCAATCATTCATATGTAACGAGTATGAAGCAAAAATTTTCAACTTGTTTAATCCAAATGAATTTAGAAAAAAAATGAGCGGGGTTGGAAATCGTGCACATGACCTTGAGACCACGCTGTGTTCATCAATAAGCTGTATACCGCAAACTCCAACATCCGATTGTTCTGGTTTATTCATAAAATCAATTGCAACTCGTAACGTATCCTTAAATAGTAAAGTATCCGGATTGAGAAACAAAAGATATTCTGATGTACTAACTTTAGCTCCCTGATTACAGGCCGATCCGAAGCCCACGTTCACATTATTCCGTATAATGTTGATTTCAAAGCCTGAATTTTTAAAACCGCGCTCTATGCCGTCAATGGAAAAATCAACAGATGCATTATCTACAATAATAACCGTTTGAACTAAATTTGAATGATGCTCGGCTATACTTTGCATCATTTGGTGAAGTTGTTCCCCTGCATTCCAATTAACAACTATAATATCGAGCATTAAACTAATAAAGATTTCTTCAAAGGTATCTAATAAGAGTGTGCAGGGCAATTTTCAAATAAATAAATTAACTTTTTCTAATGCGTTATGAACCAACTTCTCATAATTAGAATCAGCTAAACTTTCATTTATCTTTTGTTTAACTATATCCAGGTTGGCAACATCAACGCAATAACCATTGTATCCATCTGTAACCAGTTCAACAGGGCCACCTACATTTGGAACAATAGCCGGTATGCCGTAAGCCATGGCTTCTAGTATTGTCAACCCAAAAGATTCTACGCATAGTGCCGGGATTGTCAAATTAAGTAATAGGTCTGACTTTTGTAAAAAGGGGTGCACATTAGATTCCGCACAAATAATGGATACATTTTGAGGAATAGCATCTTTAAAAAACAAGTCTGTTTCATTTTTATCTGCGCTTAAAAGCAGCAAGAAATTATATTGTGGTAAAATTTTTGCTAATTCAATAAAGTTAAGGATACCTTTTACAATCGTCAATGCCGATAACATAATGATATTACAACGCGGCCGATCAGCTAATGGGGTTATTGTGACTTTTAACAGGAAAGATTTGGGCAGTTTATTATACTTTACTTCATATAAATCATTCGTTTTGGGATATCGATTCCTCACAAATTCCGAGACATATATACGGGTTGCCTTAGTATTATTCAACATCCATTCAAGAAACTTGTGCTCCCTGGTATGATCGATATATTTTTCATGAATATGGTAGATTATTTTTTTTCGAAATAACCGACCCGCGATCACCGCCGGGTAAGGGCTAATCGTATTGATATAAAATATATCGAAGCGAAATGAATACAAAACCGCAATTAAGAACATGTGAAGGTTACCGATCAGATATGAAAATAATGGAAGTCGTTTTCCTTTGATCATCGGATACCAAATGCGTTTAATGTGAACATTGGCTAGGTTTGATAAAAACCCCTGGCCTTTAATATCAATTGTTACCACACAAATTTTCCCGTGGGCAATATCCTTACCGGAATATTCTCTCTCAATCATATTGGCTAATGCCCGTGTACTGCCCGTATAATCGTTTGACCGGTGAAAAAAGAGCGTTTTCATTTTCATCTATTCTTCAGCAATGGTTTAGGCTGATGGTACAATTTGGGAACACCTAAGATGAAAGAAAAAACGATACAAAACCAAAAAGGATAAGCATTCTGCGACAACAGGACCATCACCAGCAAAAAGAAGCCGAAAATTTCATATTTGGGATAATTTAAAAAAAAGGACAGGTAAAAGGCGAAAATGAATAAAGTCGCGATTAACCCAAATCTTATTAAAAAAACTTTGTACCCAGCTGATCCTTCCGATACTGTTGTGTCAGTTCTTTCGTTACCTAATCCTAAAAACAAATCAGGCGATCTTATGAATCTATCAAAATTTTCATCCGTGTTTGCATCTGTTCTGTCATATCCTGCAATCGTTCCCGTAGACTCATTAAACGTTAACCTGGAAACAATCGCCAGGTATATTAAATTGTCATCTGACAATCTGCTCACAAAAAAACCAGACAGAACCACTAATATCCCTAAAATTATACGGGGATAAAATGTATTGACCGACCGGGAGAATGAATATACAATGAGGGCAAAAATAATAGCTAAGAACCCCGCCAATGAAAGCGTGAACAATTGAGCTATTAACAATGTTAATACTGCCTTATTTTTCAGATTAAATCTATTTACATAAAGCAATGGTATTAATCCCATAGTGAGGTGCCCTGGCTCTGCAAAAATGCTTTTGAACCTATTAAACTCAACAAAATTTAAATCAGTTAAGAAGAAATAATAATTGGTACTTGTATACCCTAATTTAGAGGACAAAATGTTAGAAGATGGCAGCGGAACGCCTAATAGATGAATAATATAAAAGAACAATGAAATGCTTAATAAAATAGCCATTCCATTTGTTATAAAATCAAATATTTTGATCTTTAGATTATCTTTTAAGTTGAGCAGAAAAAAGATGTTGATAAAAACAAATATTTGCTCGATTGTTCCAAATAGCGAAAAGGATTTGCTATATATCAGAAAGGAAAGAATAAGTAAAAGATTAATAGGAATACTCTTTCTTTTTAATGTAAAGCGCCCCTTATTAAGTAAATAAAAAATAAGCGATACCAAACTTCCCAATGCACAAATATACACAAGCGAAACACTCCATATAAACCAAGGGTACATGGATATAATAAACAACACAAAAATAGTGAGTTTATAAGTAAGTAGTGAGAGCTTACGATTGTTTATTACTTTGGTTGACAAAACGGTTCTAAAATTTCACAATGATTAACTATTACTAATTATATTAATAGCGTCTTATATTAATAGCGTCCATTTGCATAAAATTGGGATAATGTTTTGATAAATAGTTGCCGGCCTGCTCAATATTGTTAATACCGGGTACTATGTTTTCCCTTCCCTCGATAAGCGTTATCTTATTTGTCCAAAATTTGGCTTTAGCAATTAGATCCAAGGTTGGCAATCCCAACTTGTAATAGGCTAAATATCCTATTAATTTAATTTTATTTTGGGATAATCTGAATGCAAGTTTTTTTTGAGAAGGATGTGTATGAATAAACCAGGCAAGAATAAACTCATAATTGATTGCTATTTGTTTTTGCCCTTTCATATATTGTATTGCCTTGATCGCCGATTCGGGCCAAACGGTTTGTGAACACCATACCTTAGGAATGCGTTTATCCCAATTATCCTTTGCCTTTGGCGGCAAAAAAGGCACGTCTTCAATGTTTTTAACGGCTCCTTTTAAATTTCGTTCGCCTCCGCCAACTGTATGGCTTTGCCCTATAAAAATAACAGGGACGTTAATTGTAACAAATTTTTTTACCACAAAACAAAGGGCCACCGCTGTAGCCATATCCGGGGAGGGACCGGGGGTAAAAGTACCGCCCATTTTATATATTTCGTCTAAGCACGACCTTTTGACTATTCCCTGATAGACTTTAGGGATGGTGTGGAGATGTTTAAATCCGCGATCTGCAAGGGCTTGTAACTCTTTTAAAGGATCTCTCATTTTACCGTCAAAGGAAAATCCGTCAAATAGTAGTGCTGCTGAAACACCTTCGTTATCAAAATCCAAATAGTCGGGCCAATTATAAATCATTATCGCCGGACTCAAGGCATCAATATTCTTTTGCTTCATCCATTTTACACAATCAATTATATTCGGAAGTACACCGTCATCATCTCCGATGAAACATACATATTCTCCTGTGGAATTTTTAATACTTAAATCGACGTTGGCAGAAATGGGAATTTGTGCTTTTGTATGATAATATTTTAAATAGGTTCGATTTTTTTGATTCAAAAAATCAAGAATTTCAGCGTTATTAAAAGTGTTATCCTGTAAAATAAGCTCAATGTCTTTTGTATCAAACGAATCAATATAATTAACCAATTGCTTTAAATAATTATATCGATCCTTTGTAGGGATAATAATAGAAAGTAGTTTTAGTTTAGACATTAAATTCCAATTTGAAGGATCTTGTTCACCGTTTTATTAATACTGTTATCAGGAAACATTTTCCCAAACAGATAAAAATTAAGAGATAAACAGCAAATTCCCGAAACGGGAACCGCTACTAAAATATTATATGGATGTTTTAAATAACTAGTTAGCTGATAGCCAAGAAAAACAATCCCCAGGTTAATTATCCAAGGTAAAGCAACATCCTTTAATAGCCAGGTTTTATACTCTCCTTTTAAAAAATTATTTATAATAATGTACCCCAAAACTAAGAAAACCAAAGCATTTAAAATTAAAGATGGACACGCTGCACCGACAAGTCCAAATGTTTGGATAAAAAAGTAGAGCAATGGCAACAGCAAAATAATACATAAAATACTGAGCAATAAATTCGTTCGGGTATGGCCGTTGGCTATCGCCAAAAGATATGGCATGTATTGTATAGCTAAAAAAATACTTGCCAAAGCCAACAGCCTAGTTACGCCTTCGATATTGGTTGCTATTTCAATATTTCCTGTCCAAAGAAGCGCCAGGCCTTTAGCGTAAAAAAAAAGTATGAAACCTAATAAAGAAGATAAAAATGTAATTATAAAAGCATATTGATGGAAAATATTTTTTAATTCCCGCCTTGATTTCAAATGTACAATCTTATTAATTATAGGGAGAACAGCAAGCGTTAAAGGATTGACTAAGATAACCGGCATTTGAGCAAGGTTTCCGCCCAGGGAATAATAGCTGAATTGTTTCAGCGACAAATATTTGCTCACAACTAATTTATCCAATTGCCCATTTAAAGCGGCAACAACGGCCATCAACATCATGCCTAATGCGAACTTGCCGATATTTTTAAGTATTGCCTTATCAAAAACAGGAGTACTTTTATACATTATTTGCTTCCACAACTGATACCTGTTGATAATGAAGAAAAGGATGTTACTCCCTATTTGCCAATAGAAAAATATTAACAAATTGGGAGAAAAAAATAATACGGCGACAACCAATCCCGATCGAAATGCACTCCAGGATATTTGAATAGTATTTGCCAGCACTTGTTTTTGTAACCCCATTAACCCGCTGTTGTGCAATGTTGAAAAAAATTGAAAAGCAATACTCACGCCCATTAGACGAAGGCATAAACAAATCTCATGTTTTGGGGTGGTACGTGAACTTAGCCAATTGTCGGCTATGTGAGGTGCTAAGAAAAATAAAGCAGCTACGATGGACAATGTAATAACAAGATATAACCGCTCAATAGAGTACAATAGATTTCGACAGTACACTTTATCTTCACTGCTTCTCGCAAATTCCCTACCCAGTGTTTCTGATAAACCCGCATCAGCAAATAACAATAAAGTTACTAATACCGTATAAAAGTTAATGATCCCATAGGCCTCTATTCCAAGATATTTAATATATAAAGGAATGAAGACATATACGGATACAAAACCCCATACTTTACCAATATAATTTGATAAGATGTTTTTAAGCATGATTTACTTTGCGCCAAAGTTGAACCGATTACTTAGATTCGCTACAATGAATTTTATTCTCTATATATTCAACTTCTTTGAAAACAAGCCTATTTCCATTAACATCTTCGATATAAGCGTTAGGATATGGATCAGTTAACGCTCTTATAAAATTATAAATTGTTTTAAGGTCATTGTTAATAAAATCGTTTGGGGACATTTTGCTGTCTGCACTTGATCGTCTTTTAAAATATGAGCCATTCGTTACGATTTGTTTTTGAGGTGTAATATTTTTAAAGTCCTCTATAAATTTACCCAACATCCTAATAGAACTTTTACTAATATTTGAAAATATTTCTTTTATATTTTTGCCAGTTAAATCTAGGTCTTCCTTTATCCAAATATCTCCGGCATCCAGCTGTTCTGACGATAGAGTCATGAGCGACACTTTAGACTTTTCTAAACCGGCTATAATTTGATGTTGAATAGGTGAACCACCCCTATAAAAAGGCAAATCAGAAGGGTGAATGCCCAGACATAAAAAATTCTTAGTTATAGATGCGGGAATAATCCAACTCCAACCCACAAATAATAAAAAATCCACTTCGGGCGGGATGTTATTACATTTAAGTAAATATTCCTCCTGGCTTTTAACAATATCCAGAATTATCAGTTTCTTGTTGGATTTTAATTCATTGAAAATTTCAAATGCCCAATCCCGATAACCAAATAAAATCGTTTTTAACATTATTTACTTTTATAGGATACTTTATTAATATACAATCTACCCTTTTCATCCTCTATATATCCGTTTGGATATGGGCTTTCTAGCGATCGAAAAAAATTATATAATTGTTCCGTATTCATTTTCAATAAATCATCTTTTGTTAAACAACTATCTTCAGGCTTTCGTTTAAGCCTAACAATATCTTCTGCCGGCCATTGATGCCATTTTACATTTGGGTAGTCATCTAAATATCTCGTGAACAAAACCTTACTTGTTACAGTCATTTGCTCTAAGATATCATCCATGTTACCTGACAAATCTAAATCAATCTCATGAGAAAACAACCTGTTATGCGTATGTGCTCTTGAGGAGCCAGCATCATAAGTAAAACTAAAAACACGATGCTTTGTCCTGTTGATTCCATCCATAATTTGTAGTTGAATAGGCGTTCCATAAGAGTATCTATCCAACTCCGCGCAATGAACCCCAATTGCTTCAATTTTAGAAGTTATATTGTTACCCAGCTCTTCGCTCCATCCACATGATACGATCAAATCAAAATTATCAATATTTAATCGCATTAATTCCTCTTGTGTTGTACATAAGACACATTCCTGAACTTTAGGATGTTTCCAGACAGACGGATAAACCTTTAATGACCAATCTCTATAAGCTAAAAAAATTACTTTCATATTTATTATTATAATATATTTATCCACCACCCCGATGGAACTGATAATTGTTTTTGGGAAAACTCTTTTACTCCCTTTAATGAATCATCAAACTTACCAAAGCAGGAATAGTAATCATTTCGGATATGTACTTTTGACGCATAATACCCTTCATTACGTAATCTTTGCAAATCGGCAGTTTGGTTAGGTGTTAAAAACGAATAGATCCAATAATTTGGATTTATTTCACCTCTTTCCGCCAATGTTTGATAGTTATTTGCGGCGCAATATTGATCCCAAAATCGGGCATTAGCGCGTTGAGCTCGAATTAATAACGGCGTTTTTTCCATTACCCTGCTTCCAATAAATGCATTCAATTCATTCATAATAGCATTGTATCCCAAATGATCGATATCGGATGTACTTGAAATCTCACCCAACGAATCTCTAAAAGTGGCACGATTTATCCCGAAATCTCTCATGCGACACGCTTTTTTATATGTACCTTCATCATTAAATGCAATTGCACCTCCATCCACAGAGTTAGGTAACCGTACTGTTTGAAAAGAAAAAGTGGTAATCGGGGTATCTAATTTGCCCATTTTTCTGTTCTTATATTCCGAGCCGAATGACTCAATGGCATCATCAATTACTGGAATACCAAATTCCTTTCCGATAGCATTTATTTCGTCGATATAACCAGGATAGCCACCCCAGTGATAATGCAAAATAGCCTTCGTTTTAGGAGTGATTTTTTTTTTGACTTTGTCGGGATCTAACGTACCAGTCGCCGGATCAATATCCGCCCAAACAAGTTTACCACCAAAATTTAATACTGGTTGATTAGATGCTAAACAAGCCATGGCAGAGGCTATTACTTCGTCTCCATTCTCAATCCCACATAAAGCCAGGGCAATCAAAGATGCGTAGGTATTGCTTCCGGTAACCATCACATACGGGTTGCCAATATACTCTTGCAATTGTTTTTCAAAAATCTGTACATAAACCCCAGAAGTAAGTTGACCCGATTTTAGGATATTTTCTAACTCACCGGCAATCGCTTCTTCAGGGGAATATACTTTAAATAGTTGTTGCATTTTACCAACCCTTTTTAATCAAGCCGGCGATATTGAACCTTTCTTTATTTGTTAACCACCATCCGCATGGAAGATGAACCATCTTTTTATAAAATGCATCTAATACGGGAAGCTGACTATCAAAATCATTGAGGAAGTTATGCCAGTCGTTTCGCTTATGAAGTTCGGATGCCATAATTCCATTCGATTCCATCATTTTAATAAATGCATCCCGATTCTCTACCTTAAGCGTATATAACCAATAAGAAGGTTCGCTATTTGGATAATAGTTTATAAGCTCAATTCCAGGAAGGTCTTTTAAAGCTTCATCAAAATATTTGCCATTTTTTATATAGCTGTTCACTATATTTTCTACTTCGGTTAATTGCAACAAACCAATGGTTGCGTTCACATTATTCATGTGATATTTGTATCCCTGAAATTGGATGTTATTTTCCAGGCGGGTTTTCTTTTTATCGATTCCAAACCAACGTATTAATTTAGATTTTTCATACTCTTCGCGAGATTGTATTTGTAAAATACCGCCGTCAATAGTAGTTATATGTTTAATGGCCTGTAACGAAAAAATAGTATAGGGAAAGTGACCGCCTGCTTTAATCCCGTTGAATTTCGCCCCTAAAGCATGCGCGGCATCGTGGATTACTGGAATATTATACTTTGTTGAGATAGCCTGGATAGCCGGAACATTTACCGGTATACCTGCATAATCAACCACTAAGATGGCCCTGGTGTTTTTATTGATGTTGTTTTCAATAGATACAGGGTCAATACTACCAGTTTGATAATCAACATCTGCATAGCGAATTTTAGCTCCCGTCATTTTAATAGCCACGTTAGTTGGCTCAGCAGTTAAAGCAGTAGAAATAACTTCATCACCCATATTAACACCCGCCAGTATTAATGCAATATGTAATGCTGCCGTGCCTGAATTTAATGACAAAGAATAACCATGGCCTATATACTTTTCGAATGCACGTTCAAATAATTCTACCTGTTCACCCTGCGCAACATAACCGCTATAAAGAACTTTCTCCAATTGGGGCATCAACACTTCCCTTGGCGGTATAATGGTTTTTACTAAAGGTATCATTTATTAGTTTTTAATTCCTGCTGAACATAATCTAACGTTAATAACAACTCCTTTAACTCGTTTAAATTTAATTGTTTAGTGTTACTGGAATTATATTCTTCGTCCACTAGGGCAGGTGCATCTTCCTGCACATATTTGGTATAATTCAAGTCGCGCATATCGGCGGGGATTCTATAATATTCCCCCAAATCCTCGGCTTTGGCCATCTCTTCCTTGCCACATAAGGTTTCATATAATTTTTCACCATGCCGTGGGCCAATAATTTTAATTTCGTTATTAGCATTAAACAATTCCTTTAATGCCGTTGCCAATGTATAAATAGTTGATGCTGGTGATTTTTGTACGAAAATATCGCCAGGGTTTGCCTTAGTAAAAGCGTACAATACAAGGTTTACTGAATCTTTCAATGACATCATAAAACGTGTCATATTAGGATCTGTAACAGTTAAGGGAATTCCTTCTTTAATTTGCTGAATAAACAATGGGATAATTGAGCCTCTGGAAGCCATTACATTTCCATACCGTGTAGCACAAATAATTCCATTATTTTTATTGACTCTCGGATCGCGGGCCTTGGAGATAGCAAGTTTTTCCATAATAGCTTTCGACATACCCATCGTGTTAATTGGATATACTGCTTTGTCGGTACTTAGGACAACTACCCTGCTCACATTGTTGTTTGCCGCCGCCTCCAGTACATTTTCAGACCCCAATATATTCGTTTGTACTGCTTGCATTGGATAAAACTCGCACGAAGGCACCTGTTTTAGTGCTGCTGCTTGAAAAACATAATCAACACCGCCCATCGCTGTATTAATACTATTGAAGTCTCTAACATCGCCAATAATGAAATTTAACTTTGAGTTTTTATATGCTATACGCATATCTTCCTGTTTTTTTTCATCCCTGCTAAATATTCTGATTTCACTGATATTTGTATTTATAAAATAGTCGAGTACAGCATTTCCGAAAGAACCGGTACCTCCTGTAATCATTAAAACTTTGCCTTTAAAATCGTCCATCAATTTTTATTTATTTTATTTACTGAATTTTCCCAATACCAATCACATGTTTCTTGTATTCCGTCCTTAATTGAATACATAGGATTATAGCCTAGTAATTCTTTTGCCTTATTAATATTCGCTAATGAATGCGGGATGTCTCCTACACGAACAGGGCCTTTATCAACATCAATACCTGATATCGCATTATTTTTAAAACGAAGGTTCGTTTTAATTAAATCAAAAAGTTGCAACAACGTTGTTCTTTCGCCAAACGCTGTATTATAAATAGTATTTACGGCTTTAGGATTATCCGTAAATACCGCAAGCATATTCATTTGAATGACGTTTTCGATAAAGGTAAAATCTCGTGAATATGTCCCATCTCCATTGATAATTGGACGTCGTAGATCCATCAATGAAAAAACAAATTTAGGTATAACTGCGGCATAGGCGCCGTTTGGGCTTTGTTTAGGACCAAATACATTAAAGTAACGCAACCCAATCGTTTCTATGCCATATATTTTTGAAAATACATCTGCATATAATTCATTCACATATTTGGTAACCGCGTAGGGAGATAAGGGTTTACCAATTATATCTTCTGTTTTAGGCAAGGCTTGGTGGTCGCCATAGGTTGAGCTACTCGCGGCGTATATTAATCTTTTTACACTTTTGGTCTCTTTTACTGCTACAAGTATATTCAGAAAACCACTCAAATTAACTTCATTTGAAGATATAGGGTCATGAATTGATCTTGGCACGGACCCCAATGCAGCGTGATGAAGAACATAATCAACTTCGGCCACGGCTTTTTGGCAAGTAGATAAATCTCTGATATCCCCTTCTATAAATTCAAATGATTGATTGGATTCAAACTCTTTAATGTTATCATAGAAACCTGTGCTCAAATTATCAAGCACCTTTACTTTTTTAGCACCATATTTTAATAGGTATTCAACCAAATTCGAGCCAATAAAACCAGCTCCTCCTGTTATCAGAAACGAAAACTGAGTTAAATCTTTCGTGTGATACTTATAATCAAACATTTTATAATCTTTTATCACTTTCTGTTTTACTGAAAAACCCTTTAACGTCATAAACCACCGACGATTGCTTTTTTAATAAGCTTAAATCAATCTTTAAAAACTCGTTATGTCCTACAGCTAAAACTATTCCGTCATAGATAATTCCTTTTATAGATTCAAATTGATTATTGGTTTTGATGTGATATTCATTTAAAACTTCATCGGGTTGCGCCCAAGGGTCAAAAATGGTTACATCAACGTTGAAAGATAATAGCTCGTCGATAATATCAATGACTTTGGTATTACGCACATCGGGACAATTTTCTTTAAACGTAAATCCCAAAACAAGCACCTTTGCATTGCTTATTTTAATGTCTTTTTTTATCATTAGCTTAACCAGTTCCTGAGCAATATACATTCCCATTCCATCGTTCATCCTACGTCCGGCAAGAATAATTTCCGGATTGTAACCTGCTTCATGAGCTTTTTGAGCTAAATAATATGGATCAACCCCAATGCAATGTCCACCCACCAATCCTGGTTTAAACTTAAGAAAATTCCATTTCGTCCCTGCGGCTTCTAAAACTTCATGTGTATCAATATTTAATTTATTAAATATTTTGGATAACTCATTAATAAACGCAATATTAATATCCCTTTGAGAGTTTTCTATAACTTTAGCGGCTTCTGCTACTTTTATACACGAAGCCTTAAAAGTGCCCGCTTTAATAATTGATTTATATAAATCATCAATAACATCGGCTATTTCCGGTGTAGACCCCGAAGTGATTTTTAATATCTTAGTGACTGTGTGCTCTTTGTCGCCGGGATTTATTCGCTCGGGTGAGTAACCAACAAAAAAATCAAGATTGTATTTTAATCCTGAAGTTTTTTCGAGTACAGGAACGCATTCTTCTTCCGTTGCGCCAGGGTAAACGGTCGATTCGTAAATCACAATATTATTTTTGTTTAAAACTTTACTTACACTTTCACTCGCTTTACGTAATGCAGATAAATCAGGTCGATTAAATTTGTCAATGGGCGTGGGGACAGTTATAATATATATATCACAATCTCTAATATCCTCTAACTTATCCGTACAAACTAATCCTTCGGGCTTATTTGCGGATGTAAGAACGCTTTTTAAAGATTCTTCATCTATTTCTAAAGTATGATCCTGACCGTTATTCAACTCATTTATACGTTTAGAGTTAACATCAAAACCAATAGTAGGATAGTTTTTGCTAAATTCAACAGCTAATGGTAGGCCAACATAACCTAAACCAATAATGGCGATCTTATTTTTTTTTTGAGTCATTAATCCTTTTGTGGGGTGAAAATGTAAAGTAAAATTTATTTAATAGAGGCTTCGACATAGCAAAGGAAAGCTCTTCTAATGCTAAAACTAAAAATCATTAGACATTATATCCTGGAATATTTTTTTTGAAAACATAACAAATACGATTAAAAATACCCCCATTATTCCACCAATAATTAATCCTTTAGCTTTTCCAAATCGCTCTTTCTCTAACGGCAAAATTGGCCTATCGATCACCTGGATCAATGGTGTTTCTTGTAATAATGACATCTTTGCTATTTCCAAATTTTTGACAAGTTCGCTCAAAATTATTGTATTTGCCTGCACATCTACCTGCCTTCTCTGAGAAGGCACTCGTAAACTTTGGCGCAAAGGGTTCGGGTTAGGATTTACATCTGCTGATATGGCAACACCCGAAATGGCTGTATTTAAGGCGTGTCGTACGGAGTCGGTCTGACGCTGCAAAATGGCTACATTCTGTATTCCCTTCTTTGTTTTTGTTTCTACATAAAAATCAGATACGACCTTTGCCAGCACTTCTGCAAAATATTTTGAAAAAAGTTCGTTGGTGGAATTAACCTGTAATTTAATGATACTTAGTTTTTTATCCAATTTATCAACAGTAAGATTATTTTTAATTAATGTTTTATGAAACACTCCCAACAAACTATCCTGCTTTAACGTGAATTTGGAATGATCTGCATAAGGCAAAAAACGAATGTTCTCTAATGTCGGTTTATCCTTCCAGTTGTCACGAAAATTATTAAAAGAAATATATAGCTCTGCTAAAGTTTCATTTTTCCCGTTGACGGAAATTGCTGTTAAAAGAGTATTTTCGACCATCGATCGCGACTTCATCAGCTCTAATAAGTTATCTCCTGAAAATTCGCCGCCTGCACCTCCTCCACCCAAATCTATTCCAAACTGACTTGCCAGGCCAAGCGCCCCGCTAAGTCCGGCACTGGATTTTTCGTCCTGTAAAGCAAAACTCAGGGTGGCAGAATAAATTGGTTTTTTTAAAATAGAATACGTTAATCCTAATGCTCCACCTAAAATTCCTGCAATTAAAATAATTTTCCATTTGGATAACAGATAATGCCACCAGCCAATTAATTTCAGAATTAGTTCTTTTAAGGAAATTTCGTCTGAATTGTCTGAGGCGTGGTCCTGATCTTCTTTAACCATAATGCGTTTATAATTTTGAAAGACCAACTAAAATTGCAACGATAGACGCCAGGCCAGTCGCGTAGGCTAAAATTTCTTGTCCCACGTTTCCTTTTCTTTCGGGTTTTTTAGGCACGTAAATTTCACTTCCCGGCTTCACGGCCGGATGGCTGTTCCAAAAAAGAAACTTCCTTGTTCCCCTCACCGTGCCATTTGGATATACCACATAAGCGCCTCTTTTAAGCGCATCAGGAGCATATCCTCCTGCATTTAAAACATAGCCCTTAAAGGTTTTATTCCCATCGTATACGATCGCGCTGGGATATAAAACGTCGCCATTTACGCGGACCACTTGTTGTTGTTTTGGAATTCGGATGATATCACCGTCTTCCATGATCAGATCGATACTGGATCCGGGTTTATTTAATATAGCCTTTAAATCGATACCTATATAGTTATTCCGCAATTGCAAGTTGTTAGTTGTTGAATCTTTATAAGCTTGCTTCAACCTATTTAACTGATCTGTACGCTCCCGGGCTATACCGGTAGTGTCAACTTTATTTTTATCAATGCCGAGCAGCGATATATTATCTCTCCTTAATGTTCCCCCTTCAACATCAGCTGACGCTGAAATTCCACCCGCCCGCGCAACGACATCAGATATTTTTTCATTTTTTTTCCGTATCGTATAAAATCCCGGATATAGGACCTCGCCTTCTATTTTTACGGTTTTTTGTATTTCGTATCCCGGCAGTGAATACACCGATACAATGTCGAAAGGTTCCAATTTAAACTGAGCATCACCGCTTTTAAGCTGCGCATCGACATTTACACTGAACACCTGGGCTATGAAACTGCTTGTTGACTTGGGGTCGCTGTTATTTATCCTTCTGGCAACCTCAATTCGTTTTGCGCTTGCGCCTTCAGCAAAACCACCCGCCTTAACAATTAGATCGGCAACGCTTAGGCCATCTGAATAAGAGAATTCTCCCGGACGCCTTACTTCCCCTTTTATCGACACCCGGTATTGGTCGCGCAGATCGAATATGGACGAAATATTGACGACATCTTCACGTTGCAATGAAATGTCTGGCGCTGATTTATTAATAATATCGCCTAAATTAAATGAAATGATTTCCGTTGTATTATCGGGCTTGAGTCGTGTAATACTCGCCGTCCCGGTAAAGGCATCCTCTTTTAATCCTGCAGATTTCTGAATTAGCTGATTGAGCGTTAATCCTTTTTGCAATTCATATTGGCCCGGCCTGAAAACCGCGCCATTAATGGTTACCCGGTTTTCATAACGATCCAATATACGACCAACAGTATAGATATCTCCACGTAATGGAATGTAATTCTTATAGTCGCTCTCAACCACGTCTGTAATACGTCGTTGCTGATCGCTTATTTGGGAAACTTTAATAACTGATGTATAGGCCTGGTCGGTAAACCCTCCGGCAAACCGTATAACGTCTCGCAGTGTTTCTCCCGGAAGCACTTCAAACAATGCCGGACGCTTTACTTCCCCATCCATTTGGACACGAATGCGGTACGTCGGAACGCGTATAATATCTTGATCTTGTAAACCTATATTATCCTTTTGATCGCCCTTGACTAAGAAATCATAAATGTCCAGGTGCCTTATAATATGGTTATTCCTGATAATCTCTATCTCACGAAATGAGCCATTATCGTTTGGACCATTGGCCGAATACAAGGCATTAAATACTGTGGCTAAGGACGGAAGGGTATAAGTGCCGGGTTTTTCAACCTCGCCAACAATAATTACCTTGATACTCCGGATATTGCCTAAACTTACTTGAACATTCGTTCCTCTGCCTATGGCGTAGTTGTTTGCCACAAGCTTGCTTTTAATTGAAGATGTGGCCTGCTCAATTGTTTTGCCAGCCACATTTAGCAAACCGATCCCTGGAATATTGATATTGCCTTCAGGAGAAACATCCAATTTCCAATTGACCAGTGAACTACCATACACATTGATATTAAGCTGGTCTTCAGGTCCAAGAATATAGTTTATGGGAGTTGCTAATCGTAAGTTTGGTTCAAATGTCGTATTCCCTCCCCTAAAAAGATCTGCACCAAATATTCTTGACGAATTTTGCCTTTGTGTCAAACCCCTGGGATTATTTAATGTATCTGATGGAAAACTAAGTTTTCGTGCCTGGAGCTCACTATTATCGGTATTGCCTGCGCCATTTGTATTTATTTGTCTTATTGCTATAATTCGTTTTTGCAATACCTGTAACTGATCGGCTGATAAACCCCTCGCCTGCGCTTGCTGTATCAGTTGACTATCGCTTATACCTGTGGCCTGAGCTTGCTGAAGCATCGAGCGAATTTGAGCATCCGTTAATTCACTGACATTAACATTTGACAAATTTTGCGGAACTGTCTGCGCTATTACGGCATTGTTGGTTATGTAGAATATGGAAAATATTACTATGAATATTATCGGTTTTAAATATTTCATATTGATTAAAATCACCGGAAAAGTATGAAAATATACATGCCATGATTTGTTTTGATAAATAACGGTGCAATTATAGCGTAAATTTTGTTAAAGTTAAAGGGTATTTTACAACTCTTAAAGTAGGCATAAGGTAAAGACGCTAACTTTTTAAAAACAGCCCGCCCTGATCTTAATCTTGCATCCACTAACTTCAATTAACGAAGTCTTCGTCTTGAATATTTATGAATGAAATATTTATATCATGTTGTGCGTTTCCGATCGCTTTTGGTGTTTTTGCGATTTTTAGGCCTATAGCATTGAACATGCCGGTAGTTTGATTGACGCAATCGTTAGAAATAACTATGAAACACATGATCAACGCATAATTTTCCTACTCAAAAAAACCATCCTTTAACTCATCAATTTCCCGTCTGTCGCGCTTAGTCGGCCGGCCTGTGCCGCTATCGCGCTTTAACATAGGGGCATGGAACATGGATTTAAAAGCCTGGGTTTGTTCAACGGGCGTTATATCCTCATAAAAATGGAGGGCTGTTTTGGCATCTGTCCGGCTTTGCAGCAAACCGGTTACTTTCAACACTCTGCGTTCTATACCTTTAGATATCTGGTAAATTTCTCCTATTTTCACTTCGTGTGAGGGCTTAATGTTTTGATTATCCAGCTTAACCCTGCCGGCTTTACACGCATCTGCGGCTAATGTTCTTGTTTTAAAGACACGTATTGCCCATAAATATTTGTCTATTCTTAGTTTTTCTTTTTCCGTCATAATTAATCAAATTTACAAGTCTTTTAAAAATATCTTGTTTGAACAAGTCAGAACACTTTACATACATAAAACCATGCGGACAAATTCCCTCAAAATTCCTTTAATTTGCCAAAATTTATTTTACTGATGCAAGACCTGAAAAAATTAATTGAAGATGCCTGGGAAGACAGGAATTTACTGCGTTATAACGAGTATATTAACGCAATTGATACGGTAATTGAGAAATTAGATAAAGGAAAGTTGAGGGTTGCTGAGTTAATTGGCTCGCGCTGGCATACCAATGAATGGATAAAAAAGGCGGTTATATTATATTTCCCCATCAGGCAAATGGAAGAAACCTCAGTAGGGCCTTTTGTTTTCCATGATAAAATGAAATTAAAAACAGATTATAAAAAAACCGGTGTGCGCGTTGTACCTCACGCGATAGCACGCTATGGCGCTTATCTTGCCCCCGGGGTTATTATGATGCCATCTTATGTAAATATTGGTGCCCATGTTGACGAGGGGACCATGGTTGACACCTGGGCAACCGTGGGCTCGTGCGCTCAAATCGGCAAACATGTTCACCTGAGCGGAGGCGTGGGTATCGGCGGGGTATTGGAACCGGTTCAGGCCGCGCCTGTTATAATTGAGGATAATTGTTTCCTGGGTTCAAGAGCTATCGTAGTTGAAGGGGTGCATCTTGAACCGGAAGTAGTTTTAGGGGCAAATGTCGTTTTAACGGCATCAACTAAAATTATTGACGTAACTCACGCTGAACCCATTGAATATAAAGGCAGTGTGCCGGCGCGGTCGGTGGTTATTCCGGGTACATATACCAAAAAGTTCCCGGCTGGCGAGTTCCAGGTTCCGTGTGCATTGATCATTGGACAACGAAAAGAATCAACTGATAAGAAAACGTCCTTAAATAATGCTTTAAGAGATAATAACGTGGCTGTATAATAGGTACGCATTAAATAAGGGAATGTTATCCCGGTAATTTCCTATCCTCTATTATGAAAATATTGATAAGGCTGCCGAATTGGCTCGGCGATGTTGTGATGAGCACAGCCTTTATCACAGCCGTTAAAGAATTTTATCCAACGGCAACCATTGACGTTATTATTAAAGCCGAATTGGCTGAAATAGCCAGGTTTATGCCGGAATTAAATACTGTATATTCATTTTCAAAACAGAAATATAGCGGATTAGGCGGTGTATACCGGTTCGGGAAAAGTTTACGTGTCGAAAAATATGATCTGTTTTTTAACCTGCCGACATCATTGTCCTCGGCGGTGTTGGCATATGCCACGGCTATTAAAAAGCGAATAGGTTTTAAAAAAGAAGGCGGTTTTTTTATGCTGACAAACAGTTTTAAAAAGCCGGCGAATATTCACAGGGTTGATGAATATCTCTTTTTACTTGAACAACTTACGGGCAATACTATTCAGGATAGGAAAGTTCAGTTAAGTATTGACGCGCCACCAGAAAAGGATAAAAATAGAGTTTTAGTAAATTTTAATTCCGAAGCATCCTCAAGGAGGATGCCATTGGAAAAAGGTGCGGCCATTATAAATTTGTTAACTAACACATTTCCAAATACCTTGTTTACTTTTCTGGGATCTTCAAAAGAGGCTGTTTTTATCAGTCAGTTGATTGAAAAAGTGCAAAATAGAAGCATGGTTGAAGACCTTGCCGGAAAAACCAATCTGGTTGGCTTATGTAATTTAATGGCGGGCGCTACGGCTGTGCTGACCACGGACTCAGGGCCAGCTCACATTGCTAATAGCTTAGGAACACCAACAATGGTTTTATTTGGCGCCGGAAATGAACTCAACACCGCTCCTTACAACAAAATGAACTTAAGTATTTTACGTTACGGCCAGCTTAACTGCGAACCATGTGTAAGAAACACCTGCAAATTGTATGGTATACCCAAATGCATGCAACTTTTGGACGAATTAAAGATCATTGGTGCTTTGCGCTTATATTTGCCCAATGCTTAAAGACGAAGTTGCCAGGGCTCTGAAAATTGTGCAGGAAGGCGGGATTATCCTTTATCCGACGGATACCATTTGGGGTATTGGCTGTGATGCCACCAACACCGAAGCTATTCAGAAAATATATAGGCTAAAACAGCGTGATGAAAAAAAAAGCATGATCGTTTTGCTGGATAACGAAAATAAGCTGGAAAGCTATATCAGGGACATAAACCCACTGGCATATGAGTTGATCGAATACGCCGAACGGCCTTTGACGCTGGTGATGCCGGGGGCCAGAAATATTTCTCCTTCGCTTATCAGCGCCGACGGCAGTATTGGCATACGCATAGCCAGGCATCCCTTCTGCCAGCAGTTAATTCAGCGTTTGCGTAAGCCGCTCGTATCCACCTCGGCAAATATCAGCGGCAGTCCTTCACCTCAATATTTTTCTCAAATCGATGCCGAAATCATTGATGGCGTCGACTATGTAGTTGATATTGATCAACATGATATGGAAATAAAAGCACCATCCACCATTATGAGACTGGCGCCAAATGGAAGTTTTGAGTTTCTAAGGAAATAAGTTCAGCAATGAAACAACATCTTCGGCACCCGATATTTCCCGTCATATCAAACCTTGTTGCAGAGTATAATTTACAGGCGTATGTTATTGGCGGTTTTGTGCGCGACGTTTTGTTAAATCGCCCGTCAAAGGATATCGATATCGTAGTTATTGGCAATGGAATAGGATTTGCTGAGCGTGTCGCAAAAAAATTAAAAGTTAAATTATCCGTATTTAAAAACTTTGGAACAGCCTCGCTGAGATACAAAGACCTGGATTTAGAATTTGTTGGCGCCCGCAAAGAGTCGTACCGTTTGGATTCAAGAAAGCCTATTGTAGAAAACGGCACACTTGAGGATGATCAAAACCGCCGGGATTTTACGATAAACGCTTTAGCTATCGCTTTGCATCCCGACTCATTTGGCCAGCTATTGGATCCGTTTAACGGCGCAGCCGATTTAAAACACCAACTGATACGAACGCCCCTTAATCCGGTTGAAACTTTTTCTGACGACCCCTTACGAATGTTAAGAGCGATACGCTTTACAACGCAACTCAACTTTAAAATAGATGCGGAGGCGGTAAAAGCTATTTCCGAAAACGCGGAGAGAATAAGGATTATTTCGCAGGAGCGTATAACCGACGAATTGAACAAGATAATATTGTCGGAAAAACCCTCTGTCGGTTTTAATTATTTATTCGATACCGGTTTGCTTCAACTCATATTTCCGCAAATGACTGCTTTATATGGCGTGGAAATTACTGATGGTAAAGGGCATAAGGACAATTTTTACCATACGCTGCAGGTACTGGATAATGTTTCCAAAGGTACCGCCGATCTGTGGCTGCGCTGGGCCGCTATTTTGCACGATATAGCCAAACCAGCAACCAAACGTTTTGAGCCAGGGCACGGCTGGACATTCCATGGCCATGAGGATAAAGGCGCACGGATGGTGCCTAAATTATTTGCACAGTTGAAATTACCGCTTAACGAAAAAATGAAATTCGTTCAGAAAATGGTTCAACTGCATTTGCGGCCTATCGTATTGGCACAATCAACCGTAACCGACTCGGCAGTTCGGCGGCTGTTATTTGAAGCCGGTGATGATATAGAGAGCTTAATGTTACTGTGCAATGCTGACATCACCACCAAAAATGAGTATAAAGTAAAAAAATACCGGCAGAATTTTGAACTCGTGCAGCAAAAATTAAAAGATGTGGAGGAAAGGGATAATATTCGTAATTGGCAACCGCCCGTTACAGGTGTTGATATTATGGAAATCTTCGGCATTAAAGAAGGCAGGGAAGTCGGAATCATCAAAAGTCAAATTAAAGAAGCCATATTGGAAGGTGAGATACCAAACTCACGCGAAGCTGCGATAAGTTATACGATTGCCAGGGGAACTGAAATTGGCTTAAAAGTTGTGGAAAAGAATAAATGATTTTATTAAAGCTTGTAGCAGAGTTCGCCAACAGCAAAGTAACCTGCGAAAAAAAGGGAATAAATTAAAACATTATTATTTTTGTAAAAATCTACTAAAAAATGGCGCTATACAGGTTCAGGATTACGTTTGAAGATTACGACGATGTGATTAGGGAAATCGATATAAAATCGAACCAGACATTTGAAGATCTTCATAGGGCAATTCATCAGTCCACCGGTTATAATCCCGAATACCCGTCTTCTTTTTATATCAGTAATGACCAATGGACTAAAGGTGAGGAAATAACTTACCTGCCAAATCAAAAGAGAATTGACAGGGGCGTTTCGCTTATGGATAAAGTAAAGCTGCTTAGCTTTATTGACGATCCGCATCAAAAATTTTACTACACCTTTAATTTCGACCGCCCGTTCGATTTCCACGTCGAACTCATGAAAATTATTTTGGATGAAACGCCTGGTGTTGTTTATCCAGCCGTTATAAAATCAGTAGGCGAGGCCCCAAAGCAATTTGGAAACATACCTGCCGTTCCCGTAACTCCGCCTGAAGGAGACGATTTCGATTTTCTGAACGAAATGGGTTTGGATGAAGAGGATACGGAGGAGTTTTCAGAAGTTAGTGAAGCCGTTGATGTAGCTGAAGATGAGGAAAAAGTTGCGGATGACGAAGAAGAAAATGATGAGTTTGGCAGCGAATTCTCAGACGAGGAAGGTTTTGAAGACGAAGGTAAACTATCGCACGGCGATGATTATTGATATTTTCTTGTTTGTAATTGATTGCAACGGTTCATAGTAGCTGACGTATTTATGAACGCTGCATTAACAGAAAAAATTCTAATTGTAATTGCCGGCCCCACCGCGTCAGGTAAAACAGCAGCTGCCATCCAACTTGCGAAATATTATAACACAGTTATCGTTTCGGCCGATTCGAGGCAGTTTTATCGTGAAATGTCCATCGGAACTGCTAAGCCTAATAAAGAGGAACTTGCCGCCGTCAAGCATTATTTTATCAACTCGCACTCAATAACAGAAAGTTTTACCGTCGGCGATTTTGAAAAACAATGTCTCTCGCTTTTAATCGAACTTTTTAAACAGCACGACAAGGTAATATTGGTTGGCGGTTCAGGACTGTATATTAAAGCAGTTTGTGATGGATTTGACGCGCTGCCTATTGCGGACGCAGCCATTAGAAGCCGGCTAAATGCCGAATTGAAAGCACACGGCATAACCTCCCTGCAGGAAAGACTTAGGATCGTTGATCCTGTTTATCATAAAATAGTGGATCTGAACAATCCACAACGTATTATAAGAGCACTTGAGGTATTTGAAAGCAGTGGAAAACCTTTTTCATCCTTTCATAGCGCATCAAAGGCTAACCGTCCATTCCAGGTAAAAAAAATTGGATTAATATGGCCGAGGGAAATATTATATAAGCGAATTAATGAGCGGGTGGACACCATGATAAACCAGGGGTTGTTAGACGAAGCGAGATTGTTGTTACTTTACCGACATCTAAACGCATTAAATACCGTTGGTTATTCCGAATTGTTTGATTATTTTGATGGAAGAACCGATCTTGATTCGGCCATTAAATTGATTAAACAAAACACACGACGATTTGCGAAGAGGCAGTTAACATGGTTTGGAAAGGATAAAGATATAGCCTGGTTAGATGCTGATAAGATAAATTCGAAAAATAACGAAATCCTACTAACGCACGTACTGGATAATAATTAGCTTTCCAGATATGTATTCAAGCAAAATAAGACACTTAGCAAAAGCCGTTACTTATAGGGCGCTCGGAACTGTGCTGACTATGCTTTTGGCGTGGATCATTACCGGGAACCCGATAATTGGGTTAAAAATAGGTCTGCTGGAAGTGCTTTGTAAGCTTGGTTTATATTATATTCATGAGCGAATTTGGTATAAAATCAATTTCGGGCTTGCTGAACGAAGTTCGAGAAAAATAAAAAATGCGCCGGCTAAATCGGCTTTTATTGTACCTCAAAGTTTTGATATAAATAAAGATGCGAGGCAGAAACTTTTAAATCAAAGAGGCAAGGTGATTTGGTTTTTTGGATTGTCGGGCGCAGGCAAAACCACGTTAGCTAACGGTTTGGAACAAGCATTGAATAAATTAAATTTTAAGACATTTATTTTAGACGGCGACAATCTGAGAAGCGGGTTATGTAAGGATCTTGGATTTTCGGAAGAGGACAGGATGGAAAATATAAGACGGATAAGTGAAGTTTCAAAATTGATGATGGAGGCGGGAATTATAGTTCTTTGTGCTTTTGTAACACCATTTGAACAAGACCGGGAAGCGGCAAGAGCGCTAATAGGAGAGGAGAATTTAATAAATATATTTGTTGATTGCCCATTAGATGAATGTGAGAGAAGAGATGTAAAGGGATTGTATAAAAAGGCGAGAGCGGGCGAAATCAAAAATTTCACAGGAATAAGTTCGCCCTTTGAACCGCCCGACAAAACTGACTTGATCTTAAAAACGGCGGTATTTTCCAAACAGCAGCTGATTGATGAGCTACTCACTTTTGTTAAACCCAAAATTGAAGTTTAGCGGCCGACAGTTGTAAAAGCAAACAACTAGTTATTGCCCAGCAGCGTGTTTAAATATACACCATATCCGCTTTTAAGGTATTTTTGGACTAAGGTGGTTAGCTGTGCATCATTTATAAACCCGCGGCGATAGGCTACTTCTTCGATACAACCGATTTTGGTGGCTTGTCGTTTTTCAATAACGCGTACATACTCTGATGCATCGCTAAGCGAATCAAAAGTCCCGGTATCAAGCCAGGCAGTTCCACGGTCCATTACACCGACATGTAGATTACCTTGTTCAAGATAGAATTTATTGATATCCGTAATTTCATACTCCCCACGTGGTGACGGGGTCAGATTTTTTGCTATTTCGGTTACCTTGTTATCATAAAAATACAGGCCTGGAACAGCATAATTCGACTTCGGATGGGTTGGCTTTTCTTCAATGGATAAAGCTTTAAAATCTTTATCAAACTCTACAACTCCATATCTTTCCGGATCCGCAACAGGGTAGGCGAAAATAGCCGCCCCATTCACATCGTTAAAACTGCGTATCAATTCAGGAAATCCCGACCCATAAAATATATTGTCTCCCAGTATAAGGGCTACTTTGCTATCGCCAATAAATTCTTCTCCTATTACAAATGCCTGGGCAAGGCCGTTTGGTTTTTCCTGTATCGCATATTTAAAAATGCATCCCAGGTCGCTGCCATCACCCAGCAAACGTTTAAAACTATCGTTATCTTCAGGTGTGGTAATAATTAAAATTTCCCTTATATCGGCCAGCATCAATACCGATAAAGGATAGTAGATCATCGGCTTATCGTAAATAGGCATTAGCTGCTTACTTATCGCCCTTGTTATCGGATAAAGCCTGGTGCCCGATCCGCCGGCTAATATAATACCTTTCATTTTAGTTGCTCTGTGACTTAAGGTTGCCGAGGCAAGATACCAAACTATCCCGCCAATAAGGAATTTCTAAACCAAAGGTTTTTTTCACCTTGCTTTTATCCATCACTGAATAAGCCGGCCGCACAGCTTTGGTTATATATTCTTCGGTTTTTACCGGGGCTACCTTTACAGGTGCTTCAGCAATATCAAAAATAGCTTTTGCGAAATCGTACCACGAAGCGATTCCTTCGTTGCTGTAATGGTATATCCCGTAAGCGCCGCTTCCGCTTTTTATGATATGTATAATACAGGCAGCCAGGTCCATGCCATATGTGGGAGCCCCGGTTTGATCGGCGATCACTTTTAATTCATCTCTTTCCCTGCCCAACTTTAACATGGTTTTAACAAAATTATTTCCGTATTCAGAATATAGCCAACCGGTGCGAATGATAAAGTATTTTTTTAGCAGCGTTTCCACCGCTTGCTCGCCCTCAAGTTTAGTTTTTCCGTAAACGTTTAAGGGTTGAGTTGCATCTTCCTCATTTCGCGGGCTCGACGCGTCACCCTTAAAAACAAAATCTGTCGATATGTGAATTAATACAGAATCATTTTTGGCGCAAAGCCGGCTTAAGTTTTCAACGCCGGTTTTATTGATCCTTAAAGCTATTTCACGCTCGTCTTCTGCTTTGTCGACCGCAGTGTATGCTGCACAGTTTATACAATAAGCAGGTTCATAAGTACTAAATACGGCTGTTAAAGCATCGTAATCTAAAATATTCGCCTCGGTTTCTGATGGGAAATATGTGTTCGGTATTTTTTCTGTTTCAACCAATTTTTTCAAACAATTACCCAGCTGGCCGGACGCGCCAAAAACAACGATATTACTCATTTAATTATTTCAGATTTACAAATGGCGTTTAAGCGTAGTTGTTAATATGCTTTGCTAAAAAGTCCTGGTAAGCTAATTTAATACCCTCCTCCAACTCAATTGTATGTTTCCATCCCTTGCTGTGCAATTTACTAACATCCATCAACTTTCGAGGCGTACCATCGGGTTTGGAAACATCATATTTTATGTCGCCTTCAAAACCAATTATTTTTTTTATCAGTGAGGCTAAGTCTCTTATGGAAATATCTTCACCGGTGCCGATATTGATCAAGCCCGGTTCATCGTAGTTTTGCATTAGGTAATAGCAGGCCTCGGCAAGGTCATCTGCAAATAAAAATTCTCGTTTCGGAGACCCTGTTCCCCATATGGTAACTGATTCCAGGGCTTGTTCTTTCGCTTCATGAAAACGACGGATCAATGCAGGTAAAACATGCGAGTGCTCAGAATGATAATTATCATTGTAGCCATAAAGATTTGTGGGCATCACCGAAATATAGTTGCAACCGTATTGAAAGCGATATGAGTCGCAAAGCTCAATTCCGGCAATTTTGGCGATAGCATACGGTTCGTTGGTTGGCTCCAGCGGCCCGGTTAATAAATACTCTTCCTTTAATGGCTGAGGGGCCATCTTTGGATAGATGCAGCTTGAACCTAAAAAAAGCAATTTCCTTACCTTATTAAGGTAAGAATTATGAATTATATTGCTTTGTATCATCAGATTATCATACAAAAACTCACCTCTGAACGTATTGTTAGCCACAATACCGCCAACCTTTGCGGCAGCTAAAAAAACATATTCCGGTTTTTCCTGCTCAAAAAAATCAGCCGCCGCAGCCTGGCTTCTCAAATCGAGTTCCGACGAAGTACGTGTAACCAGGTTATTAAAGCCTTCTTTTTGCAATTTACGATAAATAGCAGAACCAACCATTCCTCTGTGGCCTGCAATATAGATTTTAGAATTTTTGTCCATTGGATATCTTTAAAAATAATGGTTAAAATGCATTTTTATCCCCTTTTACGCTATTCCAGATCGTCAAAAAGATTATCTTTAAGTCGAGGAGGAAAGACCAATTTTCTAAATACCACACGTCCAGCTCCACCCGCTTTTGCATGGAATCGGTATTAGCTTCGCCACGCAAGCCGTTTACCTGCGCCCATCCGGTAATTCCCGGTTTTAAAAAATGTCTTACCATATATCTATCAATTAACTGCGCATATTGTTTGGTATGACTTAACATATGTGGCCGCGGACCTACTGTAGACATGTCGCCAATGAGCACATTAAAAAATTGAGGCAGTTCGTCAATGCTGGTCCGGCGAATAAACGCACCGATTTTGGTGATGCGATAATCACTGGGCGACGCTTGCTTTTTATCTGCTTCAACATTTACCTTCATACTCCTGAATTTGTAAACTGTAAAAGGCTTATTGCTCCGCCCCGACCGCAATTGCTTAAAAAATACCGGACCTTTTGATTCCAGTTTAATTAAAACCGCCAGTATCGGGAGCAACCAGCTGATGATAAATACGATAATAAACAATGCAAATAAAGTATCGAAAGCGCGTTTAAAAAAGCGATTTAACATACTTTCCTGCGGTTCAGCGCGTACAGAAATTATAGGGATATGACCGAAACTTTCAACCGATAATTCTTTTATACCATAGTCGTAGTATTCGGGGACAAATCTAAAACGAATAAGATGTTTATCGGCATATTGTAATAACTCGTGAATTTTGTTGGTTTCTGAAATTTTGAGGGTACAAAAAATTTCATCAATTTTATTTTTTGTCAAATAATTCTGGCAATCGGTTGTCAGCCCCATATACATCGGGTTGTCTTTAAAATTATCACTGCGATCGTCAAAGAAACCAAGCAATTTATATCCCCTGTCGGGATTATGGTCAAAAAAATCGCCCAGGTCCTTCCCGGTTTTTTTAAAACCGACGATTACCGCTTTTCGGGGTTCGAATAAATTGGTCCGTCCGTTTTTACGGATGCTCAGAAAAATCACTTTCCAGAACCATAATAAAAACCCAAATAATACCGACGAATAAAACAAGAATCGCCTTGTGATAAAAGACGCTTCCGAGCCTACCATGATAATAATGGTACACATAAGGCAGATAAATAAGAAATAGGTTTTTATAACGTTCCGAAAAGTTCTGATAGAATCTTTATTCAGAACATCCGAATATAGATTTGTAATATTTGCTGATAGCAGCCATATTAAATTAAATACCAGGATAATAGGTGTATAGCTTTTACCTCCGGTCCAAAAGACGTTTGTTTTGCTCTCTATCAGATAAGCTGCAACCAAGCTTATATTAAGAACAGTATAGTCAAATGTAAGGTTGATAGCCTTTATTAAGTTTGAGAAACGGCTAACCATGTATATTTATCACACCCTCCCGATTGTTCAAATAAATTTTCATCCTCTCTATGTCTTAATTTATGCTGATAAATAGGCCCGATCTGATATTCTCCTTCCCAATGAGATCGAAATCATAATTATCCGGCAAAAATTGTCCTATGCTAATACAGGCATTAAGTTACGAATTTATAAATTTATTGGCAAAGGGGGATGCTTTAAATTGGAAATCTGCTAACATAGGGCTACAAACCAATTAACATTCTACGACTGATATACAAGTTTATTTCCGAATCGGTGGCTGGCTTGCCGTCACGATTAACTATTGTGTTTAGGCCGTTGCGTTAAGATGACTATGCAACATTAAGCTTAATAACCGAAATGATTTTAAATATCGTGGCAGGTATAGGTTGGGGCTGTCAATACATCTGCATAACCAGCCCATTGAAAGCCTATCGGCCCAATTGGGTATATCGGCCTGATGCCCGGTCAAAAAGGCAATAGCTGCGCCTGTGCAAATAATCCCAGGCCTATAAGTTAAGTTATTAAAGAGATAAGCGCCTAACTTTTCCTGTACCCCGCCGCCTAAATTTATAATTACGTATTCAGGTTTTTTTTCTTCGATATAAGCAAGAAGCTCAGCATCCTCAACCTTATGTTTGTTATATATGGGCGCAACGTACGACATATCGTCACTTAAGTTGAACCCATTATTATTAAGATAAGATAAATTTGCCGCTGCCTCTTCCGGCCGGGGATCAACCATCAGTATTTTGCCTGTTTGTTGTATTTCGGCATCGTTCAAAAAGCTGATCAAAAATTTTAAACCTGATATTTTGTTGATCTTCTTTTTATTTAGCGCGTTCCAAATAAGTGCCATAAAACCGCTGTCGGCTATCACTACACTTGCGGATTGTAAAGCACTATAATATTCCGGGTCTGTCCTGATATTAATCAACCCCGGTGCGGCCGGAGCCGTTAAGAATCCGCCGGATTTAACGATAGATACGGCGTCAGTAACACCACTATTGTGAAAATCGAGACCCAATATTTTAACAGTATTATAACAGCTCATTTGAGTTGAGTGGGTGTTAATCAATAATTTATCTTAGGGTTAAAAAAGTAAAAAAACACATCCTTTACGGAAGCTAAAAAATTACACGGTAATTTTTTCATTACAACAACCGACAGATGACTAAAACTTCTTTTGGATTGATTAATCAGAAAAAATAAAGTATTATCCGACTGAACAATATCAAATTCTGTTTAGAGAAATTGTTGAAGATCCCTGAAAAAGCGCCTGAATTGCGTTAAAGGCTTAATTCAGGCTTATGGGAATTCAAACACATCCATCTATCTATTTTAAAAATACAAAAATTTTATAATATCACAAGTATAATTATGAGTATTTACAGTAAATAGCGATTATTTATATAATTTTAATATTTGGTTAATAAAAGACAATTTACCAAAAGTTAATATGGAGAGCGGACTTACTTATCGTACCGGTTAAAAGTGGATAGGACGCGTGGTATTTATTGATAGTTTATAATGAGATATGTTGTGATTACTCCCGAACCAGACGCGATTTAACACGAATAATGATGAAGTAATATCGCGGGAAGCGACTCTGCATTATCAGTTAAACCGAAACGCCGCGGAAACTTGAAACCCGAGGGCGCAATAGATTTAAGGTTGGTTATTTTGAAGAAAGCGGGCGCGTAACTTAATGAGATTTAAAAATGTCCCCTTATTTTGTTATAAACCTCATCATTATACAATTTTTTCAATTGTTGATGAATATCGCCGGATAAAGGCGGCAGCGCCGACGCATCTACGTTGGATTGAACCTGCGATACTTTTGATGCCCCCGGAATTACGGTAGTTACAGCAGAATGATCCAATATCCAGCGAATGGCCCATTCGGCCATCCTGGCGTCGGGCAGGATTGTTTTCATCCTTTTCGCCAGGCTAACCCCTTCTTTAAAATCAATGCCCGAGAAGGTCTCGCCGGCATTAAATGCCTCTCCGTTTGCGTTGTAGTTGCGGTGGTCGTTTTTTTCGAAGTGCGTACCTTCATTAAATTTGCCGGATAAAAGTCCACTTGCCAATGGTACACGGATGATAAGGGCTACTCCTTTTTGTTTTGCTTTTGCAAACACTTCATCGGCCACGTGCTGTCTGAAAAGATTGAATATAATTTGCAGTGAAGCAAGGCCTTGCTGTTCCAGGCACAGAAGAGCCTCTTCGGACGTTTCCACACTTGCACCGAAATGTTTGATCAAACCCTGCTGCTGTAATTTGCGCAAGTGATCAAATACTGTTCCTTCGCGCATTTCATCTGTTGGTATACAATGCAGCTGTTCTAAAAATAGTTGCGGGATACCCAGGTGTGTTAGTGAGTCTTCCACCTGGCGCTTCATTGCATCGTAGGTGAAGTTTTGCGGCCATCCATTGGTGCCGTCATTCCGCCGGCCGAGTTTGGTGGCTACAAACGCTTTTATTTTGCTCGTTTTTAAAAATTTACCGATCACCGTTTCGCTAACGCCCATGCCATAAACATCAGCTGTATCGATAAAGTTGCCGCCTGCACCGGTGTAGGCCTGTAAAATTTCAAAGGCTTGTTCTTCGTCCATGTTTCCCCAGTCGGCGCTGCCCAGCTGCCAGGTGCCCAACCCAACCTCTGCGATAGGCGTCCCTTTAAAATCACGGTATTTCATATCAGCTGCCCATTTCCAAAATACGGTCGAACTCGTGCGGTTTAAGCGAGATCACGGATAACCTGCCCTGGCGGACAAGGTGGATATCCTTTAAACTTTCCTCGGCTTTAATTTGGGCAAGCGAGACCGGGTTTTTTAACGGCTCAACAGGTACCAGGTCAACTACCACCCAATTAGGATCGGTTGTCGTTGGGTCCTGATAGGCCGGCTTAGCGACTTTTGCAATACCCACCACTTCTTTTCCTTCATTGCTATGGTAATACAACACCAGGTCGCCTTCATGCATGGCTTTCAGGTTATTGCGCGCCTGGTAGTTGCGCACACCGTCCCAAAAAGTACGGCCATCCTTATTGAATTTTTCCCAGCTATATTTCTCGGGTTCTGATTTTACAAGCCAATGTTGCATAGAGTAAGGTTTTGTCAAAGGTAATTAAACAGCGGATTTCTTAAAACAGTATTCTATCCAACAAAAAGAAAATCGCAAACACAACACTGGCAATCCCGTTAGTGGTCATAAATGCGAAATTAACCCGGCTCAAATCGTTGGGTTTTACCAGCAGGTGTTGGTAGATCAGCATCGCGCAGAAAAAAAATACGCCAAGGTCATACAGTATTCCCATGTGCGTAGAGAAGACAGGCATAATAACGAACACAGCTGAAAACACGTGTAAAACCGACGATAAACGCAGTGCATTTACTTTACCCAGGTAAGCCGGAATAGAATGTAGCTTTTGTTCGCGGTCGAAATCTTCGTCCTGCAGCGCATAAATAATATCAAACCCGCTTACCCAGCACAACACGGCGAAAGAAAAAAACAACGGGACAATGTTAAACGCGCCTGTTACTGCCAAATAAGCACCGATAGGTGCAAGCGACAATCCTAAACCCAATACCAAATGGCAAAGCGCCGTAAATCGTTTTGTGGCGCTGTAACCCAATACGACCAACAAAGCGACCGGCGAAAGATAGAAGCAAAGTTTATTAATGAACCAGGTGGTTATCATAAAAGCCAGGCAGTTGATAATCGTAAATGTTAACGCCGACATTGGGCTGATGCGTCCAGATGGTATATCGCGTTGCCTGGTGCGCGGGTTTTTGGCGTCCACATCTCTGTCCAGGTACCTGTTAAATGCCATCGCCGAATTACGGGCAAATACCATGCATAAAATCATCAGCACCAGTTTAACCCAATCGAACCTGTGGCTTGTTGTAGTAACAGCCAAAAAAAAGCCGATAATAGCAAACGGCATGGCAAAAATGGTATGGGAGAAGGTTACTAATGAGAGGTACTTTTTCATATATCGATCAAATGACGATCACCGTTGTTTCACCCGTTAAGAGACGCAAAAAATATGCGTCTGTACGCCTTCAAAATTAATGATTTTTAATGCCATTTTGCTCGTTCATATTGAACCGGCCATTTTACATCGCGGCCTAATTGATGCGCAGCCCTGAGCGGGAAATAAGGATCACGCAGCAATTCGCGCGCCATGATCACCAGGTCGGCCTGGCTCTGCCTGATGATGGAATCTGCCTGCATAGCTTCCGTTATCAGCCCGACAGCACTGGTCAGCATATCGGTTTCGACTTTTATTTTTTCGGAAAATTCCACCTGGTAACCCGGCTTTATAGGGATTTTCGCATTAGGCACATTGCCCCCTGATGAACAATCGACAAGATCTACACCCATAGTTAACAATATTTTTGAGAGCGCGACCGAATCATCGGCCGACCAGCCGCCTTCGGTCCAGTCGCTTGCCGAAATACGGACGAACAGTGGATTTTCTTCGGGCCATACACTTCGCACAGCTTCTGTAATCTCAAGTAAAAACCGTACGCGGTTTTCAAACGAGCCGCCGTATTCATCGGTTCTCTGGTTACTTAGCGGCGACAGGAATTCGTGGATAAGATACCCGTGGGCGGCATGCAGCTCTATCACTTTAAAACCAGCTTTTATCGCGCGTACCGTTGCTGCTTTAAAGTCGGATTTAACTTTTTTTATACCCGCTTTATCGAGCACTACCGGCGCTTCCTCATTTTCGGTAAATGATACCGCACTGGGCGCTACCGTTTTCCAGCCGCCCGGCTGGTCAGAATGAATTTGCGCCCCGCCATCCCAGGGAATCAGATGACTTGCTTTTCTGCCGGCATGCGCCAGCTGTATCCCGGCAATCGCATCATGTTCGTGTATAAAATCTGTGATTTGCTTTAATTTAGCAATATGATCGTCCTTGTAAATGCCCAGGTCGCCGGCGGTTATACGCCCTTCGGGAGATACCGCGGTAGCTTCGGTAATTACCAAAGCGGCGCCGCCTATGGCCCGGCTGCCTAAATGCACCAGGTGCCAATCATTTGCAAAACCGTCTTCACTGGAATACTCGCACATCGGCGATACCACAAGGCGGTTCTTAAATTCGATATTTTTTATTTTTATAGGTGAAAACAGATGAGGCATAACTTTTTTGTGCTAAGATAGCAGTTGGCGGGCAAAGGTTAAATATCATGGACAGTTATTACGATAAGCTGACCTTCGGCACCGTCAGAATGTTACATTTACGCCTGTCGTAAATAAAAAATACAGGCCGCTTTGATTGCTGTTATAGGGTTTGATCAAATAAGGTGTAAAATTGAATTGCCAGGTTTTAACTACATAAGTTAGCTGGAGCGAGCCGCTTAAAGCAAGCAAATTATATTGCTTGATTTTTTGCTGGGTGGGTTGTGATGATGGTGTCAAGATGGTATTAATCACCGACTTGCTGCTATCGACCGGCTGCGTGAACGTTTGCGTGCCGGCATACAGGGTAGCATCGGGTGTGAGCTTAAAACCGTCTTTGTTATTTTTGCCGGATTTGGTGACCTGTATCTCTTTGGATAGCTCCACGTCGTTAATAATATCGTTTTCATTCTGCTTACCGATGCGGTAGCTGGCTGCAACCGTAAGCTTTGCGATGTTTTGCGGGTTGAGATACAACTGACCGTCGATGGTGGCATTGAATGATGAAAGTATGATGGGGCTGCTATTTGTTATGAAATATTTGGTTGCGGAAATGGCGCCGCCATATTGTTTGGCCTTGTCAAATGAAAATACATAGCCCGGCGTTACACTCAATCCTTCTACCGGCGTTTTGCCGCCGTTCAAATCAAAATATCCTATTGCGCTTACAAAAAACCCCTTCCTGGAAATAAGCGTTAACGTGGGCAGCAAAACGGGCGAGCTTGACGGGTCTCTGCGCCCGGCATAAGTCAGGTCGGATAAATACAACAGCCCGGTATTTACAAACAGGCTTTTTGACGTTTGTTTATTGACGGCGGTATCTGTTTTTACTTGCTGGGCTGATGCATTGAAACAAAGCAGCACAGGCAATGAAAAGACAAGAAGAAATTTGCGGCTGAACATTGTGATACGATGACTAAGGTTTTAAAATCGGAAAGGCCAACTTTGGCCTTTCCGAATAGATGGTCTGTAATTTTTGAATTATTTTTTTACGGCCGATGCATGGGTTGACGATGCAGCGCCTGTGTTTAGGCCGGCTTGTCTTTTACCTGCCTTTACATGGGTGGCTGACGATGCAGAACCTTTAACACCTGCATCTACCTTTTTTGAAGAAGCCGATCCGTTGGCGCTTCCGTTAGCTGTCGTGCTGCTTTCGGCGCTAATTTTATTTCTTTGATAAGCGCTTTTTGCTTTGGCTGCACCACGATTATAGGTGGCTGCAGTGCGTTTTTCGCCTGCGTTTACCGAAGCTTTGGCTTTGGTTTCGTCGTTTTCTGCTGTTTGTTTTATACGATAGTCGGCAGCCTTAACTTTCCGGGCGCTCGTATTGTATTTAGCTTTCCCGGTTGCGGCTACCTGTTTTGCGTTTACACGGGCACTGCCTTTAACAGACGATGAGCCGCTTGCGCTTTGACCGCTTTTATTGGCAGAGACACTACCGTTTGACGATCCCGATCCGCTTACAGTTTGACCGTTTTTATTTGCAGAAACGCTGGTATTTGATGAGCCGTCGGCGTTTGAGCCGTTTTTATTTGCTGTTGCGTCGGTAGTAACAGTTCCGTTGCCGCTAACTGTTGAAGCCTGGTTTTGACCTGTCTGAACAGCGGTTTGAGTTTGACCCGCAACCTGGGTATTGATATTCGCAGCCTGGTTTTGAGTGGCCTGTACGGCTGTTTGGGTTTGGTTTGCAACTTTGCCGGTAACATTGGTGGCCTGGCTAACAATTTTTTGTGTGGTAGCGGCAGGAGTTACAGACGGCACTACGGCATGGGTAACAATTTTCGTTGCCGTTTGCCCACCTATATTTACCTGCGCTATACTTGTTTCAGAAGCGCATATAGCACCGACAAGAAACAAAGTTTTAATTACATTTTTCATGGTAATAAATTTTAGTTAAACGTTAATTCTACGATTTTCCTTCAAATCTTCTTTCAGGTATAAAATACTATTCCAATTTTATGCCAGCGGGAAAAATGTTATAAAATGGGGGGAGGTGATAAGGTAGTTTCCTGAAAACAGGACACAAAAGCGTATGGTATAATAGTCAAAGCAAATGCTCCCTATTACATTAACAGGCTATTGACAGCTATAAAGAAGGTTAAGATAACCGCGTTGTTTTAAAAACAGACACAGTATGGTTACCAAAACATTATTTATGCCAAAATGAAAATCAGATGAAATTAAGACAAAGGCAATTGATTGCAAACAGGTTATCGTGGATAAGACTCAGGGTCTTATTTGTTTGCGGTATTCAATAAACGGTAACCAACCAGTTCGTCCCAGCGGGCGCCGGGCGGATGATAATAAACCAATAGCTGATAATTATTTTCCGTTTCGAAATAATTTCCTTCCAAAGCCGTATTGTCAACGCGGCCGGAAGCCTTATCAACCCAAACATATTCATAGTCGTACACACCTTGTTTTAGAAAATCAGAGATCACAAATTTTCCGTTCAAAGCGTCAAAGTTCAATTTACTCCGGTCGTCCAGCTTATAATCATTAAATTTTCCAACGATGTAGGCTGTACCTGTTGTTGGGTCTTTTTTGGCGGCAAGACTAAAGATCACATGCGCATAATCGGCATCCGTGCGCGGGTCGGTACCGTCCTGGTTAAGCACATAAAAATTGCCGTTTAAATCATATTGAAAAGTATAATTGACCTGGCTCCTGTCCGCATCAGCTAACAATACCACCGTATTTGCCGTATCGCGATAAATGCGCGCTATGTGTTCAGAATTTAATTTGAAGCTCCGGGTATCAAAATGCCGGAACTCATTTCCGCCGGGAAAATCATTGATATTAACATCATTATAGATCAGCTGCTGTCCCTGTATATAAGTTGGCTGACTGTTGAAATGTGAAATTTCGCTTCGGCCATTTTGCATGATCAGTACGCGTAGGTCGGCGTTTGGATTTTGAACCCTTAAACCGCCATAGTTAACCGTGAAGTTTATTTTTTGATTGGTTTGGCGGGTAGCGGCATCCGTGGAGGGTACAAACTCTGCCATTAAGGATACCAGTTGGTTCACCACGTATAACCGGCGGGTAATAACCAGCTTCGCCGGGTCGGCATCTTCGTAAACTTTTAAAATATAGTTGCCCGGAATTTTGGGCGCGATGTTTTCATTTGGCAGCTTTAGCTGATAGTGGGTGTACTTTTGAATGGTGCCGGTTGAATAGCTGTAATCGGTTATCCGGTCATCATTATAGTTTTGCAAATACTCTGCGGGGGAGAGATTTGATGAGTTCCAATTGGCATCGCAGTGCTCGATGGTGTAACTATAGGTTTCTGATCCGCCTTTTAAATTATCAAACGCTAATAATACTTTTTCGTCTGACCCGAGCCGGATGATAGGAAAAGATGCCTGTTTAGCGGTGTTGTAAAATTCAACGCTTTTTATTTCGGGGCGATAAACGTTGTTATCGTACGGGGATTGAGCGAATAAAAAGAAGGGGGATAAAAGAAGCAACAATGCGAAAATGCATAGTTTAGAGATTGCTTTCCCGAAACAAGTTCGGGACCGGCTGTTCCTCGCAATGACGCTCGTCATATAATTACGCTTCCAATTCCATGATCTGGTCGGCCAGTTCTTCCCATTTTAATTGCAGGTGGCCCAGCTCCAATTTTTTCAGGTCATAATTCTTATTGATCTCGTTCATTTTTGCCAGGTCGTTGTAGAGCTTATCATCGGCCAATTGCTCTTCCAGCTGTTTCACCATCTTTTCCAGTTCAGCTATTTGTTCTTCCATTTTAGCCAGGTCCTGGTTGAGTTTTTTTAATTGCTGGGATCTGTTTTCACCAGCCGGTTTTTCAGGCGCGGGCTCTTTCTTCTCTTCCTTTTTTGAGTGAGAGACCGGGGCGGCGGTTTTTGCCTCAAGCTTGCGCTTAGCATACCAAACATCGAACTCGGCATAAGTGCCGGGGTATTGTTTTATTTCCTGGTTTTCGATAAACCATATTTTGTTCGCGACATTATCGAGGAAATAACGGTCGTGCGACACGACGATAAACGTCCCTTCAAATTGCTGCAGCGCCTGTATTAATATATTTACCGACTGTATGTCCAGGTGGTTGGTAGGCTCATCCAGTATCAGGAAGTTGGCATCGGCCGTAAGCGCTTTTGCCAGCGCCACACGCGATTTTTCGCCACCCGAAAGAACCTTGATCTTTTTAAATACATCGTCGCCCGTAAAAAGGAATGACCCTAATATCGAACGCAGCTCGGTCTCATTATGCTTCGGCGCGAATGACTGTAGTTCCTGTAGTGCGGTATTTTCCAGGTGCAGGGCTTCCAGCTGGTGCTGCGCAAAAAAGGTTTCAGTTACATTATGACCGGTTATCATTTTACCTCTGAAATCCTTGTCCGTTCCGGCAATGATTCGCAGCAAGGTCGATTTACCTTTGCCGTTGGCGCCGATCAGCGCGATCTTGTCGCCTTTTTCAATAACCGCCTCTGCATGGTTCAAAATATCAATCGTGGGGTACTTTTTGATGATATCTTCCATCGTAATCACGTGCCGGCCCGATTGTTTTGAGAACCGGAAGCTGAAATTTACCGACGGATTATCATCATCCACATCGTCCACACGCTCCAGTTTGTCCAATGCTTTAATACGCGATTGCGCCATTTTTGCCTTGGACGCTTTCGCGCGGAAGCGTTCTATCAAACGTTCTTCCTGCTTTATTTTCGATTGCTGGTTTTTAAATTCGCCCCGCTGAATTTCCTCGCGCTGCGCCTTTTCCTCCAGGTAAAAACTATAATTACCAGCATACACCGTTAGTTTTCCTTTGCGCGCCTCAACAGTTCTGTTAATTACCTTATCCAGGAACCACCTGTCGTGCGATACGATCACCACCGCACCCTCAAAGGCTCTAAGATACTCTTCAAGCCATTGTATGGATGGCAAGTCGAGGTGGTTGGTAGGTTCGTCCAGCAATAAGATATCAGGCGCCTGCAACAATATCTTTGCCAGCATTACCCGCATCCGCCATCCGCCCGAAAACTCGCTGAGCTTGCGGTGCGTATCCGCCTCGCTAAAACCAAGCCCGGCTAAAATTTCATGCGCTTTATATTCAATATTATAGCCGTCGAGTAATTCAAACTCGTGCTGTTTATCACTAAGCTTGTGCAGCAGGTCCTCGGTATACTCCGTTTCAAGCTTTTGCAAAAGATTCTCTATCTCATCATGCAGCTGGTTTTGCCGTTCAAAGGCTTCCATAGCCACGTGCAGAATATTCTTATCGGATGAGTAGGAGAGCAGGTCCTGGTTAAGGTAACCTATTGTAAGGTCCTTCGCCATCGATATCGTACCCGATGTTGGCGTATAATCGCCTACGATGATCTTTAAAAGCGTGGTTTTCCCGGTTCCGTTTGCGCCTATCAGGCCGATCTTTTCACCCGGTTTTATGTGCCAGTTAGCTTCATCATATAATGCCCGCGCACCAATCTCGAACGTAAGGTTATTTATAGCTATCATTTGCGCGCAAAGATAGGATTTTTAAGCAGAGCTTAAAAGTGGAGAATAGAGATTGGAGATTAGTTGACCCTGTTGGAAATCCTGGCCAATGGCTTATAGAATTTGGTCCGATTTGCCTCACCCCGGCCCTCTCCAAAGGAGAGTGTTGCACAACTGAAGCGAGTCATTAAAAGATTTGGCAATAAAGTTCTTTGAAATATTGATTAAAACTTTGATTTTTAGTAAATTAGGGCATGCAAGGCAAAAAGCATCAACAAGAAAAGCTGTTTATATCCTTTCAGCTTTCAGACTATGTGCCGGCCGA
>Ga0134125_10000623_pt1 | contig 46940 bp, 33 predicted proteins | sample KB31751_FD_96464 | JGI IMG/M metagenome (GOLD analysis project Ga0134125, IMG submission 96464) | Terrestrial soil microbial communities with excess Nitrogen fertilizer from Kellogg Biological Station, Michigan, USA - KB3-175-1 | ecosystem: Environmental > Terrestrial > Soil > Unclassified ...
CAAACTTCTTTGTCGGCACAGTAGCTTTGGGCTCGAGCGGCAGCATTTACTTCGGGGCGAATTATGAATTCCCAGGACAAGCGCTCAGCTTTACCGTGCACGGCGAGCAGGCAGCGACCGCGCATGCGATTTCCTGTGGGGAGAGTGGAATGCAGATGTTGGCAGTTTCCGCAGCGCCGTGCGGTTATTGCCGGCAATTTCTGTATGAGTTGACTTCAGATTCTCCTGCCGAATACGCCCGCCACTCTTCTAACATCGCTTATCCCCAACGCGTTCGGGCCAGGCGACCTGGGCGTTACTGCGGCGTTGATGTCTCCGCAATCCCATGGTATGACGCTTTCACCAATAATTCACGATCCAGTGGTGAAGGCGGCGTTGGCGGCAGCCAACTCCTCTTACGCGCCTTATACATCGATAAAGGCTCTAATCACAGGAGATACGGCTGCGCCGCAACCCTAAGCTTCTGGCAGCACTGAAAAATCTGGGGCTCACTCTCGTTCAATGATACCGTTTGTCATATTGACTTCGGACGGTACATTGTTTGCCGACGACGGTCCCGGGACCAGGTTTCTCTCTTACCGAATTGGTAAGAGCAGGAGTGAAGAAGGGCGGAAGTCTCCCACTTCGCAAGAGCAGAAGTGAAGCGAATCCGAAGCTTCCACGAATCGCATAGATACGCTGACGCGAGTTCAGCCTATCGGGAAAAATGCAGGCGTGATGCGAGCCCGAGTCTCAAAGAAGGCGGTCCGATATGCTGATTCGAATCAGCATGTCGGGACGAAAAACAATCTGGAAATTCTCTTACCAAACCGTCTTACCAAATCAATGGTTTTGGAGGGGCTTTCCACCGTTTTCAGCGAGGCGCCGGCGTTGTCACCAACGTTCCAGGGACCGATTCAAAATACTGAAAGGAAAGGAGAATACAAGACACTCCCGGACAGCGCGGGAACCCGCTGGAATCATTGACTCTGGATCAGCATATCGGGGTTCGAATCCCTGGGGGGCAGCCAATCTTTTGAGTTACTTGCGCCCATTACATCTCTTCTCCGCTTGGTGTTTGCCTCTGCGCCTTGGGTTTTTGGGAAGCCCAGTCCAGAGCCTCTATTACTGGTTGCGTGCAAAGCCAGATAAGCTTTAAAAGAGAGTCAATGGTTGTTATTTGCTAAAGCAGCTTGGCCTGCAAGTAGAACAAACCGGGCATGCGCTCAGAGTCGTGGGGCGCAAGCTCCGGCTGGGTTCTACTGCATGGATTGACCGGGAGCGGCTGCTGGATCTCTTTGCACCCGAAGATTGATACGATCTACTGCCAGGCACAAGTCTCAACCAAAGCTCAAACCGCTTCTGGCACCGCGTCAAGAAGTGGACGGAATATGTTACTTCCCTCCTTCATGAGGCGAACGCAGAGATCGCACTCATTGACAAAGCTTTCTCCGCGCACCAGCTCAGCTGCTTTCGCTGCCGCATCCGGAGACAGCGAATCGATTAGGCCTGAATCTCTTAGCGACTGGAAAGCCGGGTCCTCTTCCATCAAAAGTGAGGAGAACCGGAACCCCAGACCGCGCATGTGTTGAAACTTGAGTGGAGAATCATCCACCTTTGCCGCCCAGCAGCAGGGATAAAGGCTTCCGTCGCGGTTCAATAGCGCATTACCGGCCACGCAACTTCTTTTTACCTTTACAAGATCTTCTACGCTCTCCACCCTCTGCTTCTCCAGTTTGATAGTCGCCTCATTCGCAGCAGCGTTTCCAAATGGAAGCACCGGCTGATAATGAATCTGATCAATCAGATCCTGCAGGTGAGCGATCTTCGCCAGCAGAGACGCCTGCTCCTCCGGGTTGGAGTAACACATGTTCAGAAACACCTGGACGCCGGCGGCCTTGGCTTCCTGGATAGCATTGGCATAGTGCTCCACGGTGATGAATTCCAGGTGAAACACGTCGTAGCTGAGCATAACGATGCTGAGACCGCGCACCCGATTAAAAAACTCTGACGCGGACTTCCGGGTTCGCGCCCAGACCGGCGCAGTCACGATCGCGCTGAAGATGCCTTTTTCACGGCATGCCTGAATTCCGATCTGCAGCAGCTGTGGAACCAGGGCCGGCTCGCCGCCAGCCATGATCACCGTGCGATAAACACTGGCGTCCGCCTCAAGGATCACCCTCCGAAGTTCGCCCTCCTCGATCTTCCAGGAAGTTCCGCGATAGTTGGCGTCATAGCTCAACGAGCAATGCTTGCATCTCAATCCACAGCGGTCGTTCAGAATGATTCCAAGCGCGCGTGGGGGACGTGATTCATTCTTGCAAAAGGTCATTTCCAACCTCCGGGCTACTGATAACGCTACAGGCATTCCAGATAAATCATGTGATAGAAGCAAAAAGCTGGATCCGCGGGCTAGTAAAACGCCAGCGCATGGGCAGCAATTCTTTCTGCCATTAAATCAAAATGGTCGCGCGCCTTTGCAGCCAGCCGGCTGTGGGCATCCTTCACACGTTCCCTGCCCTGGGCCACAGCATTAGCAACCAGATGACTCAGGTGCTTTGTATCTCTCGTCAAGGCGTCGAGCGTGGTATAGCTGGAAGCGAGTCCTGTTTCATTCATGAACTCGCTGAGCTTGCTCGTACCGCCTGCTGAACCCTTGTAAAGATCCACCGCAATAAACGGAGTTCCAGCCGCAAGAGCTGTAATGGAGGCATGCAGCCGGAAGGTGATGACGCAATCCATCTGGCGCATGCTGGCGATCATGTCTGAACCAAGAGCGTCCCTCCAGTGGACGTAGCTGGTGTGGGGGATCTTATGCGCAAGCAGCCGGGCAGGAATCGCATCCCCGTACATACAGTCAGAGCCAAAGACGGTAAATTCCGCTCTGGTAATCTCTTTCAGCAGAGCAGCAAGAGTTTCCGCGTATTCGTCGTCGTCAAACCGCCCCGGCGGACAATAGCGGAACCTGCGCATGACGCTTTCATCGACCGAGTCCTCAATTACCTCAACATTTGCCTTGATCTCAGACAGGAAGTTCTGGGGAAAGATCGGTCTGCCGGGGGCAATGCCGATTCGCAGCTTGCCCGGGCGGTCGGCGAAAGATAAAGGCTGAGCGGCCAGAACAGCAACGTCCGGCACAATAGAGATCGGCGCGGTAACGCCGCACTGCCGCAGGTACGAGCTTGTGCTGGCATTGCGCACGGTCAGTAATGTTACTTGCCGGGCTGCCTCGCAAATGAAATTGCGCCAGTGCTCTTTTGATGGCGCGAGTGTCTGGCCGTCGGAGCACATCGCGTTCCACATGACCATGGCAGTATCGTGAAAGCGCTCAGGATAAGGCCCGAAGAGAAAGAACTGAGCTGCGGGATCACTGAATGGAGGCCCCGTGATAAGTGCCCCGCCTCCCACCACGATAACGTCGAACTGGCCATGAGCATTCCAGTAACCTTCTCTATCGATGGTCAGTCTCTGGCGTGTAAACGTCCCTGGCCATGGAGAAAAGCTGTGAAACTCCGCTTCCGGTAACCGGAGCTGGAGTTCCCGGCGCGTGACCGCATCAATCAAGCGATCGCCCACATTCTCAAGTCCTGATCCGTTCCACAGAGCAACTCGCATTGGTTGGTCACTCCTCGTCTGCAATTATCCTATAGGGTTAGTCCGTAAGCCGGCCACAGCGTCATCACTGATTAATCGTCACGCTGAGATCTATGGACGTTGTAAAGCTGCTATTCGCGGCAGTTGCCGTCACGGTAATGGTGGCATCCGTGGGCGGCGTGGCAAATTGCCGCGAGCCGCAGGCGCTCAGCCCTGCAAGCAGCAGCAATGTGGCGAATACCAGGATCCGTTGTTTGGGCCTGCGCTTCATACTGAATACCATGGCCAGAAGTCCGGCAAAGGCAAATGGCAGCGTCCTGACCGAAACAGGAATGAGAGAAGCCTTGGTTGCAGTGCCGATGGTTACTGTGATCGGCACGGATGTTGCGCTGGCGCTCAATGTTGCCGGGTTGGGATTCACCGTGCACGTGGTTCCAGCAGGTACTCCGGAACATGCAAAGTTGATCTGTCCACTAAATCGACTTGCACCGCTCAACACCACGCTGAACTTTGTTGAACCGCCAGCGGAGACAGATCCCGAGTCCTCTGTCGTGAAAAGACTAAAAGGTGCATTCGCAGTAAGGATTGCCTCAGCATCAGCCGGGTTGTAGACTGCATCGCCGGAATAGAACGCAAGCAGGTCATGGTCACCGCTGGCAGGCAGCGTCACGGTTGCACTCGCCTGCCCTGCGTTCACTGGAACCGGCGCACCCAGTGGGGTACTTCCATCGAGAAATACGATTTGCCCAGTGGGCGGGATGGTACCCAGCGGTGGAGGAATCACGTTGGCAATCAAGGTAATTGGCTGTCCGGCTAGAGCGGCGGCCGGCGCTGTTAGAAACAAATCAGGATTACCGGCGGTAACCGTTATGGTGGTGCTTACGCTCTTACTGGCGTTGTAACTTTGTCCATCTCCAGTATAGCTAGCCGTCACTTTGTACGTTCCCGGCGCCAGACAGTTGGGCAGGGGCGTGAAGCAATTCTGGAGTTCAACCACGCCGAGGCTGTTCACCGTCTGCGGGAGTACCGCTTGGCCCCCGATATCGAAAGACACCTTCCCGCTGAGTGGTGTCAGGCCCGAAACGCCGGCCACCTGGGCGTCCAGGACCAGGATGTTGTCACCGTCGCCATAGGCGACGGTGTTACCCGGGGCAAAACCGATGTCATTCGCGATAAGAGACTGCACCGTGGTCGTACTGCTCTCCGGGCCAACGCTAACTACGAGAGGCGCTGAATTGCTTCCCGCGAATGTGCCATCTCCGGGGAAGATCGCGGAAAGATTGTAGTTAATACCACCCGGAAGATCATTTAGAACAACGCTGCCGCTGCTGGCCGTTCCTCCACTGCCTGATAGAGCAAAAGATCCGAGCCCGGCCCCGGTGCTGAGATTACCTCCCTGCGCGATGATTGAAACCTGCCCTGACGGAGTCTGCGTCGCGCCAGGGTTCTGTTTCGCAACGGTGACATTCACGGACACAGGTTGACCATGAACAATTGTCAGAGTAGCGGAAGGCAAGGAAGTTCCGTTAAATGCTGCGCTAAGGGCGGTGCTCGACCCCTGGAAAGCAGCCGCGGCGGTGGCCCATGCGTTCACCAGGTTAGTCGCATCCAGAGTACCTAATCCAGTGGACAAGTCGTAGCCCGTGACTGCTGGATAACCAGTATCTCCGGCTGTGGGGATGCCTGTGATGTCATTGCCTGGTACGCCATTGCCATCAACAGTAAGGTCGTTGAAGACGCACGTGGTACCCGTGCCCGGGTTGGTTCGGCTGCTCGAATTGCAGTTGGTAAAATTCTGCGCCACTGCCAGGGGATAGAGAACATAGTTTGCTAGTCCCTGGCTGGCGCCCATCTTCTGATTGATCAGCGCCATCAGGCCTGCAAAGGCGGGAGCAGCAAATGATGTACCTCCGCCAAAGTTACTGAACGTTGTTAAACCGGCGGCATTGGTCTGGCAGTCTGGCGCGAAATTGCTGGAGCAGAATATATACGGATCATGCAGTGCACCCGCGGCAAGCGAAATGTCCGGCAGTCCTCTGGGATGCAGGATGGAGGAAGGCATGGTGAAATTGTTCAGCATTGACAAGCCCGTCACCGGTAAGGTTTGGTAAGACGGAACCTGATAAACCGTGCTTACGCCTCCTCCACCGGAGAGGAAGAAAAAGAGAGTGTTGAGCTGGCAAACGGAACTTGCGTCTTCAGGCGTGCAGCTCTCATTCCATACGCGTTCGGGAATGTATCCGAGCGCTGATCCCTTGCCGGTTCCATTAACCGGTTGCCAGAAGGTGGCGGCACTCGCTCCGTTTACAGTCTCGTTGAACTGCGTACCACCCACAGAAGTGTTGAACGGAGTGGAGGCAATGCCATTCACCGCCGCTCCGGCTGCCGGTGTGGTGCTGGGATTGAAATCACACCCGGCGGCACCCGTGTCGCCCGAGGACACAATCACCGTGACTCCCTGTGCCGCGGCCTGCCGCCAGAGAGAATTCCAGAATTCGTTTCCGGCGACGCCAAGGTCCTGTTCACATTGATCGAAGCTTACATTCAGAATCTGGGCCAGGTTCTGATCCACTATGTAGGCAGCTCCCAGAGCCACGGGGTCTGTGGTGAGCGTGCCCTCGCTCACCACGACATCGATCGTTGCGTTTGGCGCCACTGCGCCTGCCCATTCCGCGTCAAGGCTGGCCTCCGACTGGTTTTCCCCCCCGTCCATTCCCGGATCGGGACCATTGAGGATAATGTTTGGTGGATTCGGAGGGAGATTAAAGAGTGATCGGAAGTTCGCCACGTCATTGACATTGATGTTACTGGCGGCGACGATCGCTATCGTCTGGCCCTGACCGTTTAGATTTGCCGCATAAAGAGGCCCCAAGTCGTAAATGGTGGCAAAATCAGCTGGCACCATTACGTGTGCACCGCTAGCGGTAGTAAGGGCAGGGCTCCCCTTACTCAGCTGTGCCGTGGTGGTCTCTCCTGTTACGCGATGTGATGGGCGGCTATAAAAATCATTCAAAGAGAGGACCCCACGCACCACGGGGGCCAAAGCGGAGGGCACGGAGATGTCAGAAGCATTAGCGGTGTGCAATTGCGCGCCGACCTGAAATTGTTGAAGGGGCGTTCGGAACGCGGCCTGTACAGCCCCGGCGGTACCGGAGAATTCGATCCAGAATCCGCTCGCAGCTACAGCATCCACCCTGAAGCCCTGCGCGATGAGCCAGGCCGTAACCTGCTTTACATCCTGCGCGGCCGGCCCAAACTGCTGACCATATTGCGCAGGGGTCAACCATTGATGGTATTGAGCCGAGCCCGGTGTGTGCTGGCTGTCAATAAACGTGCGCGCGTCCTGCTCTTTTACCGCTCCCGGCCCGAGTACCAGCAGCATCCGCTGCATGGGGACGCCAGGGTCAATACTTCCAACCGCTGCTATCGGCCTGGCCAGCGGATGCGTTGAGCTCCGGATTGTGGTCCGCGCAGAATTATCCACTGACTGCGTGATCAGGCTACCAGCCGGCTTCCTGTTTGCAGTCTGCGCGCGCGCGGGCAGGTGACAGAGAGCAAAGAATACCAGCATCGCGATTACAGCGGGGAGAGCTCTGTAGAGTGGTCTGCGTGACATATCACCTTCCAAAGTTCGCTTGGACTATTCATGTTCCCGAGCGGATTTTTGCTTAAGAATCGAACGATTCGGAAAGATAACGATCCTGAATCGAAAAGCTTCCGGCGTGAAGCGCTTTCCGTCCTGTCGCTTCACGCCAGCGTGCGACAACCTGCTTATGTCACCGCGACTTCTTTGCTTCGGTTGTCCTTAGTGAAGTGGAACTACAACCGCATGGTCAGGAGGCGGTAGCGAATACCGGCCTGCGGCTGCACGTGCAGAATGCAGCATGTTCTTCGCCTTGGCGAGGATACATGTGGTAGTACATTCCGATGACCATTGGAATGAAGACAACCGTGTTATAGAACAGGTGGAGTTCAATTCGCGGAAAAAACAACTGAAGAATGCTGGTTGGCATGTGCGCGCCGAACCAGGCTTGATGCAGCGTAGCTTGCGTGATCAGCAGTAGATGCTCAAAGTGATGCCAGACCTGTATCCAGAGAGCAAGGTTCCACCATTTCAGTGATAATCCGGTAAAGCCTTTGCGCAAAGTCCACATTCCCAGCAGCATTACTAGAGCGTAGCTATAGTGCAGCAGTTCAGACTTGACCAGCCACGGATACATGCATCCCAACATGCCTCCAGCGCTCGGACGTGACCAGTTCAGTACGTAAATTTGCCACGCCTGCGCGATATGCTCGGCCCAGTGTCCCAGCACGACGAGCATAAAGAGCTGCAGCGCCCGCTCGTGCCAGCGCGAATTCAATTTTTCGTGAAGGGTCGCACTTCTGCTGTCAGAAATGCACCCGTGCGTAACGGCTGTGCTCATGGGTATTCTCCTCTGTAATACATTGCAGTGACTACGGGGCGGATACTGCTTTTAAACTGTCCATTTTGGCCCGGTTACGATTGGCAACCTCGATATGACGCTGTGTGGTGTGTTCCAGCTCCTCCGGGTCAGTGGTATTCAAGCACCAGCCGGTATGTCCCGGAAGTCTCCGGTTGCGCCGCACACGAATGACGCTGCGCGGGGTACCGCTCCACATCACGGAAGTCTCACGGAAGAATTCCCCCGGCTCGACTCCGGTGTTTTCTATACCTTCCTGTTCATTGAGCAGGTATTCGATTGTGTAAGACCCAGCCTCTCCACGAAGGTTGCGGAAACGGATGGTACCGTTTGCGTCAATGAAATAGATTTGAGGCCATGCGGAAACATTCCACGCCGTGGCAATAGGTTTGTTGAAGGGCCCACTCTCGTGGATGTTCCTCCATGGGAGCTTTTCTGTTGTGACAGCATTCTCTGCAGCTTCCGGGTTGGGATCACTGTTGATCCCTATCATTGCGAAATGCCGATCCTGATGCTTTTTCACGAGCGACCGCTCGTTCGGGTACATGCCCCTGCAGGGCCCTCACCAATCGCCCCAGAAGTGCAGCATCACGGTTTTGCCTCGATAGTCAGACAGACGGAAAGGCACTCCATCCATGTCCAGGGCTTCAATCTCCGGGGCTACGGCTCCGATTCGCAAATGCTCCAGTTCGAAAATGTCACCCCGCGCGACATCCGCCAAGGTGGTTCCAAAATGGAGCCGGGAATTGGCGTTGGCTTCATGACCGTGAACGTCATGAAGCTCTCGCAGGCCATCAATCGCAGTTTTCCGCTCGTCCGGAGTCAGGCCGCCAGCGTATTGCTGTTTCACCATGTACTGGGCCAGGTGGGCATACTTGCAATTGGCCGTCACGGCGGGATTGTCTGTCCGCTTCAAAATTCGCTTCGAATATTCATCTGCCTGCTGGCGGAGTGCCGGCGAAAGGATGCTGTAATCTTCCAGTACGCGGCATATTCTGGGATCGTTGGCATGGCCCTGAATCAGCCGTTCTACGGCCTCCGTCCAAACCTTGACGCCCTGTTCCTCGTCAAGATCTTCAGCGAATTGCAGCTGCAGCATCAGAGCTTCAAAACGGATCGACTCATTCTCTTGATCGGCTAGCTCATTACATTGCGCCACAAGATCACGGAGCAAATCCACAGACCGGTTGTTAAACAGATAGCCGGTGTAGTAGTCGTACATAATCTTCTGGATTTCGTACGATTGCGAGGCTAAAGTTTCGGGATTTTCAAGTTCGGGCATTTTGCACCAGACCTTTCGTCACGTAATTTGCATTCGGCTTCCGGCGCGCGCTCTGCGGAACCGCGCCTCGTTGTCGTCTTCAGAAATTTTTGTTCTGAATGAAAGAAGAATTGCCAGTGATTTGCTAGGCGGTCAGCAACCCGCTCTTCGAGGAGACGGTGAATGCTCCTTCATTCTTTTCAGCCAATCTCAAGCGCCGGGAAGAAGCCGGCTGTTCCATTCGCGTTTTGCCGGCCTTTCTCACGGCCAGAGACAGATATCGATCGCCTTCGCGCATCATCAATCCCTGTTTTACCAGCTGATCCAGCCAGAGCGTCACGCGCTGCTCCAGTCCGGCACCCGGGAATTTTTCAGCCATCATGCTGAGAATTGCTCCCAGCGATCGATTCTCGTCACAAAACAGGTACAGGGCTCTGGCATGTTCGCTCAATACAATGCGGCGGCATCGTGCCTGCCCAGTAACGCTCAGGGGGCGATTATCATAGATGGTGAGAAATCCCGGACCCTTTTCGTAGTAGCAGAACGCATCTTGGGCTGACCAATGCTTCTCCCAGGCGCGCCATGCGTCAATCACTGGACATATATAAGAAAGATCGCGGTTCCGTCCTTCCCAATCGCCCTTGAAGTAGTAGGCCATACGTTCAAGGCTGGCCTCATCCTGAGGGAAAATGTGGCGGTAAATGGGAAGGGGCATCAGCCTGATGTTCAGAGCTTCGCGATCAAAATCATACGGACTGAACCTCTGAAACATCAGCTCATGAATGCTCTGAGGCGGCCTCAGATGGGACAGTGCTCGCATAAGCTGCGGTGTATCCCGGTAACTCTCTTGTGTTTCTCCTGGGCAGCCAAAAATTATGTTATAAAGCGGCTCAATGTTGTACTCCCGGCACCATTTGAGCAACTGCACGTTCTGGATGGCCGTAATTCCCTTGCGCATGAGGCCCAGGATAGCTGTGTTAAAGCTTTCAATCCCGGGTTGAATTGACTGGACGCCGGCTCCCGCGAGAGCCCGGAGATGCTTGCGCCCCAGATTGGCTTTGACCTCATAAAAAAAATCGAAGTCCAGATCCATCTCCTCCAGTTGCGGCATAAGCTGCTCAAGATAATCCATCGGCAAAATATTGTCGGTGGCGGCAAAATTCAGGCAGCGATAATCCTGGGCCATCTGTCTGATTTCCTGCTTGACTCGATCTGAGTTCTTCCTGCGAAAGGCCATGGTAGTACCATTCAAGCCGCAGAAAGTGCAATGGTGCTTGGCGCCCCACCAGCATCCGCGGGAAGACTCGAAATACAGGCGGAAGTTTGGTCTTCTCCACTTGCGCCTTTCAAGTTCCAGCAGGTAGTCCGAATAGTCAGGCAAGGGCGACTCGTTCATGTTCACGAGCGGACGAGTTTCCTGATAGCCCACGATGACCTGCCCTTCGCAGCGCATGGAAATGCCATTGATCTTTTTTTCTGGGGTTCCGACAGCGATATTGTTGAGCAATTCCGGAAAGGTGTTTTCCGCTTCGCCGTGTGCGACATAGTCGATCCAGGGGAAGCTCCGCAGGTATTCCACTCCCATTTCTGAATCAACGTTCGCTCCACCGAACACAATTTTCACCTGCGGCCAACGGTCTTTAACCATTTTGGCAAGCAACAGTGAGGAAAGTGACTGGGCAAAAGTGGTGGTAAATCCAACGACACTGTATACAGACCAGTCAATCTCAGTGAGGCATTCTTCTAGAAACGCCGGGATCTCGTTGGCAATGCGCGATGACAATCCGTCCGGATCGTCAGTGACTTTTCCAAGCGCCCGTACCAGGTCACTTGCATCCGGATCGTTCTTAATGCTGGCCCAGTCGTTCATCAGCTCACCTGAGCCGTTTGGCCCGAAGACAGCCTGCGAGAAGAACCACTCAGCCCAGAGAAAGCCCTCTTCCGAAATTCGCTCATACATTTCGAGCCCCAGGCGCGCAGCAAAATTCATGTTCAGGAAATAAACTTCCGGAATGAAGCCCGCCAGCTGGGCGCTGCGCTTCAATATGGCAAGACCGACTGGAGGCTTAAGCACTGATCCCCAGGGCATGCACACCAGGGCCGCGCGAAAATCGTCATACGTCTTCCGGACTGGGTAGGTATCTGAACTCAAGAAGGTGTTCCTTGCTGGTTGAGCGGATCGCAGCCGACTTGGAGGGTCAACTTGCGATCCGGTTGACCATCTATCAGCCGCCGCTCACTGTTGTGGGAGGCGGAGCATCAGTTCCACCGCTTACATGTTCCAGATCGCTTTCAGACAGCTCGTTTTCTTCGATTTCCTCAATCAGGTCCGGCAGAGGAATCGTCTTTATCGGACCGGAATTGTCTACAAACCTGATTTGCAGGTCCGTGACCGATATTTTGGGGTTGACTCGGGCAATGGCTGCGGTGCCATCGCGCACTGCCAGGAGACGAAACTCGGCGTCAACCGAAGCACGTCGAGCAACTTCTGACAGTATTTGTTCCAGTTCTTCCTTTTTCCACTTCCCCATGGGTTCTCACCTCCACATGAGCTTTTCAGGATTGCGAAGCCCCGTGGAGTGCGCGCTGTGGCCCCGCAATGCAGAATGGGCCTGAGACTCCAGCCCGGAATTTTCAAATCACAGGTGCAGCAGCCGCGGCGGCTGGCCCCTGATACTGTCCACTGAGCCGTTTCAGAAGCTTGTCAAAACGCACGGTGGCGAGATCAATCCGATCCATGGTGCTCTCATCCAGTTCATCCACATCCACATCCTGGCGCGCGCTGCCATAGCCAAAGCGCCCGACGGTGACGTACAGGCGATCGGCCAAGAATCTTGCAATAGCATAGTAGAAGCGCGTGGCGAATCCCTGGTCCTCAGCCAGCTTCGTGGAAATTGCATCCCGAGTGATTCCCAGAACCTGAGAATGCTTGGTAGCCAGCACCGACGCCGAAGGTGTGTGGGAATCCACAAACGAAATCTCACCCACAATTTCGCCCGGCAGCAGAGTGGCAATGTGTTGATTCTGAGTTCCTATCACGACCTGCAGTTCGCCATCCAGCAGGAAGTAGAGCGAATCAATCGCATGTCCTTCCTGAACGAGAACACTTCCGGAGTTCAGGCGAACGACACGTCCCTGCCTCGCCATCCACTCAATATCAACGTCATCCAGAATCCCGAGTAAATGAAGGGCCTTTCTCATCGGGTAATTTACCTTCCTTTCAGATTTAGCTGCAGTTAGGAGCTTTCTCTCGCGCCTTGCTGATCGGGCGCAAACCCTGAAACAAATGACAGTCCATTCGATTGGGCTCTTGGACGCCACGGTCGTGATGAAAAAGTCAGAGCATTTGCCGGCACGCCAGGTCTTTGAAGATGCCTTCCTGGTCAATGAGCTCCTGGTAGGTACCGTGCTGCACTACTTGTCCCTTGTCCATTACGAAAATCCGGTCAGCATTGATGATAGTGCTCAATCGATGGGCGATTACGATGCGTGTTGCCTGCAGCGTCTCCAGGCTCCGGCTGACAATTGCCTGTGTCTGATTGTCCAGAGCCGAGGTTGCTTCATCGAACAGCAGGATGCGGGGCCGGTTGGCGATGGCTCGCGCGATCATCAGGCGCTGGCGCTGCCCACCCGAGATGCCGCCGCCGCCATCACTGAGGTAGGTGTGGAGCTGCATCGGCATCTTGCGGATGTCTTCATCAATTCCGGCAAGTTTCGCCGCCTGCCATGCATCTTCCACCGTTAACTGGGCTGAACCAACAATGTTCTGGAAGATGCTTCCGCTGATGGGGCGACTTGATTGCAAAACCACGCCCATCTGGCGACGCACTTCCTGCACGTCAAGCCCGGCCAGGTCCTGACCGTCAAAGTAGACAGCGCCAGACTCCGGCGTCTCAAATCCGAGAAGCATACGAAGAAGCGTAGACTTTCCGCTCCCGGATGCGCCGACAACCGCGACGAACTCGCCGGGCCGAATGCTGATGCTCACGTCGCGCAGCACCGGTGGCGCGTCTGGTTTATACCGGAAGGAAATATGGCTGATTTCAATGGCCCCGGTCAAAGCTCCAGGACGGGTTTTCTCATCCGTGACTTCCGGAACGCTCTCCAGAATCGGTTTTGCCCGCTCGTAAAGTGGAAGCACCGCAATAAACGTGATGAGGGCGGCACTCACGGCCATTGCTGCTGTCAGCACCTGAGAGAATGCGCTGAAAAATGCAAGGAAATCTCCGGTGCTGAGTTTGGCCGCGTCAGATTTCGACATGAGCGTCTGCTGGAAATAGAAGATCACTGCCAGACAGATCGTCGGGAACATGGAGTAGAACACCGTAAGCATGCTGGCGACGCGACGTGCTTTGGTGGACGTTGTCTTCTTCCGGGAGAATTCTTTAGCCCAGACTGCGAAGACCCGGTTCTCCGTTCCGGACACACGGAATTTCGACATACCGCTGATGAACTGCAGCAGCATGCTGGAAATCTTGCCGCTCACGGCGGCCAGTTCCCGCTGCATCCTTACCTGAAATACCCCGCTTGCGGTTGTAATTACAAATGCCAGAAACACCAGCCCCAGGGCAACTAACGCCAGATTCACGCTGTAGTAAAACAGCAGGACAAAGCTGAACACGGAGAACAGGGCGGAAAACAAAGAATTGCTGGTTGCTCCGGTCACAGCCTGCCGAATGGCAGTGATTCCCAGGCTACGCTGCGCCAGATCGCCGGAACTGTAATCCCTGAAAAACGAGACCGGCAGACTGAGGAGCCGCCCCCAGACGGCCGCTTCAATGGAAAAGTCCAGCTTTCCTTCCAGGCGTAGTAGCGCGAAGCTCCGCGCATAGTTGAACAGTGCGGTACCCGTGGCAATCAGCAGAAGAAAAAGTGCTGTCCATATCAACTGGCCACGTTCTGCGCCAGGGATGAGCCGGTCAAACACAATGCCGGTTGCAACCGGAGTGAGCGTTCCCAGCAGCCCGGCGCCGGCGCCCATCAGGGAAATCATGCCGAGTTCAGGTTTGCAGAAAGGTAGTCCGAAACGAAGCAGGTCCATTGCGCGCAGCTTCCTCGGCGGGAATGGCCGATAAACCATGTACGCGAAAGGCTGCAGGGTCGCTGCCACCTCGGCGGTCACTCGGGTCCGGGTGTTCAGCGCAGGATTGTAAAGTTCGTAACTGCTGGGCGAAAGAGGAATCAGTGCCAGCGGAATCTTTCCCTCTTCACGGATAGCGAGCAGAGGACCGACATCCTCCTTCCACCAATTACCTTTCAGAACCACCATGCGAATGCGGACCCCGGAGCTTCTGGCGATGCTCTCGATCGGATCCGGCACGGGCACGCCGCGCATCATGTCTGCCGGTGGCACAACCTTGACGCCAAGGCTCGAGCCAACGGCGGCGAACACAAGAAACATTGGATGACGACAGGTTTCCTGCGCTTCTCCCAGGTTGGGCACAGCGCGCAGAGGAGTGGTCAGGCGTTGCAAAGCGACATCCAGACGGTTCGCTTCCGTTTCAATTTGCAGTTGCTGGCGCTTGTGCTCCTTCTCTTCCTTCGCGCTGCGATTCACAGCCAGTATTTCCATGCACATGGCATGGAACTTCTCCAGGCCGCGCCATCTGAGATCCCAGCGCCATAAGTCTGCGGTGTGAACGCAGCTGATCTCGCTTCCCGGCGTTACACGCAGCCACCCGTAGCGTGTGACTGGAAAAACCATGCTTGAGTCAGCGACAAAGAATTTCCATCGCGCCTGATCCGGAACCACCGCGATGGCATCACGGAATATGGATTTGCCTTTGGTGTGGACGGCCCATACGATTCCCTGCCTTGGAAAGACCGCGCAGTTAATCGGCAGATCCGTCATGCTTTGTTCGGGCTCCATCTCCTCAGTGAGCCCCCTGGGATAAGAATCGGAAAGTGCCTTGCCGAGATCCGTAACCCAGTATTCCAGCAACTGCAAGGCCTGCACATCAGCATGCGCCACACGGGCGCGAAGAGAACTGAGATCTACCCGCTTGAGAACTGTGCCCGGCGAACTCACGGCCACGATCGCGAGGTTATCGAATGGCCGGCCAAATCCAAACGCGGCCCGCCCCTCTGGCACCTGCATAACATGGTGGCGGGCGCCTATCGGGACCCCGTTTTTCGCGGTGGTCAGGAAAAGGTCAAGCCTTCCGGATTCGACTACCCAGGCGGATTCTGCATCATCCAGTGTGAACGGAGCCGGAGAAGCAAGTGACCCCGGGCGAGTCTGATTTTCGTTATGTGAAATCGCGAATGTCGCCATAATCAGCGCTCCTGAACCAGTCTGGAGTACGGACCATCCACATGAATCATCTCTTCGTGAGTACCGCGTTGCACCACTACGCCGGATTCGAGCACGATGATTTCATCGCAATCACGGATGGTGCTGAGCCTGTGCGCAACGATCAGGCAGGTCGACCCGCGACGCCGGAGCTGATCGTCAATCAGTTTTTCTACCCGCGCGTCCAGAGCGCTGGTCGCCTCATCCAGGATGAGCACGCGCGGCTCAGAGGACAACGCCCGGGCAATTTCCATGCGTTGACGCTGGCCGCCGCTAAAATTGCGGCCGCCTTCTTCCAGTTCAAGGTCGTAACCACCTGAACGGCTGCTGATGTCGTCGTGGATCATGGCATCTTTGGCTGCCTGGACCAGCGTGGCCTCTTCCACCGTGCTGTCCCACAGCGTCAGGTTGTCACGGACAGCACCTTCAAACAGAAGGATGTCCTGATCTACCAGCGCCACCGAGTTGGCGAGAATGCTGCGCGGCAGATTGCGGCGCGGCTTGCCGTCAAAGAACACTTCTCCGGCCCATGGCTCGTAAAGTCCTGAGGCGATCTTTGCAACTGTCGATTTGCCGCTGCCCGAACCACCCACGAGAGCAACACGCTGGCCAGGCTTTACGGTCAGGCTGAAATCCTTTAACAGAGGCGGTTCCAGCCGGCTATAACCAAAGGTAATGCCCTTGAGCTGGATGCTCCCTTCCAGACGCGTCACCGGGGCAGCCCCATCTGCAGCAGTCGCGTCCGGGACGCCATTCAGGTGATCCACCTGAGGATCCGGAGGATAGTTCAAAACATCATCCAAACGTCCCAAATCACCCTGAGCTTCCTGCAGCTTGGAGCCGAGGTCGACCAGCTTATTCACCGGGTCCACAAAGGTCTGCATCAATCCCTGGAATGCGATCAGCATGCCCATCGTCAGGAAACCATCCATAATCCGCAGTCCGCCAATTCCCAGAATGGCGATGGAATTGATCGCGGTGAGAAATGGAGGTAAAGAGGTGAGCTTTTGCGATGCGGCCCCGATGGTTTGATCCGCATCGGTCACCTTGGCCTGATAACCCGCCCAGCGGGAAAAGTAATCTGATTCAGAGCCCGTGGCCTTCACCGTCTCTATCATTTGCAGGCCGGCCATTGAGACGCCCACCAGCTTTCCTTTCTCCTGCTGCAATCGGCGGTTATTGTCAGCACGTGTACGCGACACATAGCGCAGATAAATGAGGTTAAGCAGCGCAATGGCAATGCCCACTGACGTGAGCGTGGCATCATACTGCCACATCAAGGCGGCATAGAAGCCAATCAGCAACAGGTTGACGATGTTGGTCGCCAGCTCGCCCGAAAGGATGGTGGCTACCCGGTCATTCACCTCAATGCGAGAGCCAATTTCTCCCGCAAATCGCTGGGCAAAGAATTCCATGGGCAGGCGCAACACGTGCCAGAAAAACCGGCTCGACGACCCGAGTGCCAGCCGCGTCTCCAGCCGCAAGAGAGAGCGCTGCTGAAAAAAGGTAGTAACACCTTTCAGGATTATGACTGCCGCCATTGCCATGAGCAAAGGCTGCAGCCAGGAGGTCTTCCCTGACACCAGCAATCCGTCAATGTACAGCCGCGTAAGGACCGGAGCCACCGCGCTGGGAATTACCAGCGCCAGACTCGCAAGTACCACATAGCTCAAAGCCAGCCTGCTTCCGGGCAGACGTTTGCGGAGCGCGTGCACAATGCTAGGCTTGTGCCCACCTTTCCTGAACTCAGGAGTTTTCTCAAAAGTCAGGGCCACTCCGGTGAATGAAAGATCGAATTCCTCGTGACTCACTGTCCTGGGCCCGCTGCTGGGATCATTGAGAAATACTTTGTTTTTCCCAAAGCCTTCGACTACCAGGAAATGATTGAAATTCCAGAAAATCACGTAAGGAGGCTTCAGTGCACGCAGACCGGGCAACTCTTTCTTATATCCCTTGCCTTTTAGCCCATACTCACGAGCCGCCTTCAGCATGTTGTTGGCTTTACTGCCATCGCGAGAAACTCCACAAGCCATGCGAAGCTGCTCTAGCGGAACGTACAAGCCGTTGTGCGCCAGGATAATTCCCAACGAAGCGGCTCCGCATTCCACGGCTTCCATCTGCAGCAATGTGGGAGTCCTGACCCGCGAACGGGGAAATTCCGCCAGAACTGCAGCCGTGGATGATGGATTTTGCGCGGTCGAATTTAATTGTGGAGTTGCCATGGTGCTTTAGCTGAGACCGACCTTTTCTTTGATATACGGGAACATCAGCGTGATCGGCTTTTGGCGCCTGGTAACAATGCCGATTGCACAGATAGTGCCGGAACTGATCGCAATAGCGGGTCCTTTTGAAGTAGACCACTGGAATCCGCTGGGAGTGCGCGGGTTCACTTTGAGCTGTACGCGAATCTCTGTGACCGGACCAGTGCCGCTGAGAACTTTTACCAGAGCCTCATTCTCGAAGTTGCTCATCAGAGCGGCTTCCGTGGCCGGATAGTTGGCTACATATACAACCTCCCCCTTCATGAATCCGTATTCCTCACGTTTGATCATGGAAGGTGAAACCTGAACTTCCATGCCAACTTTGGTTTCCTTGGCCTGAGAGGAAGGCACATACGCTACCAGCTCAAGACTCCGCACATCAGGCTGAATGCTGAGGACTGGCTCGCCTTCGTGAACGGATCCTCCCGGATGCGCTTTGATCTCCAACACTTCTCCGCTGTAAGGACTGACCACGTTTTCAGCCATACTGAGCTCTTGTTCCGAGGCTGAGAGGTCGCGCTGCAGGCCGGCAATGCGGGTCTTCATCTCTTCATCTTCCTGCTGAGGTTGAGCCGCGGCGGCAAATTTCTGCGCGTCAATCTGCTTTTCTTGTGCGTGAAGAGAGGCTACCTGGTCCTGAATTCCCACCAGGCGCTGCTGTGTGGCGATAGCCTGCTGTTTCGTAATCAGGCCTTTGGTAACAAGCTGCTCATCCGCAACCACCTGCTCCTGGGTGAGCCTGATCTGTTCTTCTAACTCCTTGATCTGCAGCTCGGCGTTAGCATGCTGTCGATCCAAAGCTTCAATCTGGAGCCGTGTGGAGTTCGTGCGAATCTGGATGGAATGCTCCCTCTGGCGTTCCGCTTCCAGCAACGTCTGGCGCATGGAGTTGATTTTTTCCGCGAGCACCGGCTGCCCAATGGTGGCGATGACCTGATTGGCTTCAATCCTGTCGCCAACCTTGACCTTCAATGACATCACCAGCCCGCCGCCCCGACTCACGACGTTCAGGACACCACCTCTCCTTACAATGACACCTTGTCCATTAGCAGTAGTATCAATAGAACCTACGCAACCCCAGAGGACGGTGCCGGCCAGCAGCAAAAAGACCGCCGCCAGCGCAATCCAGCTCCTGGGGCCCGTGACCCGCAACAGTTGGTCCAGGTGCTCCGGTGAAGATAGACGATCGAGGGAAACCTGACGAAATATGGTCTTTTCCATGCAAGCCTCTTCTTATTGTTTGTCGAGCGGCGCACCCTGGAATGGCGCACTTACAAAGTTCTCGTAGGACAGGCTCTGCGTGCCCTGTCCGGCACTCAGAAGCGTCCCCGTCGCAAACCGAAACTGCACTACGGCCAAGGCATAGTTCAATTCCGCCTGCACCTCATCAGAAAGAGCGCTGTTCAGTTTGTCTTCAACTGTGAGGATTTCCACGATGGATCCGATTCCGCCGCTGTACTTGTCTCGTTCTCCCGTGAGGGCGGACTGAAATGAGCGAACGGCGGCACGCGCCTGCTTCACCCGCACGATCGCCGATCGCGCTGCCTCAACCGCAACAACCACGGATGAACCGATGGTCCGCTCAAGTTCCTTGTTCTGGAGTTCCGCCTGGCGGTTGGCCCCCTGCGCCTGCAAGAGCGCGCCGTGCGCCGCCTGATTGCGATGCGGGAAGGTGTATGTGAGGCCGAGGCCCGCGGAGGGACCATGGATTCCCTGGAATGCATCTGAATAGAAGTTGCCGACACTGCGGCCTTCCTGCAGTCCTGAATACCCGCCAAAGGCATTCAGGTCCAGCTGCGGAAGGAGCCGGTTCCGGGCTGCCTGAAACAGGATGCCCTGTTCTTCGACGCGCACCCGCGAGGCATGGCAATCAGCACGACGCTGCAAGGCCTGCTCAACGTAATATCGAATCGACTCACTAGAGTCCGATGGCAACGCCTGACCTTCACCATCGGGAAGAGTGTCTGTTGGTTCCAGCCGCTGCCTGACCAGATCGTCGACGTTGGTTCCCATATCAAGGGAAAGCTGCTGTTCGGCGGAGACTAATTGCTGCTCGGCTGAAATGCGGCTGGAGGTACGCTGGGCGAGGTTAGCCACCACCTCATGGAGATCATTCGCGGGCGCGTGGTCCGCCTTGACTAATTGCTGGACATCGTCCAGGTAGGTACGGCCGCGCTGCTCAGCATCAACGGCAATGGCTACGCTCCTGCGGGCGGCAACCAGTGTCCAGTAACTGGTGGCGACATTCGAAGTGAGCTGAGCCGCCAAGTGCTGTAGATCGAGAGATGCAGCATCTACTTCCGATTTCGCAGCTTCTTCTGTGGCAGCCGCGACCCTGCGTCCACGCCCCCGCAGAAGAGGTATGCGGAGAGTCAAATTCATGGTGGAAGAATTGACGCCGGTTGCAGCGAAAAGATTATCAACGCTCCGCCCTGTCTGAATGCCGCCCGTAAGTTCCATGCCGTTCCGCAACGGCTGATCTAGAGACAGGCCGAAGTTGGTGCTATGCACCTTCTGACTGGCCCCAACGAGCCCAGCGTCGCGATTCGTCAGTTGTTGCCCTGCAGTAAGTGGCGTGGTCTGGAGATCGTTGCTGAAGGTGGTCTGGTCGATGCGATCAAAGGCGCCGGAGGCCTGCTCCCGCAAACCACGGTTGATCTCCACCTGAGCCTGCTGTGACCGCAACAAGGGATGATTTTCCAGGGCCGCCCGAACGGATTCCAGCAACGAAACTTTGCTGCTTTCCTGTGGAGATACTGCCTGCGCCTGGCCATACAGAAGGTGTTCACACCCTGCCATCAAGCACAGAGATGCAAGAACGATTCTAATTTTCATTTTTGCATTTATCATCGCTTTTACCGTTTGGGCTGCCAGTTCTCCCTGGTCCGCGCACCAGCACACAGGAATGGAAGGCCCTTGACTTCAGCCAAGTGAAATATTCACGAGCTCCGGTTGCCGGACCGGCCGTGGAGGTATAAAGACGTCTGGAACCGCGCGCGCTGCCGGGCCTTCACCGTGCGCCAGGGTAAGATGGATATTAATATCGTCAATGCGGGCTGCCGCGTACTGTTCAAGGGCCTCAGGTCCTTTGGGCGATCCCAGTACACAGACGCACATATCGCATGCGTTGGTGAATTCCTGGCGTGGCAAATCTTTTTTGAGCGCCTGGTTGGAGCTAGCCATTTCCGCCACGCCCAGGGGTCCGCGCGTGCGCAGGAACTGATAGTCCGGACGCTGCTCTCCATGCGCCATAATTTCCGCAAAAGAGCTTTCGCGAAGGTTCCCAACAAAATATGAGCTCTTGCCGAACTCCTTGTGCGCCGCTGCTTTACCTATGTGGCAGGCAAATACATCGCCCTGTGGATCCACTAGTGGAGTCCCAAGCCAGCATTTTTGCTTGTAGTTCTCCGGCGCCAGACTGAGCATGGGATCCTGACCTGCAAGGACTTTGGGGGAAAACTTAGGACTGGGAATTACGCGCTCATGGTAGATGTCGACTCTCTCGCCGTAGTCTGCATATTGCGAAGCGACGTAGTCCCGGTCAGCCTCAGTTGCATAGGTAATATTGATGTTGATGTCAGGAATTCCCTGTTCAATTGCGGCATCGACTACGTTCCTGACGTTCTGAAAGGGCACTCGCTTCTGGTGATAGACATCCGTGCTGAGATAGAGCTTGGTGAGGCCATTGAGACCGTGCAGCACCCTTCTGGTCTCATCCGGGGTTTTTGCCCAGAAGCTGCTGGTGAATACGGAGATTCTGGAACCCAGTTCCCGTGCGCGCTTGACCCCGGCGACCAGAGTTTCATAGCGCTCAAAAGGCTCGCCACCGGTGAAGATGATCTCCGGAATGCCGTAATCAATCATCTGCTCTATCCAGCCCTCTACTTCCGGGGACTCCACTTCACGATCCCGCTTGGAGCCGATGTAACCGCAGTGCTGACAGCCGACGTGGCACACTTCAGTGAGCACGATGAGAATTGAATCAAATCGCATATGGTCCTCTTGCCGTCAAGCGCTGGGGAATGGCCTGACTGAATTTTGAGTTTTTCAGATTATTTTTGCTGCATGGCGACCCAGCAGTCTGTGACTGAGGCGTTCCAGGCGAGGTTCGTGAACGCTTCAGCAGGCCTGCGCCTGAAGCTGCTCCGGCTTCACCGAACCTTCACTGCTGATGGTGGAGATTTCATCCCATCCGTAGCACTGGATGTACTCGGGGTAAACGCCACCGCACTTCTCCCGGACCGCACAGCCGCTGCACGCTTCACCGTAAATGCGCATGGAATCCGACATGAAGTTGTCATAGTCGTCAATGATGGAGCCGCGCATCAGCATGCGGATAATCCGATGTTCGTTATTCAACTGATACTCCAGACGATCTGACACTGCACAATAAGGAAATCCTTCCAGCGTCATCTGTCTTCCGCACGAGGCTACAAAATCCACGGCTGCATAGACCTGCTGCCGCATTTCCTCAAACTTCGGCATGGCGTTGCTGCGGGAGAAAATCGCGCTTCCAACCGGATGAAGGTTGGAAAGGTTGATGTGGTCCACGCCGATCTCACACGCCAGGCGGCAAATGCCGGTAAGATGCGGAAGGTTCTTGCGAGTAATCACGGTATTGGTGCGCACGTGCGTGCCATGCCCTTTCACGTTCCGGATTCCCTGGATGGTGCGAACAAACCCGCCGGGCGAGCCGGTCTGCGAATCCTGCAACTCAGGCGAATCTCCATGCAGGGAGATGATGAATTTCTTCACCCCGAGATTGGCGACTTTCTCCGCGAAAGCTGCGTCCGCCAGCTTGATGGCGTTGGTCTGGAGATGGACCTCAGGATAGCCCAGTCTCTGAATTGTCTCCAGGATTTCAATAAACTTCGGATGGATTGTGGCTTCACCGCCGTGCAGGTTCACAGCATCCCATCCCTGGCCGGCATGACCCTCAAGGAATCTGAGGATGTCTTTGTACTCAACCGTATTCTTCAGATAAAACGGCGACGCCACGACGCAGAAGCTGCACTTGCTGTTGCAGAGGTCAGTGACATGAATGCTGAGGAACTTTTCCATTTTTCACCCTCTTTCATCCTTCAACAAATAGCTTTGATTGCCTGTGCACCGCTGGGAAGTGCACGGATCTGGGTCAGATATCCGGCCTGACGATGCAATTGTTCTTCGCGTTGCGTACGGTTGTAGAGCAGAGCTGCCAACTCTTTGTGCATCATTTGCTCATCAAGGATTTCAATTGCCCGCAGCGCCGAGAGGTAAGGGTTATCTTTCAGTAGCGGCGCCAGAAAGCGGTGAAATCCGATGGGCCAAAGCGCGAAACTGCCCAGCGGTACTACTTGATCGAGCCACATTTTCATCCAGGTTGACGGTCTTTCCGCCAGAAGCTGGGCAACCTCGACCGACGTTGATCCCGAGAACGAATTCTGCAACACAACTACGGGGACGCCAAGCGTCATGGCTTTCGCGATCGTGACAGCCGAGATATTCGCGGAAACCATCAGGTCAACGGAGTTCACCAACGCATCAAACTCCGCCGGAGGAAGAGAAGGCAGCCAGTGATACCGGCGCTCCAGTTGTTGATCCAGCGGATAGGCTTGCGGTCCAACGTGAACCAGATGCACAGAGCTGCCCAGGCGTCGAACATGTTCGGCCAGGAGCCTGGGCAGTCCGTCGCCAATTCTTTTGAGCGGACTCTGCTCCTGAGGGTGCTGCCAGCCATTGGTGCAAAACAAGATTGCCTTATGTTTTCCGCTAAGCCCAAGTCTGTTGCGCCACTCCCTGCCCGCCGTAACTTGTGGGGCGATGGACTCTGGAAGAGTGCAAAAGCACTCTTTTGAGACTGCCGGCGAAACCATGGGGACCGGTTTCAGCTTTTGAACAACGGATTCGAAATGTCGCCGATACCATGAGCGATCTTGATCATTCTCCGGACCTACTTCACTCGTCCTGCCCATCGTAGTATCCACCTGATAGCCGGTGTGTTCGAGATGCCACGGATCAATCGCAAGGATTGAAGCATCACCTGAAAACAAGAGGTCTGGCACGACTCCCATGCGATAAAAAAAGTTCGCGTTCGCAAAATAGTCTGCCAAGACTATGGTAGTGGGGTTCAGCTCAGCTTTCAGGTTGTCCAAAACAACACTCACCAACGGGCCCATGTGCTCCGGCAACGCTTCACAGCGATAATCGCCCCCCGCCATCACAGAAGATATTCCGGCATGAAAAAATGAGACCACTTGGTCGCCCATGGCCGAAAGCTCATCAGCAATGGTCCTGGCTATTGCGGCTGAGCCCCAGGAATTGGAATTCAGTGAAACGAAAAGGTGCCGGTCTTTCATTGTCCGTTGGCAGCCGTCATGGTGGGCTGAGGAGGATTTGCGAACCTAAGCATCTGGCCAACTTCCAGCATCCGGGAAATTCCCCGGACGGTTCCGATATCAACAAACGAACCGCCTTCAAACCAGATGGACCGAACATCCATGCCAAGCTGGACCGCCTGATTGAATACTTCTCCCAGTGTGAGCTGCCGCGTTGCATTGCGCACGGATTGGTGAAGGAGTTCAGAAAATCGCGGTGACCACATGGCCATGGCCCACGTGTTGCGCAGGTCCGTCACAGCAGGCTTATCCTGCACTTCCAGGACCCGGTTAGCGGAGTTGAAGCGCACGGGCCCAAGCTGCTCGGGCATGTCTGTGGGGAAGACTCCCAGAACCAGGTCCGGCATGGAATCATGCACTACCTGCCGCATCTTGGCCATCGCGTCAAATGGATGAACCACAGTATCGGGTAGAAGCAGACAGCTATAGCTGTCATGCGTCCATTCATAAGCCAGGTCAACCGCGGTGGCGAGACCTGTTGGATTAGGTTGCAGCACGTAAGCGATCTGCAGGTCGAAATCAGAGCCATCCCCCAGATAGCGCATCAGCTCTGGCTTGCGTTCCGAAATCGTGACGACGCAGCGCTCGACCTGAGCGGACTTGAGTGCACGCAGAGACAGGTTGATGACCGGCACTGGGCTCGCCGTGCTTGCGGCATCGTCCACCAGATAGGTCACAGGAAGCAACTCTTTCAGGTAGCGGGACGGATGGAGACGGCTGGCAATGCCTGCCGCCGGCAAAACACCTACGAATTCGACAGTCTGGGTGTGCTTCATACTCTTTCTCCTGATTGAGCGTGAACAAGACAGGTCAGGCTGTGACCAGAGACTCGGCTTCAATGACGGAATGCACGACTTCAGGACCACTGGGCAGCTGTTTTATGCGGGCAATGTATTCTGCCTGGCGATGCAGTTGCTCTTCCCTGGCGGCGGCATCGAACAGGAGGGCCCGGAGTTTTGTTTCCACCCGGGCCTCATCCATCATCTCCGCAACATCAATCGCAGCGACGTACGGATTCTTTTCAAGCAGTGGTTTCACCAGCTTGTAGTATCCGAGCGGCCACAGGGCGAAGGGGAATAGCGGCAGCGCAGCTTCAAGCCATTGCTGCAAACTCTCAGAGAGTGGCTTGGACAACGCCGTTTCTGCCTCTTCCCTGGTGGAAGCCTTCACTGAGTTCTGCAGGACAAATACCGGTACGCCGGAGACCATGGCTTTTGCAATCGTGGTAGCAGAAATATTGGCTGTAAGGAAAAGATCCATGCTGGCCACCAGAGTGTCAAACTCCTGGGGACGAAGTGGCGGGAGCCAATGATAGCGGCCGTCCAAGGCTCCCTTGAAATCCAGTTCTTTAGGTCCAACGTGCACGAGATGAACCTTTTCACCCAGCCGTGAGAGATACGCTGCTAGCAACAACGGCAAAGCGTCCGCACATTTTCTGGCCGCATCCAGGTTCGATTGATATCCGGGATGCTGCCATTCGGCGGTACAGAACAGCACTGCTTTGCAGGATTCATCGATTCCAAGCGCATGGTGCATATGCTTTCTAACCGATTTCGGAACCGAAGTGGGCGAGGGCAGCGAGACATAATAACGGGCATTGTCACCGGCAGAGAGAATGGGAACCGGACAGATCGGCCGTACGATCTCCGGCCATAAACTCCTGATCCGCTCTTCCTCAAAAAGCATGTCAATCATGTGATGGCCCACGCGGGCCGTATCCCAGGTATCAATGGCAACCACAGGCCGTCCAAACGACCTGAGCATCGCCGGATCCAGGCCATAGCGATCAAAAAACAGAGTGCTGGTGATGTAGTCAGAGAGGATGATCGACGACGCATCAAACTTCTCCAGGCAATTGCTGATGTACAGCTGCAGAAGGGGCGATGCGGCCGTACAGAAAGTAGAGTATCCAGAACCCCAGTTTTCCAGCAGTTTCCGATTCGAATCATGCGCAAGCACAAAGACTTGATCCCCCCGGCTGCGCAGCTCAGCGCCTAGCCTGAGTCCAAGGATCGTCTCTCCAAAGCCCATCTGGCCCAGCGCCAGTATCAGGTGTTTCCTCTCAGTTGTCATTGGGTGTGTCCCCGTATTCATTCCAGGCCATCGCTCGAACACGGTGACCTGGATTTTGTGCACTCATGATGAACCGCAGGCCTACTCAGAGAATGATCTCGTAGACGCTATCCGGAGAACTAAGATCGCCTTTTGCATTCTTGCGGTGTTGTTGCGCATGCTGGCCGGCGCCGGCAATTGCAGCCATCTGTTCTTCCGTCAGTTCGTACTCTTCCTTGAATTGACTCGGGTTCTGGATCAGTTTGGTTGCAAGGTCTGAATCTTTCTCAGCCTTGGCCAACAGTTCCTGCAACGGTTTTTTTGCCATTGTTGTTCCTTTCGACTAGGGTTCAATTACATGCTCAGACGGGATGCCGAAGTGAGTTGGAGAATTACTCGGCCGACAGAGTACTTTCCCGTCAAGGAAGAAAAACGCCAGGCCGCCATGCTCCCGCAGCCCGGATCTTGCCTTAGGCCAGCATTTTTACGCTATCTCAGGGGCAGCCAAGATGATTTCATAGGTGCCGTCAGCTTTGGCATTCTTGCGATGCTGCGCATGATGCTGGCCGGCTCCAGCAATGGTAGCCATCTGTTCATCAGTCAATTCATATTCTTCCTTGAACTGACTGGGGTTCTGGATCAGCCTGGTTGCAAGGTCTGAATCTTTCTCAGCCTTGGCCAATAGCTCTTGCAACGGTTTCTTTGCCATTGTTGTTCCTTTCGACTAGGGTTCAATTACAAATGCTCCGACGGGATGTCGAAATGAGTTGGAGGTATTACTCGGCCGCCAGAGTACTTTCCCGACAAAGGGAGGAAAAACGCCACGCCACCATGTTGCAGCAGCCTGGATCTTGCCTTTCAGGCCAGCATTTTTACACTGCGTCGGCGGCCAAAATGATTTCGTAGGTGTCGTCAGCTTTGGCATTCTTACGATGCTGCGCATGATGCTGGCCGGCTCCTGCGATGGTAGCCATCTGTTCATCAGTCAATTCATATTCGTCCTTGAACTGACTGGGGTTCTGGATCAGCCTGCTGGCAAGAGCTGAATCTTTCTCAGCCTTGGCCAACAGCTCTTGCAACGGTTTCTTTGCCATCTTGATGTCCTCTTTGCTTGTTGGATTGAACTACGGGAGCCCTGGATAATTCCGTGCGAATGAGACACGAAAAATGGGTGTAGAAGATACTTGAGAGTTTCGGGAGCGTTGAATTTGTTGGTGTCAGATTTTCGAGACAGGCTACCGCCGTTTGCGGTCCTGAGAAACTTCTGTGAAAGGTGCTAACAAGCGTTCACCTACTTTAGTAACCCGAGTGAACGAGCACACAGTAAGCGCGTTGCTAATCAGAGTCAACGAGAAACACTGGTCTAAAGATACTGTTTGTGGCCACGGATGACTGCGCAGCAGCAAAGCGAGCTGAAGTATTTTCGTTCTGCCGCAAGACAGAGCTACCGCAGGGCGGATGTACCCGTCGGCTCGATGAATCGGGTGGAGACTAGCGAGGATAGTCTGTGGGCGTGAGCGCAGATCGATGAAGAGTTACTGCCGAACTGAACCGATGACAGTTTCAAGCAGAACCAGGAGATCATTTGCGGCGGAACGTATACGTTCCAGGTCTTCCACGTACGGCGCCATCTCTGCCGCTTCAGAATCCGCAGGTAAGGCTTCAAGGATTTGGCCGACAACCGGGCGAACATTGGCGCGCAACGCATCCAGTTGGGTCTCATCCATTTCTCCATTGGGAGAGACGAGGTTCTTTTCAACCATCCTTACCAGGACCTGTGCATTAGCGCTGATCTGATTCACCATTCCAGCAACGGTACTGTCGCCGGCATCATCAGCAGCATCCAGCAGCAGACTGCTATAACCAAGTATGTGGTTCACTGGAGTTCGCAATTCATGTTTGAGGTTTCTCAGATTATCTGGACTCATTTTTCTCTCTCAGCTTTCTGGAGTATTGCCAGTCTGTTCGGGAATCAGTCCCGGGCCGGTGCAAGCGGCTGCCGTTTTTGGAGGAGCGCTTCCATTTTTTCGAGCAGACGTGGCAGCTCAATGGGTTTGGTATCAAAGTCGTCGCAGCCTGCCGACAATGCCTGTTCCCGATCTGCTGCCATGGCATGCGCCGTAAGGGCGATGACGGGAATGCCGCGGGTTGCAGGGTCCGCTTTCAGCGTTTTGGTGGCCTCCCAGCCGGTAACCACGGGCAGACTCATGTCCATCAGGATGAGATCAGGGGAGACAGAGCGAGCCATCTCGATCCCCTGGGCGCCATCAAGTCCCATGACAACTTCATATCCTTTGCGTGAGAGACGCCTGGAAAGCATGTCGCGATTCATATCATTATCTTCGACCAGCAGTATTTTCGGCATGAGCTAATTCCCTCCTGGGTGTGCGCGCTGCGAGCTTTTCCCCAACGGCATTGATGACCTCCTGCACGTCCACCGCGGCTTTTTGCATGACGCTATCTACGTTCAGGCTTAACAGGCGGCGTTCATCCTCCGTCAAGTCCTTTGAAGTTATGACAATCACAGGCACGCGGGAGAATTGCGGGATTTTTCTCAGCTGCCCGAGAAAAGTTATTCCATCCATTTCCGGCATGATCAGGTCCAGCAGTATCAGTTCCGGAATCTGCTTCTCCACGCACGCCAGGGCTTCAACACCGTTACCGGCTTCGCGTACGTGCAGATTCTTTTCACGAAGAGTTCGCGCCATCAGAGCACGATTCTGGACATCGTCATCCACAATGAGCACATCAGCGTCTCCCTGCTTGAGATACCGGGAAACGGTTGCCAGCAGTTCGCTTCGCTCCGCCGGCTTGACCAGATATTCCGAAGCGCCAAGAGCGAACGCTTTGTTTTTCTCCTCCGCGACTGTCAGCATAACCACGGGTACGTTCGCAAGGACCGGATCCGCCTTCAGGCTGGCCAACACAGCCCAGCCATCCGAGTCCTGCAAAAAGAGATCGAGAACGATGACGTCCGGGCGCAATTGCCTTGCTCGAACGAGACCTTCTTCCCCGCCGGGAGCATTAATGACTTTGACGTTCTTTCCCGCAAGTTCACGTTTCATGATTTCGAAGACGGTCACATCATCGTCAATGACCAGGACAGTCGCGCCCTCCGGCACCTCAGGTAGCGAGATTTCAGAATCGGCCGGCTCCGGCTCAGAACCTGGCAGCACCACCTTCCGCGGGATTGCAACGTGGAAGGTGGTTCCTTTGCCGTGTTCGCTTTCCACCGTGATGTCTCCGCCCATCATTCGGCAGAAGTGGCGGCTGATGGTCAGACCGAGTCCGGTCCCGCCGTACTTGCTTGAGACAGAACTGTCGGCCTGCGAGAAAGCCTGGAATAGCCTGCCCATCTGCTCGGGCGTCATGCCAATGCCGGTGTCTCTGACAGCAAAATGGACCATCTCCTGCCCGCCGGACCGCTTGATAGAAGCTGATAGAGTGAGCGTGCCGTTCTGTGTGAACTTGGTGGCATTACTCAGCAAATTGAAAAGGACCTGCCTCATCTTGACCATGTCCGCGGTCATGTTTCCCAAATCCGCCCCTGGCTCGCAAATGAGGTTGTTTGCGTTCTTATCGATCAGAGGCTTCACGATCACAACGGTGTCGGCCAAAAGCTTTTCCACAGGAAATGTCTCGAGGTAAAGCTCCATCTTGCCCGCTTCGATTTTGGAAATATCCAAAATGGAGTTGATCAGGGAAAGGAGGTGCTTGCCCGCGGTGCGGATCTTGTTAAGATCGGTAACAAAGCTTTCTTCTCCCATGTCCTCCGCTTCTTCCTGCAGCATCTCACTGTAGCCGATGATGGCATTGAGGGGCGTGCGGAGTTCGTGGCTCATTCTCGCCAGGAAATCACTCTTGGTCTTGTTAGCCTGCTCGGCAGCTTCTTTTTCGGCGTTCTGTCTTTCACGCTCAGTGATTTCGGTGGCGAGAGCTGAAACGAGCAGGCAGTACTGCAACAAAGGAGCAGCTTGTTCGCTCACCAGACCGAGCAGGTCCATCTCGGATTTGCTGTAAGGCTCGTGAGCCTTGCGGCGACCCAGGGCCATTACGGCAAGCAGACGATCACTTCGTACAAAAGGAACCAGTACTTCGCAATCCAGGCTGGAAAAGACAGCTTGCTCCTGCCTGGAGAGCTCCTGGACCCAGGATTGAGGATCTTCAAAATAGACATGCGCCGGCTGCTTCTGCTGCTGAATGAAACGGATTGCTTGTCCGTCGCCGGGAAGGCAGGCGTGCTGGAGCAAAGCTGAGGTGCTTCCGTACGCGACGCAGTAATTGTCCTTGTTGCGCAGGAACACAGCGGAGCCCGCGATGTGGAAAGCTTCCGAGACCGTGGTTGCAATCTGATGCAGCAGTGCGCCGGTATCAGAATAGCTCTCGCGGCGCAGCTTGATTTCACAGAATTGGCGAATCAATTCTTCAGCATTGTAGGCTTTGCCAAAGAGGCGACGGTCCAGCCATGGACTCACCCTGTCCGCCACGGTGTGCTCCAAAACAAGAACAGCACAGCTATAAGCAAGAAGCAGTTTGAGAACAAACGATAGCGGCCCTGCTGAGGGAAGCAGAAGCTGAACAATGGAGATGACCAGGACCGCCGCAGCGGAGAAATGCACCACCGTGCGAACACGCCGGCCCAGAGTCAGCTTGATTCCCTGGCGAAGCACCACGCTGGTCTCAAATGCGCGGCGAACGACGATTACATAAATCAGGGTGCAGGGGAACAGATCAAGCACCAGGACGGATGGAATCGAGACCCAGGTGGGAACATCGCCAAAAGGATTTTTGCCTCGGATCAACCCGGCGAGCCACAGCATGAACAAGGGCGTAAGGCTGATGGCCGCGCCCTTCCAGAGTGTATTCAGGCGGCGCCGCACATCAATGGAAGGCGCGATCCTGACATTGAGCGTGAGAATCAGGAAGAACGCGAGGATTGCGACAAGGCGCAGCGTGGTCTCAGTGTTGTGAAGCTGCTGCAGCGGCTTGTGCCAGAGATCGGCAAGGCGCAGATTGAACTGGAGCACCCAGCTGTTCACAACGGAAACCACCGTGGTGAAGGCGACGGGCAGAATGAATAGCCATTTGAGCGCCGGCCGCCTGACATCCCACTCAGCGCGTTCGGGGAAATACAGGCCAAACAGGACCAGCCACATGCTGAAGGTCCCTGCTGCGAACGCACGATAACTGAGAGCAAGAGCGCGAAGGCCGCCCTCCCAACCCGGCAGGAAATAAAGCTGCGAGAATCCGGTCATGAGCGCGAGCACCAGCCACGCTCGCGAATCCCGGGGACGGACGAGCACCAACCCAATGCCAAGGCACAGCGCCAGGTTTGGAACAAAGAGAAGCCCAATAACGGCAAAGAGCCAGTCCCGTACTCGATAAGAACCGCGGCCAAGGGGCTCGATTTGTACGCCCAGGTCTTGAACCTCACCGGACGGATGACGGACTGTAAAGTGAACGGTACCGCCTACCCCTGCCTCAGTGATGGAGGCATGCAATATAGCTTCGCCCGAGAACTTCTCCGAGCCAATCGCAAGGACCTGATCGCCGACCTGCAGACCAGCTTCACGGCCTTCCGGCATGACATAGCTGATGGTCCCGGCTGTGGTGTAGATGAATGGCGACCGCGCCTTATGTTCCGGATGTCGATACTGTTCGAGCACGCCTTTCGAATAGCGCACCTGAAAGGCGCCGATACAAGCGAAGGTCAACAGAAGCAGAATATATCTGCCGATCTTCGCCCTGCCGAATCGAGCTGGAGCGGATGCCATGGTCAATGTACTGCGTCAGGAAAGAAACTAGCCTTCTGATCTCTCCACGAGGAAGGAAGGGAAAACCGAGAGTTCCCGGCGAAAATACGTGCGATAACGCTGTTCAAAGGCTTTTTGCGGCGCACCGCCCCTGCCGGTCATCAACCCCGGCGTGATGCCCTTGACGAAAAACATTTCCAGTTCGCGGCCGTCCTTGATCTTGATCCTTCCCCGTTTCTCACAGGCAAAAAAATCCTTGACGCGAGAGAATGTATTAAAGGACATGTTGACGCGACCAGGCGCTCCGCTGGACTCCATGCGCGAGCTCAGATTGACCGAGTCACCCCAGATATCAAATGCGAATTTGTGAATTCCCACCACACCGGCGACCACAGGACCGGTATGCACGCCAATGCGCAGCTGCCAATCCACCGGGCCGGAAACAGCTTTCTCCCGGGTTATCTCAATCATCTCCAAAGCCGCCAGAATTGCGTTGACCGGATGCGCTGGATTTCTTTCCGGCAGGCCCCCGCTGAACATGTAACAGTCGCCAATAGTTTTGAGTTTTTCCAGGCTGTAACGTTCGATAATGTTGTCAAAGGCAGTAAAGTATTCGTGGAGCAGCGCCACCAGTTCTTCGGCTGGAAGTTGCTCCACTGATAGGGTGAAACCGACGAAATCAGCGAAGACGATGGTGACGTCTTCGAAATACATCGGCTGAACGCTGCCCTGTGTGTGGAGTTCCTCAGCAACACTTCCGGGCAAAATGTTCAGCAGCAAGGCTTCTGACTTCCTTCGCTGTGTTTCTACATCCGCCAGGGCGCGCTCCAACTCCAGAGCACGCTCCCTTTCCTGGTCCAGCAGCTGTTTGCGCTCCAACAAAGCGTTGATCCTTGCTCGCAACAGAGTGGGGTTGAAAGGTTTGAGCAGGTAGTCATCTGCCCCGAGCTCGATGCACCTGACAACGCTCTCAATTTCATCGACCGCGGTGACCATGATGACGGGCAAGCGACGCAGCCGCGGATCCTCCTTAAGGGCGGTGAGGACTTCATAGCCATCCATTTCCGGCATCATGATGTCCAGCAGGACCAGATCAAAGTCAAATCTGCGCAACATCCGCAGCGCCTGGCGGCCGGTCTCCGCCAGCATAACTTCACATCCATCGCGAATCAGACGCCGGGATAGGACATCTCGGTTCCCTTCGTTATCGTCAACCACCAGGATCAGGCCAGACCGCAATTTCCTGGCCCGCGTATCTGGTTTTGGAGTCGCAGCGGTGTGAGAGACCGAATTGGAAGGGCTGGTTACAAGTTCAGGCGAAGGCGGCCTCCGCAGAGCGTCAGTGGTAATCCCATTCAGGACCTCGTCAAAGTTCTTCACAGCGGCACTGAGTTTCTTGATATCCCCAGCGAGCGATGAGAGTTGTCCCTCAGACGCCTGCTCCTGAAGTTCCTGAGAAAAGAACAGAACTTTGGCCCCTTGTTCCAGCAGCAGATCTCGCCAATTCTCCACCGACCCATCAAGGTTCTCATGGTCAAAGTAGCGCTGGTAAGTGAGGGGCAGAATGGCCTGGCAGGTATCGATGATAGAGGCCAAGCTTGCCACTACGGCCTGATTCGTTCCAATCGCGGGATCTTCGGTCATGATTTCGCAATAGGAGATGATCTGGTGCAGCGGAGCGCGAATCCTGACGCGGAGGCTGGAGAGCGCCTCTTTGGAGATTACAGGCTCCGCTATTTCAAGGCCGTGCTTCATAGGCTTTTCACAAGTTCGGGCTATTTGTGCAACTTTCGCTGCAGAGGAAGGCATTTACCGAGAACCGCAACCAGGGTTAGGCAAAACGATCAGCGATTTCTGGACTTACTTGTCCAGGGAGACCTCGATCTGTCTTCTTATGGTATGACGCGAAGGATCTCCGCACTGAGTGGCAGCCTGATCCGAGCATTCGCGTTCCACTGTCTCCACCAGATTGTCCATGGTAGCGGAGAGAATTTTTCCATCCGCAAGACTCAACACGATCTCATCAGTAAACGTTTCTTTCCCAACGGAAACCGTGTATTTAGCGTCATGGGTCTTCTGGATCTGCACCCAGTTATTGGGGGTGTCAGTTACCGGCTTCTGCATCCAATCTGCAGCCAGCCGGACTTGAGGTTTCTCCGGCGGGACATGGCGTGCCAGCAGGGTCACCGTCTTTTTCGACCGATCAATGTTTTTCAGGGTGAAATCAAAATCGATGGATGATTCGCCGACCAGCACATGCGCTCCATCGGCCCAGGAAGCTGGGTTACCCCGCTTGAGGTAGAAGTGATCTCCCGCTTCCATCAACTTGCCGGACTTCTCTGCGAGGGAAACGTCCACGTAGAAAGTGAGCATGTCGGTTAAGGGACCCACAAGCCGAGGATCTACCTGAGCAATATTTGGAAAGCTGGGTTTGTGATTCGGGTCGAGAGTCAGGATCTGGCGGAAGCTCTCACTGGAAGAAGGAAGAGCGACCGGCTTCCCCTGAAAAATCATATTGGACCAGCCGACTTCCTCAAAAAAAGTGCCGTCGCTGTCCTTTTTGACTACTCCGTTTGCCTGAACTTCATAATGCCAACCTTCATTGACGCCCTTCATGTGATAAGTAATCTTCTGGCCTTCCTGATAATGACGAGCCAGGGGATTCGTTACGTAGGCTGCGAAAACAGCAATGACGGTCCAGAAAGGTATCAGCAGTTTCATCATGAGTTTCGGGCCCTCCCGTGAGATGGTGGTGTCTGAAGCGATCAGGCGGACGCTTTCAACGAGTGCTCAGGGAGCCTGGCGCATAGCGTTGGGCCTTCAATCTTGCGCACATCATATTTCGAAATTTTGATTCGCGCGCTGTATGCGATGGTGGTCAGCAGAATCTCGACCCTTTCGTGATCCGGCAACTCTTTCTGGAAGACTCCGATCAAGTCGCGAAGGGGGCCTGATTCCGCGGTAACAAGGTCTCCAGGCTTTAACTGCGGCGCAACCCATGCTACACCAACATGATCAGTCCTTGAACGAATCGCAGTGATCACATCCTCTTCCACCTCCGCGGGCACTCCAGCAAAGCTGACAATATGCGAAATGCCTCGTGTAAAGCAAATCTTATGTAACAGCTGTTCCAAGTGGAAACGGGCAAAGATATAACCCGGGAACAGAGGCGCAGGGTTTGCCGCCCTGCTTCGCGAGGGCAACCAGGGAGTGAAGGACTCAATGCCCCAGGCTTCGAGATTTAATGATGCTCTCTTCTCTTGCTTCGGCTTCGTGTGCAGGACATACCACGCTGGGGGGATCACGGTCTTTCCTCCGTTCTTACTTCCGGTTGCGGCTGTTATGCCGAATTGAGCACTACAGCGCCTGAAAAGCGATACAGGTAAAACGGCCGGCCTGCGCAAAGACAGAGCTACCGCAGCATCTCGCATTTCGAGAGTTCATGAAGCCGACAGCACTTGGCGGACATCGTTGATCGTATGAATAAAGCGTTCACAAAAGCAATGTATATCCGTTGGCCAATCTGACTGTTTCAGGCCATACCCAACGGCACCGGGCCGTTCTTCATGGCCGTAAACCTCGATTTGGAAGGGCTCTCGCCGTAGAGCCGCTTGTAATCACGGGAGAAGTGACTCTCATCTGTCCAGCCCACCTCAGCCATGACTTGCTTGACGTTCAGGAATGATTCGCGCAACAGCGACTGTGCCTTTTGAAGCCGTAAGAGCTTGTGATAGCGTCGCGGGGTGGTTCCCGTGTATAGCTGAAATAGATAGCGAAGCCGGGAGCTGGAAAGATTAACGGCCTTTGCAAGGTTATCCAGGTCAATATCATTTGCAGCGATCTGTTGCTGAATCCAGACCAGAGCCGCATCCACCCTGGCATCACGAACCGCCCGTTGCATGTCTATTCCGTACCCACTCACAAGTGTTCTCCTCGATTGGAACTTTGTTAACCCTAAGCACGATCGCTGTAATGTTTTCAGACTGATCAGATCCACCGGCAGTACCTGCGCGATCCGCAAGCTATTGGGCCAAGTGGTCATTGCTGATTCCACGCAAAAAACATTCCGACCCTTGACTGCGCAGTTCAGAACCAGCCCGGCAATTCGCTTCTCGCTCATACCTCCTGAGCCATCGCCGCGAATTCGAGGTCAGTTTCCGGAATTTCGTCTTGCTCGCCTTTCCAATGCCAGTTCGGGAGGAGAAAATCAGTCAGGAAGTCACTTCCCTGCCGTCCCAGCAGTCGATTCAGAAAAAGACCAATGCCCGCACTCCCGGTTCCGTAGTCACAGCAGAGCCGCGACGCCGTTTCTCCGGGGAAAGCGCTGCCTTCGCGCTCAACACGGAACAAAAGGATTCCATCCGCTATGCGTCTGGCACTCTCGAGAAACCGCTGCTCGCCCGTCATGTCATGGAGATCGAGAAGAAATTCACCAATGCCAGCGAGACCGGAGAATTGTCCAGGGAAAACGGCGAATTTCCGGTCAGCATCGATGTAGATTTTTTCCAGAATGGCCCTGAGCCGGGGCAGTTTCAGCACCGAGTAGTAACGCGCCACAACAATGCCGATACCGGCACTGCCGAACCGCCAGAACGGATAGAGGATTGAGGTGGCATCCGCTGACCTGCCCCAGGAAAGTCCTCCGTCCCTGGTTAGTACCCCGGAAGCCAAATCAAAGTTGAGGGCTTTCAACCCAGCAGAGAGATATCGCTGATCCCGGGTAGCCAGATACAAGTACAGCAGAAACAGAGCAACCCCGCTGCTCCCATGGGCCAAACCCACCGGTCTTTCACCGGAATTCCAGTGAAACCCCCTGTCTGACTGCTGCCTTGATGCCAACAGGGACTCGCCTGCTCTTCGCGCCTGCACCAGGTAAAACTCGTTAGCAGTAGCTTCAAAAAACCGTAGCGCGGTCATGCCCCATCCGGCGACACCATGGAACACATCAGCTGTTTTAAAAAGTAATGGATGGTCACAAGCCGACTGAAAGGTACCTTCAGCCTTATCCACGAAACCCATTTCCAGAAGTGACCATGCGATTCCTGACATGCCTACATAGAGGCCAGGAGGATAGGCAGCTGGGTCTATCTGGCGTTGACAAATCCAATCGCCAGCAGGACTGGGGACATGCCCTGAGATCTTGCGCAGAGCATAAGCTACCCCCACCGCGCCGTAGGCCAAACTTAAAGGATTGGTAGAAAAAACCTTTGGGTCTGCAGGGTACAGCCTGTCATTACGTGAGTAGGAAGCAACGCCGTTGAGGTGCCGAGCAATATCTTCCACTACGAACTCGTAGCCGAGCGCCGTATCCTGGTGGTAGCCGGAGTTTGTTTGCACAGACAAAGGCTCAGAAATCGACAAGACCGGCTCTGATGAGGAATGCGACGTGTCCATTAACTTGTCAATTAGTTTCGGCACGTTTTGCGGAACTGAGAGGTCGCTGGAAATTGCCGCGAGAAACTTCTGGTGAGCATTCGGATTCAGATGGATGAGGCCATTGATGGGAAGCAAGCAGGCCAGCAGGACAGCCCCGGCGGCATAGTAGTCATCTTCCGGTCTCGCGTGGCCGCCCTTGAGGCGATGTTCAGATAGAAACCCGGGCGTGTAGATATCCGCGGGTTGGTCTACACCAACCTGGTGAGCCCCCTCAAAATCGATGATCTTCAGTTCGTTTCCGGAGGGCGTAATGATGATGTTAGTAGTGGAGAGATCGCCAAAAACGATGCCGTGACTGTGCAAGACACCCAGGACCCTGACGAGTTCGGAACCGATCCTGCTGAAACGCTCACTCCACTGATTCCGCTCTGCCAAAGTGGTCCGGGTTCGCAACAGAAGACTGGAGGCAGCTGCATGTTGCCCAATGGAAACACCCTCCAGAAACTCTTCGACCAGGAACCAGTGTTCCCACTCCTGAAAAAGATCAATGGGTTGGGGAGCCATCCCTGTATCAGCAAGGACGGTCAAAAGCCGATGCTCTTTTTTCAGCAACGTTACCGCATCATGATCTTCCCCTGACTGGATCAAAGGGCGCGCTTCCTTTACGACAACTTTGTTGCCGGTCTTCTGATCACGAGCGATATAAACACCACCTGCGCTGGAAAAAGAGACTGCGGTCTCAATGGCATACCGATTGTGGAGGAGCCGCGGGTTGTCGTTATCGGCAGGACTGTTGTCCCCGGCCGGCGCGATGGGTTCTTCCCAGGAAGGCAAAACAGGGTAGGCGAGTCTTTTGTCCGGCTCTGCTTGGCCGTCAGGCCGCCTAAGCACCGGGATTCTTTCTCCTGTGACTTCCAGTACAGAGTGCGAACGCATACCGCCGTAGCGATAGAAAACAACACGGCTGAGCTTATACCGCTGATCAGAGAGAATGTAAGGACCCAGGAAGCCGGTGGTAGCGGCATCAAGTTCCTTGAGCAGTTCAAGAAACCGCACGCGGCTCGAGGGATAGATGGTGATGAATTTTCCTGAACCGCCCCTCGGCCAGGTTTTGCTGTTAATCAAGGACAATACAGCCCGATCAAGCGCAAATTTGAACGAGACGTCCTGATACTTTAAAAGTACGGAAAGTATAGTCTTGAGAACCCGCCGACAGTTTCCCAATGTGGCAGAAACGTGAATCTTCCAGCCTTGAAGTGGAACGCTGTGGCTGGGAGGCGCACAATAGAACCAAATGTCACCGCGACTTAGAACCCATCCTTGCGGCAGGATAGAGCAAACCAGATCATGGAAATCCGTTTTGTCCGGTGAGTATGCTGAGAAACTCTCTGGATAATCCTTATTCAATAACCGATAAATCAGAGTAGGGGTGCTCTGCATTTCTTTCTCGTCGGTCAAAAGTCGATCTGGCTGCTCTAACGGTTTGTCCAAATGGAACCAGCGTGTGTCGGTGTTTACTCCATCTGAAATCGGCCTTCACCGCCCGGGCCATTGGTTGGACAGATACTGCTATAGGTGCTGACTAGGATCAGATCCATTTCGTTGTGCCCAGCCTTGGGGGAAAGCTGCTGAAGTTCAAGAACTCTAGTCATATTCCATCCTTTGCAATTGAGATCAACTTCTGGGTATTGATGCCACGGACATTGCAACCTGAATACCAGAGCAGGTTCTTCCTTACCTCCAAGGAACTACGGACTGACGTAAATAAAGGGTTAATCGGCCCATCGGTTTTCGCATCAGCAGTTTTCTTAAGTTGGGCTTTGTGAATTCCAAGAAAACAAGTGGACACACACTCGCGATCGAAACCTCAACAAAAAATATGGCCTGTAAGATTGTGCGATCAAAACTACAGCGTACAGGTGTCCAGCGGTGGACACCACCGTCCATCACTGGACAATCAGACCCAGTTTAGAAATCAGATTTCCACCCGTCCACCTACGGACCGGCGCGTCCAGTATTGGACCATCCGAATGATTCGTTATTTTTCCAATGAAACCATGTCAGAACTTCTTTGGGGGCTTGGATCACCCGGCAGGCCTGCTGCGAAAGCCTGCCTGATGGCGGGCATTGACCGTGGATGGGCCCAAAACTATTCCTAGAGAAGAGCTTAAGAGTATCTGGTCCGCACAGGTGAGACGCAATTATGTGTTTTGTCGCAGTTTCATCAGCTTTGGTAATATGCCTTCAATCCGTAAGTGCCCGGAAATGGACGCAACGTTGTTGTCACCGGACACTCTAGTCTGATAGGGAGTTTGCCTCAGTTTGTAAGCTTTCGAAAATCAATGACTTAGAGTGGCCCTCAATATGCGGTTAAAAATCGCTTAAGACTGCTGCTACTGCCTTTGGTGCCTGAAAACGCGGCTTCGCGTTTCCGGCAGACGCCGAAGCGCTATGGATCACTGAACGGCAAGAGGACCAAATTGCACCGATTTATTCAGGATTTCTCATTTTCGTTCCGCTCGCTGCGGAGAAGTCCGGGCTTTACGATAGCATCCGTCCTGACTCTTGCTCTGGGCATAGCCGCTACAGTGGCTGTGTTCAGCGTTATCAATGCAGTTTTGCTTCACCCACTTCCCTATCCAGCACCACAGAACCTTGTTATCCTGCGGTGGCAGGACCAAACCGATCTTACTTCAGCCGCTTTCCTTTTGCTGAAGCACCGCGCTCATTCCTTTACTGCTCTCACAGCAGTGTATCCGGTGAATGCAGGCGTGAATATTTCCGCTGCAGGGCAGCCTTTTTATGTGAAAGCGCTGCCGGTAACCCAGGATTTCTTCCAAACCCTGGGCTGCGCTCCCGAGATCGGACAGCCGTTTTCTGCAGAGCAAAGTCAACCGAAAGCACCGAAAACGGCTGTGCTCAGCCATGGGCTATGGGTGCAGGGTTTCAATAAAAGCCCGGCAGCTATAGGCCAGGACCTAACGATCAACCGGGAACGGTACAAAATCATCGGCGTAATGCCAGAGCAATTTCATTCTTATCCCGAAGCAGATCTATGGCTACCGCTTCAACTTGCATCCGGTGCTGGTGCCGGAGGCAACAATTACTGGGTAATTGGACGGCTTGCGCCAGAAATGAGGCGCGAGCAGATGCAATATGAATTGAACTTGTTTGCTCGCGAGTTTCACTCGTTACATCCCGCCTCGGCCAGCCACGGAACGCTGCTGGCCCATGATCTGCAGAGCTCTCTGGTTACCAAAGAGCGCAACGGACTCGCCCTTTTGCTGACGGCGGTCGCGTTTGTATTCGTGATCGCTTGCATCAACGTTGCCATTCTGATCATGGTTAGGACCACGCAGCGAAGTTCCTCCCTCGCTATCCGAGCCGCGCTAGGTTCGAGCAGAACCGGACTGGTTCTTTCCCTGCTTTCAGAATCGGTCTGGCTTTCTGCGATGGGCGCAGTCATCGGTCTTATCCTCGCGAAGGAATCTCTTCCTGTAATCCAATTTCTCGCGCCTCCGGATCTAACACCGGGAACGCGGTTCATCATCGACTGGCGCGTCGCCGGTTTCGCGGCTGCAATCTCAGTGATAGGGTGCCTTCTATTTGGGCTGGCACCGGCGATTCAGTTTTCCAGGATCAACCTGACAAAACTGTTGGTGCAGGCGAAGCGAACAGCCAGTCTCGGCGCCGGAAAGATGCAAACAGTACGGGTGCTGGTGCTCTGCCAGATCGCATTGACTGTTGTGTTGCTCTCCGGGACCATGATGTTATCCAAGAGCCTGCTGAACCTGTACTCCGAGCCTCTTGGATTTGATCCATCGCAGGTGACAGTGGCCCAGATTGCACTGACCAGCCCACAATACCGCACTTCTGCCGCCACCAATCAGCTTTTAGATGCAGTGATCAGAAACACCAAAACGATCAACGGCGTTGATGCGGTAGCCGCTGTAAACGGACTTCCCCTGGAGGCAGGACTTAACCTTCCTGTGCATCCAGTAGAGATCATAGATGCCATTCCTCAGGACGTGGAGTACAGGCCTGTAACACCTGACTACTTTCGTGCATTAGGTATTCAGCTCAAATCGGGAAGGCTCCTTCTTGAGTCCGACAGCCCGGGCTCTATGCCTGTGGCCATTGTGAATGAAACCATAGCACGACGGTGGTGGCCCGGCGGCATGGCCACCGGGCATTCAATCAGAGTGGACGAAAAGCTCGGTCCTCAACCACCGGAAGCTCCGCGCCAAATCGTGGGTGTAGTAGCGGATACTCATGAGAAAGGTCCGGGGGTTTCACCGGCTCCCATCGTCTTTGTTCCCTTCAGCCAAGTTCCTGACAATATTTCGGAATTTCTCAACAAGACATTTCTCACGTCACTTCTTCTGCGCACCAAAGGGTCCGCAGAATTGTCAAGCCAAGTGAGGATTGCAGTTCAAAGCGCCGGGACCGATCTCCCGGTCGCTACCTTCCGCTCCTTCCGCGAAGTAGTGAACCGGTACCTGGCGCGGCCCCGCTTTCTGGCATTGCTCACTGCGGCATTCGCGGGCATGGCACTCCTGCTCACCACTGTGGCGATCCAAGGCCTGTTGAATTACCAGGTACAGCTCCGTCTCCACGAACTTGCGATTCGCGTGGTGCTTGGAGCAAAGCGACAGGAGATTGTATGGACGGTTGTCCGCCTGGAGTGCCGAATGGTCCTGCTGGGGGTGGCGATCGGCACTGGTGGGGCTCTCTTAGCCGAGAGGCTTCTGGGCGGCTTGCTCTACAAACTTCAAAGTAACGCCCTCACTGTCATTCTGGGAACCGGAATTCTTCTAGCTGCGATAGCAGCTTCAATCACGTTACTGACCGCAATTCGTGCAGCCTACATGGAGCCCTCGGCCGCGCTCAGGGCCGAGTGACTGTAAAATGACCTTCCTCCACCGTCTTTTCTTGTTGCGATGGAAGCCATTTTCGTCCAGACTGCAATATTCCCAAGCAACTAAGGAATCGAACCCCGGGAGCGGAATGCCCAGCGCGGACAAAACACAGAAGCTACTGGTGGTGGACGATCAGCCGGCCGTTCTCGAAGCTTTAAAACTTCTGCTCACCTCAGAAGGGTTCCAAGTGGATACCGTAAGATCACCGGAGCTGGCGCTCGAGTACATCACGGTCCGCGAATATGACACTATGCTGCTGGATTTGAATTACACGCGGGACACGACATCAGGCCAGGAAGGGATCGCTTTGCTGGATCGAATCTCTGCCATCGATAGCCAATTACCTGTGGTGGTAATGAGCGCATGGGGCACCATCGATCTGGCGGTGGAAGCTGTGAGGCGAGGTGCACGCGACTTCCTTCAGAAACCCTGGGATGATGAGCGACTTGTTACCACGGTAAAAAATCACGCGGACTTGTGCCAGGCGCTCCGGCGCGGACAACGCCTGGAGGCCGGCAACAAACTGTTGACCAATCAAGGCCGTCCTGCATTCATCGCTGAAGCGCCGGCCATCCGCGGCGTGATCGATGCCATCGCTCAGGTTGGTCCTTCTCACGCGAACGTTCTGATTACTGGAGAGCATGGCACAGGAAAAGAAGTGGTCGCCCAGATGCTGCACGCGGTCTCATTGCGAGCAGACAAGCCGCTGATTACCGTAAATACAGGTGGCCTGCCGGAAGGGACCTTTGAGAGTGAATTGTTCGGGCATGTGAAAGGCGCATTTACTGACGCAAGGGCTGATCGCATCGGCCGCTTTGAACTCGCGGATACAGGTACCCTCTTTCTGGATGAGATCGCCAACGTCCCCATACGGCAGCAGGCCAAACTGCTGCGCGTTCTGGAAACAGGAGCCATGGAGCGGGTGGGTTCTTCCCGCACCCGGCAAGTGGATGTCCGGGTGCTTTCCGCTACCAATGCTGATTTGCGCGCTGCCTGCGCCGAAGGACATTTTCGCGAAGATCTGCTTTTCCGGCTGAATACCGTGGAAATCCACATCCCTCCGCTACGCGAAAGGCGGGAGGACATTCCGGCGCTTTCCGCCCATTTTCTAGTAAAATACGCCTCGCGTTATAACAAACAGATCGAACAGTTCTCGAAGGAAGCAATGCAGCGGCTGGTGGAGTACTCGTGGCCGGGCAATGTTCGGGAGCTGGAACATACGATTGAGCGTTCTGTGATTATGTGCCGCGAGAACACGATTCACAGCCAGCATCTTGGGCTGCAGAACGCGAACCGGCTGCAAGACCCGGACTTTTCAGAAATGAGTCTGGAGCAGGTTGAGGCGTTGCTGATCACCAAGGCACTGGCCCGTTATAACGGCAACGTAAGTCAGGCAGCTGAAGTTCTTGGTTTGAGCCGCGGCACTTTTTACCGTCGAATGGAAAAGCACGGCCTTTATGCTCCCGATCCTGCCCGCAAAGAAAAGCGTTGAGCGCCGTCACCAGCTACCGCTGCGCTTTGAGGGCCATCTCCTTTTCATCGTCTGCTTTGCCGGCCTCCCCGCAGTTATTCTCAGCCTTGTTCTGTTATGGCGCACAGGCTATTCACTGGACCACAAGATTGAGCTCAGTTTTCTGGTCGTGGCCATCTGGTCAGGTTTGGGGCTTTCAGCACGCGCCTACGTGGTGCACTCCCTGCAGGTTTTATCTAACGTGATCTCCGCAGTGCGCGACGAAGATTTTTCCTTCCGGGCAACGCAGGCCCACCCAGGAGATGCACTGGGCGAACTGGCGCTGGAGATCAATGGCGTTTCCCGAGCGCTGGCAGAAGAGCGATTATCCGCTATTGATACCAGCAACCTGCTGCGCAAAGTAATGGCGGAAGCTGGAACGGTGATTTTCGCGTTTTCACTGGATGACCGGCTGAAAATTGTGAACCACGTGGGAACACGCTTTCTGGGCCAGCGAGAGGAAGCAGTACTCAACAGGACGGCAGCGGAATTAGGCATTGCTGATTTGCTTGAAGGACCACCGACGGAGGTTGTTTCACGAGCGGGTTTCGGTACAAACAAGCGCTGGATTGTGCGACGCGGAAACTTTCGCCAACGCGGCGAGCCACAACGCCTCATCATTCTGTCAGAAGCTTCAGAGGCCCTGCGGGCTGAAGAGCGGCTGGCATGGCAGAAGCTTATTCGCGTGTTAAGTCATGAGATCAACAATTCGCTGGCTCCGATACGATCCATCGCGCACACGCTTGGGAGAATATCAGGCAATGCGGAATTGCCAATGCCCCTTTCCCAGCACCTGGCCCATGGCCTTGAGGTGATACGAGATCGCGCCGATTTTCTGAATCGTTTCCTGCAAAGCTATACACGGCTGGCCAAGATGCCGGTCCCGGCACGGCGGAAAGTAGCGCTGGAACAACTGATCTCACGGGTCGCCTCTTTGGAGTCAAGATTATCTGTGAATGTGGCGCCCGGGCCCCCAGTGCATATCAACGTTGATCCCGATCAGCTGGAGCAAGCCCTGATCAATTTAATCAAGAATGCTGCCGACTCAGTTCTGCTGTCGCCCGGGCATGTAAGTCCAACCGCCATCACCATCGAGTGGAATGTGCACGCGAGCGATCTGGAGATTCGAGTTCTGGACGAAGGAATTGGCCTAACTGACACGGAGAACCTCTTCATCCCTTTCTACACAACGAAGCAGACCGGAACCGGCGTTGGTCTGTTGATTACACGACAGATCATTGAAGCGCACCAGGGCACGCTGTTACTGAGGAATCGGGAGAACACCATCGGATGTCATGTGGAGGTGAGATTACCCAAGTGCGTGGCGCCCCGCGATGAGTGGACGTCATCAACTGAATCAGCATATCGGGCTTCGAACCCCTGAGGCGCAGCCAAATCAGAATCAACGTCTTACCATCTGCCTATTCCCTGTTGCCTGCGAGCACATGTCACCCTGCGTCAGACCAAAGTTCGGCCTTGAGACCGATGTGGTGAGTGTTTGGTTTACCTACAAGTAAACTTAGTGCCCAGCCCACCCCTCCCCCGTCAACCCCGAAAAATATGGACTTACACAAATCAACGCCGGGGTTGACTTGTCGCTTTCGCAAGCGGCGGGCTGAAGTCCCCGGATCCCAAAGTTACTTTCCAGTTAACAAGCAGACTACACACTAATGACCAGTGGCTAAATGCCAACTGTTGTTTGCTATGTTTTCAAAGATCGATTTCGGTGCGCCCTGGGGCGGCGAAATCTTGGCCGTAGCTATCGCCTATTGGCTGGCAGCTTTCGCCAAAATCAAACCAAAGTAGCACGTTCTCTGAAGCGAATCAATTACGAAAAAGACCGATGCCGAGTACGCTACGGAGCCATGGTTGCACACCTGAACCTACGGACACCGCAGGAACTGCGCTTATTTTGCTGCCAACATACTGGAGGTTATTCGGGCGATCTCCGCGCTTTTTGGAAAGGGATATTGTCTACTCTGGCATTGTGCCTGATCTGCCGTTACCAAAGACTCACTACGCCTGATTCAAGGAACCCGCTAATCAACTTACCTTGCGCTACACCCGCTGCTAAAATCCATCCCGACCATCCCCCGACAAAGTCCCTAGCTCGTTCTAGCACGGAGAAGATTGATGAAAGCGTACGTGTGCCGCGCCTTCCTGCAGGCCTGTGTCTTCCTTTCTGTTGTTGTTACCCTCAGTTAGCTTGCCCAGAACACGATTCATGTTCCCGCGGACGCGCCCGACATCCAGACCGCCATTTTTTCCGCCCAGAATGGCGACACAGTGGTAGTGGCGCCCGGATACTATTTCGGCTCCATCAATTTTCAGGGCAAGAACATCACAGTGATGAGCTCTGACGGCGCCGCGGTAACCACCGTCGATAGCGGTTCGCAGCCGGCCGCGCAATTCAATAATGCTGAGAATAACGGCGCCGTTCAGCACGGTTTTACCTTCGTCAACGGCTCCGGAATCCAGATCTTCGCGGCTTCACCGATCATCGAGGATAACGTCATCACGGGCAATCAAAATTGCCAGGCAGGTGGAATTTACCTGCTGAATAGTTCGGCCATCGTTCGTAGCAACACCATTAGCAATAACATCCAAACCTGCCCCGGTGGCGCCACGGCCGGCGGCATTGCCGTAGATGGCGCGGGAAGCGTCCAAATCCTCAACAACATTATCACTGGAAATCAGACTGCTCCGGGCGGCGGAATCTTCACCGATGCAGTCGGTACAACGACAATTACGAACAACAAAATCCAGAACAACGTTACCGATGCTGCAGGTGGTGGAATTTATTCTGACGGGACACTCGTCATTATTGCCGGCAATCTGATTACCGAAAACAGCGCCAGCATGGGCGGAGGAATCCAGATTGTTCCGGGCTCCAGTGCAATGGTCGTGAACAATACTGTGGCGCTCAACAAAGCGCAGCAGGGGACCCAGTTGCAACTGGACCTCCGCCGACACGACCGGTTTGGCGGCGCTGCCGTTGCCCCAAATGGATCAGAGGATTTCTTGACGGAAAACCAAGTCGCTCTTCGGCGTGGACCACTGACTGGGAAGAAGCTGAGTCAAAAGCTCGTGATATGGAAACTCCAGCGATGGCGAACGCCTGGGC